>Ga0209006_10002033_pt1 | contig 18367 bp, 18 predicted proteins | sample JacPin_JW_Ref_O2_FD_188567 | JGI IMG/M metagenome (GOLD analysis project Ga0209006, IMG submission 188567) | Forest soil microbial communities from Algoma, Ontario, Canada - Jack Pine, Ontario site 1_JW_Ref_O2 (SPAdes) (version 2) | ecosystem: Environmental > Terrestrial > Soil > Boreal...
TGAGAAGGCAGTCGACCAGTGTGGTTTTGCCGTGATCGACGTGGGCGACGATGGCGATATTGCGGAGTTTTTCGTTGGACATGGCAATAAGCCCACCGGATGGCGGGTGATGGATAAAAGGAATGGTCCTATTATAGCTGAAATCCGACGAAGGTGCCGCATTGCAGCATCTTCAATTTTCTCGGGTTCAGCTATGATTTCGCCCTCGCCAACCACGGAAGACACCATGAGTTCGAACGACTTGCAGGCTCACATCGTTACCGGCCGCGGCACCATCCATTTGCGCCTGTTCGCCGATCAGACGCCGCTGACGGTTGCCAACTTCGTGAATCTCGCCGTGCGCAAGTTTTACGATGGGCTGACGTTTCATCGCGTGATCCCGGATTTCATGATTCAAGGCGGCTGTCCGGAAGGCAGCGGGCGGGGCGGTCCCGGCTATCGTTTTGAAGATGAAATCGTACCGGCGCTGAAGCACGATTCGCCGGGCGTGTTGTCGATGGCCAACGCTGGACCGAACACGAACGGCAGCCAATTTTTCATCACGCACGTGGCGACGCCGTGGCTCGACGGCAAACACACGGTATTCGGACACATCGTCAGCGGCGAAGACCGCGACATCGTCGATCAGGTTCGCACGGGTGAGAAAGTCGGTTCGATCACGATTCGTGGCGACTACGCGCCGCTGTTCGAGAAGGAGAAAGCGCGTCTGGAAAGGTGGAACCAGATTCTCGAAGCGCAGTAATTAATTGCGCATCGGCGCAATCATCCGATGCAGAATCAGCAGAACGATCGCGCCGACCACCGACGCGATAAATCCGGCTGGCTGTCCGGGCGCGTACCAACCCATCGCCTGGCCGGCGTAGGTGGCGAGGAATGATCCGGCGATACCGATAATCGCGGTGATGATGAAGCCGCCCGGGTCTTTGCCGGGATGAAAAAACTTCGCGACGATACCGACGATCAATCCGATCACGAAGGTCATGATGATGCCGTGGCCGTCCATGCGAACTCCTTTGCAGTGAGAAGAAATGCCCGCGCAGCGTAGCAAATCCGCGGCGTGCGATCTCGCACCGGCGTACGACGATGGTGCGCTGCGGTACTGTGATAAAATCCCGCGCTGATCTTTATTACTTTGTCCTGTGCGAAGAGGATTGCCGGATGCTCGAGCTAGCCAAGCGCATGAGCCGCGCGAAACCCAGCGCGATCATGGTCGTGGCCGACAAGGCCAGAAAGCTCAAGGCGTCGGGCCGCGACATCATCAGTTTTTCCATCGGCGTTCCGAATTTTCTGCCCGGCGAGCACGTGTACGCCGCCGCGCACGAGGCGCTCAAGCACGACAGCGGTCAGTACGGATCGAATCGCGGCCCCGACTCTCTGCTCGATGCGTTCCTCAAACATTTGAAGGAAGGCGGCTTCGACGGTTTCGAACGCAAGCATCTCGCCGTGGGCATCGGCGCGAAGGAAGTCCTGTTCAATTTGCTGTATGCATTGTTGAACGAAGGCGATGAAATTCTCATTCCCGCGCCGTACTGGACGAGCTACGTCGACATCGCCCAAATCCTCGGTGCGAAAGTCACGATTCTGGAGTGCCCGCCCGAACAGAATTACAAACTCACGCCCAAGCAGCTTGAAAGTGCGATCAAGCCCACGTCGAAAGTGCTGCTGTTCAACAATCCGTCAAATCCCACGGGCATGGTTTACACGCCGGATGAGATCAAGGCGCTCGCGGACGTGCTCGTCAAACATCCGATCTGGGTGATTTCCGACGATATCTACAACCGCATGATCTTCGACGGACTGCCGTACGCGCATCTGATCAAGGCGCGGCCCGAATTGCGCGATCGGGTGATCATCGTCGACTCGATTTCTAAAACCTACGGCATGCCGGGCTGGCGCGTCGGATTGGTCGCGGGGCCGGAAGCCGTGGCGCAATCGCAAGTCACGTTGAACTCGAATCACATAACGAGTTTGCCGGAAGTAGTCACTGCCGCGGCGACGGCTGCGTTCAATGGTCCGCAGGATATTCCCGTTGCCAAATGCGCGGATTTCGCTAAACGCCGCGACGAAGTGATAGCCGCGTTGAAAAAAATTCCCGGCGTGAATTGTCCAAAGCCGCAAGGTGCGTTTTATGCGTTTCCGGATATTTCCGTCGCGTTCGGCAAAAAGCATGGCGAAAATGCGATCAACAACGACGTCGATTTTTGCAACGCATTGCTGGACGCGAAAGGTGTAGCCTGTGTGCCGGGCTCCGCGTTCGGCGAATCGCGCGCGCTCCGCATTTCCTACACATGCAAACCGTCGGAGCTTACCGATGGATTGAAACGGCTGCAGGATTTTTTTGCTGAATTGAAGTAAGCGAATTCTTCCCTTTCTTCGTCGCGAACGACGAGAGAACATCAAGGAGCTGCTCATGAAGTCACCCGTCCGCGTTCTCGTCACCGGCGCCGCTGGCCAGATCGGCTATGCGCTGCTGTTCCGCATCGCCGCCGGCGACATGCTCGGCAAAGATCAACCGGTAATTCTGCATCTGCTTGAAATCACGCCGGCGCTGCAAGCGCTCAACGGTGTGGTGATGGAGTTGACCGACTGCGCGTTTCCCTTGCTCGCGGGCGTCGTGGCGACGGACGACGTCAATGTCGCCTGCAAGGATCTAGACTACGCACTGCTCGTCGGTGCGCGTCCGCGCGGTCCGGGAATGGAACGCAAGGATTTGCTCGAAGCCAACGGCGCCATCTTCGCGCCGCAGGGCAAAGCGCTCAATGCGCATGCCAAACGCAGCGTGAAAGTGCTCGTGGTCGGAAATCCGGCAAATACGAATTCGCTTATCGCTCAGCAAAATGCACCCGATCTCGATCCGAACTGTTTCACCGCGATGGTTCGCCTCGATCACAACCGCGCGCTCGGTCAGTTGGCGGAAAAGACCAATTCGCACACGACAGATATCAGAAAAGTCACGATCTGGGGCAATCACAGCTCCACGCAGTATCCCGACATTCACCACGCAACCGTGAAAGGCAAGTCGGCGCTGAGTCTCGTCGATGAGAAATGGTACAAAGATACTTTTATACCGACCGTGCAGCAGCGCGGCGCGGCCATCATCAAGGCACGCGGCGCGTCGAGCGCGGCGTCTGCCGCCTCGGCAGCTATCGATCACATGCGCACGTGGGCACTCGGCACTGCCGATGGCGATTGGATTTCGATGGGTGTTCCGTCCGACGGCAGCTACGGCATCAAGCCCGGCGTGATCTACGGGTATCCGGTCACGTGCAAGGACGGAAAATTCGCGATCGTGAAAGATCTCGACGTCAACGCGTTCTCGCGCGAGCGCATGGAGGCCACCGATAAAGAATTGCGCGAAGAACGCGCCGGCGTGGAACATCTTTTCACCAAGCGGTAAGCGCGTCATCCATCGTTGGCCGCCGTGCGCGGCCAACGATCAGCACTGGCGGCGGCAAGATAAAATAAGTAAGACTCGCCCGCCGCAGACGCATCATCGGGAGGGTGGGATCATGGTGTTCGGGAGTCGCTTTGGTTTCGTCACGGTAAGCGTGTTGGCCCTAGCGGTCGTGCTGCCTGTTTCAGTCGCGCTGGCCGCATACGATCAGCCGCCGCAGGCGTTGCTCAGCGTATTGCACGCGCCGTCGCCTCCGATTCCCATCGCCAATCCGGGGGGAACAAAAATACTGCTGATGTCCGAACTGCAGTATCCGCCGATGTCGCGCGTGTCCGAACCGTACCTGCGACTCGCGGGCGTGCGCGTGGAACCGCGAAATCACAGCAAGCATGATACGCCGGGCGGTTACGGCATCCATTCATGCGCGACAGATTTCACGCTGGTCGACGTCGCGAGCACGCAGGAAACCAAGATCGCGTTGCCATCCGGCGCATGTCCCGACGAGCCGGTGTGGTCGGCCGACGGCACGCATTTCGTGTTCGAGAACGCGACGGCCGATGCGGTAGAACTGTGGATCGGCGATGCGTCGAACGGCAGCGTGCATCGTCTCGGCAATTTCCGCTTGAATCCGATGTTCGGCACGGACGTGCAATGGCTGGCCGATCAGAAATCGCTGCTGGTGAAACTGGTGCCGGACGATCTCGGTGCGCCGCCGGCCGATACGAGCGTGCCGTTCGGACCGGACATCCAGGAATCCGTCGGCAAGACCGGTGAGAGCAGCACGTACGAAGCTCGCGACACGCTCACCAGCAAGCACGATGAAGACCTGTTCGACTACTACGGCACGTCGCAACTGGCGGTCGTCGATGCGGGCACGGGCAGCGTCAAGCGCATCGGCAAGCCCGGCATCTACGCGGGCGTTGGTGCGGCGCCAGATGGCCAGCATGCGCTGGTCGAAGCGATCAAGCGGCCGTACTCGTACGCGGTGACGTACGAACGTTTCCCGAACGACGTCGTTGTGTTCGATCTCGCGCATGACAAGCAGCACGTTATCGCCTCGATTCCGCTGACCGACCGCGTGCCGGTGCACGGCGTACCGGAAGGTCCGCGCGATTTCGATTGGCGCGCCACGGAACCTGCCACGCTGATCTGGGCCGAGGCGCTCGACAAGGGCGACTGGAAAGTCACCGTGCCGAATCGCGACAAAATCATGATGCAGCGCGCGCCGTTTACGTCGAAACCGGAGGAAATCGCGCGCACCGAACAACGCTATATGGGATTCTCGTGGACGTCGCAGCCCTCGCTTGCATTTCTCAACGAGTACGACGAGAACCGGCATTGGCGCCATACATCGATCGTCAACGTCGACGATCGCAGGCAAAAACCCCGCGTGCTGTGGGATTTGTCCAGCGACGAGCGCTATAAGAATCCGGGAGCGTTCGTCTATCGCGAACTGCCGAACGGCACGTTCGTCGTTCGGCACGATGGCGACATCGTTTACCTGCGCGGACAAGGCTCGTCACCGACGGGAGATCGTCCGTTTCTCGACCGGCTCAATCTGAAGACCAATGCAACCGATCGCTTGTTCCGCAGCGAACCGACGGCGTACGAGCGTTTCATCGCGTTCAACGGGGCATCCACCCAATTTCTGACATGGCACGAATCGATAACCGATCCTCCGAATGCGTTCCTTCACACCGTCGCCACCAAGAATGCCGGCGCGCAATCCGACGAAGCCGCGTTCACGTCGCGGGCCAAAGGAAAATACGTTGATGCACGCGGTCAAGCGCTCAGTGCCCCGGAAACAGACACGCAGCCACTTTCGACTGCGGCAAAACAGGTTACGCATATTCCAGATCCCACACCTGAAGTGCGCGCGATCAAGAAGCGCCTCGTTAACTACAAGCGCAAGGACGGCGTCGATCTGTCGTTCACGCTCTACACGCCGCCGAACTACAAGGAAGGTACACGCGTTCCCGCAATTCTTTATGCGTATCCGTTGGATTACGCTGACGCGAAACAGGCCGGCCAGGTCAGCGGTTCGCAGCAAACGTTCACGCGCTTGCCGTATTACCGGCTGATGTTGCTCGCCGGATATGCGGTGATCGACAACGCCGCATTTCCGATTGTCGGTGACCCGAAGACCGCATACGACACGTATCTCGATCAACTCGAAGCAGATGCGCAGGCGGCCGTCGACAAGGCGGTGGAAACAGGCGTCGTTGATCGCGATCGCATCGGCGTTACCGGACACAGTCACGGCGCGCTGATGACGGCGAACTTGATCGCGCACACCGATTTGTTCCGCGCCGGCGTCGCGACGAGCGGCTCGTATAACAAGACGCTCACACCGTTCGGTTTTCAGAATGAGCGGCGTTCGGTGTGGGATGCGCAAAGCGTGTATCTGCAAGCATCGCCGTTTTTCTTCGCCGACAAAATCAAATTGCCGCTGCTGATTGTGCACGGCGAGGATGACGCGAATCCGGGCACCGAGCCGATTCAGGCACGCAAACTTTTCCAGGCCATTCGCGGCAACGGCGGCACTACGCGCCTGGTGATGCTGCCGCACGAGCCGCATTGGTACACCGCAATGGAATCGAACGAACAACTTGTCGCCGAAATGCTGAAGTGGTTCGACCAGTACGTGAAAAACGCGCCGCCGCGCCAGGCTGTGCAGACCAAGGCCGCGAAGTAAGCAAAACCGTCTGCCGGCCCGCGCTCATGCGGGGCTGGCATGACTTTCGTCATAGAAGATCGAGAGCCTGAGGCCGCTACACTAGCGGGCCGAACGAACCGTCCAGGGAATCCATCATGAAGAAATTCGCCATCGTCGTGGGCTTTGCGCTCGCGACCGCTTCCGCCGCGTACGCCGGTGAAGGCATGTGGACGCCAGACAATCTGCCGAAGCAGGAGCTGACGACCAAGTATAAATTTACACCGACGGCCCAATGGGTCGATCACGCCCAGAAAGCCGCGCTTCGACTTGCAGGGGGTTGCTCCGGCTCCTTCGTTTCGTCGAACGGTTTGGTGCTGACGAATCACCATTGCGTTAACTCCTGCGTTCAGCAGTTGTCGACGGCCGAGAAAGATTTCATCGCGGCGGGTTTTTACGCGAAAGAACAGAAAGACGAAATCAAATGTCCGGAGATCGAGCTCAATCGCCTTGACACGATCACCAACGTCACGGATCGGGTGAAGAAAGCCGTTGAAGGCAAGTCCGGCGAGGAATACAGCAAGGCCGAGAAGTCCGTGAAGTCCGCCATCGAGAAAGAATGTGCGGGTAACGGCGCCGAAACCACGCGCTGCGATGTCGTAAGCCTTTATCACGGCGGCATCTACGATGGATACAAATACCATCGGTTCCAGGACGTGCGTCTCGTCTTCGCGCCGGAACTTGCGATGGCGTTCTTCGGCGGCGATCCCGACAACTTCAATTTCCCGCGCTACGACCTCGACATGGGCGTGCTGCGTGCCTACGAGAACGATAAACCTGCGAAAGTCGCGGAGTTCTTTCCGTTTTCCAAGAATGGCGCCGAAGAAAACGAGCTGTCGATCGTCGTCGGCAATCCCGGCGGAACAGATCGTCAGCTGACGATTTCCGAGTTGGAAGTCACGCGCGATCTGGATACGCCGCATGCATTGATGCGTCTGGCCGAAATGCGCGGCGTCATCGAACAATTTCGAAGCGAAAGTGCAGAGCACAATCGTATTGCCGAAAGCGATCTGTTCGGTATCGAAAATTCCTTCAAGGCATTCAAAGGCCGCGAAGAAGCGCTGCTCGATCCGGAAGTTTTCACGGTCAAGCAGAAACAAGAAAAGGAATTGCGCGACTACGTGAATGCGGACCCGGCCCGCAAAGCCAAATACGGCGCGGCGTGGGACGAAATCGCCAAGGCCGAAAACACATATCGCAATCTGGAAACGCCATACCTTTATATGGAAGGTCGCGGCGGATTCTTCTCCAAGTATTTCGGTTATGCGCGCGCACTGGTTCGCGGCGCGGCGGAGCGCCAAAAGCCGAATGGCGAACGCTTGCGCGAATTCGCCGATTCACGCTTGCCGAGTGTCACGCAATCCCTGTTTTCCACGGCGCCGGTGTATCCGGAATACGAGAAGGTGAAGCTGGGATTCTCGTTGACCAAAATGCGCGAATGGCTCGGCACCGACAACGCGTTTGTGCGCAAAGTGCTCGGCAACAAGTCGCCGCAGGAAGTGGCCGACGCGCTCGTGTCCGGCACCAAGCTCGGCGACGTCGCCGTGCGCAAGCAATTGTGGGAAGGCGGTGCGGACGCGATTGCAAAATCCGACGATCCGTTCATCGTGCTCGCCCGCAATATCGATCCCGACTCGCGTGCCATTCGCAAGCGGTTGGAAAACGAAGTCGAATCCGTCATCGACAAGAATTCCGAGCTGATAGCCGCCGCGCGTTTCGACAAATACGGCACGAGCGTCTATCCGGACGCGACGTTCACGGAACGTTTTTCGTTCGGCGAAGTGAAAGGCTGGGACGAGAAGGGCACGTGGATCAAACCGTTTACCGATATCGCCGGCGCTTTCGCGCATGCGACGGGCTCGGAGCCGTTCGCGCTGCCGAAGTCGTGGCTTGATGCCAAGCCGACGCTGAATCTGCAGCAGCGCCTGGATTTAGTGACGACGAACGACATTATCGGCGGCAACTCCGGCAGTCCGATGATCAACCGCAACGGCGAAATCGTCGGGCTCGTGTTCGATGGCAACATCGAATCGCTGGGTGGTGATTTCTGGTTTGACGAGCGCGTGAATCGTACGGTCGCGGTGCACAGCGGCGCCATTCTCGAAGCGCTGCATAAAGTGTACAAAGCGGACCGGTTGGCGAAGGAAATTGAAAGTTCGAGCAAGCACTGAGTACTTGGATTGTGGACTGTCGACGTGCGCAGGGATGCGCGCGTTGCAAGTCACGACATCCCAGAGCTTTCACTCGCCTGCGGGGAGCGAAAGCTCTGCTGTCATCAACCCCATCACCCGTGTCATACCCGCTCCACAAGCCGCTCAAGAAATCCGGACCACCCACCGGTGTGATTCTTAACCTGTTCCTCATCCGGCAAACCATCATGCGTCAGGGTGAGATGGGTCTTCCCGCCGGTTTCATTCAGCGCAATCTTCACCACGGATTCCTTGCCCCGTGTTCCCTCGCTGATCCACGTGAATTCGAGGACGCGCGGCGCGTCGACGGTAATGTAGCGGCCATAGTGCGGATAGATCCGCTTCTCCCACGGCATCTCGATATAGAACAGCCCGCCCACGCGCGGATCGACGACGACATCTTCGCCGTCGGCCAGCCAAGACTTGACGCTTTTTGGATTCACCCAAGCATCGAACACTTTCGCCGCAGGCGCGTCGTACGTGCGCGGAATCTTCAATCCGAATTCGCCCATGGCGTTCTTGTTGCGCTTTTGCATGTTGCGTTCTCCTAGTCAGTCGATTTCAAAAATTCGCCAAGCGCATCGAGTTTGGTATTCCAGAAGCGTTCGTAACGCGACAGCCAAGAGACGACCTCGCGCATCGGCGCTCCGTGCAGCGTGAGTACGTGCTCGCGCCCCTGACGTTTGCGATGAACCAAACCCGCGCGTTCCAGCACCTTCACATGTTTCGAAATGGCGTTGAGCGACATGTCGAACGGCGCGGCAAGATCCGTCACGCGTGTGCTGCCGCGCGCGAGCTTGGCGATGATGCGGCGGCGCGTGGGATCGGCCAGTGCCGCGAATGCGTTATCGAGTGCGTTCATTTCAATACTCAACCATTAGGTTGAATATAGGATACAAAAGGACGGCCGTCAAGGCCGTCCGCGATTGCGCATTTTTATTCTTTCTACTCATCGCCAGTGACCGCGCACCCACACATCGCCAGCCCAATGTCCGGGTGCCCAGTCGCTATGATATGGCCGCGCCGGATAGTAAACGCAACCTGTGGCAAACAAGGGTCCCGTGAGTACGCACGTCGTCAGCAGAATTTTCGCAAACCGTTTCATCGCAACCTCCGTTTTGTTTCCGATGGTGAGAAAACGGTCGAGCGAAAAATGCGTTTACGAATACGCACGGTGTGTTGCTGCGCGTTCAGAATCGCGCAAAGTCGAATAGGCCTGAGCACGCGTGCGACGTATCCTGTATCGGCTGGCGGACAAGGAATGGCGCATGAGTTACGACGACGAATACCGGCGATCCATCGAACAGCCCGAAGAATTCTGGGGCGAGCAGGCCAAGGCAATCCACTGGCACAAGCCGCCGCGCGCGATCCTCGAGTATACAAATCCACCTTTTCGCCAGTGGTTCGCAGGCGGCGAGACGAATCTCTGCTACAACGCGCTCGACCGCCATGTCGAAGCACGCGGTGATCAGATCGCACTCGTCGCGATTTCCACCGAAACGAACGTCACGCGCCGCTTCACGTATCGCGAACTGCTGCGCGAAGTGAATGTCTTCGCGTCGGTTCTGAAGTCGCTTGGCGTGAGCAAGGGCGAGCGCGTCGTAATCTACATGCCGAACATGGCAGAGGCGGTGTTCGCAGTGCTGGCGTGCGCGCGGCTGGGCGCCATCCATTCCGTCGTATTCGGCGGATTCGCGTCGCACAATCTCGCGCTGCGCATCGACGACGCAAAACCGGTGCTACTCATCCGTGCCGATGCCGGTATACGCGCCGGCAAAGTGATTCCGTACAAGACGCTCGTCGACGAAGCATTGCGGATGGCGAAGTCGCCGCCGCCGCACGTGCTGATCGTTTCGCGCGATCTCGACAAAGGCGCGACGAACAACGAAGGACGCGATCTGGATTACGCCACGCTGCGGAGCGATCACGAAAATGCCGACGTACCCGTCGCCTGGCTCGAATCGAACGAACCGAGCTATCTCTTGTACACATCCGGCACCACCGGAAAACCGAAAGGTGTGCAGCGCGATGTCGGCGGCTATGCCGTCGCAATGGCGTTGTCGATGCGCACGATATTCGACGTCGGGCCCGGACAGGTAATGTTCTGCACGTCGGATGTGGGCTGGGCGGTGGGGCACAGCTACAACATTTACGGACCGCTGATTGCGGGCGCGACAGGCATCTTGTACGAAGGCCTTCCGATTGGTCCCGATCCCGGTGTGTGGTGGAAGATTTGCCAGGATTACGGCGTGCGCACGATGTTCTCGTCGCCAACCGCAATCCGCGTGCTCAAGAAACACGACGCGTCGTGGCTGAAGAAATACGATCTGTCGAAATTAAAATATCTGTTCCTTGCCGGCGAACCGCTCGACGAGCCCACCGCGAAGTGGATTACCGACGCGCTCGGCAAACCCGTCATCGACAACTATTGGCAAACCGAAACGGGCTGGCCCGTGCTGGCTCTGCAACCCGGCCTGGACATGAAACCGATCCGATTCGGCTCCCCCGGATTCCCAAGTTTCGGCTACAAACTGCGCGTCATCAACGAAATAACCGGCGAGGACGCGGACGCAGGCGACAAAGGTGTGCTCGTGATCGAACCGCCATTGCCGCCCGGCTGCATGACGACGATCTGGCACGACGACGCGCGTTTTATACAAAGCTACTTTTCCCATTTCAAGGATCTGCTCTACAGCTCGCTCGATTGGGCGATCCGCGACACCGACGGCTACACCTTCATCCTCGGCCGCACCGACGACGTGATCAACGTGGCCGGCCATCGGCTGGGCACGCGCGAAATCGAGGAGTCCGTTGCTACAGATCCCTCCGTCGCCGAGGCCGCTGTTATAGGCGTGAAGGACGATTTGAAAGGCCAAGTCCCCGTAGTGTTCGCGACGCTTAAAACGTCCGGCGACTCAACCGCGAAACAAAACGCCGCCGACGGCATGCAAAAACGCGTCGTAGAAATGCTCGGCGGTTTCGCAAAACCTGCGCGTGTCTATATCGTCAACGCGCTGCCGAAAACACGATCCGGAAAACTCCTGCGACGTTCCCTGCAGGCGCTCGCAGAAGACCGCGATCCCGGCGATCTATCGACGCTCGACGATCCGAACGCACTCGAAGAAATCCGCGGCGCCCTAAAACGCGGCCCCGACCTAGGCTCTTAACTTCGGCCAATGCGCAACGCTGACGGCGCACAGGAAGTGCGCCGTTCGACGCAGGCACAGGGATGTGGCTTCGGCGAACGCACCCTCGAATCTGCATAACGTGCTTTCTTTGGTTACTTTCTTTGCACGCGCAAAGAAAGTGACTCGCTCGCCGCAGGCGAGTGAAAGCTTTGGTTTTCCACGCACACGAAGATCAAAGGCAAGGAACTGGATTCCGGCTTTCGCCGGAATGACGAGCAAAAAACTTTTCCGTCAAAGTTTTTCCGCAAGCTTCGCCGACGCAATATTCCGCCACGCCACAATCGCCGCTTCGCGAACCGCCTTCGGTTTCGCCACACGTAGATTCACAAGCGTGGCGCCGCCAAGTCCCCACTTGCCTTTCGACTGCGAAAAGATCGCCGGATGCTTTTCCAGGAAAAGCTGCTGTTGATCCGGCATCAGCTTCACCATCGCGTAATTCTCGTCGGGATACCCGAGCGTAGCGAAAATCTTCTTGCCGATGCGGAAGTCGGGATGGCCCATATGGCCGATTTCAACGGCCTCCGGAAGACTCAGCGCGATATCTCGAAACTCGTCGGCAGTCATGCGCAATCCTCGCGAAGCGCCCGAAGCGTAACCTATGATCTCGCCATTGCGCTAAAATTGCACTTTTAGCGGAGCGTCCATGAACTCGCAGTCTCCCGGCGCAAAATTCCGCGCGGCCGTTGCCGCCGAAAACCCGCTGCAGGTCGTCGGCGCCATTACGGCGTACGCCGCGCTGATGGCCAAGCGCACCGGCTTCAAGGCGCTTTATCTCTCAGGCGGCGGCGTGGCGGCGAATTCGCTGGGCATGCCGGACCTCGGCATCAGCACGATGGAAGACGTGCTCACCGACATTCGCCGCATCACCGATGTGTGCGATCTGCCGTTGCTTGTCGATGTGGATACTGGCTGGGGCAGTGCATTCAACATCGCGCGAACGGTGCGGTCGCTGACCAAAGCGGGCGCGGCGGCGATGCACATCGAAGATCAGGTCGCGTCCAAGCGTTGTGGACATCGTCCCGGTAAAGCCATCGTGCCGAAGGAAGAAATGGTCGATCGCATCAAGGCGTCCGTCGACGCGCGCGCCGACAAGGATTTCGTCATCATGGCGCGAACCGACGCCATCGCCGTGGAAGGCCTCGAACCGGCCATCGAACGCGCCGTCGCCTGCGTGGAAGCGGGCGCCGACATGATCTTTCCTGAGGCAATTTATACTTTGCCGCAATATAAACAATTCAAGGACGCGGTGAAGGTGCCGATTCTCGCGAACATCACCGAGTTCGGACAAACGCCGTTGTTCACGACGGATGAGTTGAAATCCGTCGGCGTCGATATCGTATTGTATTGCTGCGGCGCCTATCGCGCGATGAACAAGGCCGCACTGAATTTCTACGAAACCGTGCGCCGCGACGGTACGCAAAAAGCCGCTGTGCCGACGATGCAGACGCGTGCGGAGCTATACGATTTCCTCGGCTACCACGCCTACGAAGAAAAACTCGACAAGCTGTTCGCCGAATCGAAAGGCGAGTGAAGCGATTGCGCCGATGACCGAGTCCGAACTTCCGAAAGCCACGCGCGACGCGCTGCAGCGGCCACCGCAGCGCCGCGACTGGGATGGTGTCGCCGCGGTGATCGCGGCCTTCGTCGGCCTGCTTGCCTTGTGCGTGTCGGGCTACACCGCATATCTGCAGCGCCAGCAGGTGCGCGCGCAGGTGTGGCCGTATCTGGAGCCCGGCATGTCGGGCTCCAAGCGCGAGGTGATCCTGTTCAACAAGGGTGTCGGCCCGGCCATCATTCGCAGCGTGAAGATCCTGGTCGACGGTAAGCCGCAACATAACTGGTCCGCGGTGTTCGCCGCGCTCGGTATTAGCTACGACCATCACATTCCGTATTCGACCATCAATGGCGTGGTTATTTCGGCCAACGACCGCATTGAACAACTCGTGTTTCCCACGACCGAGGACTTCAACCTGTATGCACACCAGGTCAACCGCGTCGATCTGAAGCTGTGCTACTGCTCATCCCTTGGTGAATGCTGGACCTACAACGGCGCGGCGAAACTTCCGGGCGACATATATCAACCCGTGGCACAGTGCCCGGCACGTGGCGACGACGAATTCTTGGACAACGAAAATGCAGAGCCGGCGATTCCGGCAGAGGAAAAAAAGTGAGCGAGCCTGTGAGCATTCTTCCAAAACCGAAAAAATCCGTGGCCCTGTCCGGCGTAGCGGCAGGCAATACCGCGCTGTGCACGGTGGGCCGCACCGGCAACGACCTGCATTATCGCGGCTACGACATTCTCGATTTCGCCACAACCAGTGAGTTCGAAGAGATCGCGTATCTGCTCGTGCACGGCAAATTGCCGAATGTCGCCGAGCTGGCCGCGTACAAGACGAAATTGAAATCGCTGCGCGGCATTCCATCGGTCGTGAAGGCCACGCTGGAACAATTGCCGGCGTCGTCGCATCCGATGGACGTTCTTCGTACGGCGGTGTCCGCGATGGGTTGCGCGATGCCGGAAAAAGACGACCACAACCTGACGGGCGCGCGCGACATCGCCGATCGCTTGATGGCATCGCTCGGGTCGATGCTGCTGTACTGGTATCACTTCGCGGTGAACGGCAAACGCATCGACGTCGAAACGGACGACGATTCCATCGGCGGTCATTTCCTGCATCTACTGCACGGTGAGGCGCCGAGCGACTTGTGGGTGCGTGCGATGCACACGTCTCTGATTCTTTATGCCGAACACGAATTCAACGCGTCGACCTTCGCCGCGCGCGTCATTGCCGGCACGGGCAGCGACATGTATTCCGCCATCGCCGGTGCCATTGGCGCGTTGCGCGGCCCGAAGCACGGCGGCGCGAACGAGGCTGCTTTCGACATCCAGAAGCGCTACGACTCGCCTGACGAAGCCGAAGCCGACATCCGCGCCCGCGTCGAGCGCAAGGCAGTCGTGATCGGATTCGGGCATCCGGTGTACACGACGGGCGACCCGCGCAACAAGGTGATCAAGGAAGTGGCGCGCGAACTTTCGCAGGCGCAAAAAAACATGAAGATGTTCGATATTGCCGAGCGTCTGGAATCGACGATGTGGTCGGTGAAAAAAATGTTCCCGAACCTCGACTGGTTCAGCGCCGTGAGCTATCACATGCTCGGCGTGCCGACGGCGATGTTCACGCCGCTGTTCGTGATCTCGCGCACGTCCGGATGGAGCGCGCACGTCATAGAGCAGCGCATTGACGGCAAGATCATTCGGCCGAGCGCGAATTACACGGGGCCTGAGAATCTCACGTTTGTGCCGATCGGGCGTCGTTGAACATACGTGTCTATTGTTCGTGCAAATTGCGGTTTGCGGCAAAAACTGCATGCAAAACGCGTGAAACGCGAGACATGGCCACGTGACAATGCCTGCGAGACGCAGCAATTTTGCGATGGCATGCCGCGTGAATATGAAGCAGCAGTCAGATAGTCATCGTTCAAGGAGGAAGCCATGTTGCATCTCGCTATTGTTTTTGCTGTCATCGCCATTATTGCGGGCGCGCTCGGATTCGGCGGCGTCGCCGGCGCTTCGGCCGGTCTCGCGAAAATCTTCTTCATGATCTTTTTGGTACTGTTGGTGCTCGCGCTGCTGGGCCTGGTGCTGGGTTTCAATATCGCCGTTTAGCGCATCCGCGCCCAATCGCCGCATGTCGACGGTTGGGCGCAGCTTGGCGCCGCCGCTCAACGCAAGTGCCAAAACAGAAGCACGGTATAAGCTGTGAACAGCGTCATGCCGACGACCGCCGCCGCTTTGTGAAACGTTTCGTTGCGCACAGTCATCGTGAGTGCGGCTGCAACGAGAAAGACGATGTGGAAGACGAGATTCGTCGTTTCGTGATAGCCGCCGCTCAGCGCGAACTCTTTAAGAAGACTGGATAACAGTTCGAGAATCAACAAACCGAAGAACCAGCGTTGATGTGAAAAATAATGTTCGCGCAGGTCGACTTCGTCGTCGCCGAAAAAATCCGGCAGCACGATCGCGGCCAGCATGTAGGCAATGATGAATTGCAGAAGCACCGAATAGAACATCGGCAGCGTCCAATCCGACCGGCCGAGCATGCCGAATTGCGACCACCAGATTTCCACGCACATCGCAAGCAGCAACACCGCCCACACCAGCGACGGCCAGTAAATGCGGACACGCACACGCGCGAGAAGGATTCCGCGAAAACCTTTCAGGATCTGCGTAATCGCCAAGCCCATGATGATCGACAGCAATACCGAGAGATAATTGAACGCGTCGCTCACGATGCACTCTCCTGATTGCGGCCCGATTTTCGCTCGATCAAATCCCACCGATTTCCGTACAGATCTTCGAACACCGCGACGACGCCGTATTTTTCGCGGCGCGGCTTCTCGACGAAACGCACACCGCGCGCAGTCATCTCGCGATGATCGCGCACGAAATCGTCCGTATGCAAAAACAGGAATACGCGGCCGCCGGTCTGATTACCGACGCGGCTCGATTGCGATTCGTTCGATGCTTTGGCCAGCAAAATCGACGCGCCGTCCCGTGCAGACGGCGCAACGACAACCCAACGCTTGTCGGGACCGAGTTTCGTGTCTTCGACCAGATGAAATCCCAACGCGCGCGTGTAGAAGTCGATCGCTTCGTCGTAGTCCCGTACGACGACGGCAACGTGTGCGAGCCGTCGATCGCCTTCATCTGCTGTCATCGGATGCCGCCGCTCAAAACGATGGCGTCATCCTAACCGGAGCTAAAGAAATTCGTAAGCGGTGTCGCGTCGCGGATCAGGAAGACGATGTCAGTACGATCGTTTCCGTCGACGCATCTTCCGCGGGCTCTGCGGTTTCGACGCCGTCGCGTTTTGCGATCATTGCCTCATGCTGGCGGCGATAGTGATTGAGCCGCTGCGCCATCTCGTCGCCGCGCGCGAGGATCGATTGAAAACCTTTGCGCACGCTGACTGCGCGGATGTTCGCCTTCTTCTGCGCAAGATTGAGCTCGCGTTTATCGACGGCTGCAGGCTGCACATGCAGCATCTTGTCCACGACGTTGCTGAACAAACTGCCCAATGCCATTTTAGTGCCGCCCGTTTTTGTGTTGCGTGAAGCGGAATCCATAACGCTGCCCCTGTGCCGAACTGCCGTGATCTCGCAACTAGGCCGCGCGCGTGCCATGCGGCGCGACGATAGTTATTTGTCTGTTCTCATAGAGCAGCATGTGTGCCAACCCCGTCACACTTTCGAATGTGTGAGGGAAACTACCGAGAGTGCACGGCTGGTTTGCACTAAAGACGCGGCTTGAGGCCGGCAAACGAGGATCAACGTTCCGATTCGCCGCAATAAAGAGATGTGACAAACTGACGTAGCCGGTGCACGGGTGACGCGCAGCGACTACAACATCGCCGCCAATTTCGTCCCTTGCGCGATCGCGCGCTTTGCGTCGAGTTCCGCTGCGACATCAGCGCCGCCGATCACGTGCACGTCGATGCCCACGGATTTCAGCGTTTCGTACAAATCGCGGCGCGATTCCTGGCCGGCACAGACGACGACGTTATCGACTGTCAACACGTCCGGCTTTCCGTCGACGATGACGTGAAAACCGTCGTCGTCAATGCTTTCGTAGCTTACGCCGCCCATCATCTTTACGTTTTTCATTTTCAGCGACGCGCGATGCACCCAGCCGGTCGTCTTGTTCAAGCGCTTGCCGGGCGTGCCGGGCGTGCGTTGCAGCAGCCAGACCTCGCGTTCGCTGGCCTCCGGCACCGCCTTCGCGAGACCGCCACGATGTGCGTAGGCCTCGTCGACGCCCCATTCGCGTGACCAGCGATCGATGTTCGTCGTCGCCGATGGCTCGGATTGCGTCAAGAACTCCGCGACGTCGAAACCGATGCCGCCCGCGCCGACCACGGCAACGCGTTTACCGACCGGCTTGCCCGACAGAACGACATCGAGATAGCTCAGCACATTCGGTCGATCGGCGCCGGGAATCGTGATCGCGCGAGGCGTAACACCAGTGGCGAGGATTACGCCATCGAATCCGCGCAAGTTTTCGATCGATGCGACGGTTTTCAAACGCAGATCGACGCCGGTATCGGCGATGCGATGCGAAAAGTAGCGCAGCGATTCGTGGAATTCCTCTTTGCCGGGAATCCGTTTGGCCATGTTGAACTGGCCGCCGATTTCCGCCGACGCTTCGAACAGCGTGACGGCGTGGCCGCGCTCGGCGAGCGTGGTCGCGCACGCGAGACCGGCGGGCCCGGCGCCCACCACTGCGATTTTTTTATGCAAGTCCGTTTTTGTGATGATCAGTTCCGTTTCGTGACACGCACGCGGATTGAGCAGACACGACGCGCGTTGATTCTCGAACACGTGATCCAGGCATGCCTGATTGCAGGCGATGCACGTATTAATGCGCGATGCCTCGCCGCGCTTGGCCTTCGTGACCCATTCGGGATCGGCGAGCAGCGGACGCGCCATCGACACCATGTCGGCGTCGCCGCCGGCAATAATCTTCTCCGCGATATCAGGCATGTTGATGCCGTTTATTACAGGCAGGACGTTGGTGTTGCCCCGATAGATACAAGGAAAAAGATACCCGTCGTTATCGACGGCATATTGGTTACTCATCTGCGAGAACTGCCGGAGATTGCTCAAACACTGGGCTGTCTTGGCTCCCTCCCGCGCCCGATTCAGCGCTGGCAACAACAGCGCGATCAAGATCGCGATGATCCCGATCACCACCAGTAGCTCCACCAGCGTGAATCCTTTTAGTCGTCGCATAGGACCACCTATCCCGCCATAAACTGTTTCAGCAACAGTAGTATCATACCATCGGCAAGGCGTTGGTCAACAAGAAATCCGGCAGCGTTCGGCG
>Ga0209006_10002035_pt1 | contig 18364 bp, 15 predicted proteins | sample JacPin_JW_Ref_O2_FD_188567 | JGI IMG/M metagenome (GOLD analysis project Ga0209006, IMG submission 188567) | Forest soil microbial communities from Algoma, Ontario, Canada - Jack Pine, Ontario site 1_JW_Ref_O2 (SPAdes) (version 2) | ecosystem: Environmental > Terrestrial > Soil > Boreal...
ATTTAGATGCTTTGGTTCTGAGTTCACACACGTAAAGTATCACTTTCTGATACTTTACGCCGGTAGGATATCAGCGCCGACATAAATCAGTCGGCGCGAGAGCGCCCGACGTCTGCGCAGTCTCACCCGCAGCAAGTTTAGTTCGCCTTTCAGTTTGCTTCCGGGCACTGCTGCACGCCTAGGCCTTCACCGGAATTTTCTCCGCGCCCATATAAGCCCAAAGCGCCTCAGGCAACTTCACCGACCCATCCGCCTGCTGAAAGTTCTCCACAATCGCAATCCACGTCCTGCCCACCGCCAGCCCGCTCCCATTCAGCGTGTGCACGTACTCACTCTTCCCGCCGCCCTTCGCGCTCCTAAATCGAATCCCCGACCGGCGCGCCTGAAACGCCTCCGTATTCGAGCACGACGATATCTCCATGAACTCGCCGGTCGACGGCAGCCACACCTCGATGTCGTACGTCTTCGCCGATGCGAATCCCATATCGCCCGTGCACAGCTCTACCACGCGATAGTGCAGGCCCAGCCGCTCCAGGCATTTTTCCGCGTTGCGCACCAGCGTCTCGAGCTCGTCGTAGCTCTGCTCCGGACGCGTGAATTTGAAAAGCTCCACTTTCTGAAACTGGTGCTGTCGTTTGATCCCCCGGGTGTCTTTTCCCGCCGCGCCCGCCTCGCTGCGGAAACACGCCGTCCACGCGCACACCTTGATCGGCAGCGCATCGCCGTCCAGCGTTTCCTCGCGATGCAGGTTCGTCAGCTCCACTTCCGATGTCGGCGTCAGCCACAAATCCGTGCCTTCCAGATGAAACATGTCCGCCGCGAATTTCGGCAGCTGCCCCACGCCGGTTAGCGCCGCCGTATTCACCAGAAAGGGCGGCAGGATTTCCGTGTAGCCGTTCTCCTTCGTGTGGATGTCGAGGAAGAAATTAGCGATCGCCCGCTCCAGCCGCGCGCCCGGTCCTTTATAGACCGCAAACCGCGCGCCCGACATTTTCACCGCTGCCCCAAAATCCAGAACCCCGCAGCGCTCACCAATCTCCCAATGCGGCCGCGCCGCAAACTCAAATTTCGGCGGAGCCCCCGATGTGCGCACCACAATGTTGTCAGCCGCGCTATGCCCCACAGGCACGCTCGAATGAGGAATATTCGGAATCGTCAGCAAAAAAGCCCGCATCCGCTCGTCAAGCTCAGCGATACGCTGGTCGTTGCGCTTAATTTCGTCTGAGGCTTCCTTCAGCTTCGCGAACATCGCCGGCAACATGTCGCCCTGGCCCTCCATGGAGCCAGGCGAGGGCCGCTTGAGCTGAGCGATTGTTTCGTTGGCCTTGTTGCGCTCCGCCTTCATTCGCTCGGTCGACGTAATGATCTTCCGCCGCTCCGCATCCAGCTCCTTGAACGGCTCGAGATCGAGCGTGATCCCGCGGTCCCGCGCCATCTTCTCAATCAAATCCATGTGCTCGCGCACAAATCCCAAGTCATGCATAGGTTCAGAAGAATAACCGAATCAGCGGTGCCTTTGTAGGGCCCCTGCCTCGCCTGCCCCCGGCTCGAAATAGGAACTGCAAACTTGAAAATCGGTCTTATAATACTCGTCGCGTAGGTCGGCGTTCCTGCCGAAAAGGAGGTGATCCCTGAGGTACGCGAATTATTGATTCATCTGTAGGGGAGGCGCGTGTGAATCGTCCATGCGCCTCTTTTTTTGTTTTCTGCCGCCCCTTCCGATCGCAAGACGGCTTGAGACAATCCTACCCATCCTGTTGTGAACCGCGCCGCGTCAGAGGGCGATGTACTTGCGCGAAATTTCAGCGATCGTCCTTGCGCCAGCCAAGCGCATGGTCATTTCGAGTTCGCCGTCGAGATGCTGGAACACCGTTTGCGCGCCCATCCAACCGCCGAGCGCGAGGCCATACAGCACCGGCCGCCCGATTGCGACGAGATTCGCACCGAGCGCCAGACATTTGAAAACGTCCTGGCCGCGGCGGATTCCACCGTCGATCACAATGACGGCGCGGCCGTGAACGGCGTCGGCGATGCGCGGCAGCACGGTGAACGCACCGGCCACGTCGTCCAATTGGCGCCCGCCGTGATTCGACACCTGCACGCCGGCGCAGCCGTGCTCGACGGCAGCGACGGCGAACTCCGGCGTGATCACGCCTTTCAGCAGCACAGGCAAGCCGGTCGTCTTGTGGATGAATTCCACGTCATCCCAGTCGAGATCACGCTTGATGGCTTCCTGGCCGTAGCCGCCCGGTTGCGCGGGAAAATTTCCGGACGGGAACGGCGAACGGAAATGATTGCGGCGATCCGTTTCGCGATTGCTGGGTACGACCGTGTCGACGGTGAGCACGATCGCGGAATAGCCCGCGGCTTTCGCGCGTCCCAGAACCGCGGCGGCGGCGCCGCGGTCGGCCGGCAGATAAATCTGAAACCATTTCGGGCCCGGACAGACCTGCGCGATTTCTTCAAGAGTTTTCGTAGAAAGCGAAGCGGCGCAGTAGAGCGCTTTCGCGGCGTCAGTGCCTTTCGCTGAGCCGAGTTCCGCGGTTTCGTGCGCCATGGCGTGGGCGGCCATCGCGGAGCACATCAGCGGCGTCGCGAGCTGCGAGCCAAGGACGGTGGTCGAGCGGTCGGCAGCCTTATAGCCAGTGAGGTAGCGCGGGGCGATGGTGACGCGCTTGAACGAGGCTTCGTTCTCGCGCTTGGTCCATTCGTCACCGGCGGCGCTCGAGATGTAGCCGAAGCCGCCGGCTGGAATCACTTTTTGCGCGGCAGGCTCGAGCTCACGCAGATTGATGAAGTCGATGGCTTTGATTTCAGAGGGCGCGCCGTAAGCCGCGGCGGCAGATGCGTTTGGCGCGGGATTTTGTGCCGCTTGCGGCGGCGGTGCGGTCGCCGCTGCGGACGATTCCGCGGCGTGCGCCAATTTCGCGGGAAGCCTGGCGCTCAGAGTTACAGCAGCTGCGGTGGCGGAGAGGAAATCGCGGCGCTTGCGGTCCATAGTGCATCCTCCGGCGAGTGTATTGGTCACAAGACGCGCGGATGATAGCACGACGGGCAAACGACGATGCCCGCGCGGCCGCCCGAAGCGAATGGTCTGGCAGACGCGAAGAGAGAACGCCAAACATCTGCCGCCGGGACGTTCCTAGGAAGAAACCTCGGACAAGCGGCGGCGAAAGAATCGGCGCTCGACGTCGTTGGTGGCGAGCGCAAGGGCGCGACGGTAGGCTCCGGCGGCTTCGGCATGTTTGCCAAGACGGCGAAGAATATCGGCGCGGGCCGCGGGCAGCAGGTGAAAATCGGCGAGCTCAGCGCGGACGGCTAGGTCGTCGAGCAGCGCTAGCCCTTCTTCAGGCGAACGTGCGAGCGAGACAGCGACAGCGCGGTTCACCTCGATCACGGGCGACGGATTTATTTTCAGCAGAGCCGAGTAGAGCGCCGCGATTTGCGGCCAATCGGTTTCGGCGCTGGTTTTCGCGTTGGCGTGCAGCGCGGCGATGGATGCCTGCAGTGCGTAGGGACCGGCGGCGCCAGCGCGCAGAGCGGACTCGAGCAGCGCGGTGCCCTCGCGAATCTGGTCGGCGTGCCATTGGGCGCGGTCTTGATCTTCGAGCAGGATCAGTTCGCGATCGGCGCTGACGCGGGCGTCGCGGCGCGAATCGTGCAGGAGCATCAGGGCGAGCAGCGTGTGCGTTTCGGTGTCGCGTGGGAGCAATTGGCAGAGCACGCGGCCGAGGCGGATGGCTTCGGCGCAGAGCTCGCGGCGGATCAACGAATCACCGCCGCTGGCGAAATAGCCTTCATTGAAAATGAGGTAGACGATCAGGCGGACTGCGTCGAGGCGGTCGGGCAGGTCTTCGGGCGGCGGTACGCGGTAGGGCACGTTGGCGTCGCGGATTTTTCGTTTCGCGCGGACGAGGCGCTGGGCCATCGTTGGCATCGGCGTCAAAAACGCTTTGGAGATTTCCTCGGTGGTGATGCCGCAGATCGTGTGCAGCGTGAGTGCGACCTGTGATTCGACGGCGAGCGCCGGATGGCAACAGGTGAAAATCAGGCGGAGCTGGTCGTCAGGGAACATGTCGTCGGTTGAATCAACTTCGGACTCGGCCGCAGGCGGCGCGGAGAGGGGCGCGGTTTTTGCGATTTCTTGGCGTTTGACCTCCCATCGCTGATCGCGGCGGATGCGATCGATCGCTTTGTGACGTGCGGTGCTGATGAGCCATGCGCGCTGGTTCGATGGCTCACCTTCGGATGGCCATTTTTCCAGCGCGACGGCATACGCTTCCTGCAACATTTCCTCGGCGAGATCGAAATCGCCTAGCAGGCGGATCAGCGTGGCGAGAACGCGCCCCGATTCTTCGCGGTGAAGTTTTTCAAGATCCATGTTGCAGGAACCGCGCCGTTTTTGTTGCGACGATGCGAGCGCCAGCCTGATTTTACCGCCCAGCGGCCTGTTCCATCGTGAAAACGGGACGCACTTCGACTGACCCGAATCGGGCACTTGGGATCTTGGCGGCAATCGCTATCGCCTCGTCGAGGTCCCTGGCTTCGATCAGGTAGTAGCCGCCGAGCTGCTCCTTCGTTTCGGCAAAGGGACCATCCGTGACAACTCGCTTGCCGTCACGCACGCGTACCGTGGTGGCGCTGGCGACATCCTTGAGGCGGTTGCTGCCGAGATTCTTGCCGCTTGCCGTGAGCTCCTGTGTGAACTTGCCGAACTCCTCAATCAAAGCGCCGGATTGCGCCGGGGGAATGTTCCACCAATCCGATTCCTGACCGTAAATCAAAAGCAGATATTGCATGGTTGTTTCCTCCTACCAGGTAGTCGAACGGACGCTCGAAAATCGACAGACAAAATATATCTTGGGCAGTTGCCTGGGACCTTGAAAAAGCCAGGAATCCCCCATTCGATTGTCGATTTTCCATCCCTCCATTCGTCGATCCATGTGAGCGCTCTGACCGGGAGAAATGGAATGCCTACATTACTTCAAATTGACTCGTGCCCAATGGGTGAAGACTCCGTATCGCGCCAGCTCACCAGGGAGTTCGCGCAGAGATGGCGATCCGTAAATCCTGAAGGGACAGTCCTATCACGAGATCTCAACGCTGTTGCGATCCCCGTAGTAGAAGCGGCCTGGGTAAACGCAATTTACACGCCGGAGGAATCGCGCACGGCTGATCAGAAAGACCTCCTCTGGCTTTCGGGGCAGTTCGCTCGGGAACTGCTTAAGGCCGACGAATACGTACTAGGCGTGCCGGTGCATAACCTGGCCCCTCCTGCCAGCCTCAAGCTTTGGGTGGACCACACCGTCACGCGGTTTGGCCCGAGGTTGGATGGGAAGCGAGCGACCTGCGTCATAACGGCCGGCGGACTCTACGGCCCAGGCTCAGGGAATGCTGCCAAGAACTATGTCGAGCCGTGGCTGCGGACGTTGTTCGGTCGTCTGGGGGTGGCGAACATGCATTTTATTTTTGCGGATGGGACCGTGGAGACAAAGTCCGGCAAGGCCGATCGAGCAGCCTTGCTTGCGCCGCATATCGACGCGATTCAGGCGCTTTTCGCGGACGCTATGTGCCTGTGAGGGAACGTGGGATCCCTCCGCAGTCACACCCGGACGACACGCAGAATGTGACGCGTCAGGCCGAATAAACCGCCGGCTACGACGAGAATGCCAGGGATCAGCGTCAAGAAAACCGAAAAAACCAAGCCGAGGAAGAAGCTCGTCGTAGCGAAGCGGTCCGCTTCGTGCGGCCAGAGCTTTCGAATGAAAATCTCCGCAATCCATCCGCCGGTGTAGCAGACGTTGGCCATGAACGCGTACAGGACGACCGCAATGATCGCGAAACCGGGCGGATTGGGAATGCCGAAGTCGACAGAGAGCAGCGTCGCTGCGGCCACGGCCGTGAAGAGAGCAAGGAAGCCTGAAGACATTCCTGCGATGCCCACGACGGGGTTGTAGGGAACGCGTCGTGACTTCCACCAGCCGATTGCATCTTTGTAGTTTGTGACCGGAGTATCACGGCGAAAAAGATTCAATGCTCGAATGCGAGCAAGCAAACTCGCCCGAGGTGCCGTCGCGGTAGGAGCTTCATCCATCCGAGCAATCCAGACGTGCGGTCTGCCAAGAATAGCACCACCACTGACGCTGTTTCAGATGGTGATTCCAATCTTGCCGATGAAGTTACCCGAGGCTTGCAGGCGGAAGGCTTCCGGTGCCTGGTCGAACGGGAAAACTTTCTCGATGACCGGCTTGATTTGATTGACCTCGATGGCTTGGATCAACTGCTCGAGCAGGGCGCGGCTGCCTACGCCGATCCCGATGAGGCTGGCATTCTTGAACATGAGGTCGTGCGGATTCGCGTTTCCTTGGGGGCCGGCGAGGACGCCGATGAGTGCGACTTTCCCGCTGTAGCCAACGCATTCGAATGAACGGGCGAGCGTGCCGACGCCGCCGTTTTCGATGACGCAATCGACACCGCGGCCACCGGTGAGCGAGAGGACTTCCTTTTCCCAGTCGGGATGCGTTTTGTAATTCACGCCGTCGGATGCGCCGAGCGCACGGGCGCGGTCGATTTTCGCGTCGCTCGAAGAGGTGACGATGACGCGACAGCCGGCTGCGCGGGCGAATTGCAGCGCGAACATGGAAACGCCGCCGGTGCCGAGGCAAAGGACTGTGTCGCCGGGCTTGATGCGCGTGCCAGCGGCCATCAGCGCGTTCCATGCGGTAGCGCCCGCGCAGGGGAGCGTGGCCGCCTCTTCAAACGAGAGCGACGGAGGCATGGCGACCCAGCCGTCTTCGTGCAGCGAGATGAATTCGGCCAGCGTGCCATCGAGCGGGGCGCCCAGAGCGGCGCGATTTTTCGGAGGCGCGCCGTCGATCCACACCTGGAAGAACGTGGGAATCACGCGATCGCCGGGTTTGAAACGCGTGACGTTTGCGCCCACGGCGACGACCTCGCCCGCGCCATCGGAGCACGGAATCGTGTCGTGGTCGAGGCCGTAGCGATATTTGCCGACGATGATGGCGTGGTCGCGATAATTGAGCGCCGCGGCGCGGAGGCGGACAAAGACGTCGCGGGGGCCGGGTTTGGGATCGGGGCGTTCGACGCGCCGGAGGTCTTCGAGCTTCGTGACGCTTTTCGGGATTTCGTAGGCTTTCATGGCGAACCCTAGAATAGCCGAGACGGAATCGTAGGCGATAGGGGCAGCTTTGCCCCCGCAAGAATCGCGACGCCTTCAGAGGATCGTTATTTTCTGGAAAGGCGGATCAGGCGGCCGTCATCGAGAAGAATGAAGAGGGCGCCGTCGGGCGCTTGCTGGACTTCGCGGACGCGCTGGTTCAAGTCTTTCAGCAGGTGCTCTTCGGCGACGACTTTGTCACCGTCGAGAACGAGGCGAATCAGGCTTTTCGCGCCCATCCCACCGACCAGGACGTTGCCTTTCCACTCCGGAAACATGTCGCCCGTGTAGAAGATCAATGCGCACGGCGCGATGTCCGGATACCAGAAATAGACAGGTTGCTCGACGCCTTCCTTCTGTGTCAGGCCCTTGCCCGCGACGAGGTCGCCGTTGTAGCGGCGGCCGTAGCTGACATTGGGCCAGCCATAGTTTCCGCCGGGCTTGATGATGCTGATTTTGTCGCCGCCGAGCGGACCGTGCTCAATCACCCAGAGTTTGCCCGTGGCGGGATTGATCGCGGCACCTTCGGGATCGCGATGACCGTAGGAATACGTTTCGGGCAGCACCGTCGGCTGATCGAGGAACGGATTGTCCTTGGGGATCGAGCCGTCTTTATTGATGCGTACGACGCGGCCCGTGAAATTGCGCAGGATGTCCGGGTCGGTGATTTCGTGGTCTGTGCCGTCGTAACTCGCCTCGTAGAAACGGAAACGGTCGGCGCCGGTGACGAACAGGGTGCCGTCCGGCGCGAACACGATGCGGCGATTCACACCGTCGAGCAGCACCTTCACATTTTCGAGGCTGCGCTCATCATCGCTCAGGCGGGCGCTGGCCAGGCGCTCTTCGCCGACGCGCATGCTGCGACGTTCCGCGACGGACGCTTTCCAGACATTGGCGTAGAAATACTCGAGCGGCCAGGAGCCCGGCGTTTCACCGGGTGGCGGCGCAAAGTACGTGAAATAAATCATGCGATTGTGCGCGAAATCAGGATCGACGACCACGTCGTGGAGCGATTCGGCGGCGACGATTTTGGTGTCTGGCACGCCGGCGATGGGCGCGGCATAGAAGCCGTTCATCTCCGCGATGCGGAGAAAGCCATAACGCTCGGCGACCAGAATTTTGCCGTTGGGCAGCAACGCGAGCGACCATGGTCCGTTGAAGCGAGAAATGATGGTGTCGACTTTGAGCGCGGGCGACGGCTTCGAGGGAGCGGGAGCGTTGGTTTGCGCCGGGAAGGCGGGCTTCGGCAGAGGATAATCTTCGGCTTTGACTTGCGCGCGCGCGACGAATGAAATGCATGCAATCGCGAGTGCCAGTGCTGGGATCCGCCGCCCGGTTGAACGTACGAATCGCCCGGCATAGAACATTGTGTGCATTCTCGCCCCCTGGATCGGGTTGTTTGGGAATTTCGAGGCGAGATGTTACATGCGTTTGGCGCGAGTGGCAATCGTTGCGCGCGATGTTCCATCAAGACTCATTGCGCGACACCCGATGGCAACTTTGGTTATGTAATGGTGGACCAATCGTTGGCAGTGAGGCTGCGCTCGAGTTGGCGGAGCGAATTCTCGATGCGCAGGAACACGACTTGGCGGGCTGAATCCTGCATGTGTTTCGCGATGCGCAGCATCCAGCGGATAGCTTCGACTTTCACGCTGAAGTCCAATTCGGCGCTGTATACGTGCGGGCCGGTCTTGAGCCACACCAGGCGCGAATCCAGGTCCAGATTTCCGATCTGATCGTCGAGCTGCTCGATGCGCGCCTCGATATCGGCTTCCTGCGATTGCTGGAAGTTACCGGCCTTATGAAAGGGATGAATGGAAGCACTGTCGTGCTGATTATGAATGCTAAAGTTTGTCGCCATGGCCGAGCTCCTTCTTGGGAAGAGCCATTGATCACTGCCTTACGCACTACTGAAATAGCAATGGTGTGGCCAGCGTCGATCGGTACACCAGGAGGCTCCAAGTGGCTGAAGCAAAGCGGGTTGCCGATTTGACGCCGACCAGCCCATGGTTCCAGGACCATGAAAAATGTGCCGCGGGGCTCCCGGTCGAACGGTTTGAACGGACACTTGCTAGAGTGGCGACGCCCAATTTGGGATGGCTCAGGACGGGGCGCGCTGCCGGTAAAGCGTGAGGCGCTGTGCTAACATCCGATGAAGATGGCCAATACGGTTTATATCGTCAGTGCGGTGCGGACGCCGATTGGGAAATTCGGTGGAATGCTCGCGGAGTTCACACAACCGGATTTGGGTACGATCGCGGTGCGCGCGGCGCTCGAGCGGGCGTTTGGCGCAGCGCTGCCGCCGGAACGGACGCCGGGTGAGTTTTCGGGTCCGCCCTCGATCGATCTGGTCGACCGCGGCAACGGGTCGGCGTGGCACGTCGACGAAGTGATATTTGGGAATGCGCGGCCGGCTGGCGTGGGTCCGAACCCGGCGCGGCAGATCGCGTGGCGCGCAGGGCTGGGCGACGACGTGCCTGCGTTCACGGTGAACATGGCGTGCGCTTCCGGACTGCGCGCGGTGGTGCTTGGCTGGCAGGAAATTTTGGCCGGCGGAGCGCAGATCATCGTGGCGGGCGGCGCAGAATCGATGAGCCGGGTGCCGTATTTGGTGGAGGGCCGCTGGGGATTCAAGCTGGGCAACCAGCCGCTGATCGACGCGATGTATCGCGATGGATTCGTCTGCCCGATTTCGAAATTGATCATGGGCGAGACGGCGGAGATTCTGGCGGAGCAGTACAAGATTTCGCGCGACGAGCAGGATGCGTTCGCACTGGAGAGCCACAGGCGCGCGACGCGCGCGGCGGGCGAGTGCCATTTCAGGTCCGAGATCGTACCGATCGAGGTGCGCGACAAGAAGGGAAATGTCACGCGTTTTGAAAAGGATGAACACGTGCGCGCGGACGTGACGCTTGAGGCTTTGGCGAAGCTTCCGCCCGTGTTCAGCAAGACCGGCAGCGTGAGCGCGGGGAATTCGAGCGGAATTACGGACGGCGCGGCGGCCGTCGTATTGGCGAGCGAGGAAAAAGTGCGCGAGCTGAACCTGAAGCCGATCGCGCGAATCGTGGATGCCACGATCGCGGCGGTCGATCCGCGCGTGATGGGCATCGGCCCCGTGCCGGCGGTTCGCAACTTGAGCAAGCGCACGGGCACGAAGGTGGAAGATTACGACGCCGTCGAACTGAACGAGGCCTTTGCAGCGCAGGTGCTGGCCTGCGACCGAGATTTGCATTTCGATCGCGGACGGCTGAATCCCAATGGCGGCGCGATTGCGCTGGGACATCCCATCGCGTGCACCGGCGCCCGCATCCTGACGACTCTGATTCACGAAATCCTCCGTTCTTCCGGACAGGGAGCTGTCCCTGAGGCCAGCCGGCGCACTGGCCGGCGGGGCCTTGCCACATTGTGTGTGTCCGGCGGATTGGGCGTGGCGGTGGAAATCGAAACGGTCTAACCTTTTCGTAGCGCGCTACGCAGCGAGTGGCATTTCGGCGAGCGCATAGACCGGAGCGATTTCATGGCCATACACCAGCCCACGCGCGGTGCGGGCGTCGAAGTTCTTGGCACGCTGGCGCTGGTTGCGCCCAAGCTCGACGAATTTCAATTCCTCAAGGTGAAAGTCGACGGGGAAGTCGCGCGGCTCACGCTCGATCGACCCGACCACAACCTGCTCAACGAGCGTATGCTCTGCGAGCTGGCCAGTGGCGTCAATACCCTCGGCGAGCAGCGCGATATCAAGCTGATCGTGCTCGATTCGGCAGGGAAAACATTCTGTGGCGGCATCGAGCTCGGGGAATATACGCAGCGGCGCGTGTTCCAGCTGCTCGACGCGTTTCACATGGCGTTTTCCGCGATGCTCGATACGTCGAAGCCGCTGCTGGTGGTGGTGAACGGGCCGGCGCTGGGTGGTGGCGCGGAACTTGCGGCGCTGGGCGATTTGGTGGTGGCGACTCCGAAGGCACGATTCGCGCAGCCGGAAATCAAGCTGGGAGTATTTCCGCCGCTGGCCGCAGCGATTCTTCCTTATATTTTGGGACCGAAGCAGGCTCTCGAGCTGGTGCTCACCGGCGAAGCGATGTCCGCCGAGCGTGCGCGCGAATTGGGTTTGGTGAACTGGCTGGTGCCGGAAGCGGAGCTCGACAAGAAAGTGGCCGAAGTGACGGCGAAGGTGACGGCGCAATCCGCTCCCGTGCTGACGATGGCGAAGAAAGCCATCATGGGCAGCCTAGGATTGCCGCTGCGCGACGGCGTCCGCAATTCGATGAAAGTTTTCCTGAACGAGCTTGCCGAGCTCGAGGATTCGCAGGAAGGCTTGCGGGCTCTGGTGGAAAAACGCGCGCCGAAATGGAAGAATCGCTAGCGGAAATTGCCACGCAGCTCGCGCGGATTGACACGACCCCGAGCACAGCTTACACTCGCCAACGACAATTGAACTGGCGCGAGGATTTGGAAGGCCGTGAAAATCGGCCACGGTCCCGCCACTGTGATCGGCTCGCCGCAGCAAAAGAGCCGAAAGTCAGGAACGACCCCCGGGCCAGTCGATGCTGACACTCTTCGCGAGAAAGGGTGTGGCGATACGCCTCGCTATTCTCGCGAGGCTTTTTTATTGGAGCGGACGAAAGTTTCATGCGAACGCGACGCGCTCAATTCGCTGGTGTCTTTTTCGGCGTGCTGATCTGCGCTGTTCCGACGCCCGTGTTCGCCGCGCAGAATGCGTCGCGTAACGTTACCGACGAAGTGGGCCGCGCCATCCTTGTTCCCGCGGAAGTGAAGCGCGTCGTGTCGCTGGCACCGAATCTGACGGAAACGGTGTACGCGCTTGGTCTGGAAGACCTGCTCGTAGGTGACACGAACCTTTGCGCCGTGCCCGAAGCCGCGAAATCGAAGCCGCACGTGGGCGATCCGCAGAATCCCAGCGTCGAAGCAATTGTCGCGCTGCATCCCGACCTCGTGCTCGCAACCACATCGATCAATCGCGTGGAGACGGCCGACGCGCTGAAGCGGCTGGGTATCGCGGTTTACACCAGCAACCCGCACACGGTTCGCGGCATGCTCGATTCGACCGAGCACATGGCCGACGTGATGGGCGCATCGCAGCGCGGAGCCAAACTCGTGGGCAACTTGAATCAGCGTCTCGATGCGCTGCACGCGCGACTGGGCGACAAGCCAATGGTCCACGTGCTGTTTGTTGTGTGGCTTGAGCCGCTGCAATCGATCGGACCGAGCACGTTCATTGCGGATGCGCTGCGCTGGGCTGGGGCGGAGTCGGTCGTGACTTCGCCCCAATCGTGGCCGCGGATCAGCATTGAAGAGGTCGTGCGGCTGCAGCCGGAATATATCGTGTTCTCGCAAGACGATCTCGGGCCCGCGGCGAATGAGATCGCGGACTTGCGTTCGCGGCCTGTGTGGCGCGATCTGGATGCGGTGGAGCTCGGGCACGTGGTGAATATCAGCGAGGGAATCGAGCGGCCGTCGCCCGATCTTGTGGACGTAATCGAACAGCTGGCGCGCGATTTGCATCCGGAGGCGTTTGCGGGGGACGAAAACCGGAATTCGCCAGGCCCACGAGACACTTTCTACGCCGAAAATGAAGTTGACTCCGTAGGGGCGGGTTTGAAACCCGCCCCTACATGTTCCGTCACGGAGATTGTCGCGTGCGCCCGCTGACTTCACGGCGCGTGGCGCTGATCTGCCTCGGGCTCGGTGTGGTGCTCTTCGCCGCGAGCGTGATTTCGTTGCGCATCGGGGCCTATCCGATTTCCGTGCTCGACATTGTAAAGACGCTTTTCAGCGGCATTCTGGGTCGCTGGGACGCGATTCCCAATGAGTACAAGTCGATCGTATTCGATGTGCGCCTGCCGAGAATCCTCCTGGGAATTCTGGTGGGCGCCTCACTCTCAACCGCCGGCTCGGGCTTTCAGGCGTTGCTGCGAAATCCGCTGGCCGATCCCTACGTGCTGGGCGTATCCAGCGGTGCGGCGCTCGGCGCGATCATCAGCCTGATCGCAGCGCCGCACGTGCCGGGCGCGATTCAGCTGGCGGCATTTGCCGGCGCTGCGGCCACCACGGCAGCCGTTTATTTTCTCGGACGCCGGGGCGGGCAGCTGGATAGCGCCACGCTGCTGCTCGCGGGAATCGTCGCCGCATCGTTTCTTTCCGCCATCATCATGTTCCTGATGACCACGCTCAGCGGGCGCGACCTGCGCGGGATGGCTTTCTGGCTGATGGGCGATCTCGGGTCGACGCTGCCGACGAATCCGCTGCCGTGGTTCGAGGCGCTGTTTTTCGTATTCATCGTGGCGGCGGGCGCGATCTACGCGACATCGTCCGATCTGAATCTGATTTTGACCGGGGAGCAAGAGGCGCGTCACCTCGGCGTGAACGTGCATCGTGTGAAGCTCGTGGTCTACATCTCGGCATCGGTGCTCACGGGCCTGGCGGTTTCCGTGAGCGGAACGATCGGATACGTGGGCCTGCTGGTGCCCCACGTTATGCGCATGATGTTCGGCACGGATTACCGGCTGCTGATTCCCACGTCCGCGATTGGCGGCGCGATTCTGGTAGTGGTCGCCGATACAATTGCGCGATCGATCGTGAGCCCCACGGAATTGCCGGTGGGCGCCATGACGGCGTTGGCGGGCGCGCCCGTGTTCATCTACCTGATGCGGCGGAGGGTGCGATGACCGCGATTGCGGGCAGCGGCGCGGCGTCTTCGCCCGTGCCGATCGACGCGCGCCAGCCGGGCGTGCGGTTGAAAGTGGAGCAGGCCAGCTACGCGTACGCCGCCACCGACAGGTCCGCACCGAAATTCACGCTTGGGCCCACCAGCTTCGAAGCGGCGCAAAAAGAAATCGTCGCCATTCTCGGACCGAACGCGAGCGGGAAATCGACGCTGCTGAAATTGCTTGCCGGAATCGAGCGGCCGCTCTCGGGCCGTATCGAAGTGGACGGCACGGAGGTCAGCTCTCTCGACCCGCGCACACGCGCGCAACGCATCGCGCTGGTGCAGCAGGAAAGCGAGTTGCTGTTCCCGCTGCGCGTTTGGGAATACGTACTCCAGGGGCGGTATCCCTACGGCAAACGGCTCCGGTTTGAATCCGAGGAAGATTGCCTGCTGGCCGGAAACGCACTCGCGCAGGTGAGCGCCGATGCGCTGCGCGACCGGTGGATGGATCAGCTGTCGGGCGGGGAAAAGCAGCGCGTGATTCTGGCGCGGGCGCTGGCACAACAACCTTCGCTGCTGCTGCTCGACGAGCCGACGCAGCATCTCGATATCGGCGGCAAAGTGGAATTGCTGCGGCGCCTGAGGCGGCTGGCAGATGAAAACCGCTACAGCGTGCTGGTGGTGACGCACGAGCTGAACCTGGCCGCGGAATTTTCCGATCGCATCGTGCTGCTGCACAAAGGCAAATGCCTGCGTGTGGGAACGCCCGCGGAAGTCTACGAACGCGCGCTGCTGGAGGAAGTGTTCGAAGCCCCGCTCGAAGTGGAAATACGTGCGGGTGGGCGGCCGCGCGTGATTTTGGGTGCGAATTTCGGGGCTTGACGGAAAGTTTGATGAGTCTGTTTCGCGGTGGCTGATCTGGCTGCCGCAAACGGCGCTTCGCGGTGCGGAAGCGCCGTCCACAACCACAGGAGACTCCGCGCTAGGGAAGACGGTGAAAATCCGTCGCCGCCGCGCGACTGTAAGGCGGAAGTTTTTCGGCGCGTGCCACTGATCCGCTCAGCGAATCCGCTCGGATTCAATGACGGGTTGGGAAGGCCGCGCCGGGTTCCCGCGATTCTCGGGACGATCCGCCGAGCCAGGAGACCGGCGGAGTCTCAATCCCGCTAAGTCCGCCTGTGGCGGACGGATGCGGGACAACCTTCAGCTCCCGCGCGAGAGGGAGAGGAGGAAAAATGAGACTGCGAATTCCTTTCCTGCTTTTTTTCACTGCCCTGCTGCTGTTGCCCTGCTCGATTTGCGCCCAGAATCCCGCCGCGAAGCATGCGGCGGCGATTCGAGGAACGGTGCTCGATCCCGATGGCCGCGCAGTGCCGGATGCGCAGGTAACGCTGCTGGGCGCCATGACGGTGTCCGCCCAGACGCGCTCGGACGCTCACGGTGAGTACAAATTCGAAAGCCTGGCTGGAGGCGAGTACACGATCGTCGCGAACGTCTCTGGATTCTCCAGCATTTCAACCGACATCAAACTCGCGGTCGATCAGGATCTCGTCAGCGACGTGAACTTGAAGCTCAGCGCGGTGCAGGAACAGATAATTGTGTCGGCATCGCTCGGGGGCGCGCTGGCGCCGGAGGTTGGCTCGTCAGTGACGGTTGTCAGCAGCGACGACATCGAGAACGAGGGCGTGGAAACCGTAGCCGACGCGCTGCGCAACGTCCCCGGCGTCGCAATCAATCGCGCCGGGCAGATGGGTGCGGTCACCAGTGCCTTCATCCGCGGCGGGAATTCGAATTACAATCTGATCATGATCGACGGAATTCCCATGAACGATTTCGGCGGCGGATTCGATCTGGCGCCGCTGCCCACCGAAGGCGTGGAGCAAGTGGAAGTGCTACGCGGTCCGCAAAGCGCACTGTACGGATCGAACGCCGTGGCGGGAGCGATCAACATCGTCACCGATCCGGGCGAAGGCTCGCCACATTTTAATTTCTCGGGGGAGGGCGGCAGCTACGATGACTACCGGCTGACCACCGGCGGCGCTGGGTCCACCCATGGTTTCGGTTGGTCCTACAATCTCTCACGCGTCGCCACCACGGGGCCGGTGATCGACGACTCGTACTGGAACAACACGTCGTTCGTTAGCCTGAGCTATTCGCGCAGCCCGCGCCGAAAAATCGTCGCGCATTTTTTCGGCGACGCCGGATCGGCAGTCACGCCCGGCCCGTGGGGCTCGGATCCCGACGGCCTCTATCCCGGCCTCGGCAGTCCGTTCGCGACGGTTTATCAGAATCAGAACCTTTTCGGCTATCAAATGAGCGAGACGGAGCAGTTGTCCAGCAGTTTCACGCAAGTCAGCACCGTTAGCGTGGCGACCGATCGATTCTTTTTTCCTTCTGTGGTGGACGGCAATTCGTTCACCGACACTCTTCGGCTCACGGCGAATAGCCGTAGCGAAATCACGTTTTCGCCCAAGGATGTCTTCGTCGCGGGGTTCGAATACGTCCGCGAAACGTACAAAGACACTTTCGTCACTGACTCCGGCATCAGTCCCTACACGATCCCGCGGAACAGCTACGCGTTTTTTGCCGAGAACCGATGGAATCCGGGCACACGGTGGTTCATCAGCACCGGCGTTCGCGTCGATAACATCAACACCGGCGGCATCGCCGCGGACGAAGTCGACGCGTCGCGGCCGTTCATCCCGGCCGCGTCGGTGACCAAGGTGAATCCGCGGATTTCCGCGGCGTTTGCCGCGCATCAGTCCGATACCGCCTTTTTCGGCATCACCCGCCTGCACAGCAGCTTCGGCACTGGAATCCGCCCGCCCGACGGCTTCGAGCTGGGATTTACCAACAACCCCGATTTGAAGCCGGAAAAAAGCATCAGCGCCGACGCGGGAATCGAGCAGCGCTTCGCACACGACAAGGCGGTGCTCGATGTAACTTATTTTTACAACGGCTATCGGGACCAGATTGTGTCGACGGGAAATTTCCCGAACTTGAGCACGTTTATGACGGCGAATCTCGCGAAATCGCGCGCGTACGGCCTCGAAAGCAGTTTCAAACTTCGTCCGCTGCGCTCGCTCGAAATCATGGGCGAGTACACGTGGCTCAATACGGCGATTCTCGCTCTCACCGGAGAGCTCGCCGCGCAGCCACCGTTCGAGGTCGGCCAACCGCTGATTCGGCGTCCGCGCAGTTCGGCAGGCTACGACGTCACGTGGACCTATCGCCGGCTGATGCTGAACTCGAACGCGTCGATCCGCGGACCGGTTCTCGATCTGGAGCCTAACGATGGCACATTTGCGTGCGAGCTGATGTTGCCGTGCTTATTCCGGAACAAAGGCTACGTCGATGCGAACGCCGGCTTTTCCGTCCGGCTGCCCAAAGGCGTCGAAATCTACGGCCGGCTGAACAATTTCCTCAACCAGTGTTACGAGGAGTCGTTCGGCTTTCCAGCCCTGCGACTAAACTTCGCCTCCGGCATCAAATTGGAATTGCCGTCGCGGCATTACAAATCTGATTTATAACGGCAAGTAGCCGCGGCATCAGCGTTCAACCGGACGGGCGCGCGAAGCCCGATGAGGCGAAACGCGCGCCGCCCGGATGCTATAATCTCTGCCCTATCATGAGTCGAACCGCACAAGAAGCGCCTGGCGTAGCGCCGGAAGTGACAGAGCGTTACGAACCCGTCATTGGCCTCGAGGTCCACGCGCAACTCCAAACGGTCACGAAGGCTTTCTGCGGCTGCTCGACAAAGTTCGGGGCGGAGCCGAATTCCAATACCTGCCCGGTCTGCCTGGGTTTGCCGGGTGCGCTGCCGGTGCTCAATAAACGCGCGCTGGAGCTGGCGCTGCGCGCGTCGCTCGCGATTGGCTGCGTGGTCCAGCCGCGCTCGCGTTTCGCCCGCAAAAACTATTTTTATCCCGATTTGCCCAAGGGTTATCAAATCTCGATGTACGAGCTGCCCCTCGCCACCCAGGGCGCGCTCGAAGTCGAAATCGGCGGCGCAAGAAAGAGCATCGGCATCACGCGCCTGCATATGGAGGACGACGCGGGCAAAAGCCTCCACGAGGGATTTCCGGATTCGGACAAGTGGAGCTACATCGATTTCAACCGCTGCGGCGTCCCGCTGGTCGAAATCGTTTCCGAGCCGGATTTGCGCGCTCCGGCTGAGGCCTACGCGTACCTCACGATGTTGAAACAGATTCTCGAATACACGGAAGCGAGCGATTGCAACATGGAAGAAGGTTCTCTTCGCTGCGACGCCAACGTGAGCGTGCGGCTGCGAGGCGCGCCGAAATTCGGCACCAAGGTCGAAGTGAAAAATCTTAACTCCTTCCGCTACCTCGCCCGCGCGCTCGAATACGAAATCGAGCGGCAAATCGGCGTGTTGGAGTCGGGTGGCACCGTGGTGCAGGAAACGCGGCTCTGGAACGTGGCCGCCGGCCGCACCGAACCAATGCGGTCAAAAGAAATGGCGCACGATTACCGCTATTTCCCCGATCCCGATCTTCTGCCGG
>Ga0209006_10002036_pt1 | contig 18362 bp, 12 predicted proteins | sample JacPin_JW_Ref_O2_FD_188567 | JGI IMG/M metagenome (GOLD analysis project Ga0209006, IMG submission 188567) | Forest soil microbial communities from Algoma, Ontario, Canada - Jack Pine, Ontario site 1_JW_Ref_O2 (SPAdes) (version 2) | ecosystem: Environmental > Terrestrial > Soil > Boreal...
AACGCGCTGATCGACCTCGATCGCGTGCTGCTGCAGAGACTGTGCACGTTTATATAGACCGAGGTTATAGTACACATCCCCCATGATGGACATCATCCGCGCTTGTAATTCAGGATCTCTTGCTAAGCCAGTGTCGATGTCTGCGGAGGCGCGGTCCAGAATTTCCCGGGCGGTGATGGTATTGCCGTGTGCTTCGCTCGGATTTGAAACTTTGAATATTCCTGTCATGAAGTCAGTAATGCGGGTCGCCCGATCGCGCTCTCGCGTAATTCGTCGTAGTGCCAGCGACTGGGTGACGACAAATCCCGCCAAAACGAGCAAGATACCAGCAACTGCCCCCAAGGCAATTCGATGGCGGAGGACATATTTTCGCATCCGGTAGCCAGCGGTTGCAGGTCCGGCTAATACGGGTTCGTCGTTCAGATATCTGCCGATGTCGGCCGAGAGTTCGGAAGGTGTGCCGTAACGCCTGCCACGGTCCTTTTCGAGCGCCTTCATCGTGATCCAGTCGAGATCGCCGCTCAGCAGCCTGCCGAGTTGCCGGGAATCGGAGCTGCGCATAACGGCGGCGGTCGCCGCCTTTTGATGAGTGCTCGCCTTCTTCTTGAATTGCGTGCTCGGCCGCGGCGTCTCTTTTTCGCGGACTTGCCGGAGCACGTAATCGAGTGGCTTGTTCTCCCATTCGTCAATGTCAAACGGGAGGGTGCCGGTTAGCAATTCATATAGAAGTACTCCGAGCGAATACACGTCAGTACGAGTGTCAACATCGCGCACGCCTGGATCGGCTTGCTCGGGACTCATATAGGCGGGAGTACCCATTGGCGTGCCGGCGAGAGTGAGCGAAGTGTGTCCGAAGCCAAGGGGAATGGCGACCTTGGCCAGTCCGAAGTCGATGATGCGTGGCATTGGCTCGCCATCGACCTCGACCACGAGAACGTTAGCGGGCTTCAGATCGCGGTGCATGATCGACTTCTGATGCGCGTGTTGTACGCCTTCACAAACTCGGATGAATAACTCGAGGCGCTCCCGAATGTTAAGTTTCTTTTGGTCGCAATAGTCGGTTATTGGCAAGCCCGGAACGTACTCCATTGCGAAGTAGGGCTGACCTTCCTGAGTCGCTCCGGCGTCGAACACCTTGGCGATCGACGGATGGTCCATGATGGCGAGCGATTGGCGTTCGGATTGGAAGCGATGCACGGTGGTCGAATCGCACATGCCCGCTCGAATGAGCTTGAGCGCCACGAGCCGCCGAACCGGTGTGGTTTGCTCCGCCAGCCAGACCTGCCCCATTCCCCCTTCGCCAAGTTTCCGAGATAGATGGTAGGGACCGATTGAACGGCGATCAGTTACACCCGTGATGGGCAGAGTAACTGCGTCACTATTATTTTCAGGTAATTGTGATGATGGAGGACGAAGATACCTGTCGCGCTGTCCCTCTTCTCTCATATCGCCCCACGCAACCGGCTATAAGTGGACGAATTTTAACACGGTCGCCGCGGTGACTTGCATGGCACCCACGAACTGTCAGGCAAAATGGCCGTTGATCTGCACTGTTCGCTCGAAGAAGCGGTTGCGGGTGAGTACGCGCCGAAAGGAAATCAGTGAGAAGTAAAGTACTTGTGCTTCTATTCCAGGCGGCGGATGACAGAAAACCGGGCCAACCGATGACAGTTTTCCGGGCGTCCTCTACTTCTTAACATCTGCGAAACTTTGTGGGAGGCGATCTTATGACGAAGCTGACAGCGAGACAAAAAGTAGCGCTGTTGATAGTTGCACTGTGCGTAACTTTTTCATTCCTTTGCCCGCTGCAAGCGCAGCAGGCCGTGTCGCCAAACGCTGCAACCGCTTTGCCGCGGCTGGTGCGTTTCAATGGAACCGCGAAGGATGCAAATGGTAGTCCCCTCACAGGAGTCGTCGGCATCACTTTCGCTCTGTACTCGGAACAGAGTGGCGGTGCGTCTCTGTGGATGGAGACTCAGAATATTCAGGCTGACGTCAACGGGCATTACACCGCATTACTCGGCGCGAGCAAACCCGAGGGCTTGCCCACAGATCTTTTCACCTCCGAACAGGCCCGATGGGTTGGAGTCCAAATCTCAGGAGAACGTGAACAGGCACGAGTATTGCTGGTCAGCGCGCCATACGCGTTGAAGGCTGGTGATGCTGAAACCGTCGGCGGACTACCGGCTTCGGCGTTCGCACTCGCCAATTCAGCTCACACCAAGTCAGAAGAAATCGCAGGCGGTTTTCCGAATCAAAAGCCCGAACGTAGTCAGGGCTCGCAAGCGAATGCAGATGTGACGGGAAAAGGAACAATCGGCTATCTGCCTATGTGGGATACAACCAGCGACATCATCGACTCGCTGATTTTTCAGAAAAGTTCCGAAATCGGTATCGGCACAAAGACACCGGCTGCCACTCTGGACGTAAGTGGCAAGAGCGACATCCGCGACACACTGACCTTGTTTCCGAAAGGAAAGGATTCCGCTCTTAACATCAATGGCACAGCGTTCAGGATCGATCAAACCGGCACGGTGACATTCGTCTCGGGCCAGACCTTCCCAGGTGGTGGTGGAGGCACGGTGACGAGCGTAGGGAGTGGATCGGGGTTGACTGGCGGTCCGATCACTAAGAGTGGGACGCTTAGCATTGCAACGGCGGGAGTGACCAATACTATGTTGCAGAATTCAACTTTCAAGTTGACACCGGGCGGCGGCATGACCGGCGGGGGCTCGGTTGCTCTAGGTAGCAGCACATCTCTAGGCCTGCAGAACTGCAGCGCCAATCAGGTATTGGAATTCGTTAGCGGCGCGTGGACTTGTGCCAGCGCCGGGACGGGAACCATTACCGGCGTGACCGCAGGTACGGATCTCACCGGCGGCGGCACCAGTGGCAAGGTTACGTTAAACCTAGACACGACTAAAGTGCCCCAACTGGCGGCGTCCAATGGTTTCGTCGGAAGTCAGACGGTCCAGGGAAGCATCAATGTCGTTTCAATAGATAACGCCGTCGTCGGCTCGACCGACAGCAACACTGGCATCGGGGTTTTTGGAACCGGGCCCGGATCGGGAGTAATTGGGGTCTCGGTCGGCTTCAGCAACACCGCAGCAGGGCGAGGCAATGCGGGAGTCTGGGGAGACACGGGTGCCACAGCAGATTCCGGACACGCTGGAGTGCTTGGAACTGCCGACTCAAATACGGCTGGATGGTTCATCAACAATGGACCTTTTGCGACGGTATTGGCAACGAACACCTCACCAACGACCATAGGCGGGTTCGGCGTAGCATCTCAAAGTAACTACATCGGCGTGTACGGGAGTTTGTCTGGTGCCAGTAATGTTGGTTCGGAGATTTTTTTCCCGGCTGGAATATGGGGCGATACAGCACTCAATCATGAGACAGGCCAGCTTGCCGCAGCGGTGTATGGAACCGCCGACAACGAATACGCGGGGGTGTTCGTCAACAACTCCCAGGATATCTCCGCGCTCTATGTTGAAAATTCTAATTCGAGCGATTCTGCGGTTGCCTTCGAGGCCGGGGGACCTACCAGTAGTAGTTGTCTCATCGACAACGCCGGCGATTTCTTCTGCACTGGTTCAAAGTCCGCCGTAGTGCCCGTCGACGGCGGAACCCGCAAAGTCGCTCTTTATGCGATCGAGGGACCAGAAAACTGGTCGAGGACGCTGGCTCTGCTCAGCTCTCAAATGGTGCAGCGATCGTTAACCTGGAACAGGCCTTCGGCCAAACCGTTGACACAGACATCGACTACCACGTCTTCCTCACGCCCCGGGGCGACTGTAAAGGACTTTATATCGCGCGGGAGTCGCCAAACTCTTTCGAAGTTCGCGAACTGGGCGGTGGGACATCAAGCATAGGTTTTGACTATCGCATCATGGCAAAGCGTAAAGGCTATGAGAATGTTCGGCTGGCCGACAAGACAAAGCAGTTTGGCGACCAGGAAACTCAGTTCAGAAGGATGCGGCATCCGTCAAGGCCATCTACTTCACCAATCGCCGGTGTGGCTGCTCCATTAAGCAGACCCCATGCCACGAACCAAGAGTTGATAGCCCGACCCCGATAATCGCTATTACTCGAAGGTGACGCAACGAATCAAAACGACTACTAACGAGGAACAGATGATACAGAAAATACCTTTCATCCGTTCCTGTTATTTCGTTCGCTGCGTTCCTGAGAATGCGCAGGGGACCCCGGCAGTGTTACCGGCGGCAGTTTTTGGCTGGTTCGGTCCAAGCATCGGGACAGTAGTCGGCCAGTTGTTGGAGTGGTCGTGGGCTGGTGAAGGACTGTCGAGCAAATGGTGGTCGAACTGCACTAAATAGCCGGAAGGTGTGACGGCGTTTCATTACATGCAAGGAGACATGATGAAAAATAAGGCGCTCGCGATGGACTCAGTCTGGGAGAGAACAGAAAAACGGGCCAAGGGGTGCCAGGTTTCTGGGCACTCCCACCCGTCGCAAGCACGGAGTTTGTCCGAGGATCGAAAACTGCGGGAGGCGTGGCTCAGGAGTGCGCTGCCCGTGGTGATATTTATTTTGTTTCTCGGAATTCCCGGCGCAATCGCAGCTGAGACGCAAAAGGGCTCCTGGTCCGCCCTAAACGGTCTGAAGAACGGCCAGGGAATCGAAGTGATCGAGTCCAATATGAAACGCCATGCCGGAGAATTCGTGACTGTCACCGACGAAGCGCTCATGCTGAAAGAAAGTGGCTCCGACGTCTCGATAAAACGTGAAAATGTGGCCCGGGTCTCGACCTCATCCGCCCCAAAGCGGGGAGAGCATGCGGTGATCGGCCTCGTAGTTGGCGCAGCCATTGGGGCGGCTATTGGCGCTGCCTCCAGCTCGAAGCACGGTTTCTTAGGCGGCTCGGATAAGGGTATTGTCACCCTTGTGGGCATCGCGATTGGCGGCCCAAGCGGGGCTCTGATTGGCGCCGTCCTCCCCGCCCACACCACGGTCTATCGCGCTGCCCCTGGTCCCTCGCAGTAGACGACATCGCCTTATCCCGTGTGCTTTCGAAGCTACCCGCACCAATGGGGGAGAGCATGATCCAGAAATGTTTTTGGCGCGAACTTCTGATTGTCGTAATGAGTGCCGGCCTCGCCATGCCGGCTCGCGCAGACAACCCCGAGAAAGTCTTGATCGTGATTGCTGCGACGACAGCCGCCGCAGCGATTGCTGTGATCGCAACCGTCGCGAGCGTCCATCATAGACGCAAGAAAATAGTGATCACGGGCTGTGTCATATCGGGAGAGAAGGGGATGACTGTCACCGACGAAGAAGACAGGAAAATCTATGGGCTCTCAGGCGACACCACAGATATCAAGCCGGGTGATCGAATAAGGTTAGAGGGCAAGAAGGCGACGCCGAAGAGTCCTGATAAGACATTTGTCTGGGAGGTGAAAGAAGTGATCAATGACTTCGGTGTCTGTCAACCTAAGTCGTGATCTGTCATGTCGTCTCACTGTAGCTCTCAATAGCAATTGCCACTGAGATGCCCACTACTCTCTGAAACGTGGTGGCAGTGGGCTCCGCGAAAGAATCCGATGAAATGCATCGTATGAAAAACAGTGTACTCGCGGCTCGGGCAGTCCAGAGATGGCAGAAAAATGGGCCAACCCGCCCCGCTTTCTGCGCGTTCGCTTTCTTGTCGACTTGAAGTTCTAAAAATGGAGGAGTAGTTATGACAAAAATGTTCCCAGGATTTCTGTACTTGTTCGTTCTGTGTACAACCAACCTTTTCGGACAAGAAAGCGTTCGCACGCCAAAGGTCCTACACACTCCCGAGAAATCTCAAGTTCACGTACCGGCCACGATCGATTCAAGACTGGTCAAGATTTTTTCTAACTTGGGTGCGCCCACGAGAGCATACAACGACACTTTCGGTTTTCTGGTTGCCGGTCCCGCTTCCGGCACCGGTCAAGAATTTGCTGCCTTGGCTTTCACTCCCAAGAGCGATTCAACGATTACTACGATCGAAGCCGCTCTAGCATATATATTCCAGGGCAACGGATCGCCCAGGCAAATCGATTTAAGCGTCTATACCGATCAAGGCGGCACACCCGGAACGCTTATGGCGGGTCCTCATACGCTAAGGGGCTTGCCTGATCCCGGTACCTGCTGCAAGGTTGCGACTTGGCACATGAAACCCGGACTGTCGGTTTCAGGTGGGTTGCAATACTGGATAGTCGCCGACGCGCCGGCTGTTGGAAAAGGAAGCGACAGTGCAGCACTCTGGGAGATTACATTCCCAACGTATCCGCAAGCATTTAACGACGGGACTTCGTGGTTCTCAGTAAACGGTAATTCCCGGCTCGCTGGGGCGGTACTCGGGACGGTGCCATAGAGCTTTGAGCTCTTCGTAAAGCTAACCAAATAGAACGCCGACCTGCGAAATTAGGCTGGGATAGGCTTTGCCGGAGCCGCAGACCTGCTTAAGCAAAATGACTTACAAAATCCAGTTAGCACACTACATCGGTTACAAAGGAGCGCCATATGCCAATCATTCACTCTCCGATTATTAGGCCCCGATTCCTGAGCCCTCCGTGGGCCCCTTAACCTGTGGTTCCGGCAATTGCTGTGAGCATGGCGGTCAGGTTCGGTGGCAGTAATCGCGCGGCTCACTTTCACGCTACGATCGGGTGGGGCGAATCCAGAGTCAGGCTCGAGAAGCTAACAGGTCGTTACTAATCACTAATCCAGGCCAACTTCCTCGAGCCCGTTTCGGGATCACTTCCGGATGACACCACTGACCCGGAATGGAGACATATGCGCGGCTTTAGTTGAGAGGTTGCCCGCGATTACCAACCCATTTGGCTCATCCGCTCAAGGATCTGCGCGCTGTTCTTATTCATGCGCTCGGGCCGTCGCTTCAGGGGAGCCGGCAGAATCGCAGCGAGCCGCGCCGCCTGATCACGGCCCATGTTCCTGGCAGCGGTTCCGTCGTAGTAACGGCACGCCGACTCTGCACCATAGATACCAGGACCCCATTCGACCACATTGAGGTAGATCTCCAGAATGCGCCGCTTGCCGAGGACCAATTCGGCCACTGGTTCCAGTGTGAACTCCACACCTTTGCGGAGGATTGAGCGGCCTGTTCCGAAAAATAGGTTTTTAACAAGTTGCTGCGTGATGGTCGAAGCTCCGCGAGTGCGTGCGCCTTCCAAATCGTTTTCGGCAGCAATTTGGATCTGATGCCAATCGAACCCATGATGCTGGTAAAAGCGCGCATCCTTCGCGGCGACTACGGCGTGCTGGAGTTCGAGCGAGATTTGGCCGAGCGGAATGAATTTGTAGCGTTCGTGATACGGAGTGTGGTGAATCCAAACCTGCAGGTGGCGCTGGATGTGCACCGCGGTCGACGGTGGATCGAACCACCGAGCGGCAAGAAGGATCAGGGAGGCAAGCGACCAAAGAAGCACCACGCCGATGGCAAGCCATCGACCCAAGGAACGGAGAAGACCCCTCCGAAGCGTTGTCTTAGGCTTTGTGTCTGGCTTTTCAGTCACATTTCAGAATACTAGCTTGGGGCCGGTTGTTGCTCATGGTTGATCATGCGCGGGTGGTGTCCTAATTTCGCGGAGCAAAAGACTCTAAGTGCGAAGCCCGCAAAGGTTTAAGAAAGGTCGTGAAGAACGGCTGGAAATTAGGACACTATTTTTGCGCGGCGAACGCGGAGTTTGGCCTCTACGATGTCTGCCTCCCAGTCTGGCCATTTCGGCCGATTGCGTCCAGATCGGCAATCACGTCGGAGGGAAGTTGCAGCCTCGAAGACTGCAGATTCTCGAGGAGATGCTCCAGGGAAGATGTTCCCGGAATCACCAGGATATTGGGCGACCGCTGGAGCAGCCAGGCAAGCGCAACCTGCATGGCCGTGGCACTCAGGCGCGCTCCGACGTCAGACAGAATAGTTGACTGGAGTGGAGTAAACCCGCCGAGTGGAAAAAATGGTACGTAGGCGATACCGTCACGAGCAAGATTCGCGATTAGAGTATCGTCGGCCCGGTGTGCGAGGTTGTATTGGTTCTGTACGCAGACGATCGGAGCAATCGGTCGCGCTTCGGCGATCTGCGCGGGCGTGACGTTGCTAAGCCCGATATGGCGCACCAAACCCTTTTGCTGGAGTTCGGCTAGAACCGTCAGCGGCGCCTCGATCGATCCCTCGGCGGGTTCGTGGATGCTATGCATACTGCGCAGGTTGACTACATCGAGCACATCCAGTCCGAGATTGCGGAGGTTGTCGTGAATCGCTGCCGTCAGTTCCTCGCGGGAGAAAGCCGGAATCCAAGATCCATCCTCACCGCGGCGGACGCTAACTTTGGTGACGATCAGCAGATCGTCGGGATAAGGATGTAGCGCCTTTCGTATGATCTGGTTCGTGATATGGGGGCCATAAAAATCGGAAGTATCGATGTGATTCACGCCGCTTGCGACGGCCTCTCGCAGAACAGCAATCGCTCCATCGACATTGCGGGGAGGCCCCCATACCAACTTGTTGCCATCCCGGCCCGCGAGTTGCATCGCACCGTAACCCATGCGGTCGACCGTAATCGAAGTGCCCGGCAGAGTGAAGCTTCCGGCGACATCTATTTGCTTTGTCACTTTCATTCCTCCTGGTGCGGCGTTTCTCCTTCAGTAAAGAGCTAAAACGACTCTCCAACCATCTCTTCGCTTTTCTTCCAGAGAGCCTCTGCGTTGTTTGCATCGAGTGCATATCCAAATACGCCTTCGCTGACGGCACTGATGGTCGCGTCGTCCGGCACCACCTTGCCAACGTTGCAGTTCTCGCAGTATCTCGCACCGATTTCGTCAGCCAGCGCGACCACAGCGGCCCACACCGACGTTGCAGCTCCCTGCGGGACGGTTTTGAGCTTGAACGCCTGTTTTCCCTCGGCCGCAAGTTGCTGATTTATCTGCTCGACGATGATTTCTAAACGGCCAGGGTCCACGTGCCGGCTCAGATCAGTCTGAATCCCTCCTGGATGTACAGCCGCAGCACGTATGCCACGACTTCGGTGTCGGCGGTCGAACGCCACTGCAAACAGGATATTCGCCGTTTTCGATCGCCCATAGGCGGCGAAGGGTTCATAAGGCGTGTGCTCAAAGTTGGGATCCTCGAGGTTTGCGTTCGCATAGCGATGACCGGCAGAAGACAAGTTGATCAGCCGGCCACCATCGCGGATAAGCGACGCGATCCGGTTGATCAGGACAAAGTGTCCCAGGTGATTCGTCCCGAACTGTGTTTCGAAGCCATCGGCCGTAAGGCCTATTGGCGTGGCCATCACTCCGGCATTTGCTATGACCACATCAAAACGTTCGCCTTTCGCCAGCAATCGGTCGGCGCAGGCGCGCACGCTTTTCAGATTGGCAAGATCGAGTTCGACTAGTTCGAAACTTCCGCCATTGGCTGCTGCGTCCTTTCGCACCTGCTCGGTTGCGGCTTTTGCTTTGTTCAAATCTCGCGCCGCACCCACAACCTGAGCGCCGTGGGCGACCAAGGAACGTGCAGTCTCTACACCGAGACCGGCCGAAACACCGGTTACGAGGATCCGTTTACCCTTCAGATTCACACCGGACAAAACGTCATCAGTGGTCGAAGTCGCTCCAAATGGAGTTGTCTCAAGAGTGTTCGTCATTTTCTGTCTCCTTATCAAATCAACACGTTCTAGTCACGGTCATATTCCTCACCGCTCGAAGCCGGAACCGCTATTGACGAGCCGCCGGGCTTCCCAGCCAAATCGGAGAATGTCTCCGAATCACTAGATAAGATAACCGGAGGCTATCTCCGGTTACAACTTTTTTGGGATGGCTAAGAAAATCGTCCAAACATTGAGCTCGTTACGGCGGCAGTTTTGGTCGCGTCGAGTTCCAAGCGAGAGATATTTGTGCCCCGAACCCTGGAGGCCCAATGTGGTGGGAATAATTGACAAATAGCGACGATAATCTCCGCGAACCCCAGATTATCCCGTTAGACGTTCATCGGAGGAATTCTTGAGTCTGGACTATGCACCCAAGCGAGCAGTCATCTCGCGAAATCCCGACCAACCGCCGGGGCGAGGGTAATTAGGCTTTCGCCCTTCGCAACCTAGGGCTTCGATCCACTTTGAAACCTTAACGCAGCAAGGTCGGCTTCATAGTCAAAACGAGCGCTAACTGCGGCGATTTGCGCCTGTGTCTGTTGCAACTGGGCCTGACTCAACTCAACAATCGAGCTGAGCCCGAGGCGGTATCTTGTATCGGCAAGGTCCAGTGCAGTATTAGCCTCCTGCAAGAGCTCCGACGTCACGCTCATTCTCTGTTGTGCGGTGTTTGCTCTCAACCAGGATGTGCGGATATCCCGGACAATGTGATTGATGAGTACCCGGCCCTGCTCGTCGGACGCTTTGGCGCGCAGGTCGGCTTCCGTAGCTTGGGCACGGAATTTGAAACCATCGAAGATCGGTACTCCAATATTGATCCCCGCCGCTCCATACCAGTTGGGACTGAAGTATGCGCTCGATCCAACCGGGGTTATCCCCACTGTTCCCAATCCAGATATCGTTGGCAACAGTTGTTCGTGCTGCGCCCGGCTGAAGCGCACATCCGCCTCATGATTGAGTTTGAGAGCAAGAAGATCGGGGCGCTGTTGCAAGGCGAGAGCAATGACTGCTTCCGCTGAAGGTGCGACCGGCAGCGGAGGCGACTGGCCGTCGACAAGTTGGTACTGTTGATTGCCCGCGGTTCCAAGCACCTCATTGAGATCCGCCAATGCGGCATCGAACTGATTTTGAGAATCGAGATAGAGCAACTTAGCTTGCGACAGATTGACCTGCGCGAAACTCTGGTCGAGTGTGGACTTGAGCTTGCTCGCGGTCAATGCATTGACCTGATCGCCGACCGCTTGTCGGGCTTTGACGGTGCTGATTGCGACCTGCAGAGTGGCCTGCGCCCCCAGAGCGTTGTAGAAGGCGATATCTGCGGCCAACACTACATCGTCTCGTGTGGCCTGCGATTGTTGCTCCGAGGCTTTTGCTTCAAAGGATGAGGAAGCGACCAGATTGCGCGTGCGGCCAAAATCCGTGATCAACTGATTGAGGTCAACCCCTGCGCCCACATGATAGAGAAGGCGGGAGCCGTCTAGGGAACCCGCCGAAATGCGGCTTGCTTCCTCGGCGTCGACCGCAGTCAGCTTGCCATTCAGCTTCGGAAGCCACGACGAACGAGTCTCGCGGACGACCTGTTTTTGGGCAAGAGCGAGCAGTGCGGCGATGCTGATTCGTGGGTTGTTCTTGAGCGCCAATTGCTCCGCCTGTTGACGTGTAAGCGTTTCCCCGGTTGAGTCTGGCGGCAGAGAGTCCGAAGAATTCGTCGTTGCGGAATTTAATGCCGGTGTTCGCTGCTGTACCTGAGCCTGGAGCTGCGGGGCATCTGGAAGCAGCGCGAAGTTTTGCTTAGCAACGGCCTGCTGCGCGCGCATGGCCAGGGGACACGCGATAAGCCAGAGCCCCAAGAATAGACATCGGTTACGCATGGGTCACCTCACCCGATGAGGGCTCGATTTCGTTGCGATTTTGACCGTGGTGACTTTCTTTGCGGTTAATCAGCAGGTACGCCGTCGGCACTAAAAAAACGGTTACCATGCCGGAAACCGTCAATCCTCCCAGAATTGCTCGTGCCAACGGCGCGTACTGTTCGCTGCCCGGCTCCAGAGCGAGTGCCATTGGAATGAGACCGAGGATGGTAGCGAGCGTGGTCATCAGAATGGGACGCAAACGCACTTTACAAGCTTCGGCGAGGGCTTGCTTGAGGGGACGACCGCTGGCGCGAAGCGTTCCGACAAATTCGACAATAAGGATGCTGTCGGAAACGGCGATTCCAGTCATCATGACGACTCCCATGAGCGACATGACATTCAGTGTGGTGCCCGTCACCAACAGAAATAGGATCACTCCTGAAAGCCCCGGAGGAATCGCCAGCAAGATGATGAAGGGATCGGAGAACGAAGCGAACTGTGCCATCAGGATGAGATAAACCAGCACGATCGAGAGAATGAGCCCGATGCCGAAACTCTGGAAAGAACTGTCCATGTCAGAGACCGCTCCGCCCATCGACACGGTGATCTGGGGAGAGTGGTGCATGCTGTCAAGGACGCGTTTGATCTCGGAGCTTACGTGGCCGAGATCCTCCTTCTTTGGCATGACGTAGATGTCGAAACTACGACGCAGTTGGTAATGATCGACTTCGGTTGGAGTATCGATCTGTTTGATAGATGCCAGCGACTCGAGAGGTGTTGTGTTTGAGGCCCCGGCGGCGCGTAAGGGAATCTGTTTTAAATCGGTCAGGGTTCTAATTTGATTGTCGGGATATTGCACACTGAGAAAGTAATTATTGCCAGTCTTCGGATCGACCCAAAAACTTGGGGCAATCATCGTGTCCGATGTAAGCGCTGTGATGACATTGTCAAGCGCCGCCTCCGGCGATATGCCGAGCAGTGCCGCATGTTCACGATCGATATTCAATTCCAGCCCGGGATAGTCGAGATCCTGCGGAATCAGCACATCGTTCACCGAACTCAATGCTTTCACCCTGGCAGCCAGGGACTTGGCGAAAGCAAACGGTTCGTCCAGGTCGCTGCCCCCGATTCGAATATCGATCGGAGCGGGCTGTCCCTGGTTGACGACGGAATCGACCAATCCGCCGGTCTGGAAATAAGTGCTCACTTCTGGAAAGTCGTTGGCGAACCTCTGGCGCAGACGTTGCATGTAAGCGAAGCTGCTGGTCTTATGGTTCTCCTTGAGACTGACCTGGATGAAGGCGGTGTGCATTCCGGAATTGGTGGTATAGATGGCTGAAAGATCTGGCGTAATGCCAATGTTCGACACAATCATATTCATGTCATGCGGTGACACCACATCGCGGATATCCTGCTCCATCTTCCCGACATATTGGTCGGTCACCTCAAGACGAGTTCCGGGTGGCACTTTGACGTTGACCACAAATTGCCCGGGATCGGTGCGCGGAAAGAACGCTATGCCAAGGAATGGAAATAGCGCGAAGCTGAGCGCCACGAAGGCGGCGAAACTGCAAACGGTCAATACTGGCCGATCAAGACAGGCGGCGATAGCTCTGTTATAAGCGTGCTGCAGTCGCTCGAATTGTTGATTGAAACCGATGACGATGCGTCGAAAGATGTTCGCGGGCTTTATTCTTTGTTCTTCTTCGACTTCCTGCACCGCTTCCTCGGCGCCGCCCAGCGTACTGTAAGGAGCGACACTGTGTTCAGGCTCCAAACGAATAAACTTTGCGCAGAAAAGCGGTACGACTGTCATGGCAACGGCATAAGAAGCAAACAGCGCGAGCACGACCGCGAGGGCCAGCGCGCTAAAGATATATTTGCTGACTCCCGAGAGAATGATGACAGGAAAGAAAACGATGCTTGTGCTGCATGTAGCTGCCAGCACCGCAAGCTGAACTTCTTTGCCTCCGTTGATGGCAGCTTCAACCGCCTTCTCGCCCAACTCCATATGGCGAAAAATATTCTCAAGCACGACGACCGAGTTATCAATTAGGCGGGAAAGGGCGAGGGCGATGCCGCCCAGCACCATAGTGTTGATGGTGCTTGCGCCCAGGTTCAACGCGATGAAGGCGGCGAGGCAAGAAATGGGAATGGAAAGTAATACCGAGATCGTCGCGCGGAGATTGCCGAGAAAAAGAAGTATCATGAGCGCGGTGAGGCACAAACCAATGCCGCCCTCGCTGATCACATTCTTCACCGCAATCTTCACAAAAACCGATTGATCAAAGACCACGGCCGTTTTCAGCGTCTTTGGAATATCGAGCAAGTGCTTCACGGCCTCTCGAATGCCGTTCACAATGCTGATCGTGTTCGATCCTCCACCCTGCTTTAAGATCGGAATGTAGACGGAATGCTGGCCGTCGACCCGGACGATGTTGTATTGCAGTTGCCCTGAGTCCACCGCTTTTCCAACATCGCCAACGAATACGGACTCGCCAATATGGTCCTGTTTGTCCGTCTTGATCGGCATGGCATTGATTTCGTCGACCACTGGAATCTGGCTATTGGCATAGACGTTGTAGTCTTTCGGTCCGATGCGCACGTCACCGGCGGGCAGGATCAAGTTCGATTCATTCACTGAGCGCACTACGTCCATCAACGAGAGTTGGTGAGCTTCAAGTTTGACCGGATCGACATAAATCTGGATTTGCCGGTACTTGCCGCCATAAGGCTGTGGAACAGAAGCGCCGGGAATGTTGGCGATTTGATTCCGCACCTCAAACTGCGCTAGATCTTTGAGTCGCGTCTGGTCGAGACCCTGACCTTCGAGCGTGACCAGACATACGGGTAGATTTGAAGCGTCGAACTTCAGCACCACTGGAGGGAGGGTTCCCGGTGGAAGCCGCCGTAAATTCGCCATGGCGAGATTCGAGATATTGCTAACAGCGGCGTTCGCGTCCGTGCCCGGCTGAAAGTAGATCTTGATCAGGCTCACACCGGGCAGCGATCGCGACTCGATGTGATTGATTCCACTTCCCAGCGTAAAGAAGCGCTCGTAGCTATCTGTGATATCCGCCTCGATCTGCTGCGGCGGCATTCCCGCGTAAAAGGTCGCGACCACGACAACCGGGATATTAATCTCCGGAAACAGATCAACGGGCATACGCGCGACTGTGGTGATACCCACGACAATCACCATAAGACAAAGCATCAGGATGAAGAACGGGTGCCTGATGGCAAAAGAGGACATTACTCGCTTACCTCCTGGACGGTCGTGGGAATGAACGCCGCATGCGGAGACACAACTTCTCCGGGCTGATAGCCACTCTGTCCAGCGGCGATCACATTGTCCCCATCCTGCAAGCCACTAGTAATTTCCACGCGGTTCGAGGTTTGGATTCCAAGAGTGACATTCCGCTTTTCGACATGGTTCGTCGCATCCACCATCAGCACATAAAATTGATCGGCATTTTCCACAACAGCTTGTGCCGGTAAGATAAGAGCGTCATTTTTCCGCTGGAGTTGAATTGTCGTCTCCGCGAACATCCCTGGGCTGAGATTCAGGTCACCGTTCGGGACATCGATCTCAGTCAGCATGGTTCTGGTGTTGGTATCGAGAACGCGCGAGAAGCGGATGATCTTGCCTGTAAATGTGCGCCCAGTCGCGCTAACGTTTACCTGCACATCGCCGCCGACCTGAATGTAGGGTACGTCGCTCTCGGGCACGGGCATGCGTAGCCGGAGCAGCTCGCTCTCGGCCACTTGTACCACGGGAAGTGTAGCGGTGTTGTCCTGTCCGGCTTGAATCAGCGTGCCGGTATCGGCGTAGCGCTTCGTCACCACACCTGTGAAGGGGGCGATGATCTGCTCGTATCTGGACATTGTTTCGAGCCGGCTGCGGGTCGAGCGTGAAACCCCGAGTTGTTGCTGCATGGCGTCGAGCGAGGCATTGGCGACTCCGACCTGTGCCGCCGCTTGCTGGTCTTTGGCTCGTGCGTCATCCAACTCCTGCTCCGCGATCAGCCCCGGTCTTTCTTTGGAAGCTAGTTCCAGACGGGTATACGCAGCGTGCAGTGCGGAGTACGTCGACTCAGCGCTTACGACCTCGCTTTGTGCGCGGGTGATATCAGATTGGCTGTGGCGGACCTCTGCCTGAGCGCCCTCCACTTGGTTCTGCAACTCTGGGACTTCCAGTAGAGCCAGGACTTCGCCCTGATGAACGCGATCGCCTATATCAACTTTGATCCAGCGAATATATCCGGAGACTTTGGCGTGGAGATCGACCTGTTGATAGGGCTGAAATTGACCGGCAACTGTAAGCGAGCTGGCTAGATTCGCGACGGTTACCGCAACGACTGCGGCTTCCCTCGGCTGCTCGGCAGGAGCTTTGCCATAGCGATTTCGAAAGACTAAGAAGAGAGCTGCCACTAAAAGGCAGAGAAGCACCGCGATCCAAAGGATCCGCTTACGATGCATGGAGCCACCTACTTTCAACCCCGCAAGTTCGGGATTGCACTCAACGTCAGTACAACTGCTGTAAAGGCAATGGCGATCAGCCACGGTCCTATTCGATGTTTTAGTCCGCGTTTACTGCAAGATATCGCCGTGGAGAGATTATCGTAAGGCTGGAGGAGGGCGTTGCGTGAGGTGGGGGTCATGAAAATCCCATCTGCGAGACGCGCAGAGGTTCATTTCAACTTGGTAAAACTTGAATATAAAAATCAAACTCGCTTGGGCCAACACCAATAGCGGAATCAGGTTTAGCGTCTCCCAAGTTGCGATCGGCTTGAGGGCTTCTTCGAACGAGGCCACCGTTTGGGCGGAACGCTTCTCAGTCAAAAGTTTGGCAACCGTGACGGCAGACGGAGATTGCGGAGTCTTGTAAAGGGATAGCTTTGCCTGCAATCCCCAACTGAATACGGCGCACGCTAAAAAGAGAAGAGCACAGTTGAATGTGTACGTAGCCGCAGTTTGCAGTTGCTTTGACGTTAGATCTTCTCCTTTCCCAAACAGCCCTCTAGCTAATAATGTAGCAAAGAATGACCTGGCGTAAAACGTCCCTTTCCTGGGGTCACCTTTCAAGGCGAATGACATAAGGCACTGTCCCTGGTGGAGAAACAGTCCCGCACTGGTGGCGAGTCCCCCTCCGTGCGTCTACTGGTCCGAGTCGCATTTCTGCGAGTTTCGGAGGCTTCGTCGTTTGGAAAATGTCCGTGCGCAAACCAAACCTGCACCCGGTCATTCAGTAGCCTTGTAGGGAACTCACGCCTGAGACCTCGGTTGGCGTAAGGTGCTTATGGTTCTGACAGCAAACGCATTCGGGATGAAGCTGTATTCTTATTGGAATAAATGTCCGCATCTTCGCGACAGGGTTGGTGTCTATGGACGTGGGAGCAAGGAATCATCCGGACGCAAGAGTTCTTCCTCTCTGGAGTGCAGTATTCTGCCTGGATTGCGAGGTCATCAGCAACAGTCGAGGTGGCGAATGTGCTTCTTGCAAAAGCCGGTCGCTCGTGAGCCTGGCCCGAATGCTCGGGGGTAGTTTACTCGCATATCGGGCACAACACTTTCAAGAACGGGAAGCCGGTTGTTCGACATCACAATTGCGCTTGAGTTGCAGGATATCCCCGCCAAAGACTTGAGCACCACCGTCGAGAGACTGACCAGTGTTATTAGTCCGAATCTCGCGCGAGAACGAGCGTCATTCCATGTCGACGTGAAGCCGTCAGTCGACAAAATCGACCTGCAGCCGCCGCTTTGCTTCCCGGAACGAGCTGCTGCGTAGGTTTTTGTCTTCTCAAAACGTCCCAACAGAAGTTGGACATGCACGTCTGCCGAAGATCGTGTCTCGGGTTATTTCACGTGGAAGGCTACGTTGCCTTGAGCGTTCCGCCACCTGTGGTTACTTCGATCGCTCCAGTGGTCGCACCGGCGGGCACGGTCGTCTTGATTTCGGTGGAAACAATCTGGGAGGCTGCTGCTGTTCCATCAAAGGTGACACTGGTTGCGTCAGTAACATTGTTTCCAAGGATGAGAACCTTCGTTTTAATCTTCCCTACATTGGGTCGCGTCGTCACAAATGGGCCCAACCCCATCGATAGACGGAAGACCGTACCATGATCGTGGGATCCCCCAAAGGGAGTGAGTCCATAAAAGTTCCCGTTTGTCGCTTGAAGGAGTGCGTTGACAGGATGTATTCCTTGCTTTCGATTGAAGCCATACAGCGTCGTCAGCTTGCCTTCACGAGAGATGCTGAAGACAGTTCCTGAACCCTCGGGCGAAGTGCCGCTCCCGCCTCCATAGGTCGTGCCGTAGAAACTCCCGTCGGTGGCAAGTACCAGAGCTGCGGAAGTCTTCCGAATCGGTGCAGTTCTCGCGACGAAAAATGAACTTGTCAGCATTAGGTCGCTGGAGGTGGCGCGGGGTTAACTCGACCAGACCCGAGGATATTCACTGATTCGAGGGGCGACGGTTTGGATCGAGGGCGCGTTGGCGCAGACGCAGATAGACTGCGGTCCTTGTCATTATCAAAGGACACCGCAGCGGAGCAAGGAGGGAAGGAAGTCGTCCACAAGGTTCAGAGATGGATCCGACTTTCTGCGAACCATCGCCCCGAACCAGCACGTAGTTAGGAGTAACGCTAGTGCGGTGGAGTTTTGGGTGACGGATGTTCCTTTCTCAATGTGCGCGAGTGAGATTAGGTCGCCCAACTGCTGATCCCATAGGTGTATGCCATTGGCAATTCTTTGTCCGATGCCGGGTGGGATTGCCGGAGCCTCGGCAGCGAAAATCGCGAGTAATTGGAGTGGAGCTATTTCGATTATCGGCGGTTCCAAGGCTAAGAACTGCCA
>Ga0209006_10002037_pt1 | contig 18360 bp, 20 predicted proteins | sample JacPin_JW_Ref_O2_FD_188567 | JGI IMG/M metagenome (GOLD analysis project Ga0209006, IMG submission 188567) | Forest soil microbial communities from Algoma, Ontario, Canada - Jack Pine, Ontario site 1_JW_Ref_O2 (SPAdes) (version 2) | ecosystem: Environmental > Terrestrial > Soil > Boreal...
GCGCTCATGGCGATCATGGCCACACTCGATGACACCTGCCTGCTGCATCGAGGTGGCATCTCTGCGCTGCAAGCGGCGCAACGCGGTGCCCGCGATACGCTGACGGCGGGTGGGAGTTCCAGCGCCGCCGGCCGTCGCGCGCTGCTGCGCCTCGATGCCGAACTGGTCGAGCGCAACGCCTCGCCCGGCGGCTGTGCCGACTTATTGGGGGCGTGTATTTTCCTCGACAGCGGCCGCAAGCAGCCGCCCGCAACGGCCCTTTGGGCAAGGTGATCCAATGGAAAAGATTCAATACGATTATCCGGCAACGCGCAGCGTGGCGCAGCGCGTGCACGTGGGCGTGGTCGGATCCGGGGATCTTGAAGTGTTGCTGGAGCCTTCCGCCGACGCTCGAACGCATGTCGTCGTGAACACCAGCGTGGACGGATTCGAGGCGACCTGGAAGAACGTACTCGACCGGTTTTTCGCGCGCTTTGACGGCGCGGTGTCGATCGAGATCAACGACTTCGGTGCAACGCCGGGAACCGTGATGCTGCGCTTGGCGCAGGCGGCCGAGGGTTTGCGCGCATGAACACCGATGCGGCGGCACAGGCCGGATACAGGCGTTTTCTCGAACGCCGCAGCTTCATTGAAATGAACGCGCGCGAACGCGTGCGCGCCGTTCTCGATCCGGGCACGTACCGGGAAATGCTGGGTCCTTTCGATCGCATCAAGTCGCCATGGCTGCCGCTGCAGGGGATCGTCGCGCAGGCGGACGATGGAGTCGTGCTGGCGCGCGGCACACTGCAGGCTAAGCCTGCGTTGATAGCGGCGATCGAGAGCGCCTATCAAGGCGGCAGCATGGGCGAGGTCTCGGGCGCGAAGATCGCGGGCGCACTGGAGCTCGCGCTCGAGGACTGCGAACAGGGGCGGCTCATCTTCCCCGTGCTGTTGTTTGAAACCGGCGGCGTGCGCCTGCAAGAGGCCAACTTGGGACTCGCGGCCATTGCGGAAATTCACGCCGCCATCATTGCGCTGCGCCGCTACGTTCCGGTCGTCGGCGTCATTGCCGGCATGGTGGGCTGTTTCGGCGGAATGTCACTGGCAGCGGCGCTGTGCACGCACCTCATCGTCACGCCTCAGGCGCGCCTCGGCATGAATGGCCCGGAGGTCATTGAGCAGGAAGCGGGCATCGAGGAGCTGGACGCGGCGGACCGTGGGCTGATCTGGAGCCTGATCGGCGGCGAGCGGCGCTACGCGGAGGGATTCGCCGACGATCTTTTGGAGGACGATGCCGACGCCATTGCCGCGGCCATCAGAAAGGCTGTTTCCGCGGACCCCGCGTCCGCGGCAAAGCCGCGCAGTATGCAAGTCGAGCGCTATGTTGAAATGCTGCGGAAATTGGGACCCACGCCATGAGTGTGGAATCCATGAGTGGGGGATCGGGTCTGTCACGCCGCGGCCGGATTTGGTTCGACGCACTGACCGGCGGCGCCGCTGCGAATTTGAGCAGTCTCAAAAGCGTGTGCGTCGCGGATGCGGCACTGGGAGGCGAGACGGCGCGCTTCATCGCGGTGGTGCCGGATGCGCAAAACCGCTTCCCGCGGGCGCGCGGCGGCGAGGTGGGTCTCGATGAGGGCTGGGCTTTGGCGCGGCACGTGCGCGCGACGATTGCCGACGCCAACGACGGCGCACGCCGCCCGATCATCGCCATTGTCGATGTCTCGAGCCAGGCTTATGGGCGGCGTGAGGAATTGCTCGGCATTCATCTGGCCTGCGCGGCGGCGGCGGATGCCTATGCCTCAGCGCGTCTGGCCGGTCATCCGGTGATCGCGCTGCTGGTGGGCAAAGCCATGTCAGGCGCATTTTTGGCCCATGGCTATCAGGCGAACCGCATCATTGCGCTCGATTCCCCGGAGGTCATGGTGCAAGCCATGGGAAAGCAGGCGGCGGCGCGTGTTACCCGGAGCAGCGTCGAAGAAATGGAAAAGCTCGGCGAGCGGATCGCACCGGTGGCCTACGACATCCGTTCCTACGCCAGTCTCGGCTTGCTGCATAAGCTCATCGAAGGAATCGATGCCGACGCTCCCGGGCGCATCGATCTGGATAGGGTGCGTGCGGAACTCGTCTATGCCGTCGCCGATGCGCGGGCCGGCGCCGCTGACCTGGCCTGCAGACTGACTTCGCCCGCGGCACGCAAAACGCGCGCCGCGTCGATCGAAGTGCGGCGGCGTTTGGCGGAGCAATGGCGCTCGGCGGAGCAAGGACGCGCGGGGGAACCAGGCGATGTCCGCTCATAGCGTGCCGGCCGTGCATTCGCTGTTTCGTCTGAGCAGTGCGGACGCGCTCGAGTGGGAAATGGACTCGCCGGCGTGGGCAGCGGAGAGCTTGCGGCGTGCGCCCTTCGTGGTGATGCGGCGGCTGCTGCCGCGAACTTCAGGCTTGCCCGTCGGCGTGCGCGGCACTACGCGCTCGCAGCGCGCAGCCGCCTGGGTATCGGCCGGCGCGGTGCAGGAATGCATCACACCGCAGATGCTGGCGGCACAACAGGCCTGGCGGCAGCGCCGGGATTTCGACATCATGCCCGCCGTCGCCGCGCTCGAGGAAGTGGCCGCCATCTTTGACGGCCATGGAATGGCAGGCCGATGGGGTCCGGGTGGGAGCGTCGGCTTCGAGTTGGCCAGCGGTGTTGCCTCGACCACGCCGGCCAGCGATCTGGACATCGTATGGGTCGCCACAGCTTCGGTGACGCGCGCCGATGCGGCTCACCTCCACGCGGAATTGTCGGCTCTGCCGGTGAGGATCGATGTGCTGCTGGAAACGCCGAACGGTGCGGTCGCGCTCGCCGAGTATGCAAATAGTGTCGGGACGATTTTGTTGCGATCGCCGCAAGGGCCGCGTCTCTCTCGCGATCCTTGGAGGGCTCATTTAGAAGCCTGTCGGGCGTGAGCGCGGCCGGAGGCCTGCCGACGTGAGCGCCGCTTACCTCTTTCCCGGTCAAGGCGCGCAAACTCCCGGCTTCCTGCATCGACTGCCGCAACATCCCGCGGTAAAGCAGACGTTGGACGAGGCCGCCGGCGCGCTTAAGTTGGATGTGCTGACGTTGGACACCGCGCAGGCTCTGCTTTCCACCCGGAACGTGCAGCTCTGCGTGCTGGTCGCGGGTGTGGCGGTCGCCCGCGCACTTTCACAGGAGGGAATGCAGGTCGACGCGGCCGCGGGCCTGTCGGTGGGCGCATTCGGCGCCGCGGTTGCTTGCGGCGCTCTGGGGTTTGCCGATGCACTGGCGCTGGTGAACATACGCGGCGAATGCATGGAGCAGGCTCACCCGAAAGGCTACGGCATGGCTGCCATCGCCGGACTCGACCAACGCCAGGTAGCCGCGATCCTCGAGCGAGTCGGCGGGGCCTCTGCCGAAGTTTACATCGCCAATATCAACGCGCCGACCCAGGTCGTGGTGTCCGGCGCCGATCCGGCTTTGGATGCCGTCATGAAGCTGGCGCGCGAGCGCGGGGCGCGCCGCGCGGAACGTCTGGCGGTCAGCACGCCATCGCACAGTCCGCTGCTGCATGCGGTCTCAGAACGGCTTGCGGCGGCGATGCGGACGGTTGAAGTTCACACGCCGCGGGCGCTGTACGTGAGCAATCGCCGGGCGCGAGTGGTGCGTGATGCGGCCGGAGTGCGCGAAGACCTGATTCTCAATGTCGAGAACGTGGTCCATTGGCACGACTCGGTGACGGTGCTTTATGAATTGGGCGTGCGATTCTTCGTCGAGCCGCCGCCGGGCCAGGTGTTGACGCGGCTCGCGCAAGAGGCGTTCCCCATGGCGCGGGCAATGGCCGCCGAAGATGTACCGATTCGCAGCATCGTGCAGGCAGCGCAGCGCTCGGTCTAGCAAAGAGCTACGGCAATCGCCAAAAGTTGGATAACATGTCCGTGTGGCTATCCCAACCTCCGCAACCGGAAAGCACTACGACGTCATCGTCGTCGGCTCCGGCGCCGCGGGCGGACAAACCGCCTATACCTTGAGCATGGAAGGCGTCAAAGTCCTCATGCTGGAAGCGGGGCGCAATTACGTGCCCGAGCACGAAACACCCATGTTTCAAACGCCGGATCAGGCCCCGTTGCGCGGCGCCGCGACGCCGGAAAAAGATTTCGGATTCTACGACGCCACGATCGATGGCGGCTGGACGGTTCCCGGGGAACCCTATGTGCAATCCACGAGCGACCCGCATGGACGCTTCGCCTGGTGGCGCTCGCGCATGCTCGGCGGCCGGACCAACCACTGGGGCCGCATCTCGTTGCGCAATGGGCCTTACGATTTCAAACCCCACACCCGCGACGGCTTAGGGATGGACTGGCCTATCTCCTACGAGGATGTGGCGCCTTACTACGACAAAGTAGAGCGGCTCATCGGCGTGTACGGCACCTCCGAGGGACTGGAGAACACGCCCAATTCCGCGCCGGGATGTCTGCTGCCGCCGCCCGCGCCCTTGGTCAGCGATTACCTGGTGCAGCAGCGCGCGCGGCGCTTGGGGATTCCCATCGTCGCGGGGCATCGCGCGGTTCTCACGCAGCAGCTCGATTACAAGCGCTCGCCGGCCCTCTTGCATCCTAACAATCTGAAGGCGCAAAAAATCATTGCGCAGCATATGCAGCAGCGATCGGCCTGCATCTGGGCGACCGACTGCGGCCGCGGCTGTTCGATCCGGGCGAATTATCAGTCGACCACGGTGCATTTGCCGCCCGCGCTCGCGACCGGCAACCTCGAGATCGTGTGCAACGCCATGGTCAGCCAGGTGGTGCTGGGCAAGAACGGGCTCGCCAGGGGTGTGAAGTACTACGATAAAGTCAGCGGCGCGGAACATCAGGCGACTGCACGGGTGGTCGTGCTCGCTGCCAGCGCCTGCGAGACGGCGAGAATACTGCTCAACTCGAAGAGCGCGTCGTTCCCGAATGGCCTCGCCAATTCCAGCGGCAAGGTCGGGCGCTATATCATGGACACCGTGGGCAGCGACTTGAGCGGCCAAATTCCGCTGCTCGAATCGCTGCCGCCGCAAAACGAGGACGGCGCCAGCGGACACGCGTTTTACGCGCCCTGGTGGGGATATCAGGATCAGCAGAAGGGCAAGTTGGGATTCGCGCGCGGCTATCACATTGAATTCGGCGGCGGCCGGCGCATGCCGGGCGCCGGCACGCTGCACGGGATCGAACGCTTCACCGGCGGCAGCTATGGCAAGAAGCTCAAAGAGGATGCGCGCCGCTACTATGGATCGTTCGTGGGTTTCGCCGGACGCGGCGAAATGATCCCGAACGAAAATTCCTACTGCGAGATCGATCCCAACGTGAAGGACAAATGGGGCATCCCGGTGTTGCGCTTTCACTGGAAATGGTCCGAGCATGAGACGCGCCAAGCCGCGCACATGCAGAAGACTTTTGCCGACATCGTGCAGGCGATGGGCGGACGCGTCATGGGCAAGGTTGAGAGCGACGGAGCCGAAGCGATCGCACCCGGGGGCTTCATCATCCATGAAGTCGGCGGCGCAATCATGGGCGCGGACCGTCAAACATCCGTGACCAATCAATGGTGCCAGACCTGGGACGTGAAAAACTTGTTTCTGACCGACGGCGCGGTGTTCGTCTCCAATGCGGATAAGAATCCAACCTTGACCATCATGGCGTTGGCGTGGCGTTCGGCTGATCACATTGCCGATAGGATGCGGAGGAAGGAGTTGTGACGGATCGGCGAACGACGATCAAGTGGATGCTCGCGGCGGCGGCCTCGATGCCTGTGTGGAATTCGCGCGGATTCGGCCAGCAAGTGACTGCGTGGCCCGCGGTTCGCGGCTACGGCGGGGATCCGGATCTCACCAAGCTGTACCGGCCCGGCGATGTCTGGCCGCTGACCTTGTCCGCGGCGCAGCGGCGCACCGCCAAGGCGCTTTGCAACGTCATTCTGCCCGACGATGGCCGCTCGCCGAGCGCCGATAGCGTCGGTGTGGTGGATTTCATCGACGAGTGGGTGAGCGCGCCGTATCCGCGCCAGCTTACCGATCGTCCCGTTGTACTCGAGGGCCTTGCATGGATGGACGCTGAAGCGCTGTTGCGGTTCGAAAAGTACTTCGCGGAACTCGATGAGTCTCAGCAGCACGCGATATGCGACGATATTTGCTATGAGCCCAAGACGGCGCCGAAATTTGCGCGGGCCGCGGCGTTTTTCGCGCGCTATCGAGACCTGACCGTGGGGGCCTTCTATTCGACGCCGCCCGGTTGGAAAGACATTGGCTATATCGGCAATGTTCCGTTGGCGAAATTCGAGGGGCCTCCGGCGGAATTGCTGCAAAAACTTGGGCTAGGTGCGGACCAGAAATGAGCGTCAATTCGAACCATCACGCGCCCGCGCGGCTCGGCGTGGGATTCGTCGGTTCCGGCTTCAATGCGCGTTTCCATATGCAGGGCTTCCAAGCCGTGCGCGACGCCGAGGTGCGCGGAGTCTGGAGCCCGAATCTCGAGCACGCGAGCTCGGCGGCGGCGCTGGCGCGCCATCTCGACATCGGCGTGGCCAAGGCCTACGCCTCGATCCGCGATATGGTGGCGGACCCTGCAATCGATGCGCTGTGGCTCACCGGACCCAACCACATGCGGCTCGAGAACATGGAGGAAATCGTCCACGCGCTCGAAGGCGGCGTGGGCACGCTGCGGGGCATCGCTTGCGAGAAGCCGCTGGCGCGAAATGTCACTGAAGCCAAGCGCATGCTGGAGCTGGTCAAGCGCAGCGGTGCCGCGCACGGCTATTTGGAAAACCAAGTGTTCGCGCCGCAGATCGAGGCCGGCCGCTCGAGGATCTGGGCGCGGGGCGCGGCGGCCACCGGCCGGCCCTATCTGGCACGCGCCTCCGAGGAACACAGCGGACCGCATGCGCCGTGGTTCTGGCGTGGAGACTTGCAGGGCGGCGGCGTGCTGAATGACATGATGTGCCACTCGGTTCTGCTCGTGCGCCATTTGCTGACCCAGCCCGGTGCCGCGCGTGCTTCGGTGCGGCCGGTTCGCATCACCGGCCACATCGCCAGCCTGAAATGGTCGAAGGGCCCGTACCCCGCAAAACTTGCCGCTTTGTATGGCAAGGAAGTCGACTACACCAAGCGGCCGTCCGAAGACTTCGCCAGCGTGAGCATCGAGTTTGCGACCCCCGAGGGCCAGATCTTGATCGGCGAAGCCTCGACCTCGTGGAGCTTCGTGGGCGCGGGGCTGCGACTGTCGGCGGAACTCTTGGGTCCGGAATATTCGATGTCCTGGAATACGCTGGACAGCGGGCTGAATCTGTTTTTTTCGCGCGAGGTGCGCGGCGCGAGCGGCGAGGATCTGGTCGAAAAGCAGAATGCGGAGATCGGATCGATGCCGGTGGTGGCGAGCGAGGCCGCCGCCTACGGCTATGAAAGCGAAGACCGGCATTTCGTGCGGGCATTCCTCGGCAAGGAAGTACCGCGGTTGACCTTCGAGGACGGACTGGAGGTAGTATCGCTGCTGATGGCCGCTTATATGAGCGCCGAACAGGGCAAGACGTTGGATTTTCCGCCGCCTGGCCTCGATTCATTTGTTCCTGCGGTTGCCCGCGGAGAGTGGAGATCAACATGATCGATGGCCGGATGGTCGGGAAGGCGGCGCTGCTTGCGGGCGCGTGGTTGCTGGCGGGCGCGGGCAGCGCGGGTGGCGCGGCGAGCGCGCAAGGAGCTCCGCCTAAAGCAAAGCCCGCGGCCAAGTGGCACACGCTGTTCGACGGAAAAATGCTCGACACCTTTCGCGGCTGGCGCTCGGAGGGCATGCCGGAGGGCTGGCACGTCGTAGACGGCACGCTCGCCAAGGAAGGCGCGGTCGATGACCTGGTGACCAAGGAGCAATTCGGCAATTTCGAGCTCGAGATTGACTGGAAAATCGGCAAGGAGGGCAACAGCGGCGTCTTCTATCGCGCCACGCGCGAATACGACCACATTTACTGGAGCGGCCCGGAGTATCAATTGCTGGATGACGCCAACGCGCCCGATGGCCGCAGCCGGCTCACCGCGGCGGGGGCGGCGTACGGCCTGTATGGTCCGCCCGCAGGCGTGGTCAAGCCGTTCGGCGAGTGGAACAAGACGCGCATCATCGTCAACGGCGATCATGTCGAGCATTGGCTGAACGGCCAGAAAGTCGTCGAATACGACTTCGGCAGTCCCGACTGGAAGGCCAAGGTCGCGGCGAGCAAGTTCTCGAAGTACCCCAACTACGGATTGGCCAAGAAAGGCTACATCGGCATTCAGGGCGATCATCCCGGCTCATTGGAGTTGCGCCACATCCGCATCCGCGAACTGCCATGACCCAAGCGCGCCTCGCGCTGATGATGTTCCTGGAATACTTCATCTGGGGCGTGTGGTTCGTGACCATGGGCACCTATCTCGGGGCGACCCTGCATTTCACCGATTCCCACATCGGCTTAGCCTATGGCGCAACGGCGATCGGTGCGCTGGTCTCGCCCTTCTTCATCGGCATCGTCGCGGATCGCTGGTTCGCCAGCGAGAAGCTGCTCGCCGCACTGCACCTCATCGGCGCCGCCCTGATGTGGATGGTGTCGCAGCAGACCTCGTTCGCGACCTTCTATCCGCTGCTCATTCTCTACGCGCTGTGCTACATGCCGACGCTGTCCCTGACCAATTCCATCGCCTTCCACCACCTGAAGGAGTCCAGCAGCTTTCCCTACGTGCGCGTACTCGGCTCCATCGGTTGGATCGCCGCGGGCATTCTGGTCGGCAAGAGCCTGCATGCCGATGCCTTGGTGCTGCCGATGCAAATCTCCGCCGGCGCGTCGCTCCTCATGGCGGTGTACGCGCTGCTGTTGCCGCACACGCCGCCCAAGGCTGCGCGCGGCAAGTTCAGCCTGCGCGACGCTTTGGGATTGGACGCGCTGCAGCTGCTCAAGAAGCGCGACTTCCTGATTTTTGTGATCGGCTCATTCCTGCTGTGCATTCCCCTGCAGTTCTACTACACCTTCGCCAACCCGTTTTTGAACGAGATCAAGGTGCCGGAGGCGGCCTTCATTCAAACCTTCGGCCAGATGTCCGAGGTGTTTTTCATGCTGTTGCTGGCCTACCTGCTGCGCCGTTTCGGCATCAAAGTGATCATGCTGGTCGGCATGATGGCGTGGGCGCTGCGCTACTTCGCGTTCGCCAACGGCAACGCGGGGAGCGCCATGTGGCTGATCTATGCGGGCATTCTGCTGCACGGCGTGTGCTACGACTTCTTTTTCGTCGGCGGTCAGGTGTACACCGATCAGACCGCCGGAGAGACCATCCGCGCCGCCGCGCAAGGCTTGATCAATTTCGTGACCAATGGCTTGGGATACTTTGTCGGCGCTTTCGTCTCCGGCGCCATCGTGAATCGCTATGCCGCCGGCAATCCAAGCTGCAGCGATGCGGCGGCGGCCGCGCATGCCTGCTTGCAGGTGACCCACGATTGGCATGCGATCTGGCCGATTCCCGCCGCGGCCGCGCTCGCGATCTTTGTGGTGTTTGGCCTGGTGTTTCGGCCGGGGGCGGGTCGCAAGAGTGTCGCGGCGGCGGCTTAATACCCTCGACACCGCGAATTTGACGTCGGGCGCGGATGGCCTACTGGGATAGGGAGCGTCGAGGCCCGGAAGAGAAGGACCTCGACGCTCCCTATCCCAGTAGGCAATTCAAGCCCGACGTCAAGCTCACGGTGACGGAGGACGAGATTCGCGCGGCCACTATCGGTCGGGTGGCCTATGCGCAGTCGCAGGCCGGAAATTCAGGTGTCGCACTGGCAAACTCCGACGTAGTGATATAGACCGGCCCGAGTACTCGTCAGGTAAGGTTAGAAGACTCGAGGTCCTGTTTCCGCCGGACCTCGAGTCTTCTAACCCTCCCTGACGATTGCTAGATCAGCCGGTCAATATCACTGCGACGGCCCAGCCCCCTTCGCCGCCGCCAACGCCTTGACGATGGCACCGAGCTGCGCGAGTGCGGCGGCGTCTTCGGCGCTCACCGGCGGATTCTTGCAGCGCGGATCGGTGCGCTGCAGAGCCCCGCTCATGGCGCGCGTGATGGGGATCCCATCGCAGCCGTGGTTGTTGTCGCAGACCAGGTCGAACTCCGGGCGCGCCTTGACGTGACAGGTGAAGCAGTTGCCGCCGAATCGATTGTTGACACCCTGGACGCCGCGAACATGGATCGTCGAACTCGTCGGCGAGACGTTCAGCTCGAAGAATTCCCAGTCGCGCGTGGCGGCATTGAAGCCCTTGTCGCGTTTGACCATGACTTCGGTGGGCACGAGCTGCAGCACGGAGCCAACCGGATAGTCTCCGGTCGCTGCTTGCGCCACTTTGACGGTGCCGGCCAGGTTGCCGGCGAGATTGTCGACGTAGAAATGCCGCACATGCGTCATTTCAGTGATGCATTTGAACGATGAGTCGCTGATGGGGAAAGATGCCGGTGCCGCGGCCGCCGGCGATGCCGGTGCCGCAGGCGATGCCGCGATGGCAGGACCGACCAGCAATACGGAAATGGCGACGCAGACTTTGAGAACGACGGATGCGGCCGACTGAATTGTCATGATTAATCCCCTGCGCATTTTTATTGCAATCATAATGAGCAACGGCCCGATGTTACAGAGCTGTAAGCACCGCTGTGCGGCCAAGTGCGCGACAATGAGCAGCCAGAAACGCGCACCCGCCGCTCTGCGCTCCCCAACGAGGTGATTGATTTGTTTACAGCTAGGTCGAATCGCACCCATTGGCTTGGGGTGGCGCTGCTGCTCGCGCCGTTCATCTGCGGCACGCCGCTACGGGCCGATACGTCCGATGCGTTTGCCTATCCTGCGGATCTCGAGCCCGACGTGCGCTTTTGGATTCGTGTCTATACCGAAGTCACGACCGATCAAGGCTTGCTGCACGATGACTGGTACTTGGGATTGGTCTACGAGGTGCTGCGCTTCGACCCGTCCGATTCGCCGCGGCAGCGCGAGCACATCGTCGAGGAGGCCAAGGCCCGGTACGCGGCCCTGTTGCGGCGCTTCGCGGCAGGCGACACTGACAATTTAACGCCCCATGAGCGGCGCATCCTGCATGACTTCGGCGACAAGGCCACCCCGGCGCAATACCGCGAGGCGATCGAGCGCATTCGATTTCAGCTCGGTCAGGCTGACCGCTTTCACGAGGGCCTGATCCGCGCCCAGGAGTACGAGAAGAGCATTTCCCGCGTTCTCGCCGACCGGGGTGTGCCGCCGGAAATCGGCGCGCTTCCGCACGTGGAATCGTCGTTCAACCCGGCCGCCTATTCGCGCGTGGGTGCCGCCGGCCTGTGGCAATTCATGCCAAGCACGGCCCGGCGCTATATGCGCGTCGACGGCATCGTCGATCAGCGCCTGGATCCTTATAGCGCGACTGAGGCCGCCGCCAATCTGATGCTCTACAACTATCGTCTGCTCGGCAGCTGGCCCTTGGCGGTCACCGCCTACAACCACGGGCCGGGCGGCCTCAAGCGTGCCCAAGACGAACTCGGCACGAGCGACATCGCCGTGATTGTGAAGCGCTACCAGGGAGCCACCTTCGGATTTGCCTCGCGGAATTTCTACGTGGCGTTTCTCGCGGCACTCGAGGTCGATCGCAACGCCGAGAAGTATTTCGGACCGCTCACGCATCTGCCCGAAACACAAAGCACCGTGGTCCCGCTGCCCGACTATGTCGCGGTCGATGCGCTCGCCCGGGCATTCAAAGCGGACTTGGGCGCGCTGCGCGTTTTGAATCCAGCACTGCGGCCGCCCGTGTGGAATAAAACGCGCCTGGTGCCGCGCGGCTACGAATTGCGCATACCGGGCTCGCCGCCGGCCGCCGACATCGCCGCCGCCTGGGCACGGCTGGCTCCGGCGGAACGTTTTGTGGCCCAAAGGAACGACGGCACGCACCGGGCGCGGCGCGGCGAGACACTGGCAGGCATCGCGGCGGCCAGCGGCGTCACCCTGAACCGCCTGCTCGCGGCCAATGGCTTAAGTTCGGCGCGCGAGTTGGCGCGCGGCGAATTGGTGCGCATCCCCATGCCGGTTTCGCGCGCCGACAGCGCCGCCGCAAGCGTAGCGGCCGCCGCCGCCACCACCGCTGCGGCCGCGCCGCCGCCCCCCGAACCGTTGCCCGCGGCCGAAACGCGATCCGCGGCCGAAACGCAATCCGCGTCCGAAACGCAATCCGCGTCCGCTCAATCCGCGAGTGCGCCCACGGGCCCTCCGGCAGCGCCTGCGCTTGCACGCCTGCCGCCGCCGCCCCGCGAGCCGGTCTCAGAGCGGCAGGCTGAAAGTACTGCCCTGCTGCCGGCCGCTGCGCCCTCCGGCAACGGCGACAACACGGATTACAGCGTCGGCGCGGACAACACGGTGGTGGTGCAGGCGGCGGAAACCCTCGGACATTTCGCCGACTGGTCCAAAGTGAGTTCAGCCTCGCTGCGCACGCTCAACAAGCTGCATAAGAACGCCATGGTGACGCTTGGCCACAAGGTCAAGCTGGATCTGTCGCAGGTCAGTGCGGCGCAATTCGAGGCGGCGCGGCGCGACTACCATCGGCAGCTGCAGGAAAGCTTTTTTGCCACCCACCGGATCTCGGGCACGGAAAATTACGTGGTCAAGAAAGGCGAATCGCTTTGGATCATCGCGCAACAGCATGCGGACTTGCCGGTCTGGCTGGTCGCCGAATACAACCCCGATGTGGATTTTGGCGAGGTTCGGCCCGGCGCCACGATTGCCCTGCCGCGCGTCGAGGCCATCAATCGTCAGTGATACCGCGCGAATGCATATAGTCGGTCAGGGTTGCACGGGTGTCGCCGGAGGCCACGAAATTCACGACGGAGTCATCCGTCGCACGAACGTTGAGCGCCAGCTTCTGGCTCGCCGCCATTTGCTTGAGCATCTCCACCGTCAGCTCGAAGTAGGCGGTTTGGCCCCAGGATGCGACGGGTTGGTAGGCGCCCCGGCCCAGCTGCGGCGCATCGATGGGCGTCAGCACGCGTGTGCCGTTATCAAGAACGATGGTCAGGGCCGCGTTCGAGCGAATGTCGGCGATGGGCCGATCGGTGCCGGGTGCGATGTGCACCCACAGCCCGTACACGATCGAGCCGCTGCGATCCCATTCAACCGGACCCAGGTAGGCGAAGCTCAGGCGCTTGCCGAGATTGGTGATGACGTGCAGGCCCCCTTGCCTGAGGCTCGGCACCAGCTCGATCGGCTCCTTGAGCGAGCCGACGGTCATGGCCGTGCGGTCATCGAGATATTCCACCGGCTTGATGGCGGACGTCGTGCCGCAGGCACTCAAGAGCACGGTGATCAGGCAAATGGCAACTGCAGGCAGGCGCATGGGTCTAAGTATAGCGGGACGTGAGCCAGAGCCGATTATTGAGTTGCACCGACCAGGTATACTTTTGCCAATGATCATGCGATTAGGCCGTTTTTCGGCGACAAGTGCGTTGATGTGTCTGGTGATGGCGACGGGTGCGCTCTCGACCAGCGTCGCCATCTCATCGGAAAGTGAGCTCGCTGATCGCGTCGTGGTCCATAAATCCGAGCACAAGCTGTACTTATACAACGGCGAGCACCTGATGGGCGTGTACAAGGTGGCGCTCGGCTTGAGCCCCGTCGGGCAGAAGGAGCGGGAGCGGGACTTCAGAACACCCGAAGGCCATTACTACCTGGCGCGGCGCAATACCCGCAGCGACTTCTTTCTAGCCATTCAAGTGACTTATCCGAACAAAGAGGACGAGCTTCGAGCGCACAAGAAAGGCTGGGCTCCGGGGGGCTCCATCATGATCCATGGTTTCCCCAACTCGCCGCACCATCCTTCAGCGTATTATGAGTCGAACGACTGGACCGATGGCTGCATAGCTCTATCGAACTCCGACATGGTCGAAGTGTGGATGCGCACGCAGGACAATATTCCGATCGATATCTATCCGTGAAGTAAGGTGCTGCGTGGAAGCCTCGATTCTATCGTCTGACATGGTCGATGCGCGGGTGGCCCCCAAAGGCAGCTTGGAGCACCTCTCCCAGCAGGAGATCGCCAAACTGCTGGATTCCAGTCAGGGCGGCCTGTACCCGTTGTTTCGCAAGTGCGCGCTGGCGGTCTTGAATTCCGGCAGCGATATCGACGATGCACGGGTCATATTCGAAAAGTACCGCGATTTCGAGCTGCGCATCGTGCGCCAGGCTTGGGGCATCAAGCTCGAGATCAAGAATGCGCCGGCGGCCGCGTTCGTCGACGGGGTGATGATCCGCGGTCTCAAGGATCATTTGTTCGCCGTGCTGCGCGACGTGGTGTTCATCTCGAACGAAATCATCGAGAGCGGCCGATTTGACCTGAATTCGTCTTCGAGCATTACCAACGCCGTGTTTCACATCCTGCGCAACGCGCGGGTGCTGGAATTGCAGGTGCGGCCGAATCTGGTGGTTTGCTGGGGCGGCCATTCGATTCGCCGCTTCGAATACGACTACACGAAAAAAGTAGGCTACGAACTGGGGCTGCGCAGTCTGGATGTCTGCACGGGTTGCGGCCCCGGCGCGATGAAAGGCCCCATGAAAGGAGCCACCATCGGGCATTCCAAACAGCGCATCACCGATGGCCGCTACTTGGGGATCACCGAACCCGGGATCATTGCGGCCGAGCCGCCCAATCCCATCGTGAGCCAATTGGTGATCATGCCGGACATCGAAAAGCGCCTGGAGGCGTTCGTGCGCCTGGGCCACGGCATCGTCATTTTCCCCGGAGGCGCCGGCACGGCCGAAGAGATCCTGTATCTGCTCGGCATTCTGCTCGATCCGGCCAATCAGAAGCTGCCGTTCCCCGTGGTGTTTACAGGTCCCGCCGACAGCGCCGAGTATTTCCAGCAGATCCATCACTTCATCGGTGCGACGCTGGGAGCCGCCGCGCAGGCGCGCTACAAGGTGATCATCGACGATCCGGCCGGGGTGGCGCGCGCGATGGTGCACGGCATGGCGGAAGTGCGCGACTACCGCCGTCAGACGAGCGATTCCTACGGCTTCAATTGGCTGCTGAAAATCCCGCTGGAGTTCCAACGGCCGTTCGAGGTCACGCATGCCTCGATGCGCGCCTTGCGCCTGTCGCTCGATCAGCCCGTGCATGAACGCGCCGCCAATCTGCGCCGCGCCTTCTCCGGGATCGTTGCCGGCAACATCAAAGAGTACGGGGTCAATGCCATCGAGCGCTACGGACCGTTTGAGCTGGCCGGCGAGCCGGCCATCATGGAGCCGCTCGATAAGCTGCTGCGCTCATTCGTGGCGCAGGGCCGCATGAAATTCACCGGGACCGAATACAAACCCTGCTACCGACTCGTGGCATGAAGGATACGTTGCGCATTCGGTATGGTTTCGACCTGCCGGACGGCTCAAAAAAACGCGTCGATCTGCACTTCGATCCCAAGAATTTCCGGCTGATCAATGAGGTCCCGGACGAGCCGCCGTTTTGGACCGAATTGAAGTTCAGTCAATGCGCGAATTGTCCCTTGAGCGCCGACGAACACCGGCATTGTCCATCGGCGCTGCACATGGCGCCGGCGGTCGAGTCGCTCAAGGAGCTGGTGTCGTTCGATACGGTGGGCGTGACGGTCACGCAGGCCGAACGCACGGTGCACGCGGAAACCTCGGCGCAACAGGCCTTGAGTTCCGTACTGGGATTGATCATGGCGACCTCGGGCTGCCCCTGGACGGATAGGCTGCGTCCGATGGCTCGATTCCATCTGCCCTTTGCGAGCGAAGCGGAAACGGTGTATCGCAGCGTCTGTATGTTTCTGTTGGCGCGCGAGCTGTTGGCGCACGACCTGAAGGGCGCGGATGACTCTTCAGGGTTTGCGCAGCTCAAGGATCTGTATGAGAATCTGCACGTCGTGAATCGCGATATGTCACGCCGCTTGGGCGCGGCGACCCGAACGGATCCGGCGCGCAACGCCATGGCGCTGTTGGATTCATACACGACGCTGTTGCCTGCGGCGCTCGAGTCCTCGCTGACGGAATTGAAGCCGCTGTTCGATGCCTGGCGAGGAGTGCCAATTTCACCCATTTAACTTACCGCGGCGCTTCCTGAGATGCGCATCCCATTGCGCGTCGGCATTGCGCGACAGCTCCGGCTCCCCGTGACACAGTTCCTGTCGAGGAGAGGGCACGACACTTACTGTCGTTCCCATCGACAGAGGCAAACGAGATGACTGAAATTAAAAATCCGACTCGATACACCGGAGTGGACCGCAGGGCTCCGCGCGGTGACGGAGCCGCAGCCAAACCCGGCGGCCGCCACGCCGCGATTACCAATAGTCTGTACAACTGGCACAGCTATAAGAATTGGGCCGAGAAAGCCCGCGGTAATTTCGACGAGAAGAAATAAAACGAACCTGAGCGCCGCGCGCGCAGCTTACGCCGTCACCGGCAACGGATTGATACCCTCGTCTGGATGCACCGCCGCCTCTTTTGCCTTGTCTTCCTTCGCCTTCAGCCACGCCAGCATCGGCTGCCAATCTTCCAAGTCCTGCTCGACCACGTAGCGCTTCATTTCGTGAATGCCTGTGCCCTGTTCCGCCGCCCGCACGTAATTTTGCGAGTCGCGCAAGGTGGCGATGACGGGTATGCGCAAAGTCTCGAGAAAGCGCATCAGCGACTGATAAATAACGGTGTTGCGTTTGACCCGATTTGCGACCACACCGATGCGATATTCATCGCGCCGCACCTTGGCGATCAGCAGCAAGTCGGCAATGCATTTCGAGCAGGCGTGAATATCGATGTCGGAAGGCAGCACCGGCACGATGATGGCGTCGGCGTTCTTGGTCATATCGGGCATGTCCTGCGCCGGCACCGCGGCGGGCGTATCGACGATGACATGCACCGCGTCGGCTGGAATGCGCATTTGCCAGGCGCGGGTCATGCGCGAATTGCGCTCGAATGCGGCGACGCCGTGAATGAAGGGCTGATCGGGCTTGCGCTTTTTTAGCCAGCGGGTGCTGGAGCCCTGAGGGTCGTTGTCCTGCAACAGCGGACGGTCGCCCGAAATCGCGAAGTAGCTGGCGAGATTGGTGGCTATCGTCGTTTTACCTGAGCCCCCTTTAGGGTTCAGGACGAGAATGCGCTGCATGTCCGTGGAGCCTACGCAGCCCCAGGCACCATGGCAAGCCGATGCGTGAGCTTAGGTTGTGATCCCACTCACGGTTAGCTGTAAGCCGTACACCTAGACTTTGCCAATGGAATGGGTGCTTCAAGTGGTTGATGAAGTCGACGATGCCGTCAGTGCATTGCGGCTGTTCGCGATGGGCTGGAGCGAGGAAATCGGCCTCACGGTCGCCAGCGGCGCCGCGACCTGCGCCGTATGCGCCGCGTTGCTGCGCGGCGTCGCCTGAATGCGCGTCCTCCGAACGCGCAACACCTGAACGCTCCGTCCTTTCGCAAATTCCATTATGATGCCGCCCATGGCATCCATAAATTTTCGCAAAATCGCCCTGGTGACGTGCATTGCCCTGACTGCGGCTTGCAGCGGGAAATCTGAGGCGCCGCCGAGCGCCGCATCGACGGCGAGTTCCGTGACGGCGCTGCAGAAAGTCACGCTGAAGCCCGGCTCCGGCGCCGCCATTGCCAGCGGGCAAATCGCCGTGGTCCAGTACACCGGCTGGCTGTATGAGGCGGGCGCCGCGGATCACAAGGGCAAGCAATTCGACAGCTCGCTCACGCGCCACGAGCCCTTCAAGTTTCCTCTGGGCACAGGCTCCGTGATCAAGGGGTGGGATCAAGGCGTCATCGGCATGACGGTCGGGGAGAGCCGTCGACTCGTCATTCCACCGGAGCTCGCCTATGGCGATGGCGGCGCGGGCGGGGTGATTCCGCCCGGCGCGACGTTGGTATTCGACGTCGAGCTCGTTGGAATCGAATAGGCACGGCCTGTAAGGCGCCCTGCCGGCGAAGTGCTGGCGGTGAGGCGCGGCCGGCGAGGGGCCCGCGACCGGCCAGGCTATTCGAAGCGGCCGAGCTGTCTCAGCCGCTCCTAAAGCCAGATTCAATCAGTTCACGAATTCCTTCAGCGTCTTCAGTGCGGCAATACGCACTTTCTTGCTGGCCGGCTTGGCCTTGAACATCATTTTCTCGCCGTTGAACGGATTCACGCCCTCGCGTGCCTTGGTGGCGGGCTTTTTGACGACTTTCATCTTCAACAGTCCGGGCAGCGTGAATAAGCCGTGACTTCGCAGACTCTTCTTGATTGCACCCCCAAGCGAGTCAAACACGGCTCCGACCTGCTTCTTTGAGAGCTCTGTTTCCTTCGAAATGGTAGCGAGAATTTCAGACTTGGTCGGTGCTGCATTCTTT
>Ga0209006_10002038_pt1 | contig 18355 bp, 21 predicted proteins | sample JacPin_JW_Ref_O2_FD_188567 | JGI IMG/M metagenome (GOLD analysis project Ga0209006, IMG submission 188567) | Forest soil microbial communities from Algoma, Ontario, Canada - Jack Pine, Ontario site 1_JW_Ref_O2 (SPAdes) (version 2) | ecosystem: Environmental > Terrestrial > Soil > Boreal...
ACCTCCGAAAAAGCCCTAACGCGTAGGCGACTGAACCACGATCATGGTTAACAACTTGCTAACCGTCCTTGGCCTAGTCGTATTGCGATACTAGTGACGCCCGATTCGAGGGAGAGGCACGACCCCTCATAAACAAATCAGATCGCAGTAACCGGCCTCTTCGTCGCGCTCGATTGCTTTTTTGGTTTCTGCGTTAACTATCATATCCGACGGATGTTGGGCCGTTAAGGATAAAATGCATGGCGTGTGAACGGGTTAGGAACTCGGCGTTAAGGTTCCCATCGGTCTTCTATGATTTGCTGCATCGCGCCCGAGTCGTCGTTATCGTGGATGGTGGTTGCCTGAAAATCATACAGCGCCGCCTGCCGCGAATCGGGATATCCGACCGGCGCGTCTCGCGCCGGACCCACGATTGGCCGGCTCGGATTTGCCGGGTTCAAATGCCGATCCGCTTACGGCCGGACGCGTAAAGAGCGGCCAAATCGGCCTGGGGGCGGCGAATTCACGACAGCCGAATTTCCAACCCACTTCCATTTGGGTCATTGCTAGAGGTGATTTTGCCTTTGCCCGAGTGACCTAGGATAATTCGGGGAGAAGGGTCACTTGCCTTGTAGCGATGGTCTATTAAACCGTCTTGCGCTACTGCGTATCCAGTTTTGTGCAGGTAATTCAAACCAATGATAAACCGCCAGCGAAATTCCGGTCATCGCGGCTAAGTATGTGATAAAGGCAATGGGATTCAGAAAAAGTGAGCGATCATATCCCAGTGCATCCACAATCAGCACTGTCCCAAGCTGAATCGGAAAATGCATCAGGTACGATGAGTAGGTGGCGTTTCCGAGAAAGGCGACGTGTTTGAAGACTATTCCTGCTTTAATTTCTCCAAACCGCGCAAATAACAAAACGGACGAGAGCGCCAAAACGACCACCATGCCGTAGCGTAACTGAATAATTCCGAGCGCGAATAGAACCAATGTTAATGCGCTTGCGCAGACAGCCACCGTTATAGCAAAACGATGCTTCGACATCCGCTGAGTAGCGCCGCCAGCAAAAAAAAGTACGGCGCAAGCGAATACGTTGCTGCTGAGGAAAATATTTGAATAGGTGCTTCGTAAAAGTAGCCAGCTCAGGCCACTGATAGCGATTGCAACCAGCATTCTTGCGCCAAGTGTCCGTGCAATGAGAAAGAAGGAGAAATAGATTAGTATTTCGACCGAGATGCTCCAAATAGGCCCATTGAAGCTGTACGTCTCTGTCTGCCAATAAAACCAGTTGGAGGCAAAAAACAATTGAAGAATAAAAGCAGGAACGCTGTTGTTGAGATATATGAAATAATTCCCGTGTGAAGAAATATACAAATATTGAAGACATGCGATTAGCACGAGAGTGGTAAAGTGCAGTGGATACAATCTGGAAAATCGACGTGTAGCGAATTCGATTATACTGACGCGACCTTCATAAATAGGATCGGCATATCTCCAGTAAAATATAAAACCGGAAATAACCCAAAAGAACTGGACTGCTAAGTCACCATGGTCGTACGCAAATTCTAAAAATTTATAAAATGGCATTGCGGAAAAAAGAGCCTCCGCTTGCAACTTGTCGTACTCGCCAGTGAAGAAAAAATGCTGGTAGTGCCATATCAGAATAGCGAAGGCACAAATGAATCTCAGCACCTCGATGCCAACCAACTCGTGATTTTGTTTGGTTTGGGTTTTACTGGTCAAAATACTCTCGTCTGATGATGGGTGAGTAAATAGCGCCATAGTGATCAAGAGCCGAGTCGTCGATAACTTTGTAGCAAGATGGCGGCAACTATTTATCCGACTTTCTGTCAATAACTAGTAACCCGCGTGAAACATATCCTGCCCAGCGCGACATTCCCGGCTAATAATTCAGCAGGCCGCATTTGTCGGATTTAAAGCCGAGAAGCCTAAGGACGAAAGCGTAAATTGCCGCCCACGAGAGGATGGCGGCAAAGAGGAACCGGATCAGCAGTTTTAAACCATCAATCGAAGAAGAAGAGACATTTCTTCGATGGGGGCTTCTATAAGGAACATCGCAGATCTCCAATGAATCGTGGAGGTTTTCTTTGCCATGGTTAGATTATAATCATGGCTAACGAATTGCTAACCAGCCTTGGCTATGTTGGCTAAAGTGTCGGCTCACGATCCCGGGGCTCGACGCCCGCTTTTACCGGAACCAATGGGTTGATCCGTGGCATTGGCTTGGCTTCGTAATCGCGCTGCGCGGACGGTCCCGCAACCCACGCCCGCGCCTTCGATTCCGCCGGGCATGCGGATTTATGCCGTCGGCGATATCCACGGCCGGGTCGACCTGCTGAAACGCATCGAGGGCCTGATAACCGCCAATGAACAGACGGCTTCCGCCGGCGCGCGCGCGACCGTGGTCTATCTCGGCGATTACATCGACCGCGGCCCCGACAGCAGCGCGGTCATCCAGCATCTGATGACGCGGCCGCCCGTGACCAGTACGGATATTTTTCTCAAGGGCAATCACGAGCAGGTGCTGCTCGATTTCCTCGACGATCCGCAAAGCATCGCCGAGCAGTGGTTCGCCTTCGGCGGCATCGCCACGCTCATGTCCTACGGGGTTCGCGATGCTCCAAGCCGGGTGCAGGCCGAGCGTTTTGGTGAATTGCGCGACGAGCTGGCGGCGGCCATTCCGCCGGATCAGCTCGCCTTCTTGCGTGCGCTGAAATTGTTCTGGGAGGCGGGCGACTATTTCTTCGTCCATGCCGGCATCGATCCGCGCCGGCCGATGGATCGGCAGGAGCCGGAATCCATGCTGTGGATCCGCGAGGAATTCATCGCCGCCGCGGGTCCCTTCAGCCACCGCATCGTGCATGGCCACACCATCGTGCCCGCGGTCGATCTCCTGCCCCATCGCATCGCCGTGGATACCGGCGCCTACGCCACCGGCCGACTCAGCTGCGTCGTGCTCGAAGGGCAGAGTGTCCGCGTGCTCGCCACGGAATGAGACGATGGTGGGCCCGGCACAGCAAAACCGGCCCGTATCCCGCTCATGCCGCGCTTTCAATCGAGCGATGCGCGCGGCGCTCTGGCTGGCTTATCGCATCCTGCTGGCATGGTGGTTCGTCTTCCGGCCTCAGCATCATGGCGCCGTGGTCGCGGTCTGGCTCGGCGGCCGGATCCTGATGGTTCGTCATTCCTATCGCAGCCGCTTGAGCTGGCCGGGCGGCGGCATCGGGCGAGGGGAGGAGCCGGCCGACGCCGCGATACGCGAACTGCGTGAGGAACTCGGCCTTGCTGCCGATCGGGCGGCGTTGATCTTCATCGAGAAAGCTCTCGAGCGCGGGGAGCACCGCTACGATCACATCTGGATTTTCGAATTGAAGCTCACCGCGCCGCCCGCGCTCGAGCCCGACGGCCGCGAGGTTGTCGCGGCAATCTTCATGAATCCGGCCGAGCTTCTGGCGTTGCCGCTGGCCCCCTACATTCGCGCCTATCTGCAACGCAGAATCGCCTAGAAATTGGCTCTGCGACTGCGAGTCGTTTACCATCATCGGCACGCAGTGGTGTGGAAATTACCCCAATATGATGTTTTTATGATTCACCCGAGACGCAAATTGGGCTATAAATTAAACAATTCAAAGTCGTAAAAAAACTCGGGGAAATGCGACTCTATCGATCATGGAAGACTTCGGGGATTTTCTCGCCTTGATCCTATTCGTCCTGTTGTTGGGCGCGGTCTTTGTCGGCGGCTTCTATTGGGGCTACCGCTATCGCGATAATCTGTCGCTGCAGCGCCAGAAGAAATACCCCACGTCCCGGCTGGCCAACACTTCCTACGCGCCGGCGCCGACCAGCGCCGATCCTACGGAAGAAGAAATTGGCGAATCCGCTGATTCCGAGGAAGAGGAAATCGGCGAATGCATCGGTCCGGCGGAAGCATAAATCGCTAGATAGCGCGACATACCAAGCCGTCCTCTTTCCCTGTATCTCCCAAGCGGCTCTCAAGTCGCGCCCCGCGTTCAAAAGCCCGATTCAAAAGCAAGCGGCGGAGTGTTTAGTCCGCGCGGCGGCGGTCAAATGGCGCTTGCGGCCGGAGCTTGCCCGTGCCGCAATCGAAGGAGATCATCATGGCCATGGCCGCGCTCAAAACCCAACTTGAAGCCCCGCCCTATGCGAGCGAATCGTCGCGCTGGCTGGCGGTAACCCGGCGCGACAAGCGCGCCGACGGAGCGTTCTACTATTCGGTCAAATCGACCGGCGTTTATTGCCGCCCGTCCTGCGCGTCGCGCCCGGCGCGGCGCGAGAATGTGCGCTTCCATGCCAGCCGCGCGGACGCCGAGCGCGCGGGATTCCGTCCCTGCAAACGCTGCCGGCCCGACGCCGCGGTTCCCGAGGCGCGCAATGCCGCGCTGGTGGCGGAAGCCTGCCGCGCCATCGCCCAGGCCGGTCCGGACAACGCGCCCGATCTCGAAGCCCTGGCCAAGGCCGCCGGCATGAGCCGCTTTCATTTCCACCGCCTGTTCAAATCGGTCGCCGGAATTACGCCGCGCGCCTATGCCGCGTCGCTGCGCGCCGACCGGCTGCGCCGCGGATTGAGTCAAAGCCGCAGCGTGACCGAGGCGTTCTACGATGCCGGCTTCAATTCCAGCGGCCGGTTCTACGCCCAGGCCGGCGATATCCTGGGCATGGCGCCGCGCGAATTCCGCGCCGGCGGCAAAGGTGCGGCGATCCGCTTCGCCATCGGCCGCTGCTCGCTGGGCGCCATCCTGGTGGCCGCGACCGCCAAGGGCGTCTGCGCCGTTTCCCTGGGCGACGATCCGGACAAGCTCGCGCGCGAATTTCAGGACCGCTTCGCCAACGCCGCGCTGGCCGGCGACGATCGGGACTTTGCCAAGCTTGTGGCAGGGGCGGTGGGGCTGGTCGAGGCGCCCGGCACGGGATCGGAATTGCCGCTCGATCTGCGCGGCACCGCCTTCCAGCTGCGCGTCTGGCAGGAACTGCGCCGCATCAAGCTGGGCAAGACCGCGAGCTATGGCGAAATCGCCCGGCGCATCGGCAAACCCAAAGCGGTGCGCGCCGTGGCCCGGGCCTGCGCCGCCAATGCCGTCGCGGTCGCCGTTCCCTGCCACCGCGTGGTGCAGAAAAACGGCGATCCCGGCGGCTATCGCTGGGGCGTCGAACGCAAACGCGCGCTTCTCGCCCGCAAGCGGGGCTAGTGCTATAAGGCCGCCAAGCCCAGGAGGCGCCCATGCAGGCACCGGTCAAGATCGACGAAACCCTCAGCTTCACCGGGCAGATCGCGCCCGCCGAGGTGGCGGAGATCGCCAAGGCGGGCTACGCCGCCATCATCAACAACCGCCCCGACGGCGAGGAGCCGGGCCAGCCGACCAAAGAGGCGGTCGAGGCCGAAGCCAAGAGGCACGGACTGGAATACCGCTATATCCCGGTCACCACGCCGACCATCACCTACAAGGACGTGGCAGCCTTCCACAACGCGCTGCTGCGCGGTCCCAAGCCGGTGCTGGTTCATTGCCGTTCGGGCGCGCGCTCCTACGTGCTCTATGCGCTGACGCGGGTGTTCTTCGACGGCGAAAGCCCGCTGATGCTGGCGGCCGACGCCGCCAAGAAGGGCTACGATCTGCGCGCGCTGCCGGCGCTGGTGGAAAAGCTCCAGGCCGAGAAGGACAAGAGCTAGCTAGCCGCGCCAGCGCAACAGGCGGCGTTCGAGCCAGCCGGTGAAGGCGAAAATCAGCAGCACGAAGCCCATGATGAGCGCGACCAACGCCAGCATCAGCGCCGAATTGTAGCTGCTCTGGGCGAAGGACAAGAGATAGCCCAGGCCCCTGGTCGCCGCCACGAATTCGCCCACCACCGCGCCGGTAAAAGCGAAGCCCACCGCCACCTTGAGGTTGCCCAGCACCCAGGCCGTCACCGAAGGCAGGTAGACCTCGCGCAACAAATCGCGCCAGCGCCCGCCCAGCGTCACCACCCGCTCGACCAGCTTCTGGTCCACGCCGCGGATGCCGGTGAAGACGGTGAAGAACACCAGCACCGCCACCAGGATCACGGCCAGCGCCACCTTCGATCCGAGGCCGATGCCGAACCAGATGACGAACAGCGGCGCCAGCACCACGCGCGGCACCGCGTTGAGGCCGATCATCACCGGCTCCAGCAGCTCGCCGAGGAAGGGCGTCAACGCCGCCGCGGCGCCCAGCACCGTGCCGATGGCGAGCCCGATGACCAGGCCGCCCAGCGCCGCCGAGAACGTCGCCCACAGATGCGGCCAGATCGTGCCCTGGACGAACAGCTGAACCAGGGTCGCCGCCACCGCCGAGGGCGCCGGCATGTAGAGCGGGTTGAGATGCCCGGCATCGGCCGCCCACTGCCACAGCGCCACCGCCGCGGCCAATCCCGCCGCCTGGCGCAAGCCGACCCACAGCCGCCGGTTCATGCCGCCCGTCCCCCGACTTCGCGCGACAGGTCTTGCCACAGCCGCGCCAACAGCGGCGCGAAGTCCGGATGCGCGCGCACGGTCATCGGGTCGCGCGGCCGCGGCAGGTTGACGTCGTAACGGCCGGCGATCTGCGCGCGCGGCCCGTGCGACAGCAAATAGATCGTGTCCGACAGCGCCAGCGCCTCTTCCAGGTCATGCGTCACCAGCAGCACCGAAATGCCGCGCTGTTCGACCAGCCGCACCAGATCGCCGGTCACGCGCGCACGCACGATGGCGTCGAGCGAGGCGAAGGGCTCGTCCATCAGCAGCAGCCGCGGCTCGCGCGCCAGCACCTGGGCCAGCGCCACGCGCTTGCGCTGCCCGCCCGAAAGCTGGCGCGGCCAGCGCTCGCTCAGGCCGTAAAGCCCGAGCCGGGTCAGCCACTGCCGCGACGTGGCGATGGCCGAGCCCCGCTCCACGCCCTTGAGCCGCAGGCCCAGCGCCACGTTCTCCTCGGCATTGCGCCAGGGCAGCAGCGCGTCGTCCTGGAACAGCATGCCGATCTCGCCGGCGTCGAAATCGCCGGTCACCTGGCCGGCGGAAGGCTTCTGCAAGCCGATGACGGCGCGCAACAGGCTCGATTTACCCGAGCCCGAGGGGCCGACCAGGCTGACGAATTTTCCGGTGGGCACGTCCAGGTTGACGCCTTCGAGCACCGGCGTCGCGCCATAGGACAACGCCAGATCCTTGACGCGCAGCAACGGTCTCAGCCTCCGGCGATCGAGGTGTCGTAGAGCCCCGAAGAATCGGCGTTGGGCGAAAGCAGCCCCGCGACTTTCAACGATAATGCTACGCGGTTGGCGGCGGCGAGGTCGATCTTGACCGAGGCGGGATAGAGCGAGGCGCGATAGCGCGCCAGGATGTCGCGCATCTGGCCGGTATCGGCGCCGGCGGTCATCTCCGGCGGCAGGGATTTCACCAGATCGTCGGGCGAAAGCGCCTGTACCGCGGTCAATCCATTCTGCAAGGCGCGGGCGAGCGCCTTCATCTCTTCGCGCCGCACCGGAATCTCGGGCGAGCGCACCGCCACGCCCATGAATTCGTAATTGCCGCCGAGATATTTGCGCGCGTCGTTCGCGTCCATGGCGTTGACCAGCACGCGTCCGCCCGCTTTTTGAATGAGTGTCAGCGCCGGCTCCTGCACCAGCCCGGCATCGACCGCGCCCTGGCGCAGCGCCTCGAGCAGATTGGGGCCCAATGTCGCGAACTCCACCTTGGAGGAATCGACGCCAGCCTGCTTCAGGAGAAAGAGCGCCAGCGCGTGATCGGCGTTGCCCAGGCCGGAAACGCCCACCGTCTTGCCCACGAGATCCTTGAGCGTGGCGATCTGGGCCGCCATCTTGGGCGCCACGGCGAGCGCGAACAGCGGCAGCTTGCCGGTCGAAAGAAAGCGCCGGATGGAGGCGCCCTTGTCATAGGCGGTGAGCGCCACGTCGAGCGCGGTGGCGCCGTAATCGACCGCGCCGCCAACGAAGGCCTCCATCGCCGCGCCGCCGCCGCGGGCATAGACCAGCTCGAGATTGAGTCCTTCCTTCTCGTAGAAGCCCTGCGCCTTGGCGACGGTGTAGGGGATGATGCACAGAAGCTGGCTGCAAAAGGCGAGCTTGATGCTCTTGCCCTGGGCGCGGGCATGCCGCACCGGCGCGGCCAGCGCGCCGGCGGCCAAGGCCGCGGCGCCTTTCAGCACGGTGCGGCGGCGGAAATCCTTGCCGTTCCAGGCGGCCTGGTTGGGATCGCAGCAGCTCAAGGTGTGTCCTCGTGGAATCCGGCCCCAGTTTGCACACTGGGGAAAGTAAGTAAATTACCTTGCTCGCCCGTGGTTTAAGGCCCATCCCAATCAGGCCCCCAGCCGGCGGGATCGACCAGGCGGGTGGTGCCGCGCTTGGCGTCGATCGCCGCGCGCTCCTCGGGCGCAAGCGTGAAATCGAAGATATCCAGATTGGCCGCCAGATGTTCCCGGCGCGCGGATTTGGGAATGGCGGCGACGTTCTTCTGATCCAAGAGCCAGCGCAAAGCCACCTGGCCGGCGCTTTTGCCGTGGCGGCGGCCGATTGCGGCCAGCTCCTTGTCCTGTGCCACGCGGCCGCGCGCCAGCGGCGAATAGGCCGTCAGCATCAGCCCGTATTTCCGCAGCGCCGCGATCACCGGGCGCTGCGACAGGTAAGGGTGATATTCCACCTGGTTGCAGAGGATATCGGCGCGGCATCGCTCGACGGTCTCGGCCAAAAGCGCGACCGTGAAATTGCTCACGCCGATGAAACGGGTCTTGCCCTGGCGCCGCGCCTCGGCGAAGGCTTCCAGCGTCTCGGCCAGGGGTTCGCGCTTGCCCGGCCAATGGATCAGCAGCAGATCGACGTAAGCGGTGCCGAGCCGCCGCAAACTGTCCTCGACGCCGCGTTTCACCTGCGCCGCGCGCAGATTGCCCGCCGGAATCTTGGTGGTGAGGAAGATTTCGGCGCGGCTCACGCCCGCGGCCTTGATCGCCGCTCCGACCTCGTCCTCGTTGCCGTAGATCTGCGCGGTGTCGATGTGGCGGTAGCCGAACTCGAGCCCGGTCTTGACGGCGTCGAAACAGGCGCGGCCGTTGAGCGCCCAGGTGCCGAGACCGAGCGCCGGCACGCGCGCGTCCTTGATGGCCAGGTATTCCATCGCGCTATCCTGCCATTTCCGGCGGGCGGCGACGATCTTACCGGCGGGCGCAGGCTAAGCCGCCGGCCGGCGGGTCCGATCGAGCGCCGCTTGCCACGGCGCTTGCGGCGGCACGGGCTGGCGCAGCCGATAGGCGCGCGCGAGCAAACGCGCCTGGATCAGCACGGCGGGCAGCGCCAGGAGAATCACGATCTGCAGCGGAAATCCGGCGGCGCAGACCGCGGCGGCGACAAGGCTCGCGGCCACGCCGCCCAGATCCCAACCGCCCTCGGCCGCGAACTGGAAGCGGAACGGGCAGGGCGACGATTTGGCGGCGTTGTAGAACGCGGTCATCAGCGTCGGCGCGTAGATACCGCTCAGCATGGTGGTCAGGACCGCGACGCCGACGATCACCGGCGGCGCGGTGCTGCACAAGGCCCGGGCGAGAAACGCCAAGGCCAGGACCAGCGCGTTGAGCCAGATGGCGCGGCGGATATGGCCCCGATCGATGAAGCGGCCGAGCGCCACGCCGCCGAGCGCTCCGGCCAGCGCCGCCAAGGCAAGGGTTCCGCCGAAGGCGTCGTAACGCGACTGCAGCGCGCGGAAGACGACGATATCCCAGGCGATCGCCACGCAGCAGATGATCCAGCCGTCGGTGGCGAAAAGCAGCACGCCGGTCCGGGCCGCGGCATAGGCGCCGCGCGGCGACAGGCGCGGCACCGGCGGCGCATCGACGCCGAGCAGCGGCAGGATCGCCAAAACCTCGATCGCCGCCGCCGCGCCGAAGGCGACCCACGGGCCGAATGCCGTCAGCATCAGGCCGCCCAGCACCGGACCCAGCACGGCGGCCAGCCCCATGGCGAGTTGCCGGATGCCGATCTGGCTGCCGCGGAACTGCGTGTCGCCGATCGCGGCGAAAAACGCATGATAGCAGGGCCAGTAGAAAATCCCGGCGATCGCTCCGATCGCCGCGAAGGCCGCCAAGGCACCGCCGGCGCCGTGGACGAATCCGATCGCGGGATATTGCAGGGCGGAAAACAACGTGCCGATGGCGAGCGTTCGCCGCAGGCCGAGGCGTGGCACCACGAACAAAATCACCGGCCGCACCAGGAACCGCAGCAGCAAGGTCGCGCCGCCGGTGAGAAAGATCACGGCCGGCGACAACCCGGAGCGCAGCAAATAGACGCCGAAGAAGACGCCGGAGGTGCACCAGGCGAATTGATGGAGACCGATGTGGAGCGCTAATCTGTTGATGCCGCGATTGGCGAAGAACGCCATCAGACCGTACCGATCAATTGCCGCCGGTCACGCTATAGCACAAACGTCGCGCCGGTGAAGCGGCGTCATCCTTCTGCATAAAATCCGTCGTCATTCTGCAATCGAACCACAGCACGATCCGCCCGTGCCCGATTCAGCAGTTGTGTCAGTGGCGTCCGAACGGCCCGCGGCCGGCAGCGAAAAACGCATTCTCGTGCTTTACACCGACAGCGGGTACGGGCACATCGCAACCTCGCGCGCGCTTCAGGCCCATTTGGCGTGCGAGCGGCCGTGGCGCATCGACGCGGTCGACGTCTATCGCGAAATCCTGACCACGCTCGATCCGTTTCGCGCGCTCACCGGCATGTCGGGTCCCGATTTCTACAACGAATACACGCTGCGCCGCGGCCACACCCGCGTGCTGTGGCCGATGATCGCCGTCGGCTCGTCGGTGGCGATCCGCCTGGGATCGCCCTTCGTCGTGCGCCAGCTCGCCGCCTTCCTGCGCGCACGCTCCTACGACATGGTCATCTCGGTCATGCCGCTCATCAACGCGGCGGTGGCGGCAAGCCTGCGGCGCATCGGCGGCGGCGTCCCGTTCGTCACCATCGTCACCGATTTCTGCGAGCCGATCCATGCCGCCTGGATCCAGAGCCGCGACCAATACATCATCGCCGGCACGCGCAAGTGCCGCGATCAGGCGCGGCGCTTCGGCTTGCCCGAGGCGCAAATCCTGGCGACGGACGGGCTGGTGCTGTCGCCGAATTTCACCACGCTGAAGCGCGCCATGACGCCGGCGCGCCGGGCGGAGTTGCGCGCGGCGCTCGGCCTGGCGCCGGACGGCTTCACCGGCCTGATGATGTTCGGCGGGCGCGGCGCCGAACGCATGCTCGATTATGCGCGCGCCATCGAATCGAGCGCGCTGCCGGTGCAGATGATCTATGCCTGCGGCACCAACCAGGCGATGCTGGGCCGGATCGGCGCGCTGCCCGCTTCGCGGCCGCGGCACGTCGCGGGCTTCACCGACGAGATCGAGCGCTATATGGCGGCGAGCGATTTCTTCATCGGCAAGCCCGGACCGGGCGCGATCTCCGAGGCGATGGTGATGGAGCTGCCGATGATCCTCGAGGTCGGATCCCGGCTGCTCGCCCAGGAGCGTTACAACGCGACCTGGGCGGTGGCGAACGGCTTGGCGCTTTCGTTCGACAGCGTGGGTGAATTGGCCGCTTCTATCGCCCGCATCGCCGACCCGGTCCGCCACGCGGCGATGCGCCGGGCGATCGCCACCCATCCCAACACCGCGATCTTCGATCTGCCGACGCTGCTCGACGGCGTCTTCGGCCGCGATCACGCGGCAAAGCGCGCCTAGCGGCGCGCCGCCGGATGCTTCCGCTTGCGCATTTCCTGGACCAGCTTGCGGAACCGCGCCAGCGCGGGCGCCAGGCGCGCCTGGCGCATGACCAGATGCAAGGGAGCGGACAGCCCCGGACAGCCCGAGAGCGTGCGGTACGCGATGCCGTCGCCGCCGATACGCCGCATCGAGGCCGGGACGATGGAAATACCGAGGCCGGCCGCGACCAGGCTCAAGGTCGCGGGCAGGCGCGGCGCCTCCTGCGCGACCGCCGGGCTGAACCCGGCGCGGCGGCATGACGCCAGAATGGCGTCGTAGAGGCCCGGTCCCGCCGGGCGGCGATAGAGGATGAAGGCCTCTCCCGCCAATGCGGCGAGCGGCAGCGGCTTGTCGGTCTTGAGCGCGAGCGGATGGCCCTTCGGCAGCGCGGCGAGCATCGGCTCGTCCAGCACCGGGTCGACCAGCAACCCGGACATGCCCGCGACCGGCGAGCGGACAAAGGCGGCGTCGAGCTGCTCCTTCACCAGCGCGTCCACCAGCTCGCCGGTACCGGCTTCCTCCAGCACGATGGCAACGCCGGGCAGAATCTGGCGGTAGCGGCGCAGGACTTCCGGCACGAACGGGTGCAACGCGGCCGAGCTGGTAAAGCCGATCGCAAGCCGTCCTTGCTCGCCCCGCGCCGCGCGATGGACCGTCTCCGGTATGCGCGCTGCGCGCGCCAGCAGCGCGCGGGCTTCCTCGAGCAACGCCGTGCCCGCCTCGGTCGGCCGGACGCCGCGCGGCAACCGGATCAGCAGCGCCACGCCCAGCTCCGTCTCCAAGCCGCGCAACAGCCGCGTCAAGGGCGGCTGTTGCATGCCCAGCTTTGCGGCGGCGCGCGTGACGTTCTCTTCCTCGGCGGCGGCGGCGAAGGCGCGGAGACGGCGCAATTCGATCATGGATATTCCATACCTATAAAGTATGATTATACTACTATAGATGTATTAGACATCATAGCGGCGCGGGCGCAAATAAAGGGCCTTCTCCGGGTGATGGAGGCCACGCCTTGAGCCAGGACAGCAACCAGACCGGCCCCTTGGTTCCGAGCCTTCCGCTGCTCCAGTTTCTGGCGTGGGTCGCGGCGCGCAGGCGCAGCCATGCCGAAACCCTGGAGGCGTGGCGCACCTCATGCCCGCGGCTCGCGGTGTGGGAGGATGCGCTGGCGGAGGATCTGATCCGGGTCGAGCGCGCGGCTGCCCCGCACGGGCAGGCGGCGGTCACGCTCAGCGAAAAAGGCGCCGCGGTGCTGACGGCGGCACGGCGCACATCGCCTATCGGCCAGTTAGCGGCGGCCGACGGGGTTGTTCCGCTCGGCGGTTTGGCGGAAGATGGTTGAACGCGCGCACAGGCGCCGTTTGCGGTTTGGTGAGGGTGGTTTGGCCGACTGATGACCGATCTGTCCCTGCCGTCCTCTGCGCCGCCGCCCGCGCCGAGCCTGCGCGAGATTTTCCTCAGCTTCGTGCTGGTCTCGGTCATGGGCTTCGGCGGCGTGCTGCCCTGGGCCCGGCGCATGATCGTCGAGCGCCGCCGCTGGCTCACCGAAGCCGAGTTCCTCGATCTGCTGGCGCTGTGCCAGTTCCTGCCCGGGCCCAACATCTGCAACCTGTCGATCGCGGTGGGCGCGCGCTTCGGCGGCGTTAAGGGCTCGGCCGCGGCCTTTCTCGGCATCACCGGCCTGCCTTTCGTCATCGTCATCGCGCTGGGCGCGCTCTACGGCAAATACGGCGGCGCGCCGGCGGTGACCGACGCGCTGCTCGGGGTCTCGGCGGCGGCTTCGGGCATGATCCTCGCCATGGCGGCGCGGCTGTCGCGGCCGCTTCTGGTCCGCCGTCCGGGCGAAGCGGCGCCGGTCATGATCCTGGTGTTCGCCGCCGTCGCGCTGTTGCGTCTGCCCTTGCCCTGGGTGCTGGCGGGCGCGATCCCGCTCAGCGTCGGCATCTCGTGGTGGCGGCGCGGATGAAAGGCTCCAGCCAGCTCGGCGCGCTCGCCGTGAGCTTCCTCACCATCTCGCTCTTGGCCTTCGGCGGCGCCAACGCGGTCATACCGGAAATGCACCGCCAGGCGGTGGAAGTCGCGCATTGGATGACCGACCGCGAATTCGTCTCGCTCTACGCGCTGGCGCAGGCCGCGCCCGGCCCCAACGTGATGGTGGTGACGCTGATCGGCTGGCATGTCGCGGGCCTGGCCGGGGCGCTGGTGGCGACCATGGCGATGATGGGGCCGTCGGTGCTGCTCACCTTCTTCGCCTACCGGCTATGGAGCTTTTTCCGCCACCGGCCCTGGCTCAACGCCATCCAGAACGGGCTGACGCCGGTCACCGTCGGCCTGGTCTCATCGAGCGCCTTTCTGCTGGCGCAGGCCTCGGATCACGGCACCCTGGCCTATGGCGTCACCGCGGCCACCGCGGCGTTGACCTATTGGACCGAGATCAACCCGCTCTGGGTGTTCGGCGTGGCCGCGTGCCTGGGCGGCTTCGGGCTGCTCTGACGCCCAAAACCCTTGCCGGAACGGCGCGCCGGACTTAAGGAAAAGGGCTTTTTGGGGAGGGGCGCGCGGGAATGAACGGGGTCAAGAAACTCAAAGTGGCCGGCATCGCCGGCAGCCTGCGCAAGGGCTCCTTCAACCGCGCCGCGCTTAAGGCGGCGATCGAGTTGCAGCCGGCCGACATGGCGATCGAGATCGTCGAGCTCGGCGAGATCCCGCTCTACAACGACGACATCCGGGTCGAGGGCTATCCGCCCGCGGTGAACGCCTACCGGGAAAAGATCCGCGCGGCCGATGGCGTGCTGTTCGCCACGCCGGAATTCAACTATTCGGTCTCGGCGCCGCTCAAGAACGCGATCGACTGGGGCTCGCGCATCCCCGATCCGCCCTATGTCGGCAAGGCGACGGCGATGATCAGCGCCTCAGTCAGCCCGCTCGGCGGCGTGCGCGCGCAATACCAGTTGCGCCACATGTGCGTCTCGCTCAACTGCTTCGTCATGAACACGCCGCAAATCTATATCGGCGACGCCGCCAAGAAATTCGACGCCGATCTCAAGCTGACCGATGCGGGCCTGCGCGGCGAGCTGACCAAATTCCTGGCCGCGTTCCGGGACTACATCCTGCGTCTGCAGCGCTAGCATCTCGAACCCGGTGCCGGCGTGACGCCCTTCGTCCTGTTTCTCTGCTCGCTCGGCCTTTTGGCCGGCAGCACGGTCAAGGGCGTGGTCGGCATCGGCCTGCCGCTGGTGGCGGTGCCGCTCCTGACCATGCTGGTCAGCCTCAAGACCGCGGTGGCGCTGACCACGGTGCCGATCGTCGCTTCGAATCTGATGCAGAGTTTCCAGGGCGGCCGCTTCCTGCCCATGTTGCGGCGCTTCTGGCCGCTGCTGCTGCCGCTCTTCGTCAGCATCCTGTTCGCGGTGCGCCTCCTGGTGGTGCTGCCGGAGCGGGTGCTCGACCTGGTCATCGGCCTGGCGGTGATCGCCTTCCCGGTCTTCATCAGTCTGCGGCCGACCCTGCGGCTGGCAAAGCGCCACGAGATCTGGCTCAACCCGCTGGTTGGATTGTTGAGCGGGCTGCTGGGCGGCATCTCCACCTTCTACGGTCCGCCGCTCATGCTTTACGTCTTCGGCATGCGCATGCCGAAGGAGGAATTCATTCCCGCCATCTCGCTGATGTACACGGTGGCGGGAGTGGGATTGCTGCTGGGACTGTGGCTGATGAACGTCGCGTCCCACGCCGAGCTCGGTCTGTCGGTGCTGATGCTGCTGCCGACCGGGCTCGGCATGTGGCTCGGGCGCTACGTCCATGTGCAGCTGAGCGAACGCAATTTCCAGCGCGTGCTGCTCGGCGTCTATATCGCCACCGGAATCACCTTCCTGGTGAATGCCGCGTTGCGCGGATAGCGCGGGTGGTTTTAACCATGTTCGATCCATAGGCGGTTCAGCGCCAGCGTGCATTTCTTTTGTATAATTCTATATTAGAGTCTAACATACGGTCATTATTGGAGAAATGTCGCAGATAGCGACGGGCCGCCGCGCCGTTTGGGCGGGGCCGATTTCTCCACTGCCGCCAGAAGGCGGTACAGATGGCATAAGCCTTTAACCAAAACAATTACCGGGCCCAACGCGCGATCCGTGCGCCGCAGGCGTTTTTTTCCGTTTCGCACGTCAAAGAGAGAGGCAAAGTTTTGCGTCACTTGAAATACGAAGATAGGGCCGACGAAGCGCCCCATCCGATCGACCGCTATGTGGGTGGCCGCATCCGCCTGCGCCGCGCCCAGCTCGGGCTGAGCCAGAGCGCGCTGGCCGCGCGCATCGGCGTATCCTTTCAGGCGGTGCAGAAATACGAAACCGGCGCCATCCGCATCTCGGCCAGCCGGCTTTACGAGGCGTCGCGCGCATTGAAGGTTTCGCCCGGCTTTTTCTTCGAGGATTATCCCGAAGCCTCGGATGCCGGCGGCGATCCCCGGAACGCGGCGGGTGACGACTTAGGCGCAGCGCTCGACCGGCGCGCGATTCTGTCGCTAGTGCGCGGTTATTGCGGGATCCGCGATCCGGCCCTGCAGGCCGAGATTTTGCGGCTGATCGCGCGGCTGGGCAGAAGCGAAAGCGCGCCGGAAAACGCGGCCTGAACCTTGCCTCGCGGCCGGGATACTGCTTTAAGATGCGCCCGCTATGGCGCCCAAGAAGAATCCGCTCAGCCTCAACCCGCTCCAGCTCAAGACCCTGACCCTGCTCCAGGCGCTGGCGCGCGTGCCCGATAATACGCAGCCGGCGGAAGGGCCGGGCGAGCTGCTGGTCGGCAGCTCGCCGGCGCCGCATGGCGATCATTTCCACCTGGGCGACGCGGTGGTCATGTCCAAGGACGCCACCGGCTTGCAGAACCGCGCGGTCTGGGTGGCGCTGGAGCGCAAGGGCCTGATCAAGGCGGCGCGCTTTCCCGAGGCCGCGATCATGACGCCGTCCGGCCTCGCCTACGAAACCGGCCTGGCCGATACCATCCTGCACCGCACCGGCCACTGAACTCGTTTGCTTTTGTCATTCCCGCGCCGGCGGGAATGACGGGGCGATTCACCAGCGGAACTGTTCCATCGCCGCGCGCGGCGCAAGCCCCGCCGCCGCGGCCGCCCGCTCGATCCGGCCGGGATAGAGCGCGCTCTTGCGCGCCCCGGCCGGCGGCGCGCCGAATTCGCCGGCATGGAGGCCGAATTCCTCGGCGTGGATGCCGCTCGCCACCAGCAGGCTGTCGATGCCCGCCGCCTTGGCGCCGGCGATGTCGGTGCGCAAGCTGTCGCCCACCGCCAGGATGCGTTTATGGTCCTCGAGGCCCAGCAGCTCGAAACAGGTCTGGTAGACCGAGAGATAGGGCTTGCCATGCCAGCGCACCTTGCCGCCGATGCGCTCGTAGAATTCCGCCATGGCGCCAGCGCAGATGCTGCGCCGTCCTTTGTGCATCACCACCAGATCGGCATTGGCGCACACCATCGGCAGATCGCGCGCGCGCGCCGCTTTGAGCGTTTCCGCGAAGGGCGCGAGGCTTTCCTCCCAATCCTCCGGCCCCACCGCCAGCAGGAACTCGGCGCGCGCCAGGTCGTCCACCCGCTCCAGATCGAGTCCGGCCATCAAAGGATCGTCGCGCTTGGGCCCGATGAAATAGCAGCGCTTGCCGAGCGCGCGGAAAAACGGGTCGTCGCGATTCGATAAATGCCGCCACGCCTCTTCGCCCGAGGAATGGAGCGCGCCGTAGAGATCGCGCGGAATGCCGATCTCGGCCACGCGTTCGGATACCATCGCCGCGCGGCGCGGCGCGTTGGACAGAACCACGGTGCGCTTGCCCAGCGCTTTGAGCCGCGTCAGCGCCTCGATCGTGCCGGGGAAGGGTCGGCTTCCGTCATGCAGCACGCCCCACAGATCGAGGATGAAGCCGTCGTAATCGCCTGCCAGCTCGCCGAGGCCCGGAATGATCCGCAGGCTCATGACTTGTTCGCGCCCACCGCCTCGGCGGCGTGTCGGAATCCGTCGCGTTTCAGCAATTCCGCGAGCTCGCGCTTGATGCGCGCGACCAGGCCGACCCCGTCATAGGCCAGCGCGGTGTAAAGCTGCACCAGGCTCGCCCCGGCGCGCAGCTTGGCATAGGCATCATCGCCCGAGGCGATGCCGCCGACGCCGATGAGCGGCACGCGGCCGCCGGTCAGGCGCCGCATCTCGGCCAGGAGCCTGGTCGAGGGCGCGAACAGCGGCTTGCCGCTCAAGCCGCCGGTCTCCCGGGCGCGGGCGCTTTGCAAATCCTTGGGCCGCGCGATCGTCGTATTGGAGACGATCAGCCCGTCGATGCCGGATTCGACCGCCGCCTCGGCGATGCCCGCGCGCTCCCGGGGCGACAGATCGGGTGCGATCTTGAGCAAAAGCGGCGGCGGCTTGCGCGGCGCGGCCTTGGCCCTTGCGTCCTGGAGCCGCGCGATCAGCTCGATCAGAACATCCTTGCGCTGCAGATCGCGCAGCCCCGGCGTGTTGGGCGAGGAGACGTTCACCGTCAGGTAATCGGCCAGCGGCGCCAGCGCCCTGACCCCGGCGACGTAATCCGCCAAGGCGTCGCCGCTGTCGC
>Ga0209006_10002039_pt1 | contig 18348 bp, 10 predicted proteins | sample JacPin_JW_Ref_O2_FD_188567 | JGI IMG/M metagenome (GOLD analysis project Ga0209006, IMG submission 188567) | Forest soil microbial communities from Algoma, Ontario, Canada - Jack Pine, Ontario site 1_JW_Ref_O2 (SPAdes) (version 2) | ecosystem: Environmental > Terrestrial > Soil > Boreal...
CGATCGTGTGCTGTTGCTCATGCAGAACAGCCCGCAGTTCATGATTGGTTATTACGGCATCCTGCGTGCGAACGCAGTGGTCGTGCCGTTGAATCCGATGAATCTGACGCAGGAAATTCTGTGCTACGCCAAAGATGCCGGCGCCACCACGCTGTTGGTGTCGCAGGAGTTGTATCCGCGCGTCGAGCCGCTGCTCGAGAGCGGAGATCTCAAACAGGTCATTGTCGCGGCGTACTCCGACTATCTACGCGAAGCGACGACCCTGGCGGTGCCGGATTTCATCAGCGCGCCGCGAATCGAACGCAAGGCCCAGGGTTTGTCTCTTTGGAAGGATGTCATCGCCGCTGATCTCAAGCCCGGTCCGCTGACTGCGGGCCCGGACGACCTGTGCGTGATGCCGTACACCTCCGGCACCACGGGGCAACCCAAGGGCTGCATGCACACGCACCGCACCGTGATGCATACCACGGTGGCCAGCATGCAGTGGTTTGCTCTTCAACCGGAAATGACGCTGCTGGCCGTCGCACCCATGTTTCATGTGACCGGCATGCAGGGCGGGATGAATGGACCCCTGTTCATCGGCAACACCATGGTTCTCCTGCCTCGCTGGGACCGTGAAGTCGCGGCGCAATGCGTGGAGCGCTACAAGGTCGCCAGTTGGACTGCGATTCCGACCATGATTCAGGATTTTTTCTTGAATCCGAACATCGACAAGTACGATTTGTCGTCGATTCGCCGCTTGAGCGGCGGGGGCGCCGCGATGCCGGCAGCCGTGGCGCAGCGGCTGGCCAAGGTGGGCATCACCTATGTCGAAGGGTATGGCCTGACCGAGACCATTGCGGCCACGCATATCAACCCGGCCGATCACTCGAAGCAACAATGCCTCGGTATTCCCATTTTCGATGTGGATTCCCGCATCATCGATCCGGCCACCTTGCGTGAATTGCCGCCCGGAGAAGTGGGCGAGATCATCATGCACGGTCCCCAGGTGTTCTTGGGCTACTGGAAAAAGCCCGACGACACGGAACAGGCGTTCATCGAGTTGGATGGCAAGAAATTCTTCCGCAGCGGCGATCTTGGCAGGATGGACGAAGACGGCTATTTCTTCATCGTTGATCGATTGAAACGCATGATCAACGCGTCGGGCTACAAGGTATGGCCGACCGAAATCGAGTCGCTGATGTATCGACACCCGGCGGTCCAGGAAGCCTGCGTCATCGGCGCCAAGGATGCGCATCGCGGCGAGACGGTCAAAGCGGTCATCGTGCCCAGACCTGAGTGGCGCGGCAAGATCGAAGCGCAGGCGATCATCGATTGGTGCCGTGAAAATATGGCCGCGTATAAAGTCCCGCGCGTCGTTGAATTCGTCGAGGCACTGCCCAAGTCCGGTTCCGGCAAGATCATGTGGCGGGAACTGCAGGAACGCGAAAACGCCAAATCCACTTCCCCAATGGCGGCACAATCATGAAAGCATTACTCAGCCGCCAAGCGGGCGGCCCCGAATCGCTGGTGTTGGAGGATATTCCGGAGCCGGTGCCGGGCCGCGGCGAGGTCCGCATCAGCGTCCGCGCCGTCGGCGTTAATTTTCCGGACTTGCTCATCATTCAGGATCTCTATCAGATCAAACCCCCGCGACCCTTCGCGCCGGGCGGCGAGCTTTCCGGCGTCGTCGAGAAACTGGGCGAGGGCGTTACGAATGTGAAGGTCGGCGACCGCGTCTTGGTGAGCCCGGTGCGCAGCGCCATGGCCGAGAAAGCCATCGGCAATGCCAACAATTGCTGGAAGATTCCCGACAGCATGCCGTTCGATCAAGCGGCGGCTCTGCTGCTGACCTATGGTACTTCGCAGCACGCGTTGAAAGACCGTGCCCAATTGCGTTCGGGTGAGACCCTGCTGGTGCTCGGCGCCGCCGGCGGCGTCGGCCTTGCCGCCGTGGAGTTGGGCAAGGCGATGGGTGCTCGCGTCATTGCGGCGGCCTCGAGCGCGGACAAGCTGGCGCTGGCGCGCGAGCATGGCGCCGACGACGGCGTTCAGTACCCCGCAGGTCCCTTGGACAAGACCGCGGCTCGCGCCTTGACCGATGCTTTCAAGGCGGCCTGCGGCGCGGACGGAGCCAACGTCATCTATGACGGCATCGGCGGCGATTACACCGAAGCGGCGCTGCGTGCGATCGCCTGGCAAGGGCGCCACCTGGTCGTGGGATTCACGGCCGGCATCCCTAAGCTGCCGCTCAATCTGGCGCTGCTCAAGGGCTGCGCGATCGTCGGCGTGTTCTGGGGCGAGTTCACCAACCGTTTCCCCAAGGTGCACGCCGCCAATGTGGCCGAGCTCATGGCGTTGTACCTGAGTGGTAAAATCAAGCCTGCCGTGACCGAGCGATTTCCGCTGGCGCGCGGGGGCGAAGCAATCGGCAGACTCGGGTCGCGCGCGGCGCGCGGCAAGATCGTCGTCACGATGGAATGAGGGTGCGCCTCTAAAGGAAACAGCATGGATCTCAAATACAACCCGCAAGAAGAGAAGTTTCGCGCCGAAGTGCGCGCCTTCTTCGAGGCCGAATTGCCCACGGACATCCGCACCAAGCTGCAGCTGGGAAGGCGCATTTCCAAGGACGACATGGTGCGTTGGCAGAAGATTCTGTTCCGCAAAGGCTGGGGCGCCGTGAACTGGCCCAAGCGATTCGGCGGAACCGGCTGGGACATCGTGCAGCAGCATATTTTCGAAGAGGAGCGCGCGGACGCCTGTGCGCCGCCGCAGAATCCTTTTTCACTGAAAATGCTGGCGCCGGTGATGCAGACGTTCGGCAATGCCGCGCAACAGGAGTACTTCCTGCCGCGCATTCTCTCCGGCGAAGACTGGTGGTGCCAGGGTTATTCCGAACCCGGGTCCGGTTCGGATCTCGCCTCACTGCGCACGAGCGCCGTCCGCCAGGGCGATCACTACGTCGTCAATGGCCAGAAAACCTGGAACACCATGGGCCAGTATGCGGACTGGATTTTCTGCCTGGTCCGCACCAGCGCCGAAGGGCGCGCGCAACAGGGCATTTCGTTTCTGCTGATCGACATGAAAAGCGAAGGGATAACCGTGCGGCCGATCATCATGCTCGACGGCGAGCACGAGATAAACGACATCTTCTTCGACAATGTGAAGGTGCCGGTGCAGAACCTGATCGGAGAAGAGAACAAGGGTTGGACTTACGCGAAATTTCTGCTCACGCACGAGCGCAGCGGCAACGCCGGCATCGGAGCCTGCAAACGCGCGCTGAAGAAGCTCAAGGAAATCGCGTCCGAGCAAATGTCCAACGGCCGGCCGCTCATCGAGGACTCGCGATTTCGCGACCGCATCGCCCAGGTTGAGATGGAATTGATGGCTCTCGAGATCACCAATCTGCGGGTGCTGTCCGCGACGGCGAAGGAACAGGGCGCGCTGGGACCGGAAGTCTCGGTTCTGAAGATCAAAGGATCGGAGATCATTCAGCAGCTCGCCGAGCTCAAGATGCATGCGCTCGGGCATGACGCGCTGCCCTATGTGCGTGAGGCACTCGACATGGGTTGGGTCGGCAATCCGCTGCTGAGCGCACACTACCCGTCCTACGCACCGCCGATTTCCGGCCAGTACTTCAACCAGCGCAAGACCACCATTTACGCAGGTTCCACCGAAATTCAGAAAAACATCATCTCGCAGATGATCCTCGGCCTGTAGAAGACAAAGAGCAACCATGGAATTCAATTACAGCGAAGAGCAATTGGCGCTGCAGGACACGTTGCAGCGCTTCATTTCACGCGACTACGATTTCGACAAGCGCCGCAAATTCTCCGCCTCGACCCTGGGGTATTCCGCGGAGGCCTGGAGCCAGTTTGCGGAACTCGGTCTCCTGGCGCTGCCGTTTCCCGAGGAATACGGCGGCCTCGGCGGCAATGCCGTCGATGTCATGCTGGTCATGGAACAGTTCGGTCAAGGGCTGCTGCTAGAGCCTTATTTGAGTACGGTCGTAACGTGCGGCGGCTTGATTCGAGACGCCGCACCGGCGCCGATGAAGCAACAGTTGCTGCCGCAGATTGCCGCCGGCAAATTGAAGATTGCACTTGCCGTCTACGAGGCGGCGGGGCGATATGAGCTGTCCTATGTCGGCTGCACGGCGCAAGACAGCGGCGGCAGCCGGCGCCTGTCGGGCCGCAAAACCGTGGTGCTCGACGGCGCGTCCGCCGACTATTTTCTGGTCTCGGCGCGCAACGGCGGCGCCGTCGGCGATCGCGATGGCATATCGCTGTTCCTGGTGCCGCGCGATGCGAAGGGGCTTACCGTCGCCGCGTATCCGACGCAGTCAGGCGCGCGCGCGGCGGATCTGCTGTTGGAGAATGTGACGGTCGGTGCCGACGCCTTGATCGGCGCGCCGTCGCGCGCCCTGCCCATCATCGAACGTGCGGTGGACCGCGCTGTTGCGGCACTGTGCGCCGAGGCCCTCGGCATCATCAATGCGCTGAATCAAGCGACCTTGAACTATTTGAAAACCCGCAAGCAGTTTGGGGTCGCCATCGGCACCTTCCAGGCGCTGAAGCACAAAATGGCCGACATGCTGATCGCCGCGGAGCAGTCGCGCTCCATGGCCATCATTGCCGCGGTGCATGCCGATTCGGAGGACGCGGCGGATCGCCATCGCGCCATTTCCGCGGCCAAAGCGTACATAGGCCAATCCGGGCGCTTGGTCGGCCAGAGCGCGGTCCAGATGCACGGCGGCATGGGCGTGGTGGACGAACTCATCGTCAGCCACTACTTCAAGCGGCTGACCATGATTGACCTGACTTTCGGCGATGCCGACTATCACCTGGCGAGCTTCAGCGATACGTTGCGGCCGGCCAAGGCTTCCTGACCGGCCAAAGCTCCGGACGCCATACTCACTGTCCGGCTTCAGGCGGCGGTGTGGTGCGCGAGCTCCTGCTTGCGCACATCCTTGTCCATGGTGCGCGAGGCCGCGAATAACACCGCCGCTGCCGCCAGCGCAAGAATCGGAATGATGTACATCGCGTTGTGCAGGCCGATGGCCTTGAACGCCTCGGTCATGGTGCCGGCACCGGCATCCATCATCGCCTTGCGCGCAAAGTGATCGCTCAACATGCCGGTTCCGACCGGTCCCATGCTCGCGCCAAAGATATACATGCAGCAGAAATATATTGCGACCGCGGTGCCGCGCAGGCGCGGCTCGATCACATCCTGTATTGCCGTGTAAACGGTTGAGTAATACACATACATCGTGATCGTACCCATGGCCATCAATAGAATGTAAGGGGTGATCGAACCCTTAGGCTGATTGACGGCGAGGAAAATGCACGGTGCCGCGATGCTCATGCACCAGGCGGACAGGACCAGCCTGGCATTGCGGCGCTTGATGCTCATTTTATCCGCGAGCCAGCCGCCCGCGATCAAGCCGATGGCGCCGACTGCGCCCACCGCAAACGATGACACAACGCTCGCGTCCCGTACGCTCATTCCATGAAAACGCTGCAGAAAGGCGGAGTTGAAGGCACCCAGGGCGTACATGTTGAAGTTGTGGAAAATACCGGAAAAGATGATCCACCACATGGTCGGAAGGCGCAGAACCGCGAGGTACGGCGCGACCACCGACCCGCTCGGTTTGGTCACCACGCGGCCGGGATCGAGCCCACCGCGCAGCGGTTCGCGCATGATCAGCGCCAGGAGGGCGAACAACAATCCGGGAACGCACGCGATATAAAAGGCGGCGCGCCATCCTAGGTGCGCATAAATGATTCCGGAGGCGGCATAAGCAAGAAACAGCCCCGCAGGCAGGCCGAGCATGAATACGCCCATCGCGAATGCTCGTTTATTTGGCGGAAAAAAGTCGCCGATCAGGGACTGACCCGCGGGCGCGCAGGCGGCCTCGCCCAGACCCACCCCCAGACGCGCAATGAATAGCTGAGCGTAATTCTGCGCCATGCCGGTCGCGGCCGTGAGCAGGCTCCATACCGTGGTGCCGATCGCAATCAGCTTGGTTCGATGCCACTTATCGCTCAGGTGGCCCATGGGCAGCCCGACGAGCGCATACATCCAGATAAACACGCTGCCCAAGAATCCCAGCGCGGTATCGCTCAGTAAAAATTCCTTACGAATCGGTTCGCCCAATGAACCGAGCAATTGGCGGTCGAAGAAATTCAGCAAGTTGATGGCGAACAGGACAAACAGCGCAAACTTCGCGCCGCCTGCGGCCTTTGCCATAACACCGGCGGTCGGGCCAACGGGAGCGCCACCTTCGAGCGATTGCGGGCTAACAGACATTAATTATACTCCCCGAAAAATAAGGACCAGCCGAGCCGCCCCGTAGTTTGCCGCACATCCGCGCGATTCGCCTGTATATCAGCCCAATGGGCCGCCCGGCGGCGGCATGTGCTCCCAGAAGGTGCGGATTTCACCGCGCGGATCGTTTTCCAATTGCGTCGGCGTCCCGAAGATCATCGTGGCGCGCGTTGCCGCATCGAAGGTCGGCCAAGGCGGTATGCGTGAATTGTTGGGGTTGCCGGTCTTGGCAAATGCGACCCAGCTGGAGGAGAGCTGGTCGGCCACGCGGGCCATGTCATTTCCCTCACGGGCTTCCCGAAAGGATCCGGACACGTCGAGTCCATGCACCGCGCCGTAGCGGCCGCCGAAGGCCGGCGTCGGCCAGTCCCATTGATACATGTAGATGGCGCCCTTGCCCTGCGCCGCCTTGAGTTCCGCTTGCTTGATCGCCGAGCGGCGGAAGCCTGCGTCGGTCAGCATCATCGCCTGAATCAAGTAGGGTGATTTTTCCGGATAGTACTTGCGGTACAGCGCCAGGATCTCCGTACCCTTGTCCTTGAAGCGCTTGTCGATCAGCGCCTTCAAGTCCGCCTCGCTGAGCGTGAAGTTGGTCAGATTGAGCGCGGCGTCTTCGAGCGTGGTCGATACGATGAGCGGGATCTCCGCCGATTCCGGCGGTGCGGCCGGATCGAAGGGATCGTGGGTCAAATACTTGCCGTCCAGAACCGGACCGCCGCCGATGCCCGGCGTCGCAGCGCCGGCGGCGATCTGCGCTTCCAGCAGCTGCTGCCACGACACTTTCTGCAAATCCGCAATGCGCGATTTGGGAATACCGAGCTGCTTGAGGAGTGCCTCTGCGCCCTGCGTCGCCCGATCCTTGGGCACGAATTTCAACATCGATCCGCTCTGCACGGCGGCACGATGGAACAGACCCTTTGCCGCAGGCGTTGCCAGCATGGCGCTGGTTTTGGCGCCGCCGCCCGATTGGCCGAATATCATGACATTGGCCGGGTTGCCGCCGAAGCTTTCGATATTGTCCCGCACCCATTCCAGCGATGCGGTCAGATCCATGATGCCGGCGCACCCGGCATAGGCAAACTCGGCAGGCGCACCCAGATCCACAAGCTGTGTGTACCCCAAGGTGCCGAGGCGGTGATTGACGGTGACGACGACCACATCGCCGAATCGCGCGAGCTGGGCTCCGTCGTAGCCGATGGCATTGCCGGATCCGGTGGTGAAGCCCCCGCCGTGAAAGGAAACCAGCACGGGGCGCTTAGCGCCGTCCTTGAGGCCCGGAGTCCAAATATTTAAATTCAGGCAATCCTCACCCATGCCTCCCGGCTGATAATCCCAGTGAATCATCATGCCGTAATCGGAACGCAGATCCGTCGGCGGCTGCGGGCTGATCTGGCCATGTGCAAAACACTGGCGCACGCCTTTCCAGGGCGCGGGCTTTTTCGGCGGCATGAATCGACTGCGGCCGCCGGTCGCGGCGCCATAGGGGATTCCCTTGAACTCTTTGATGCCGGTGTTTTGAATGCCTTGGACCTTGCCGTAGACGGTGTCGGTCTCGACGAATAGATTGCCGCTTGCGCCTCCGCCCAATGCGCGCGGCGGTACTGGAGCCGCTGCCGGCTGCGCCGGCGTCTGAGCTCGAGTCTGCGACGCCAAGGATGTCACGCCTGCGGCAGCGAGAGTCAACGCCGAGGATTTCAAGAAATCGCGACGACTTGTTGCCTCGTCGGTTTGGGCAGCGACCAATTTCTTTTCCATGAGAACCCCCTGTCAAATCCAATGGTTTTTACGGCAAAAAAAAGGGCGGGTTTTTGAGGCCCGCCGTTTTACTCGAATCAACTACGCCAGCATTGAGTTATTTGAACTTCACCCGCGCCGTGAGACCGAAGGTTCGCGGAGCACCGAGGTACGACGCGATGGTGTTGTATTGAAACGGTGAGTCAAAGGCAACCGCGTAATAGTATCGGTCAGCCAGATTGGCTCCCCATGCCTCGACTGCCCACGATTCATCCAGCGCGCCAAGGCCGATACGCGCATTGAGGAGTCCGAAGCCGGACTGAATCTTGCGCGGATCAAGATCCGAGCCCGTGTTGTATGACGAGTTGTACTTCTCTTCAACGCTGGTACGGACGCCCAGACTCCCCGACAGCGGTATCATGTAGCTGGCGGAGAGTGCTCCGGACCACAGCGGCGCAAATGACAGGCGATCGTTGTTGCGGTGGGTGCAAGCAGTATTCCCGGGGCCGCCGCAGAAGTCGGGCAATGCTGTGCCGAAATTGTCGATGTTGGTCAGATCCTGGGTCACGCCGCCTGCGAGGGTCAGCCCCGAGATCGGCGTCGCCCACGCGAAATCCACATCGACGCCTTTGGACACGACCCTGTCGAGGGAGGTGACCACGAATTGCACGCCGGTGAACGTATTGAGTTGGAAATCCTTATAGCGCTGATAAAAGAACGCGGCATTGAGACGCAGAGTATTGTTGAACAGCGTGGTCTTGATGCCGGCCTCTCCCGAGTCGACGGTTTCCCGCGGGAAATGCGTGTTGTAGTTCGGCGTCAAGCCAATCTGATCGGACAGCGTGCCCACGCCGGGGGTTGCGGGAAATGTGGTGCGTGAGAGATTGTAGCCGCCCGCCTTGTAGCCATCCGCGAGCGATACGTACGTCATGACTGCCTCGTTGAAGTGATAGGACAGCTTGACCGTGCCGGACAAATTGTTTTCGGTGTTCGACTGGTCGAAACCGTTGCCGGTGAATTGCGGATTCAGACCGGTGTAGCAGCCGTAGCCGATCAGAAACGCCTGCGCTGGTGTTCCGTTGAGGCCAGGTGCGAAAAGGCCGGGAGAACTGAGCAGCTTGTTACAGCCCGGACCGCCGCCCGTATTGTTGTAGCTTGCGGTTGCGGTTTTCTTTTCTTCCGTGCCTCGCAATCCAGCCGTCAGGTCCAGCCCCTGCGTGATGTTCCAGGTTTCATTGGTGAACAGGGCAAAGCTTCTGGCGGTTTGCTGATAGCCGTCGTTGTAGCCGGTGCCGTCAAAGGTGGAGCCCGGGGGAAGATCACCGGTCAGCGCGGATACCAAGAGAGGGTTGGGTTGCATCCCGATTGCCGCGGACGCGACTGCGCTGATATAGGTCTCGAACTGATTTCCTGTCAAGGCAAGCGTTCGGGTCGAGAGAATCTCGTTGTTGAAGAACCCGCCCACCAACCAGTTCAAGGAGCCTGCCTTTCCGGCCAAGCGCAGTTCTTCGCTGAATTGTTTGAAATCGGTCGAGTTGGCGTTGCCGTTGTTCGGGAACGTAAGCAGATCGATACCGGTGTAGTCGACATCGTTGCCGCCGGCGACCGTGTTGTCGCGCCACGCAGTGATCGACGTGAATTTCCCGAAGCCCAAGTTCCAGTTGAGTTCTCCGGATACGCCCATGTCGCGCACATACTGTTTGGCAACCTGGTTGGCATAGGCGACATAGCTGTTGGGCAGCCGGGTGACGCCGGGTTGGCCGATGAGCGGAGAATCGCCGAGCGCGCCGGTTTTACCGCCCAATAGCGGGTTTGAGGCGAATACATTCACCAGCGGTTGGAATGGGCCCGGGTACTCTACGACAGCGCCGCAGCAGGATTCATTGCGCTTGGCATAGTCAGCGATGAGCAAAAGATCCACATCGTCGCTGGCCGTGATCAGGAGCTGACCACGGGTGTTAATCGCGTGACGATCGTTGGTGTTGTTTTGTTCGCTGGGACCGACGCCGTTGACCACTTGAAGGAAACCGCTGTTCTGTTGGTAGCCAACGTACAGGCGGCCGGCCATGATGTCGCTCAAGGGTCCGGTGACGGAGGTGCGGACCTCCCGGTCGTTGAAGTTTCCGCCCGTCACTTCGGCCATCACGCCAAAAGTGTTCGAGGGTCTCTTGGTGGTGACGTTGATGACGCCGGCGTCGTTGTTCTTGCCGAACAATTCGCCTTGGGGGCCGTAGAGAACTTCGATTTGCTCGATCTCTCCGAGGTCGCCGAAAGCGACACCGTTTCGCGGCCGATAGACGCCGTCGATGTTCACGCCGACCGAGGACTCCAGTCCCGGGTTGTCGCCCACCGTGCCGATGCCGCGAATGCGCGCCGTCGTGATGGCTTCATTACCTTCGGAGGTCACGGTAAGGCCCGGGGTCAGTATCGCGAGATTTCTGATATCGGTGATGCCGGCATCCTTGATTTGCTGCGCAGACAACGCAACCACGGAAATCGGTACGTCTTGAAGGTTTTCCGAGCGCTTTTGCGCGGTCACAATGATTTCTTCCAACGCCGGCGGGCTCGAAGCGTCCGCCGCCAGCACCTCCGCGCCGGCTAAAGCCGCCGTCATGGCGAGGACGAGTGAAATGGCTCGTCGGGAGGACACGGTTTGATTTGTCATACGGTCATACACCCAGTTAGGTCGAATAGAATTTTGCGCAATTCAGTTGCGCGCGCGCTTCGCCTCGAGGCGATCCCTAGCATCAAAATCATTGAGCTCTCTTCAATCGTTTTTGCGCCGCCTTAAAGACACGACACTCTTGGTTTATTGTTCCCGGACACAAGCCAGCCAAAGCCGATATCAAGGTCACCCACGCCTGTGGACGCTATCCCTACAGTTGCGTATCTTGAGCCTACGGAAATCGTTGCGCAAGCACCACGCTTTGCCCGACATTTGATTGACAAATGGCGCCAGATGCTTGATTTGACCGCTAGGAAGACGCGGTTACATTAGTGGTATATAAGATACATCAGCCGGCATTTTGCTGTGGAGCATAAGGCCCCAATGCCTTCAAGAGGGGTTCAAGTTCGCTTGCAAATCGCGCCCACCGTCCAATGGACGTTGAGAACAGGGGGCGGCGAACTTGAGCGGCGCTGGCGGTGCGGACAACACCGGCCGCCTCATAAAAGCGCAGGCATACCGGGTCCCACGCTAGCTTGCACGCGTCTGCGAGCCAGCGGATTTGCCCTTCGGGATCTGCCACCAGTTTTTCGTGCTCTACTCTAATCACCCGGCCCGGCAACACGCGGTCCCAATGCTCCATCACGCGACGATAGCGAACGTAGGCTCGACCGATTTGCCCAAGGTCGTAGAGCGTCTCGTTACCCTCTGTGAACAATTGCCGATAACAGGAGAGGCAGGTGTCAACCGGGTCTCGCGTGCTGTCAAGGATCACCGACTTCGGGAACATCAAGTGCATCATGCCGACGCGCAAATGATTCTCCAGGGTTTTATCGACGAAGCGATCAGCACCTTTCCAACCGCGCCGGCGCATTGAGCCCAAGTAGGCTTCAGCCATATCCTCCCAGTTGGTCGCCCGCCCAGGTTCGGTGAAGCGCTGATCGACCACCGTGGAGAGCGCCGTGTTTTCCCCCATGCTTTGGACGTGCGGAAGGCTCGATAGGATCTGCTCGATGAGGCTGGATCCGGAGCGCGGCATGCCGATGACGAAGATCGGCGCCGCCGACGTGCTGCCGCGGTGCAATCGGCTCTGTAGGAATGCCTCGTCAAAACGATCCACCACGAAGTGCGCCGCGAGCTCGTGCGCACGCTCCAACGCGTCAGGCCGTGCCGCGAGGTCCGGCGAAGCCATCAGGGCGTCGTGCTTCAGCCGATTGCCGGCCTTGAAGGCGGCGAACGCTGCTTGATCAGCGCTGCGCTGCTCCAGCCCCATGCCAAGCGCGAAATAGGCTTCGATCCGTGTCGCAGGCACCGTTGCGGGATCATCCGCAGCGCGCCGCAACGCGGTCAGATCTTGCTCGTCGATCCCAGCCGGATCGAGCACCGCGAGTCGCGTCAGGGCTCGAAGCCGGACGGACGGATTGGCGGCCAGGGCGCGATAGCAGGCACTCGATTCCGCCGTTCGCCCCAGCACGGTCAGCGCGCGCGCCAGACTGAAATGCGTCTCCGCGGCGGTGGGATTTAAGCCAAGCGCGCGACGGTACGCGTCGGCCGCCTCCTGCCACAAATTGAGGTTCTGGCAGACCGCTCCCAGATTTTGCTGCGCTGGATAAAGATTGGGATCTTTGGCAGTCACTACCCGCAGCTGCTGCAGGGCGTTCTCGAGGCGGCCACGCCGGATATCGATGAGCGCCAGCGAATAGATCGGCCGCAGGTCTTTAGGATCGGCGGCGGCGGCCTGTCGATAAAGATCGGCCGCGTCGTCAAGGCGACCTTGCGCATAACAGGCGGCGGCGCCGTTCAAAAGTGCCGTCACATCTCGCGCCTGCTTCGGCACGAGTCAGCAGCCCGCTTTGAGATCAGTGGAAGCGGTACCGCAGTTCCACGCCGTAGACCCTCGGCGGGGTGTAGCTGACCAAGGGATCGATGACTTGCGCAGGCCCTGGGTTCGTAACCCCCAAGCCAAGTGAGGCGTCCTGGCCGATCCTATTGAAGACGTTATTGGCATAAAGAATCACGTTGTAGCGATTGGCGGTGTCGGTCCAGATCCCACGCAGGTTAACCAGAGAGTAAGACGGCGCCAAGTTATACGAGCGATTAAAGACCGAGTCGTAGGTCTGATCCCTCCAGATATAGGCGCCGGACAGCGCGAAGGAACCGGGATTGAAGTGCAGAGTATAGATTGCGTTCAATGCGACCTTATTGCGCGGCGACGCGGGGAGTGTCGCACCCACGAGGTTCTGCAAGCCTGGCGCGCAACCACGGGAGTTCGCGCCGGGCGCAAGCGCCAGTGGGTCCGCGGCATCCTGGTAGCACACACCGTTCGTGCTGGAGATGGTCGCGTGCAGGTACGCGTAGTTCAGGACGATATCAAGGTCCGTGATCGGGTTCCAAATGGTCTCCAGTTCGGCGCCGTACGTGTGCACCGTGGGAATATTGACAATGATGGTGTTTATAACGTTGGTGGTCGGATCGAGTTCTCCCAGCGGCTGCTGGTCGTTTTTGTAGTTATAGTAAAACGCAGCCACATTCGCCTGGAAGGTTCGTCCGAAGGTCTGCTTGTAGCCGACTTCGAACGCGTCCACGGTCTCCTCCGCCGTTTCAGGGTTGACCGCGTTGATACCCGAGTTGAAGCCACCGGCCTTGTAGCCGCGACTGTATTTCGCGTAGCCGAGGATGTCCGTCGCCGGTGTCCAAGAGACGCCGGCTGTTCCGGTGACGGCATCCCAATGCGCATCCAGCGTGCTTTGAGCCGCACCCGACGTCGGATTGATGGTGCACTTGCCGGTACCGCGGTAAGCGCCGGTCGTGCAGGACGTGGCATCGAACGCGGGCGCGTTGGCGCCGAACATATTCACACCCAGCGGCAGGCCCGGAATGAGCCCATCGACGTTGAACAGGACCAGGCGAAAGGCCTGATCGCCGTCCTTTTTATCGTAGGAGTAGCGCAGGCCGGCGGTGATTTTGAATTGACTGCTCGCCTGCCAATCGATCTGACCGAAGATGCCGTAAGAGTCCTCAGCGAGTGCTGTGAACTCATTGTACGACGAACGGTTTGGGTTCGGGGCCGCCGGCACGAGCGAGCCGACAATCGGTATCACACCTGTTATTCCACCTATGAGGGTACCGAGCCGATAGGGCGTCGCCAGCTGTGCCTGGTCTGTGCTGATCACATTGATGGGTTGCGTGTATTTCTCGTGATATTGATACAGACCCCCGATCCACTGGAACGGTCCTTGGCCCGTGGAGGCGATGTTCAGCTCATTGCTGAAAAATTGTTCGAACTCATTGAACGTGAAGGCGTTGTGAGCCGAGTTGACCGCCAGATTTTGAACGCACCCGGCATTTGCAAAGAAAAGGCCGCACAGCGGCGAAACCGCAGCAGGTCCCTGCAGGGTATATCCAAGGATTCCGCTGGAGGTGCCCTGGTTGTTATTCCACGGCGCGGTGAGGTCGTAGTTGAACTTCTGGTAGCCCCCTAAGTATTTCACGTCGAACCCATCGGCATGGAAGGTCAGATGAGTGGCAAAGATCCAATTGTTTTGTTGCTTGGACTGCGACTGGAAGCCCGAGTCGAAAGTGCCGGTCCCGAGCGCGCTGGGATTTCCGGCGATGGTGTTTCTGCCGCTAATGACGCTGACGATCTTGTCCGGGTTACCGGCGCAACCGAGGCCGCCGGCGCCTCCGGGCAGCGCGCACGTGCCGAAATTGGGGTTGGGAAACAGAGGGACGGGGAACTCGCGCGTATCCAAAGGTCCCAGCAGTGTTTCAGTGTGATAGCTGACGTCGTAGTCGCTCGTTGCGAGCTTGGCCCACCAGTCGAAACTCGAACCGATGTTGCCTTCGAGTTGGCCCTCGATGTGATAGCTGGTGCCGTTGCCGCCCTGCGCAACGTCGCCGCCCTCTTTGACGCCGTTTAAGTTCCTGTAGAAGCCGTCCCCAGTTTGGTTGGTGTAATTGGCCCCGAACCGATAGCGGATGGAGTCGTTGATCGGTCCCGACACAGCGCCTTCGACAAAGGCCTTCTGGAAATTGTCGTAGCCGGTGCGAACCTCGGCCTCAAAGTCGCTCGTGGGGTGCCTGGAGATATAGTTGATTGTGCCGCCGTCGGCGTTGCGGCCGAACAAAGTGTTTTGCGGACCGCGCAGTACTTCGACTTCGTCGATGAACAGCGTCGAACTCTGCAAGATCGTCGAGGCGTTGGCGCCATTGTAAACACCGTCAACATACACGGCGACGCCGGACTCGACCGCCAGATTGTCGGTGTTCCGACCGATGCCGCGAATGTAGGGGCGATTATCGTAGGTGGTGTAGTACAGACCGGGCGCGTAGTTGGTCAGGTCTTGAACCGACGCTATGCCCTGCAGATCGAGCGTCCTGGAGGTGAACGCGGTGATTGAGGCCGGCACCCGCTCGAGGTTCTCCGATCGTTTCTCTGCCGTGACCACGATCTCCATGAGTTCCGTGTCCTCCACCGCAGCCGCATCGGCCGCCCTCGCGGGCGCGGCGTGCAGGTTTGCCAGCACCGCAAGGGTGAGCGCGGACGCACCGCTCAATGAGCTTGCCTTGATAAGCACCGCACGTCCCTGGTGCGATCGAAATCCACCACTACTGATCTTGGACGACATGTTGTTTCCCCCTTCTCGCCTTATTCCGACGATTCTTGAAGAAGATTGGGCGCGGACTTAGCGATTACGCCAGGCCACACCTCTCCAGCTGGAGACGACCCGTGGCACTAATCAAGGCACCCATACACTGTGGACGCATTTCCCCCGTTTGCCGTATCTTGTGCCTATGGAAACCGCAAGCACCACGCTTTCCGCGACATTTGATTGACCAAGGGCGCCAAGTGCTTGATTTAACCGCCAGGAAGACGCAAATAGTTTAGTGGTGTAAAAGTCACAGATGAGAAACCCAGACCACTGGCAACCCCCGGAGCGGGAGCCCGATCGGGCACCGACCACGCGTCGCGGCGCCCTCATCGGTCTCGTCATCATCGTGCTGCTCATCCTCGGGAGTTTGCTTTTGACACGCATTTTGGGCGGCATGTCGCGCCTGCAGGATTGCGCGCTGTCGGGGCGCTCGAACTGCTCCGACAATCCTTAGGCGGCGAGCACACCTTTTGCCTTCGCCGCGTGCGTCGCAATGAGATCCATCAATGCCGGCGACAAGCAATCATAGGGCTCGAGTTTCAATTCCTTGAGGCGCGCGCGGATGGCGCCCATCTGCGTGGGCTTGGTCCCCGATTCGATGACGGACGAGACGAACGCCGCGAACTCCGGCGCAGCCCAGCCCTTGGCATCCATCAGTTCCGGGTGAACGAAATCAAAACCGTAAATGGCATGACCCGTGTTCTCGATGCGGCCGTACATGTGCACACCGCAACCGGAGCATGCGTGGCGCTGAATTGTCGCGGCGTCGTCGACCACTTTCAGTTTCTGCGCATTGGAGCCCACGGAAAGATTGTCACGAGGTACCACTGCGATCAGTGAAAAGGTCGCGCCGCTGGGTTTCCAGCACTTGGTACAACCGCACACGTGATTGAAGGCGACGTTGCCCTTGATGGTCACCGTGACCGGCGACTGGCTGCACCTGCACTTCAGGGTCCCGCCGGTAAACGATGCGTTCCCAGCTTTGACGCCGCTATCCACAGCAGGATGAATGGCTACACTCATGCTTGCGCTCCTCGCGGTGAAAGTACGCCAAGTATACGCGGTCAAAATGCCTGGTCGAATGCCACCTCGCCCTGCACGGCGACCTGATAAGCGGAGACCTTGCGCTCGAAGAAATTGGTCAATTCCTGTACATCCTGCAACTCCATGAATGAGAATGGCTCACGGAATCTATCCAGAATCGCGCCTTCTTGGCTACGGAAGGAATATTGTCGACCGCGGCGAATGCGCGCGCCCGCGTCAATGACATGGCGGCTGACTTAATGGCCTGCTATTATATACAGTATCCCGGTTCATCGATCGAGCAGCAATGAGCGTTCTCGACACCTTTCACCCTGCTGTTGCCGCGTGGTTCTCGCGCACCTTTGACCAACCGACGGAAGCGCAGGAGCGTGCGTGGCCGGCGTTGGCAGCCGGTGAGCATGTGTTGGTGGCTGCGCCTACGGGGTCGGGCAAAACATTTGCAGCCTTTCTTTCCGCGATCGACCAGCTCGTAAAAGAGGGTTTGAGCGGGCCGCTGCCCGACGAGACGCGGGTGGTATACGTGTCGCCGCTCAAGGCCCTGTCGAATGACATCCAGCGAAACCTCGAGGCGCCGCTCAATGGTGTTCGGGAAGAACTCGCGGCGTTGGGCCTGCCGGATGTGGAAATCCGCGCGGTGGTGCGCACCGGCGACACCACGCAATCCGAGCGCGCCGGGATGCGGCGCCGCGCGCCGCACATCGTCGTGACCACGCCCGAATCGCTCTACATCTTGCTCGGTTCGCAATCCGGCCGCGACATGCTCTCGACCTGCCGCACCGTGATCGTCGATGAAATCCATGCCATCGCGGGCAACAAACGTGGCGCACATCTGGCCTTGTCGCTGGAACGGCTGCAGGGACTGACGGGCAGCGCTCTGACGCGGGTTGGATTGTCGGCAACACAGAAGCCGATCGAAGAAGTTGCGAAGTTTTTGACCGGCGCGCATGAGGTTCCGTGCACCATTGTCGACAGCGGTCATGTTCGCAGCCGCGATCTGGCGCTGGAAGTTCCCCCATCGCCGCTCGAGGCGGTGATGTCGGGGGAGGTGTGGACGCAGGTTTACGACCGGGTGGCGGCGCTGGTTCTGGAGCATCGCACCACGCTCGTGTTCGTCAATACGCGCAGGATGGTCGAACGTGTCGCGCGGCATTTGTCCGAGCGCGTCGGTGAAGATCATGTCGCCGCGCATCACGGCAGCCTGTCCAAGGAGCGCCGCCTGAACGCCGAGCAACGCTTGAAGCGCGGCGAGCTGAAGGTGTTGGTGGCCACGGCTTCCTTGGAGCTGGGCATCGACATCGGCGACGTGGATCTGGTGTGCCAGATCGGATCCACTCGCTCCATCAACTCCTTCTTGCAGCGCGTTGGGCGGGCCGGACATTCGGTCGGCGGAACATCCAAGGGAAGATTGTTTCCGCTGTCACGCGACGAACTGGTGGAGTGCGCGGCGCTGCTCGAGGCGGTCCGCGGCGGCGAGCTGGACCGGCTCAAGATCCCCGAGAATGCTCTGGATGTGCTGGCCCAGCAAATCACCGCCGAGGTGGCGGCGCGTGAGTGGTCGGAGGATGAATTGTTCGCGCTGATGCGCAGAGCCTATCCTTACCGCAATCTGGCGCGCGGGGATTTCGACGCGTGCGTGCAGATGCTCGCGGAAGGATTCAGTACCCGGCGCGGACGCCGTGGAGCGCTGCTGCATCACGACGCCGTGAACAAGATGCTGCGCCCGCGCAAGGGCGCGCGCTTGACCGCCATCACTTCGGGCGGCGCGATTCCCGATAATGCGGATTACCGCGTCATGCTGGAACCGGAGTCCATTCTGGTCGGCTCGGTCAACGAGGACTTCGCGGTCGAGAGCTTGCAGGGGGATGTATTCCAACTGGGAAATACCTCGTACAAGATATTGCGCGTCGAGCGCGGCACGGTGCGCGTGGAGGACGCGCACGGCCAGCC
>Ga0209006_10002040_pt1 | contig 18347 bp, 16 predicted proteins | sample JacPin_JW_Ref_O2_FD_188567 | JGI IMG/M metagenome (GOLD analysis project Ga0209006, IMG submission 188567) | Forest soil microbial communities from Algoma, Ontario, Canada - Jack Pine, Ontario site 1_JW_Ref_O2 (SPAdes) (version 2) | ecosystem: Environmental > Terrestrial > Soil > Boreal...
TCCTTCTCTTGCATCCAGAAGAAACCTTGGCTCACCACCAGCTTGCCAAGCCCGTTGCGGTCCTTGTGCTGAGCGACTTCGCCAAGCTGCTTATGAAACGCAACGAAGCTCGGATCGTTGTTGGCCGTCGGTGGCGTTACGGCGAGCGGCTTGTAGGGTTTGATCGGAGCCGACGGCGGCGGCTTGAAGCCGCCGGGAGGCATCGGCACCTGCGAGGGATTTTGCGCGCGGCCCAAATCGGGGGTGAGCGCGACGGCGCTGATGAAGGCGATCACGAACGTCGTGGCGATGGAGAAATGGCGCATCGCTTGTCTCCGTTGGGCTTTTTCGGTGCAATAAACCTACAGAAAGACGTCAACGGTTACGGGCGAATTGCGACCGCCATGCGGCGATTTCCACTGATATTAACGCGGGCCGACCGCAGAATGCTCTGTCCGGACATTAACGGGCGAGGCCGTCCTGTCCGGAACCAACTTATTGGTTTCGCATTGATTGCCGAAGGCGCTTTCTTTGCTTTTTGCGGCGCTCGCCGATTTCGCCTCTCGGGACGCTATGAGGCGGCATTGGTGTCATGAACTCCTCGCTCGCCGCACTCAATGCGCTGAATTTCTTCATGGCCGACGTGCACGGCGGCTTAGGCCCGTTCCTCGGCGTATTTTTGCAAGCGCGTCAGTGGTCGCCGGCACAGATCGGCATTGTCATGACCATTGGCGGCATTGCCGGAATGGTGGTCACGACCCCCGCCGGAGCTTTGGTCGATCGCACCCGCCACAAGCGGACCATCGTCGTCGCCACCGCGGTCATCATAACCGTCGCGTCGCTGGCGATCCTGGTAAAGCCGGATTTTGTGGTGGTCAGCGGTGCACAAATCATTTCCGGGATCGCCGGCGCCGCGATCGGGCCGGCAATCGCCGCCATCACTCTGGGGCTGGTGCGTCAGACCGGATTTGCCCATCAGCTCGGGCGCAACGAAGCTTTCAACCACGGCGGCAACGTCGTTGCGGCGGCGTTGGCGGGAGGCATCGGCTATTTCGCCGGCCTCAGCGCTGTCTTTGTGATTCTCGCGGTCATGGCGCTTTTTTCCATCGTCGCGGCCTGTTTCATTGATCCGCACCAAATCGATCATCGCGCCGCGCGCGGTGCCGGACCAAACCAAGACGACGGCGTGGCGAGTTTCGCTGTCCTGTTGCGATCGAAGGAACTGATGGTGCTCGGCGCCACGCTGACTTTGTTTCATCTCGGCAACGCGGCGATGCTGCCGCTGCTTGGGCAGGCCGGCGTTGCGCATGACGGCAGCAATCCAAGCGCATTCACCGCCGCCACGATCATTGTCGCGCAAACCGCCATGGTGCCGGTGGCGCTCTTGGCGGCCCGGCTCGCCCAATCGCAAGGCTACTGGATGGTGTTTCTGCTGGCGCTGATCGCGCTGCCGGTCCGCGGCCTCACCGCCTGTCTGGTTAGCGGACCTCTGGGGCTTGCGCCCGTACAGATTCTCGACGGCGTCGGCGCCGGTATTCTCGGCGTTGCAGTGCCGGGGCTGGTTGCGCGCATTCTTTCGGGCACAGGGCACGTCAATGCCGGACTTGGCGCAGTCATGACCTTGCAGGGTGTCGGCGCGGCGCTCAGCCCGGCGATTGGGGGAGTGGTCGCGCAGCGTTTCGGATACCCCGCCGCGTTTCTTTCGCTCGGCGCCATCGCCGCCATCGCGTTAGCGCTTTGGCTCTTAGCGCGGCCGCTCATGGCGCCGGCCTGCGCCAGACCCCCGGAAAAGGGTGCGGTCGCGGCGAAACTCGCCGCCTAACGCAGCTCACTTCAAACCAAAATAAGCCCGCCGTAGCGCGTCGTTGTCTTGCATGGTGGCAACCGTCCCGGAAAATCCGATGCGGCCGCCCTCGAGCGTGTAGACGCGATCGGCCAAAGCGAGAAATTTCACGTTCTGCTCGGCGATCAGGAGCGCGAGCGTCTGCGAGCGGAATTGCGCCAGCACGGCGATTACTTCCTTGACATAACGCGGTGACAATCCGGCCGACGGCTCATCCATCACCACAAGCCGGGGATTGCCGGCGAGCGCTTTAGCAACGCCGAGCATTTTGCGCTGCCCGCCGGAGAGACTTCCGGCTAGCGCGCGGCGGCGCTCGGCCAATGCCGGGAATAGGCCGAAAAGCTCGGCCATGCGCCGGCGCGCTTGTGCCTTGGCAACAAATTGCGCGCCGATCAAAATATTTTCTTCAATGCTCAGGCCGGGAAATCCCGATGTCTCCGACATAAAGACTATGCCGCGCCGCACCCGCTGATCGGTGCGCAGCCGGGTGATGTCTTCGCCGGCGAAATCGATGCGCCCGTCCCACGGCTCGACCAGTGACATGATGGTTTTCAGCAAGGTGGTTTTGCCGGCGCCATTGGCGCCGAGCAGCACCACTGATTCATTCTCGTTGACGCACAGATCAACCCCCCACAACACCTGCAGGCGCCGATAACCGGCGGTGATGCCGGCGACGGCCAGCAATGGCGGCCGCTCAGGCGGCATGCTCGTCTCCGAGAAAGACTTCCACGACCTGAGCATTCCTGGCGGCTTCCGCCAGCCGGCCCTCGAAAATCTCTTTGCCCGCATTCATGACAATGATGCGGTCGGTGACCTGGTCGATGAATCCCATCAGGTGTTCGACCACCAACAACGCGATGCCGTCGCGCGCCAGTTCTTTCATTTTTGCCGCGACCCGCTCGAGTTCGGCCGGATTGAGCCCGGCGGCCAGCTCGTCCACCAGCAGGAGGCGGGGGCGGGTCGCCAGCGCCCGCGCGAGATCGAGCATTTTTTGTTGCGCGCTGTTGAGCTCGCCGGCGAATTTGTCGGCGAACGCGGCAAGCTCGAGCGACGCGAGGATGGCATCGCCATCGGTCGCGCCGTTGCGGCCGCCGCCATACGCAAGCGCGATCTCGACATTCTGGCGCACAGTCAGGCTGAGGAACGGCCGCGGCACCTGGAAAGTGCGGTTGATGCCGGCATGGACCAGCCGGTGCGACGGCAAGCCGCTAATGGCGCGGCCTTCGAAGCGAATGTTCCCTGAGTCGGGAGGGTAAAGACCGGAAATGACGTTGATGCAGGTGGTCTTGCCCGAGCCGTTCGGGCCGACAAGCCCAAGAATTTCGCCGCGGCCGATGCTAAAGCTCAAATTATCCAGCGCGCGAAAGCCGCCGAAGCGCTTCACCACGCCGTCGACATGCAGCAACGGTGCGGTGTCAGGGGACATCGATGCCCCGGCGCTGCAACAGCGAAATCAGCCCGTTCGGCAGGAACAGCACCAGCCCCATGATCAGCGCCCCGTAGATGAGCTGAAAGTATTGCGGCGTCGAAATACCGACGGCGTTGTAGATGCCGTAGAGGACGATCACGCCGAGGATCGGTCCGACGACGGTGGCGCTGCCGCCGAACAGGACGAATACAATGGAGAAGATGGTGAATTCGACGCTGAACACGGTCTCCGGATAAAACACCGACACATACCAAGCGAAGACTCCGCCGGCGAGGCCGGCGACCAGCGCGCTCAAAAGCCAGGCGATGATGCGTTCGCGCACCACGTTGATGCCGGCCATGCCGGCGCTGATCGGGTCCTCGCGAATGGCGCGCAGCGCCATACCGAAATGCGAGTGGCGCAGATAAATAACGAGCCCCAATGTTGCGGCAAGGATCGCGAGCGCCGTGGCATAGGCAAAGGTCGGATTGAATACGCCGTTGAGGCTGATGCCGTAGGGGCCCTTGGTGATGCTTTCCAGGTTCGGGTTAGAAACCACTTGCAACATCGCGAGCGCTGCCGCGAGATTGGCGATCGAGAAATACGCACCTGACAAGCGAAACAGCGGGGTGAGCAGGAGCGCGAAGGCGACCGCCGCAGCGGCGCCGGCCGCCAGAGCGAGGAGTGGCGGCGCCTGCAAATGCATCACCGCGAGCGAGAAGCCGTAGGCGCCGGCGCCGAAAAATCCGACATAGCCGAACGGCAAATAGCCGGTGAAGCCATAAATGATGTTCAATCCCTGCGCCAGCGTCATGGCGATGATGAAGTTGAACAGCAACAGATGATTGCTGTACATCGCCGGCAACACGGCAAACGCCGCGATCACTGGCAGCAGGATCAGGAGCAGGTCGCGCGCGGTCTTAGGCACGGCGCACCCGCCGTCCCAATAGGCCGCTCGGCCGCACCAACAAAATCGCGATCAGCAGCACATAGGGCAGAAGGTTGGCCCAGCTGCTGAAGTAGCTCTGCATCAGCATGTAGGAGACGCCGTAAATCACGCCGCCGAGCACGGTGCCGAGCGGATTGCCAAGCGAGCCGATCACTATGACGGCGAAAGCGGTGATGGTGATCTCGGCGCCCATGGCCGGCGTGATGCTGCCGAGCATGAAAGGCGCGAACACGCCGGCAACGGCGGCAAGTCCGAGCCCGATGCCGAAGGCGATGGCGGAGACGCGGTGCACGTCGATGCCGGCGGCGACCGCTTCCTCGCGATTGTCCATCACCGCGCGGGTCAGATAGCCGAGCCGGGTTTGGTATAAATAAACATAGACCAGCAGCACCGCGCAGCCGCTGGCGATGCCGCTCGCCACCCACGACGCCGGAAATGTTTGGCCGAAAATATCGACCGGGCCGCCCTCGACCGCGCGTCCGGTGAACAAGCTCTCGACCGTCGCAATCGCCTGGCCGAGCTGATTGCCGGGGATCGAGCGCTCGCTGGTGCCGAAAGCGATGGTCGTCACTGCTTCGATCACCTGCGCGAGACCGAAGAACAAAATGAACGAGAGCATTTCCGGGTCCTTGGCGCGCAAGAGCCGCGGCACCAGCAGGTAGTAGATCGGCACGCCGGCGACGGCGAAACTGACGAAGGCGATGGGGATCGCCGGCACCGGATTAATGGCGAACAGCGTGAACAGCCAGAACGCCAGGAAGGCCCCAAGCATGAGAAAGTCGCCATGCGCCAGATTGACAATGCGCATGACGCCGAAAATGAGATTGAGCCCGAGCCCGATCAGCGAAAAATAAAGGCCGAACAAAAGTCCGGCCAGCAGGCTGTAGGTGAACATGGGCCGCGCTCCGCCGATCTGTCGGCTATCTATTAGGGGCGCGGATAAATGGGTTTGCCGTTGGCGAGCTCGTGCGGCCAGACCGTCGTCAGCTTCTGATGATTGTCGTCACCCGGAAGGAACTGACCCAACGGCGTGATCTCGCCGATTTGCGCACCGTTGGTGTCGAGCTCGAACGTGCCATCCAGCGTCTTGAGATTTCCCGACAGCGCGAATACCGCCTTGCGCAGCTCGAGTTGGTCAAGGCTTTCCGCCGTGGCTAGAGTCTTTTCCAGTACCAACCCGGTGGTGTAGCCGGCGACCGAGTTGAAGCCAAACTCGACCTTGCTGTCGGCGTATTTGTTGTGCCAGGCGGCGCTATAATCCTTCAGCGACATGCCAAAGTTCGTTTCATAGGCGATTTCCGATGACGGAACATACGTGAAGACATAGCTCAGCCCCTTATCGCCGACATTTTTCTCGAGCAGCTCGGTCTCCAGCCCCGGATAGATCGCGAACAGAAATTTGAACTTGATGCCGCTGTCTTGGACGTTACGCAGGAAGGCGATGTCATTCGAGGCGTAACCGAGGTGAATGACCGCATCGGGGTTGGCGGCGCGGATATTGTTGAGGAGGACGGTGTAGCTTGAGGTTTCCGTCGGCACGCCTTCATCGAACACCAATTCGACGCCGGAATTCGATTCCTTGATGAATTTGCGCACCGCGTTGGCTTGCGTGCCGGTGAAGTCATTGGTGGCGTAAAGCATGGCGACGCGTTTGATGCCGAGGCTCGGGCCGTCATGGGTCAGAAAGTCGGCGAGCGGCTTCGGCCAAATGGTCGATACCGGATCGGACATCAGTGCGATGTACGGATTGTCCGGCGTGAAGAAGGTGGCGCCGGTGCCGGTCTGGTCGAACAGGAACATTTTGTGGTCGCGGGCAATCGGCACCGCCACCGAGGTCAGCACCGATCCGGAATCGGAAATCAGGATGTCGACTTTGTCCTGGGTGATGAGCTGATTGTACAGCGTGGCCGCGGTCGCGGTGCTGCTTTGATCATCATAGGCGATAAGCTTGAGCGGAATTTTTTTGTTGAAGGCTTTGACGAAGGCGCCCCCGCTGGCGTTCAGCTGATCGATCCAGAGCTTCAGCCCGTTATGGACCGGCAGCGAGATGCTGGCGTAGCGCCCGGAGGAGGCATAAAGCGTCCCGAGTTTGATCTCGGCCGGCGCATCGGCCGCTTGTACCGAAACGGTCGCCGTCGTGGCCAAAACAGCGGCCAGTATCGAAAGCCGGATCATGGGGCGTTCTCCCTGAACTTTCTTAAAGCCAAGCGGACGCTATGATATTGGGCTTTTGCCGGCAATGCGTTCAGACGGCGCGGCTTTGCCGCCGCTCTTGATCGCGGCGTCGATGGTGGCGCCGCTGCGCAATAGCGCCCCCAGCTCATCTGCCGTCACGCCCGCATCGCTAAGGATCGAGACGCTATGTTCGCCCAACAGCGGCGCATGGCGGGTGATCCTGAGGCTTTTCCCATCCCAGCGGCTGGGAATGCCGGTATAGCGCACCGGGCCCTCGGTCGGATGCGTCAACGTCTGAAAGAATCCGACGGACGCCAGATGCGGATCGTCAATCAGCGCGTCGAGGCTGTTCATCGCCGCGCAGGGGATATCGCAGCGATCGAACAGATCCAGCCATTCGGCCGTGGTGCGAGCGCGCAGGATGTCGGCGACGATGCCGTAGACTTCATTGTAGTGCTGCGCGCGGACGGCGTGGTTGGAGAGTTTCGGATTGGCGGTGAACTCGTCGAGCCGGCCGATCGCCGTAAAGAACGCGCGCCAATGTTTGTCGTTATAAATGAGCGCGCACACGTAGCCGTCGCGCGTCGCGTAGGGCCGGCGGTTGGGCGTGAGCAAGCGTGCGTATCCGGGCTCGCCGAGCGGCGGATCGAAGGTGCGGCCGCTAAGGTGATCGCCGAGGACCATTTGCGCCATGGTTTCAAACATCGGCAGCTCGACTGAGCTCCCTTTGCCAATGCGGTCGCGTTGCAGGAGAGCGGCGAGAACGACATGGACTGCGTAGATGCCGACCACGCGGTCTGACAAGGTCAGCGGCACATAGCGCGGCTCGCCGCCGCCGGCTTCGGCCGCCAACGCGGGCAGACCGATCGCGCCCTGGATTAGATCGTCGTAGGCCGGCTTGCCGGCATACGCTCCGGTTTCGCCATAACCGAACAGGCTCACATAGACGATCCGCGGATTGGCCTTGCGCACTTCGGCGTCACCGAGATCAAGCCTTCGCATCGCGGCCGGGCGATTGTTGTGGACGAGCACGTCGGCGCTGGCGCAAAGCCGCAGCAGCGCCGCCCGCGCCGCCGGCCGTTTCAGATCGAGCACCACGCTGCGCTTGTTGCGGTTGAGCTGCAAAAACAGCGCGCCCATGCCGGCGTGCTTTTGCGCGCCGCCGGTGCGCATCAAATCGCCGCGCGGCGGCTCGATCTTGACGACGTCGGCGCCGTAATCGGCGAGAATCTGCGTGGCATAAGGGCCAAGCACCATCGAGGTGAGGTCGACGATGCGCAATCCGTGCAGCGGCGCTGGCTCGGTCATCGGCGCTTTCAATAAGACTTCGGCAATCCCAGCACCTTCTCGGCGATGAAGCAGAGAATAAGCTGCGGCGACACCGGCGCGATGCGCGGGATCAGGCTTTCGCGCAAATAGCGCTCGACGTGATATTCCCGGGCATAGCCGTAGCCGCCATGGGTCATCACCGCGGTCTGGCAGGCTTTGAACCCGGCTTCGGCGCCGAGATACTTGGCGGCATTCGCGGCGGGTCCGCAGGGAATATTCTGGTCGTATTGCCAAGCGGCTTTGCGCACCATCAGCTCGGCTGCTTCCAGCTCCATCCAGCATTCCGCCAGCGGATGCTGGATTGCCTGGTTTTGCCCGATCGGCCGCCCGAACACCACGCGCTCCTTGGCATAAACGGCGGCGCGTTTGAGCGCGGCGCGGCCGAGCCCGATCGCTTCCGCCGCGATCAGGATGCGCTCGGGGTTCATGCCGTGCAGAATGTATTCGAAGCCGCGGCCTTCCTCGCCGATGCGATCCTCGGCCGGCACTTCAAGCCCATCGATGAACAGCTGATTGGAATCGACGGCGTGCCGGCCCATTTTGTCGATGACGCGCACTTCGACATGCCTCCGATCGAGCGCGGTGTAGAACAGACTCAAGCCATCAGTCGGCTTGCGCAGTTGCTCGACCGGGGTCGTGCGCACCAGGATCAGCATCTTGTCGGCGACCTGCGCGGTCGAAATCCAGATTTTCGCGCCATTGATCACGTAGCTGTCGCCGCGGCGTTCGGCGCGGGTTTGCATTTTTCCGGTTTCGAGGCCGGCATTCGGTTCGGTGACGGCGAAGCAGGCTTTCTCCTTGCCGGCGGCAATTGGCGGCAGCATCCGCTTCTTCTGCTCCGCCGTGCCATAGACGACGACTGGATTGAGCCCAAAAATGTTCATGTGCACGGCTGAGGCTCCGGAAAACCCCGCGCCGGAAGCGGCGATAGTTTCCATCATCACCGCAGCTTCGCTGATGCCTAGTCCGGAGCCGCCGTAATCCTGCGGGACGCAAACGCCGAGCCAACCGTCCGCCGCCAACGCGCGGTAGAAGTCTTCCGGGAATTTCCCGTCGCTGTCGCGCTTGAGCCAATAATCGTCGCCGAAACGCGCGCAGATTTTCTCAATCGCGTCGCGCAACGACTGCTGCAGCTCGGAGAAAGCGAAATCGATGGGCGTCACTCCTGACGCGCAAGTTTACGGGTGCGTCGCGCCGCCGTCGACGGTGAGTTCCTGGCCGGTCATGAACGCGGACGCATCGGAGGCGAGGAACAACACGACGCCGAGCAAATCTTCCGGCACCTGCGGACGCGCTATCGACTGCATGGCGATAATACGCTGTTTTTGCTCGACCGTGACGGTTTTGCGCGGAATTTCGGTGAAGGTCGCCCCCGGCAGGATGGCGTTCACCGTGATACCGTCGCCGCCGAGCTCACGCGCCATGGAGTGGCTCATGCCGGCCAGTGCCGCCTTCGAGGCGATGTAGTGCAAATAATTCGGCCGCCCGAGCGTCACCGCACCCGACGCCATGTTGATAATGCGGCCCCATTTGTTTTTCCGCATCAGCGGCACCAGCGCGCGCGAGCATAAAAACGGCCCGGTGATGTTGACGCGCAGCACCTGCTCCCATTCGGCAAGCGGGATCTGGTCGAACGGCCGCATCTCCAGCGTGGAGAACATCGCGGCGTTGTTGATGAGCACGTCGGCACGGCCGAAGGTTTGACCGACGCGCTCGGCCATGTGCGCGACCGACCCTTCGTCGGCGACATCGGTTTCGACGACAATGGCGTGGCCGTTGCCGGCGGCGATCTCGCGCTCGACCTCGCGGGCTTTCTCGGCGTTGCGTTCGGCGATGACGACCTTGGCGCCGCCCGAGGCAAAGGTCTTGGCGAACGCGCGGCCGATGCCTTGGCCGGCGCCGGTGATGACCACGACTTTGTCAGTGACGGAAAACGTATCGGACATTTGAACTCCAGGCTTCGTTTACGCCGCTTCCGCCAATGCGGCGAGCGCGGCGCCGGCGTCGTCCGGCCGCCACCACAATTTGGCGCCGAGATCGCGGGCGATAATGCCGGCGGTAATATAACCGGCGCCGCCGGAAATGGCGCCGCCCGGATGCCCGGCCGACCCGGCCATGTAAAGATTCGGGACCGGCGTGCGATAGCCGAAGTGATTGTACATCACCTGTTCGGCATTGAACGCGCCCATGAAAATGTCACCGCGGCGCATGTTGATCATTTCGGCGGTGTATTCCTTCGCCGTATAGACGTATTGCCCGATGATGTTGTCGCGGGTCAGGTTTGGGCAATAATGCGCGAACGTGTCGATGATCTTCTCGGCAAATTCGCGCTTGAAGTCTTCGTAGTCCTGGCCGCCCAAATCCGGTTCGAACGGCATCACGTGCCAGCAATAGGTCGTGTGCTTGCCCGGCGGCGCTTGCGTCGGATCGAGCAGGCTCAACGGCCCGGAGCCGAATTGCACGATGCGCGGCACGCGCCCGGCTTTGACGTCTTCGTGCGCGGAGAACAGGTCCTCCATGCTCTCAGCGCCAATGCTCCACTTTAAGGTGCGATTGATGTTGGGATCGAACGACGCCGCGGCAAAGCGCGGGCTTTCGTGCAGCGCCAGATGCAGCCCGAACAGCGTCCAGTTGGTGTACTGGAAGCCGTCGAGTTTCTTGAGGAATGCCGCCGGCAATTGCGTCCGGCCGATCAATGTCTCGAACGTCTGATGCACGTCGAGGGTGGAAGCGACGAAGCTTTTTGCCCGCACGGTGCGGCCGTCGGCGAGGACAATGCCGCCGGCGCGGCCGCCCTCGATCAAAATGCGGTCAATCGCCACCTGCGGTGCGAACGTGCCGCCGGCGGCAATGAATGTTTCCATCAGCCCGCGCGCCAAATTGAACGAGCCGCCCTGGCAGAGCTGGTAACCGGTGTCGAGATCGAAGGCGCGGATCACCGATCCCATCGGGCTCGTCTTCGACAGCGTGTCGGTGAGCCAGGTGCCGAACAGTGAGACCTTGAACAGGAACAGAAGTTTGACGTGATCGTTCTCGAACAGCTCTTCGACGACATCGAGCGGCTGGCGGCGGCTGATGGAGAGGAAATCGCGCCCGATCGCGGTCTTCGCCAGCAACGCCTCTCGTTCCGCTTGCGGCAGTGGCTCGGCGTAGCGTTCGGGCATGAGGATGCGCGCAGTGATCTCTTCGGCGCGCCGGTTCCAGTCGCGAAAGGTGTCGGCGTCGCGCTTGGAGAACCGCGCGACATTGGCGATGGTCTCTTCGCGGTCGCGGCCGAACACCAGCGCCGTGCCGTCGCTATGCGCTTGGCCGAATTCGTAGCGCGGCGTGATGTAGGTGACACGGTCTTCAAGGCCCAAATCCTTGAACCACGGCGTCTCGGAAATATGGAAATGATTGATGGAGTGGAGATTGTGATAAAAGCCCGGAGCCGTCACCTCCTTGGTGGTCAGGCCGCCGCCATACTGAAGCCGCCGGTCGACCAGCAGGATGCGCAATCCGGCTTTGGCCAGATAGCTGCCGAGAATGAGGCCGTGATGACCGGCGCCGATGATGATGCCGTCGTAGGTCTTTTCCAGCGCCTTGCTCACGCCGTCCTCCCCGTTGTGCTCTTTCGCTTCGTTGTAATGAGGCCGCTCATTCCCGCGCAAGCGGGAATCCGGCATGGCTGGTAGCTTGGAGCTTTAAGAGCATTTCATGACGCTGCCGCTGCGAATGCCGTTTGCTCCGATGGAGGCGCTGTCGGTCGAGGAAATTCCGGTTGGGCCGGAATGGCAATATGAGCCGAAATGGGACGGGTTTCGCACGCTCGCCTTCGCCGACGGAAAAAAGCTCGAGTTACAATCGAAGTCAGGCCGCTCCATGACGCGGTATTTCCCGGAAGTGGTCGAGGTATTGCGGGCGCTGGCGCCGAAAAAATTCGTGCTCGACGGCGAGATCGCCGTTCCCTCCGGCGGCGGCTTTTCCTTCGACGCGCTGTTGCAGCGCGTCCATCCGGCGGCGAGCCGGGTGCGCAAGCTTGCGGTGGAGACGCCGGCCATATTCATCGCCTTCGATCTTCTCGTCGATGCCGACGGACGTCCCCTTACCGGCGAAGTTCTGGCGGAACGGCGGCGCGCGCTGGAAACATTTTTCCGGCGCTATGGCCGCGGGGCGAAACTCGTCCGGCTGTCGCCGGCGACGACGCGGCTCGGCGACGCCAAGGCGTGGCTCAAGCGCGTTGGCGCCACGCTCGACGGTGTTGTCGCTAAGCGGCGCGATTTTGCTTATCGCTCCGGCGATCGCACCGGCATGCAGAAGATCAAGAATTACCGCAGTGCTGATTGTGTGGTCGGCGGCTTTCGCACCAACGCGAATTCGCCGCTGGTCGGCTCGCTGTTGCTCGGGCTGTACGACAGGAAGGGCCTGCTGCATCACGTCGGCTTCACTTCAAGCATCAAGCGCGAGGACAAGCCGGCGCTGACCAAGAAGCTGAAAGCTCTGATCGCGCCGCCGGGTTTCACCGGCAACGCGCCGGGCGGTCCGAGCCGCTGGTCGACCGAGCGCTCGGGCGAATGGCAGCCGCTCAAGCCGAAGCTTGTGGTCGAGGTTTGCTACGACCACTTTTCCGGCGAGCGTTTCCGGCATGGCACGCGCCTGCTGTGCTGGCGCCCGGACAAGTCGCCACGGCAATGCACGCTCGATCAGGTGAAGCAGAAGAAGGCAAACCTGCTGGCGCTGCTGGGGTAACAACTGGGATCACATGACCGAGCCCAAAATCCTGTTCATCGGCCCAGGAGCCATCGGCGGATCGGTCGCGGCGTGGGTCGCGGAGAATTATCCCGCGACTTTTGTCATTGGGCATGGCGCCACGCCGGCGGCGCTGCGTGCGAATGGCCTCACGACGTATCAGTTCGATGAACCGGAAGCGACCCGGCGCACCGTGCGCCCGGCTATCGTCGACCGGCCGGGCGAAGTCGCCGACGCCGCCATCGTGGTACTGGCGGTCAAGAACTACAGCCTCGATGCGGTGGCGCAACAAGTGAAGGACGAGCTCGGCGACCGCCCGATTGTCGTGTCCATCGCCAACGGCGTCGACAACCAGCGCATCCTGCCGAAGCTGTTCAGCAAAGTGATCTACGGCATCGCCAGCTATAACGCGCGGCGTGAAGCTCCGGGTGTGATCGGCTATCAGCACAAGCTGCCACTATTGATCGGGACACTCGACAACGCGTCCGGCGCGGAAATGCGTCTGGTCCAATCGGTCCTCGGCCGCGGCTGCCCCACCGAGATCGTTGAGCGGATGCAGGACGCCATCCACACGAAGATTGTGGTCAACCTCACCAACGCGCTCGATGCTTTGGTTGGCCGCGGCGCGCGGCCGTTGTCGAACCCGGCGATTTTTCAGCGGCTGTTGACGCAGACGTTGTGGGAAGGCGTGCGCACCATTCGCGCCGCCCGCCATCGCGAGTATCGCTTACCCGGCATGCCGTCATTTGCGCTGCTACAGCTTACTGCCACGCTGCCGGGTTGGCTCATCCGCCCATTGTTCCGGCGCCGCCTGCGCGCCATGCGGATGTCGAGCATGACCCAGGATGTGATGCAGCACGGCGCGCAAGCGACCGAGCTTGAATCTATCACCGGCTATATCGTCGATCTGGCTGCGCAGCATGGCGTGCCGGTGCCGTATAATCGCGCGATCCTGAAACTCGGCCGGGAAAGATTTCGTCCCGGTTTTACGCCGATCACATGCGAGGAAGTCTTGGCCGCGGTCGAGCGCGAACAAACGGCCCGTAGCCCGGATTGAGTGAAACGAAATCCGGGTCCGCAATGTGTGACTCCCGGATTTCGCTGCCGCTATCCGGGCTACTTGGCGATTCCGCTAATCCCGTCCGGCCCGCATGATGGCGTCGGCGAGGAGCTTCGGATTGGTGAAGCACAGCTCGTGGCTGCCCGGCACCTGCACCAGCCGGAACAGGCCCAGCTTCTGCGACAGCCGAGGATGCCACGGATAGTGATGCGGCAGCGAGGTGTCCTCGGTGCAGTTGATGTAGGATTTCGCGATCTGCATGTCGCCCGGATTGGTCTTTAGCGAAATCTTGTCGGCAAGCGTCGCCAGCGGATGCGGATTGAGCACGTCGTAGGCTTTCTGCGCCAGTTCGGCGTCGGCGTCGTTGATGAACACCTCGCGCCAGATCGGAAACGGCAGCACCACCGATCCGTCGCCGCGCTGGGCGGCGATCTGGTCGAACAGCTCGGCGTACGGCGGCGGCACCATGTCGTTGAGCGACTCGCCGTTGTTGGGAACGAACGCGTTCCAGTAAACCAGGCGGCGGATGCGGTCGGCGGCGCGGTCGGCGACGCCGGTAATGATCATGCCGCCGTAGCTGTGCCCCATCAGGACGACGTCGCGCAGGTTGTTGCTGGCGAGATAGTCGACAATCGAATTGATGGCTTCGTCGAGCCCAGTCTTTTTAGAATCGCCCGGCCGGTTGCCGGCGATGGTCGGCGTGTGGACCTGATGGCCGGCGGCACGGATTGGAGCCGCGGTCGGTTCGAGCTCCTTGCCGGTATGCCAGGCGCCGTGGACGAGCACATAAGTCGACATCGCATTCCTCCCCAAGTTTTTGTCTTGTTACGCGCGGCTTTTGCCGCCGCGCCAAGTCAACATTAATCAGCGGCGCGCGTAAAGCTAAGCGCGGGGGACCGAGATTTCATCGAATCATTGGAGTGCTTGGCTCCGAGCCTCGCGTCCGTTGCGCGGAACGCGAGGAATCGCAGTCACTTGTCGCGCTTTGGTTGACGCCTCGGCGTATGCGGTGGTTTTAGGACCTGAAAGATTGAGACGGCAAATGATGCACGCGTTTTGGCGTCTGAGCGAGTTCGGCCCCGACAATCTCGGGCTCGCTTGCACTAATGACGGCTTGGTGCTGGGACGCACACCGCTGATCGAGCGGCGTGACGAGCGCTTTGTCGTGCGCGAGCGCAACGAAATCGAACGGCTCCTGAAAAAAGCATTTCCACAGCACACCGCCGTTGATCGACTCATGCCGGGCCTAGCGACAGTCGCTTCCGCGTTGAACGCAAGCGACGCCTGCCTGGCGCGGATCGCGGCCGTGCATCTGAAGATACCGGACCTGCCGAGCCTCGGCGCGCGCCGAGGAATGGAAATCGAAGATCGCCTGATCAAATCGGTTGATTGGAATCCCGATCTTCACCCTCGCACCGGGACGCCGCCGAATCCTGGCTGGTTCGCGCCGACCGGAGGTTCGGACGGCGATGCGCCAATCCAAATCGCGCAAAACGACGACGCAGTTCTCCATTCGGACGCATCTTCGAGTGCCAATGACGATCGGGTTAGATTGCCGCGGGGAAAGCGCATCGAAGAACTCGGTGATTTTCTCGAATGGTTGGCAAACGCGGCACCCGGCGATGAGAAGGGGATACGCGCGGAGATCAAGCGGTATTACTACGACGTTGGCGATACCATCGGCGGCAACGCGCTCAACGCAGCTTTGAGCGATGCGGTTGAACCCGGCATTACTCAGGAAGATCGACAGGATATCCTCAACCGTATTGCTCCTTACGCTGCCTCCGACCCCGCAGAAGTCGCACAAGCGCGTAATTTGGCTGTCGGTGCCATTCTCCTTTTACAAAATCTGCCGGCGGCAACTGCGATTATCGAAGCGCCGTCGGAAATCTGGAAACTGGGCTGGGCCGCGCGCGGTGCTTACATAAACGAGCAGCTGGGCGCCAATTTGCCTTCAAATTTTCCAGGGGTCGATGTTTGGCTCAACGGAACAGTAACCAGCATAAATCAATCGATCTAACTGCTGCAACGTACCAGGATGCAGTTCGTCTGACGTATCGTCTTAATGCATATATTGACCAGCTCGCTTTGTTTGAAGGTGATGAATTCGCGGGTTTCACCATAAGGGCATCTGATATCGAGAGTCGTGTGCTAAACTTGGCAGTCCCCAAAGGCGGTGTGACCGCCGCCCAACGAACTGCAATTGAAGCGGCGCGGTTGAGAGCGGATGGTTTGGGCGTAAATTTTGTTCTGACGCCATTCTAGGAGCAGCGATGTATCATCACGTTTATATGCGAAATGGCGCTGCTTATGTTCCGACCGTGGGTAAAATGGGCAAAGGTTTTTATCGTGACATTGAACCCGTCGCCGTCGTTGCCGTCGGAAATACCGAAGCGCTTCGTAAAGCGCTGGAGCAAATGATCTTTAGAGGAAATCCGGATGTCCCGATATTACGGCGGGGGGAATGGCCCCCGCCGGTTGTGTTGAAATATGCGGGCGTGAAGAGCTGGGCGGCGTTTCAGCATGGAATGTTGCTTTGGGGAGTCGAAGAAAGTGATAACATCTTCAAAATAATCGGCAAAAGAAAAAAGGCCGACGGCGCAACGGTGGACGACCCCGAGCAAACAATCACTTTCCCCGTCGGATCGAAAATTGAGGATGTGGTTGGGCGAATGATAGCGATCATCCAGCAGGCCGTGCATCGTCATTGAGGCGCTCGCTCAACGGGGGCTTGCAGCCTCCGGCATGCCTCCTCAAGAGGTCGACCGCATGGTTGCGATCTTACAGGACGCGACGGGGAGGCCTTCCTAAAAACAAACATGGCCGGCGCGAGGCCGGCCATGTGTAGTCGTAAATCCCGAAGAAGCGACGGCTTACTTCATGGCGTCATAGACCGCGTGGGTCCAGGCGCCTTCCGGCTTCTTGGTGATGACCGGATCGGAGCCACCGGAGAGAAGCTCGGCGACGGTGCGATCGGCATCCTTGACGTCAAGCTTGCCGTTGTCGTTGCCAAGGAGTTTCGCGATCTCGCCCATCATTTGCTCCTGATGGTGCAGCGTCTGCGCGCCGGTGGTGTCGGCCGCGATCACGATCTTGGCGGCTTCCTTGTCGTTTTTCTTGGCCCAATCCCAGCCCTTTTCCGAGGCCGAGACGAATTTGGCCATCTTGGCGACGAAAGCCGGGTCTTTCAGCTTTGGCTCCATGGCATAGAGGCCGTCCTCGAGCGTAGCGACGCCTTCGTCGCTATACTTGAAGACCACGAGCTGGTCCGGCTTATAGCCGGCGTCGATCACCTGCCAGTACTCGTTGTAGGTCATGGTCGAGATGCAATCGGCTTGCTTCTGCAACAGCGGGTCGACGTTGAAGCCTTGTTTGATCACCTTCACGCCACCCGGCGACCCGTCGGTCTTCAGCTTTAGCTTCGCCATCCAGGACAGGAACGGATATTCGTTGCCGCCGAACCAGACACCCAGCGTCTTGTTCTTGAAGTCGGCGGGCGTCTTGATGCCGGTGTCCTTGCGGCAGGTCAGTTCCAGACCGGAGCGCTTGAAGGTCTGCGAGATATTGACCAGCGGCACGCCCTTCTCGCGCGAAGCGAGCGCGGACGGCATCCAATCGATGACCACGTCGGCGCCGCCGCCGGCGATGACTTGCGGCGGGGCAACGTCGGGGCCGCCCGGATTGATGGTGACGTCGAGGCCGGCGTCCTTGTAGAGGCCCTTCGCCGCGGCGACGTAGTAGCCGGCGAATTGCGCCTGGGTTACCCACTTGAGCTGTACCGTCACCTTGTCGGCGGCATGAGCGCCGCTCGTTGCAAAGACGCCGCAAGCGAGCGCCGTTGCCAATAGTATTTTCTTCGTCATTGGTCTCTCCACGCGTTTAAGTTACCGAGTCAAATCCGATACGACGGATGCCACGAGGTCGTCGCCCGCTCGGCAAGCGCGACGATCCCGTAGAAGGCCATGCCGGCGACGGCGGCCAACGCTATTTCAGCCCATACCATATCGAGCGACATGCGGGCCACTTCGATGGAAATGCGGAAGCCGATGCCATGGAGCGGGGTGCCGAAGAACTCAGCGACGATGGCGCCAATCAGCGCCAGCGTCGAATTGATCTTCAGCGCGTTGAAAATAAACGGCAGCGCCGCCGGCAGATGCAGTTTCAGCAAGGTTTGCGCCGGCGCCGCGGCGTAGGAGCGCATCAGGTCACGCTCGATCGGGCCGGCGACCGCGAGCCCTGCAAGCGTATTCACCAGCATAGGAAAGAAGCACATCACCGCCACCACGGCGGCCTTCGACGGCCAATCGAAGCCGAACCACATCACCATAATAGGCGCGATGCCGACAATCGGCAGCGCCGAGACGAAATTGCCGAGCGGCAGCAGCCCACGTTTAAGGAAATCGAACCGATAGGCGATAATGGCGACGACGAAACCGGCCGAACAGCCGATTAGGTAGCCGGCAAGCACGCTGCGCAGCACGGTTTGCACGAAGTCCTCGCCCAAAACCGGCAGCGATGCGGCAAATCGTTGCGCGGTCGAAGTCGGCGCCGGCATCAACACCGGCGGAACGCCGAAACCGCGCACCGCGACCTCCCACAAATAGACCAGGAACGCCCCGAACAAGACCGGAATGGCCAGGTCCTGCAATGTGCGCGACATGCGGTCGGTGGTGCGCAGCGCCGCAAGCCGCGTCAGGGTCAGAGCCGCGCCGAGCCAGGTGGCGAGCACCAAAAGCCAATACCCCCACGACGCCTCGCCGGGGATGCCGGAATCGGTCAGCAAATAAAGCGTCACGGCGCAGCCAAGCGCCGTGGCTGCAAACCCGAAAATCTCCGATAATGCCTGCCAGCGCGGCGCAAGTGCAAACAACAGCGC
>Ga0209006_10002041_pt1 | contig 18345 bp, 13 predicted proteins | sample JacPin_JW_Ref_O2_FD_188567 | JGI IMG/M metagenome (GOLD analysis project Ga0209006, IMG submission 188567) | Forest soil microbial communities from Algoma, Ontario, Canada - Jack Pine, Ontario site 1_JW_Ref_O2 (SPAdes) (version 2) | ecosystem: Environmental > Terrestrial > Soil > Boreal...
TGATCTTCGGATCTTGATTGAAAAACTCCCGACTCGCGGCGATGGCGACTGCCTTGGTGCGGTTCTCCTGCTGTTGATCGAGCCATACTCCGGCACCCAGTACCTGATTGACGAGGTCCTGAACGATGGCAGGATTTTCCTGGATCAACTCCTCACGCACCGTCAGCACGCAGCAGATGTAGTTGCGCCATTCGTCCCGGGTCATGCGGAGCGGTCGCGCGTAGCCGGCTTGCTGGGCGGCCGCCCCGAAGGGCTCGCCGGTACAGTAGGCGTCGACGGCGTTCGCATAAAGTGCCGCGGGCATGTCGGGCGGCGCCATCTCCACGATTTGGATGTCGCTCGGAGTCATGTTCTCGCGGGCCAGCATCTTTCTTAAGAACAGAAAGTCCACTGCGAAGCGGCTGGGAATCGCGATTCGCTTACCCGTCAGCTGCGTGAAGGTGTGGTAGGGCGAATCGCTCCTGACCATGATGACGGCACCGGAGCGATGCCCTAGCGATACGATTTTTACGGGTACCTTCCTGTCCGCCAGGTCCATCACCAGCGGCGCAAGCATGTACGCTGCCTGAATGCGGCCCGCCATCAAGGATTCCTTGACCTCGGGCCAGCCGTTGTACTTGCTGTATTGGAATTCGAAGCGCGGCTGGCCGGGAGAGAGGGTGCCGTTGCTCCGGGCCTTTGAGACACACGCCACCGGCAGCGTGAGGTTGCAGGTTACCGGCAGTCCGCCCACCACCAACGGCTCGCCCTGGGTCCTTCCGCTGGGCCCCTTTCCACAGGATAGCGTGCTCAGGGGCAAAGCGGCCCCCATCAGCCCCTGCAATAGTTGTCTGCGATTTAAAGCCTGCTCATCCACGGTGGACATCCGTTGCGAAGACGCAACATCATAGGCAGCGCACCTCGATAGAAACAATCGGGGCCCGATAGATTTTCGCTATCGTACTGCCGCCGGCTAGCCGATCTGCGCTCGCAGGAATTCCTCGTGGGTCGGCAAATGGGCCACCATCCCGGCAATGGCCGCCTTGGCGGTGCTCAACGAGGCCGCGATTTCCGCGTAGTCCATACTCTCGACGCGTCGGCAGTACACACTCGGACTGATGCCCATGCCTTCGAATACGGATTGCCAACTGGAGCCCCGAAATAACTCATCGACCCCTTCGCGCAGCGCACCGTGGCCTTTGAACAGCTCGATTCGCTCCTGCAATGAGTCGGGCAGCTTGATGTTCTTGCAACATTGCCAGAAAGGCGAATCGTCGCGGGCGGTGGCGCTGTAATGCAGAACGATGAAATCACGAATTTCCTCGTAGTCCGCCACCATGCGGCGGTTGTATTCCCGAATCAGCGCGGAATCGCAGTCGCAGTCCGGAAAGTAGCGCAGGAAAAAATCCATCCCGCGGGCAATCATGTGTATGGATGTCGCCTCCAACGGCTCGACAAAACCGGAGGCCAGGCCGATCGAAAGGCAATTGTGTTTCCACAATTCTCTGCGATGCCCCGTGGTAAACGGGATGACGCGGGGATCCTCGAGGGCCGCCCCTCCGAGGCTGCGCATCAGCGTCGATTTCGCAGCGGCGTCGCTGCAGAACCCGCTCGAGTACACATAGCCCTGCCCCATGCGACTTTGCAAGGGTATCTGCCAGCTCCATCCCGCGGGCTGAGCCGTGGCGCGCGTGGAGGGAAGCAGCGGTTTTTGGCCCGCGGTCCTGGTCACGATGGCGCGGTCGCACGGCAAATAATTCGACCAGTCCACGGAACCGACACCGAGTGCGTGGCCGATTAAAAGCCCCTTGAAACCCGTGCAGTCGATAAAGAAGTCACCTTGAATTTCTCGTCCATCGGCAAGCGTCACGCTCCGGATGAAACCGTCGTCCCGTTGCATCACCCGTGTCACTTTGCCCCCGACGCGCTCAAGGCCGCGCTCTTCGGCGTAACTGCGCAGATAGCGGGCCACCAACAATGCATCGACATGCAGCGCATAGTTTGCGCCGCCAATGGGGGTGTTACGCGCCTCGGCCGGCGGGAAGAACCGGCCATTTTCAGCCATGACATTGCAGGGCGAAAAATCCAGCAGTGAAGACGTATCCCCATGGGCTCGCGCCTTGAGCCAGCATTGATAGAAATCGTGCTCTCCGATCGCTCGGCCGATGACGCCAAAGGGATGGAAGTATTTCTCGTTGCGCTGATGCCAGCCGACGAATTGGATGCCCAACTTGTAGGTTGCCTCGGTGGCGCGAATGAACTTCTGTTCATTGATGCCGAGCCGCTGAATGAGACCGACGAAAGGCGGTACCGTGGATTCGCCCACCGCAATCGTCCCAATCTCTTCGGATTCGATCAGCTGGATCTGGCACAGCTCGCGTTTGAAGTGATGGCAAAGCATGGACGCCGCCAGCCACCCCGAAGTGCCGCCGCCGACGATGACGATTTTGGATATGGGGCGCATTACCAGTTCCGATTTTCCACCAGCACACCGGGTATGTCCGGACTGCGAGCCGTACTATAGTTCCAGAAGGCCGAGCTGCTGGCCTGAATAGTGCGGCGCAGAACATCGATGGCCTTGTGCCGTGGGAAACTGACGCGCCACGCCAATATCAAAGTGCGTTTGGGCGCTGGGTTTTCGAAGGGGCGCGTGATTAACAGGTCGGGTGCGTACACCGGTGCCTCCGCCGCGGTTTGCGGCAGGATCGTCAGTCCCAACTTCGACGCCACCATGTGACGCAAAGCCTCCAGTGTGCTGCCGCGCGTGAAATTGCGCGCAGCGCCAGCCCCTGACGCTTGCAGCGGACTTAAACGTGGAAAGGCCGCGAGCACTTGGTCGCGGAAACGATCGCCTTCGCCCAGCAACAAGATCTCGGCGGGATCGAGATCGGTGGCGGCGATGACCGCTTTGTTTGCCAGCGGATGATCGGCGGGTAACAGCAACACGAAGGGCTCGTCGAACAAAGGCTGGGACACCACGTCAGGTTCGCAGAACGGGGCGGTGACGAGAATGGCATCGAGCTCGCCGTTGCGCAGTTTGAGCGTCAGCGAATCCTGACTTCCCTCCTCGACATAGAGCGAAAGTTGGCCGGCCGTTTTCTGCAACAGCGGAATGAATTGCGGCAGAAGATAGGGACCAATGGTGGGCAAAGTACCCAGCGCCAACGGCCCCCGCAGCTGGTCCTTGTCCGCAGCGGCGACGTCTTTGATGGCCGCGGTTTGATGGAGTACGCCGCCGGCCATCGCCACGATGCGCTCACCCAAGGGGGTGATCTGAACGCCGTTCTTGCAGCGTTCAAACAGCGTGACGTCCAACTCCTCTTCCAGTTTCTTCACGGCAATACTCAGCGTGGGCTGGCTGACGTGACAGCGCTCAGCGGCACGTCCAAAGTGCTGTTCCTGCGCAAGCGCCACGACGTAGCTCAACTCGGTCAGAGTCATGGGGCCACAGAGTCCTCAGCACGCGAAATCACGCCGCGAGCGCCATTATTCCGATGTCTGGGATCAGTACAAGTGCCCATTAAATAGGGTAACCAAACTCCAATAAGGGGGTATTATCATGCTAATTACCCCATTTAACACCATATACGGCCGCGCGGACAGCAAGGTCTCATTGCGTCATATCGCGTTACCGTAGGTGCGATCGTCGGGCAGATCGGAGCTGGACGCAGCCCCAGCGGAGCCATTCGTCAGTTCGCGGTGTTCAGCCGGTAGGCGCTCGGCGTCGCACCGAATCGCTCGCGAAATCGGCGAGCGAAATGGCTGGGTTCGCTGAACCCGCATTTCCAGGCGATTTCGGCAATTCCGAGCCCATCGAATCGCTTGTCGCGCAGCAGCCGCTGCGCCCGGTGCAGCCGCGAGCATTGCCATGCCGCGCGCCCGTCAACCGACACGTTTGGAGCCGACGCCGTACTCGATCTTCGCGTTCCGGGTTGCTTGAAACTCCTCGAGCGTCTGCCCGCGCATCGCGGCATACACGTGCAGATTGGACACACCCACCACTGCCGCCAGCTTCTCGAGTACAAAAAATATCGCCCCAAAGTGGATGAGTCCGCGCCAGTCCAACCGGCGTACCAGATCAGCTTCCTCCACAGTTAATCCGCGCGCAGTCATCAGCGCATCGGCGTCGCGCCGGAACGCTTCGCGGTGTTCCGGAATGATCAAGTCATGGAGAAACCCGTTGATCCGATAGGCTTTGGCGCTTCTCTCCAGCGTGTAAGGATATGTTCCGGCGAGACGCTCCACCCCGTCGAGTTGGTCGCGGAACGGCGTGGCGGGCGGATATTCACCCTCATTCTCGTAAATTGCCGTGGCGATTGCCGTCATGGACGGCAGGTAGTACGTGCGGTGGAGCCGGCGGATCCGTTCGGTCATGGCGCCGCGCATGATCAACCACATGATTACCTCGGCGCCTTCGAACCCCCCACGCTCGGCGTACTCGGCATGAGTCAGTTTCGTCAATTCCTCCGGGTCGGTCTCGAGCAGATCGAGAAACTGATGGTCCCAGTCCGGGTTGTTGAATCCGCAGCGCTCGCCGTGAACCTGATGAGATAGACCGCCGGTCGCAACGATCACCACGTTCAGTTCCGATGGGTAAGCGCGGATGGCGCGGCCTAACGCGGCCCCCAGCCGATAGCAGCGCCGGGCGGTGGGTATCGGGAACTGCAGCACGCCGACTTGCAACGGCAGTACTTTCCACAGCCAGGTACCGTCGGGGTCGGCCAGCATCGACAGCGGCGAGAAGCATCCGTGGTCAATGGGCTTGCCGCGAAACAACGAAATGTCGAATTCCTCCGCAAAGAGGCTGGTTGCGATGGAGCGTGCGAGTTCCGGAGCACCGGGCAGCGGCGGCACATTGCGTGCACCGCCTCCCTCGTCGGCCGGCAAATACGATTCATCGACCCCCAGCGCAAAGGGCGAGTAGTGATCAAAGAAGAACGACGTTACGTGATCGTTGTAGATGGTGAGCAGAACATCGGCGCGCTTTTCGGCCAGCCAAGCACGTATCGGCGCGTACGCGTCGAATATCGGCTTCCAGATGGGGTCGTTCTCGAGGCGCCGGTCCTTCGCAAACCCAATCGTCGGAGTGTGCGATGTTGCGATTGCACCGATGATCCTAGCCATGATCGCATTCCTTATGGGCCCAAACCTTATTCGCGGAATCTCAGCATTCACATGCTAGTCGATAGCGAGGATCGCGACGAGTGCTATGATTCCAGTCGGCTGCGCGGGCGGTCGCGACACAAGTCGGGGGGGTCAAATGAGCGTGCAGGCACTCAACGCCGAACGGCAGATCTGGATCTACACTCAGATGCTTCGCATCCGCGAGTTCGAAGAACGCGTAAAGCGCACCTTCACCGAGCATCCCGGCGTGATCCGTGGGCACACCCACCTCGCGGACGGCGCGGAAGCGTCCATCGTCGGCTCGCTGTCCCACTTCCGCGATGGTGATGCTGCGCTTGCCACCTATCGCTGCCACGGATATCCACTGGCGCTCGGCAGCGACCCGAACGCCATGATGGCGGAGATTTATGGGCGAGTGGACGGCCTCTGCAAGGGTCTGGGCGGTTCCATGCATCTCACCGACGTCAAGCGCGGTTTCCTCGGCACCTCAGGAATCGTGGGGGCCGGTATTCCCCACGCGGCGGGCGCGGCCTGGGCTGCGCAGATCCGCAAGAAAGGCGAGGTCGTGTATTGCTTCTTCGGCGACGGCGCGTCGAAGCAAGGCGCATTCCACGAGACGCTCAACATTGCTTCCCTGTGGAAGCTGCCGGTGATCTTCGTGATGGAGCATAACGGCTACAACGTCGTGACGACCTCTGAGCAGGAGGATGCGAACGCCGCGAACGGCGAGCCGCTCGCGGTGAAGGCCAAGGCCTATTCCATGCCGGGAGTCACCATCGATGGCACCGATCTCCTGGCCGTCCACGCTGCCGTTGGCGCGGCCGTCGAGCGCGCGCGCGACGGTGCCGGCCCGACGCTGGTCGAATCGAAGGTCTACCGCCTTTCGGCCCACGGCAACATCATCGCGCCGCCCGGCGTGCCGCTGCACTACCCGGAGCACGAGGCGATCACCGTGTTCGGCAAGCGCGAAGAATACGAGGCGGCGCTGCGCGGCGACCCGGTGCCGCGCTTTCGCGCCACCCTGGTCAAAGCAGGTGTGCTGAATGCCGCGAAGGCCGACGAGCTTTCCGTACAAGTCGCGCAGGAAATGGAAGCGGCGGTGGCTTTTGCCCTCAAGAGTCCCTTCCCCAAGATCGAGTCCGCACTCGACAATGTTTACGCCTGAGCCGGAGCGACACGCATGGCACAACTTCCCTTTATCGCCGCCATCGATGCCGGCATTCATCAGGAAATGCGGCGCGATTCGAGCGTCCTTTACTTCGGCCAAAACATGGCAACCACAGAGAACCACGAGTTCGTCGCGGCCTACGGTCACGACCGCGTCCGCGTCACGCCGATTTCCGAGACTGCGGAGATCGGAATGGCCATCGGCGCGGCGATGGCGGGCTTGCGCCCCGTGGTTGAGCTCTACATGGCGGAGTTCATGCTCGTCGCCATGGATCAGGTCGTCAACGAAGCGCCCCGCTTCCGCTACATGTCGGGCGGGCAGGTAAAAGTGCCGCTGGTGCTCAAGGCGGGATTCGGTTTCGCCTGCGGCTGGGCCGGTCAACACACCGGCTCACTGACCGCGATGTTCATGGGAGTTCCGGGCCTCAAGGTCGTGGTCCCCTCGACCGCGGCGGATGCCAAGGGCCTGATGGCTACGGCCATCCGCGATGACAATCCCGTGGTCTTCCTGCATCACTATCTGCTCACGCTCGAGCCCGGCGAAGTGCCGGACGGCGAGCACCTGGTGCCGTTCGGCAAGGCCGAGATTCGCCGCGCGGGCGGCGATGTCACCATCGTCGCGACAGGGTGGATGGTGCCGCGTTCGCTGGCTGCCGCCGAGAAACTCGCCAAAGAAGGCATCCAGGCGGAGGTGATCGACCCGCGCACGGTGGCGCCGCTTGACCTCGCGACCATTCTTAAATCGGTCGCCAAGACGGGGCACCTGGTGCTGGTCGATCAGGCGCCGCGGCACGCAACGGTGGCCGGTATCGTTGCGGGCGATGTGGCCGAGCATGGGTTCTCCTCGTTGAAGGCACCGATTGTGCAGGTCACGGCGCGTGACACGACCGTGCCCTACAGCGAGCCGCTCGAGGCGTATGTGATTCCCGACGAGGAGAGGATCGTCGCCGCCGTCCGCAAGTCGCTTCAGGGTCGGCAGATCCTGGCCTGACGCGCTGCTTCCACAACGCGCTGCGTCTTTGCATATGCCTCGGTCGCCGCTGTCTTGAGGTGCCACTTGCGGATGTATTCGTTCAGGACCTCGACGCCGATCGGCCCGTCATAACCGATCGACCAGAGCGCCTGCAGAAACCCCGCAATATCGAACTCGCCGTCGCCGGGCAGCAGGCGTTTATTGACCACGGAATCTTCGAATTTCAACGGCATCGCAAGAGTACCGTCGTTGATCTCGACCCCAATCAGGTCGCTCGCCTTGAGTTTACGGACCATCTCACCGGAGTCGATACCGATGCGCTGCAAGTGCAGATTATCGAGCATGATGCCGCCATTGCCCGCGCCCGATCCGCGCGTGATCGCCAGAACCTGATCTAGCGAAGGCGCGCGAGAGAATTGTGCCGGCAGCATTTCGAACAGGATGTTGGTGCCGCGCTCGGCGGCTTGACGGCACAGCGGCGCAAACGCCTCGGTCATCCGGGCAACGTCCGCGCAGTCGTTGCCGAGATCGGCAATCTTGATATGCCGGGCGCGCAATACTTCGGCTGCCTCGAGCAGCAGTGCACGGATTTCATCCGATGCGGCCTTGCGCGCACCGGTGCAATACCAGTCCAGCAGCCATTCGACTTCGATATTGATGATGCCGTTCGCGTCCAGGATGTGCTTCATATCCTGGAAACTGTACTTCTTCCGGATCTCGAGAATATCCGTGTGCCAAAATCCCATGCCGGTGAATCCAGCGGCCGCCGCGACCTCGACGCGGGTCCGAAAGTCATGCAGGCAGCGCTGATCGCCGAGCGGATCTGCGCCCACTGCGAGGGTCCAAAAGGACCCGATAAATTCAAGTGGCTTGGTCATTCACAGTCCGCCTCCGCAGGTCAGTTGTGTCGGTCACCAGTATAGCCACAGGCTGCCGCTTGCATCCGGGGGCACCTTGAATAAATGACCCTCTAGGACCAACAAGAGTTCGCTCTCAGATTGAAACCACACAGGGGTGATGGTGTATAAAATGGAACGAGTACGGCACCCGCGCGAGCGGCGCGGCGCGGACGGCCGTTTAACTTACATCAATAGAACCGGTTGGAGACAAAGAACAAATGTCTGCATCATCGCGCGGCGGCGTTCAGTCGCTTGAATCACTGCTGAACAGCGTCGGCAACACCGCCAAGTTCCTGCGCAATCAACAGTCGGGCCCAAATACCTATCCGGGCGTGCCGGCGGAATACACCAATTGGCGGGACGAGCAGCGCGCTTGGGCCGAAAGCTGCGTCCTGTTCAACCAGTCCTACCACATGGCCGAATTGATGGTGGAAGGGCCGGACGCGCTCGAGTTTTTGAGCGGCCTCGGCATTAATAGCTTCAAGGGCTTTGCTCCCGACAAGGCCAAACAGTTCGTGCCTTGCAGCCACGACGGCTATGTCATCGGCGATGTGATTCTGTTCTATCTGGCGGAGAATCAGTTCAACATGGTCGGCCGCGCACCCACGCTCAACTGGGTGTCATACAACGGCGAGATCAGCGGCCGCCGCGTGACGTGCACCTACGACGAGCGCACCGCGGCGCGCCCGGATCCACAAAACCGGCGCCACTACCGCTTCCAATTGCAGGGACCGAATGCCTCGAAGGTGGTCGAGTCGGCAACCGGCCGCCCGGCGCCGGACCTCAAATTCTTCAACATGTGCTGGATGGAGATCGCCGGTCGCAAAGTGCGCGCACTGCGGCACGGCATGGCCGGTCAGCCCGGCTTCGAATTGATGGGGCCCTGGGCCGACGGCCCCGTGATTCACGCGGCCCTGGTGGAGGCCGGCAAGGCCCATGGTCTCACGCTGGTGGGCGGTCGCTGCTACTCCTCCAATACCTTGGAGTCAGGCTGGATACCCTCGCCCCTTCCCGCCGTCTACAGCGGCGAGAAAATGAAGCCCTATCGCGAATGGCTGACGGTGAATCACTACGAGGCCAAGGCCTCTATCGGCGGCAGTTTCGTCTCCGACAAGGTCGAGGACTACTACCTCACGCCCTGGGAACTCGGTTACGGATTCTTCGTCAAATTCGACCATGAATTCATCGGCCGCGCAGCGCTGGAAAAGATGGCGGAAGGTCCGCATCGCAAGAAGGTCACCCTCGCCCTCGACAACGTGTCTGTGACCGACGCCCTCTACACGATGTTCGATCAGGGCTTACGCGCCAAGTTCATCGAGTTTCCGAGCGCCGTCTATTCCATGCACCCCTTCGATCGAGTCACCGTGGACGGCAAACTCGCCGGCCTGTCCACCTGGGTCGGCTACAGCGCCAATGAAGGAAAGATGCTGACCTTGGCCATGCTCGATGAGCGCCATGCAGCGCCGGGAACCGAGGTGAACTTCGTCTGGGGCGAGCCCGACGGCGGTACGGCTAAGCCGACGGTCGAGCGCCACAAGCAGGTGGAGATCAAGGCGGTGGTCTCGCCGCTGCCCTACTCGAATGTCGCCCGCACCGCCTACGCCAAAAGCTGGCGTAACAAGGCCGGCTAATCCGCCGCGCGAACCTTGAGTGCCAGCAGCGCCGCGGCCGACAATAGCGAGCCCATGGCCATCATGGTTGCGACGGTCGGCATGGCGAGGCCAGCCTGGAATAGGTACCCCGCAAGAATGGGCGCGAGCACCGCCCCCCCGCGGCCCACGCCGATCGCAAAGCCGGTACCCGTGGCGCGCACGTGCGTGGGAAAAACCTTGGCGAACAGCAGGTAATAGCCGCCGATCGCGGAATTGATGAATACGCCGGCGATGGCGACCGTGGCGGCGAGCGAGACCAAGTCATGCGGACCGCGCCCGAACCAGACCACCATGGCCGATGATCCGAGCAGCGTCACGACGGTGAGCGCCTTCAGGCTGACGCGCGTTGCGATCAGGCCAAAGATCGCCACGCCCGTTGCGCCCCCGACATTCAACCAGGTCAATACCCCGGCAGCGGTTCGCGGCTGGAAGCCCATGTCGACCACCAATTTCGGCACCCACTTGATGATGAAGTAGAAGCTGGTGACATGTGTGAAATAGCCCAGGGTGATGAGCACGGTGGAGCGAATCCCGTGCCGCGGCGCCGCCGGATCCGCTTCGACCCTGATTCGGTTTACTTACCGAACTTAGCCCGCAGATTGACGTACCACATCCGCGGCGGATTGTAGTACGCACCCACCTCACCGGCACCGTAGTTCGGCGATCCGGCTGTCGGAAACCGGTCGTCGGTGAGGTTCGTGCCACCGAAGGCCAGGTCATACCGTTCGTTGGGCGAGACATAGTGGATCGAGGCGTCGAGCATGTGCGTCGGCGGACGGCGCAGCTGCGGGGTATTCAGCGAATCGTTGAACATCTCGGACGTGTACGTGAACGACGGGATCAATCGAACCGCAGCCTCGTTCGGCAGACGAATCGTGTACTGAGGGTCGAAGGTCCCCTTCCATTTCGGAGTCTTCGGGATCTTCGCATCGAGCGCCGACACCCCCACCCATTTCTCGCCGCAAATCGGCGGCCCGGCCGGGCAGACGGTCGTGCCGTCGGGCAGTGCATACTGCGGGATATTCGCATTCGGATTGACCTCGGTGTAGTACGCATCGATGTAGGCGCCGGTCAAGTTCAGCTGCAAGCCGCCCGCAACGAGGTACTGCAGCTCGAGCTCCGCGCCCTTGATCTTGGCGTTGCCGGCGTTGGTGTACACCGGTGAGATGCCCTGCTGGATATTCAGCTGGATGCCTTTGTAGTCGGTGTAGTAGACGGCGGCATTGGCCAGCAAGTGATGCTGAAACCACTCGGACTTCATGCCGAGCTCGTAGGTTTTGGAGTACTCGGGCTGGAATCGCGCGGACGCCGGATTCGTGATTGGCGCTATCGACAGCCGCGTGGTCCAACCGCCTTGCTTGAAGCCCTTGGACCAGCTGGCGTAGGCCATCACGTCCTCGTTGAAGTGGAACTGCACGCCGACCGTGGGATCGAAGATGTGCCACGCCTGGCTGTCGGGAATGGGCGGGAAGTATCGGAGGACATTGTCAGGACCGGGCCCGAAGTATGGAAAATTGTTGAGGTCGGCCTGGCCTCCCAGGAAATGCGTCTGTACGTCGGTGTAGCGGCCGCCTGCGGTAAATCCCCAATTATCGTTGAGCCTGAAGTCCCCGTGGAAGAACGCGGCATAGTCCGTGTTGGTCACGTCGTTCGCCAAGTCGTCCACGAACAGCAGGGACTCGAAGGGCACGAAGTCGAGGACGTGGCCGGATTCCTTGAAGTAGTACACGCCGCCCACGTAGTTCAACCGATTGTCCAAAGCCTTGCCCAGTACCTGGAATTCCTGAGAAACCTGCCACTGGTGCTGCTCGTCGGTGACTTCCTGCAGCGTCTCGGGCGTACCGTCCAAGTCCGTGCCGATTCTCCACGAAATCTGCCGGTAGCCGCTGATAGACTTTAGCTGCAGGGTGTCGGACATATCGTAGACCGCCGTGGCCGAAAAACCCCACACATCATTGCGCGCGAAGTCCGGTCCGTCCGCGTAGGTGGTGTTGAGGTTGCCGGTGTTCGTGGCGGCATAGCTGTCCCAGATCCGCGGCTGGTTCGAGCCCAGGTACGCGGTGCCCGGATGGTTTGTGTAGTTGAACGGACCTGCGGGGCCGCCGACATAGCCGGCACCGAGGAGCGGGGCGCCGCCAATGGACACTCCCGGGATCTGCGCCCGTGGATGGGAGCAGCCGAGCCCGAAGTTGGGGACGCCGGGGACGACCCCGACGATGGCCGGAGGCGGGCCGCCGTTGGCGAAGATGGCGCCCGGCAAAGTCGCAGCGTTGTTGCTGATGCACAGATTGTACAGAGTCGAGAACGTCGAGCTGTTGAGGTTGCCGGTGTAGATGCCGAGGATCGTGTACGGCAGCGCCGTTTGGTCCTCGTGCGACCAGTCGGCGGAGAACGTCACGCTCAGCTTGTCGGAGGCCTTCCATAACAGCTTGCCGCGCAACGTTTGGACGCCCGTACCGCCGTAGTTGTCCGAGGTCGCGTAGGCGGACTTCGGATAGACGTTCTGCGGATCGACCACGAACGGCGCCTGACCATAGGGCGAGGTGGAAGGATACGGAATGACCTTCTGCCAGCCCGTCTGGTCCTGTGAGGAGACGCTGATCGAGGACAGCAGGGTGTTGCTGATCAACGGTATGTCGGCCGTGAACGCGAAGTTGCGCTGATTGTAGCTGCCAACCTGGGCGTCGGCGATGAATCGTTCCTCCTCGCCCGGCGTGTGGGTCACGATGCTGATCGCGCCGCCGATGGTGTTTGCGCCAAACAGGGTGCCTTGCGGGCCTTTCAAGATTTCGATCCGGTCCACGTCGAGCAGCTGCTGGTTCGCGCCGATGGTGCGCGCCAGGAACACGCCGTCGAGATAGACGCCGACGCCGGGGTTCAAGTTGAAGGCAAAATCGTCCTGGCCGATGCCGCGGATCGAGGCCGAGAGAACCGAACGGTCGCCCGAGAAAGGCGCGCCCGCGTCGAGGTTGACGCCTGGCGACAAGTTGCCGATCTGAGTCACATCGAAGAGATTGCGGCTCTGCAGAGTCTCCGAGGTGAATGCCGAGATCGCGATCGGCACGTTCTGAATATTCTCGGAGCGGCGCTCCGCCGTCACGATCACTTCCGCGAGGCTGTCCTGGGCCGTGGATGCCGGCGCCTGCTGGGCCTGCGTGGCTGCCGCGGCGAACAGCGAAATGGCTCCGAGGGCATACCCTCCCGCCAGAGCGCACCGCCAGCCCAACTTCGTAGATGGTGGGCGCTTATTTTTTGAATGCTTCGTCATTGGTATCCCCCCGAGAGCCATTCGCGCGGCGGTTGCCCGTATGGCGCTCGCCGCATATATCATCTTTTCGTTTGTTATCACCAGCGCAGTTGTAGCTACCATACAACAACAAGACGCCTCTCAATGGTATCGCAGCCGCGAGGCTGAGTGTCGGAACGACAGCGAACTTGTACTCGTACAGGAGAGCACAGCGGCTCGAAAACGGAACTCCTTCGCTGCGCGAAGTTGGCCGCACGGTGGCGACGAAGTTCCAGCCGCCGGATGCCATCAGGACCGCCGCGTGCGCCAGCCCTCGTGATATCCCTCGCGTGCATCACGGGCATACGGCACCGGCGACACTTTCACCCGCACATCGAGTTGCTTATGCCTTTCAACCGTGGTTTTCTTCGTGCCGCCACCCTCTTCGCCCCACACCAGCGTCAGCACGTCGCCCACATTGATGTTGTCATCGACAACCCCCAGGGACAGCGCCGAGCGTTCGTTGTAGCTGTAGCCGCCGAACATCGAGATACCGACCAACTTCTCGCCCATCATTACTTTGTCGAACGAGGATGACGCGTAATTGGCGATGGGGATGTCGAGAAACTTGTAATGCTCGGAGCCCGGCATGAACAAGGAGGCGTAGATCTTCGCGCAGTCTTCGCCGTTCCAGGCGAAGGTCACCTTCTTTCGATGCGGCTGCTTGGATTTCTTCTCGAGCGCCTCGCGTCCGATGAAATCATGGTCGAATTTTACGAATGGGCCGTAGCCCAATTCGTAAGGCGTCACGTAATAGTCCTCAATGTTCTTGGAGACGAAGCTTCCGCCGATCGAGCCCGTGCCTTCATAGCCGCCGGCCGGCAGCCACTCGCGGTATTTCTTCATCTTCTCGCCCGTGTACACGGCCGGCAGGGGCGACGGAATCCATCCCGATTCCAGGGTATTGCTGGCGTAGGCGCGCGAACCCACGGGCACCAGATCAAACTCGCGTCCGGCTTCCAGTATCGCGTCGCGGATCTCGTCGCCCTCGGCATAAGGACCCCAAAGCTCGAGTCCCGGGGCACCCGCCATACCGTGGCGCAGGGCGCGCACCTTGCGGCCCTTGATGCTGATGGCATCCATGGTGAAGAATTTGACGTCGGGGAGCGGACCGCCGTTGAGCTTTTCCAGTACTTTGGCGGCATTCGGCCCCTGCACCTGATAGCGATAGTGACGGCGCGTCACCGCCTTGCCGCGCGGATGTGAGGGCGAGCGATCGTCACGGATCATGTCCACCTTGAAGCCGCCGGTCTCGCCGTGGAATTGAATCCAGTTCACCGACGGCACGCGGCCGACGAACACCAACTCGTCCTTGTCGAGATAGAACAGGATGCCGTCGCCGATGACATAACCGTCGTAGCTGACGGGCACCATCTGTTTGGCTTTGTTGACGGCGAAGTTATTGAAGCTGTTGATGGTGGTATGCGAAATGAGCTTCAAGGCATCGGGACCCTTGACGGTCAGCTCCGCCATGTGGTGCGTCTGGTCGAATAGCACGGCGGTCTCGCGCCAGGCGCGCTGCTCATCCCGCCAATTGTAGAATTCGCTCGGTACCACCGGGTACACATAGGCCCCGATGCGTGAATTGCGCAGCATATCGACCGTGTTGCCGGCGCTCTTGAGGAGAGTTTCGAGATTTTCCTGACTCATGACGATGTTGTCCTCTGTGTCTAATCCATTTGTCAATGATTGGCCGCGATGCATCGGCCGTACAATGTTGTCACCGGGATGCGCCTACAGCCGGCCCGCGGTCACTTCACGGCCAATATGCTCCGCCTGGCGCAGCACCAGGGCGACGATGGTGAGTGTGGGATTCGCGGCGCCGGCCGTGGTCTGTACGCTGCCATCCGATATAAACAGGTTCGGTACCTCATGCGCGCGTCCGTAAGCGTTGGTGACACCCTGTCCGGGATCGTGACTCATACGAGCAGTTCCCATCTGGTGCGTGGCGGGCGTCATACCGCTCACCACCGTGCGCTTCGCGCCCACTGCTTCATAAATCTTCTGTCCCTGCCTTGTCGCGTGAGCGCGCATGGCCAGATCGTTCGCATGCGGATCGCAGTGAATGTGCGCCACGGGCAGTCCGTAGGCGTCCTTGCGCGTCGGCGACAGCGTAATGCGATTATCGGCGCGCGGCAGGTCTTCGCCGTTGACCAGCATGCCGGCCATGTTGCGGTAGTTGTCCATGATCGAGGCAAACTCGCGCCCCCAACCGTAGGGCAACCCGATCAGCGGCAGCGTGGGCAGGTCGAGCATCGCGAGTTCCAGGTGATAGCCGCCTGCGAAGCCCCGGCGGGCATTATGGATATTTTCATCCTCGACGACGCCTGCCAGCACCGCGCCGCGCCAAAAACTCACGGGTCGCTCGAAAATGCCGAAAATAAAACTCAACACGTGATGGCAGTAGTTGCGGCCCACCTGGTCGGATCCATTGGCCAGCCCGTGCTTGAAGCGCCCGGACTCCGACAGCAGGAGCAGGCGCTCGATAGGGTTGCCATAGAGTTCCATCAAAGTCTTTATTCGCACCGACTGGAAGAAGGCGCCGGACTCGATCGCCTTGACGCGTAACACCCGAACCTCCTCGGGCACCCTGGCAAAGCCTTGGCCCAGACTCGCGACCCCGCTCTTTAGTTCGGCGCGCGCCTCGGCCGAAGCCGCCGCGTCTCCATCAACAGCTTTGACGACCAGCGCGTAGGCGGAATCATCCAGCGTGTCATGCGGCGCGATGGTGCGAATCAAGGCCAGCAACGCTGCGGCCTCTTCCGACGACAGCACTTGCAGTTCCACTGCCCAAGCGCGGCTGGGCAGCAGCGCAGCGAGCGGATTACCCAAGGCAATCACCCCGGTCAGTACGCCCACGGTGCGCACGAAAGAACGGCGATCAGCGTTCTGCGGCGAACCGGTATGCATGGCGCATCTATTCACGTGTGTCGCCCTCCCGTGGACCTGGTGTAGCGAGAGAAAATTATTGCCGTTGCTGCGCTTCGACCATCGACTGACAGTGTAACTTAAGGAACTGCAACGATCCGCCATGGGATGCGGCCAGACTTTAACCATAGTGAACAAGAACCCGCTCTGCAGCGAACCCGCCTGCAAACAATCATCTGATACCGTCGTCGACGGTCAGAATCGCTTATCGTGATTCACGAGGTACGAGGCGGATGAAATACGAAACCGGGCTGATGTGGGTGCTGACCATCACCTTTGGCTTTGTATTCCTGGACCGCAACGCCGCGGCACAATCCCTGTTCGACAGCGGGAACGTCGGTTTCACTGAAGCACAGGCCGCTCGCGGCCAAGCCGCGTATACGGAAAGTTGCGCCGCATGTCATGGCCCCAATCTGAACGACGGCCAGTTTGCTCCGGCCATGAAGGGCGCTCAGTTCCGAGCGCATTGGCACGATCAGTCGTCCGAGGCACTCCGAGAACTGATCACGAAACGGATGCCGCCTGCGAGTCCCGGCAGCTTCAGCAGCCGCACCTATGCTGACATCGAAGCCTATTTGTTGCGTGAAAACGGGGACAAGGCAGGATCGGTCGAGCTTGCGGCATCAGGCGCACCGGCGACGTCCGGTACAGCAGCGAAAAATGCAACCGCAGCCGAGCACCGTTCGGTCCCGCGTACCGTCGGTGGCACCCTCATGGACAATCAGGACGCCGATTATCATGCCGCGATTACCGCAAGAGACAAATTGCTGCACAGACTCACGCCGGTGTCCGACGCGATGCTGCGCGATCCTGCCGCTGCCGATTGGCTGATGTGGCGCGGCACCTATGCCACGCTCGGCTTCAGCCGGCTCGATCAGATTAATAAAAACACGGTGCGCAATCTTGGCGTCGCCTGGACCTTGGCGCTCCCGAGCAGTGCCAATGAGGCCGCGCCGTTGGTGCACGATGGCGTGCTCTTCATTGAAGGCGGCAACACGGTGGAAGCGATCAGCGCCACGGACGGCAGCATTCTCTGGCAATACATCCGAGCATTGCCGGACGAGCTTCACAACGGCCGCGACGCCCGGATGAAGGGCTTGGCGATCTATGAAGACCGACTGTATGCCCCCACGGCCGACGGGCATATCGTCGCAAGGCATCGATTCGAAGAGCGGCAGGAAGATCATCAAACCTGCGCTCGAGCCGCAAGCGGGCAGAACCGATGTCATCTGCCCGGCGGCGGCCGGCGCACGAAGCTGGCCGACGACGGCGTATGACCCTACTTCCGGCTATCTTTATGTGCCGCTTCTCGATAACAACTGCATGGATTACAGCTGGGTCGAGCGCGACGCCGACAAGATCGCCGCCGGCGGCATGGACGTCCGTCTTGGCGGTCGTCCGAAGCCCGCTAACGACGGCAAGTTCGGCCGCATCGAGGCGATCAATCTCAACACCAAGCAAGTCGTCTGGTCCCGGCGTCAACGTGCGCCCATTGCCAGCTCCCTGCTGGCGTCGAAGGGCGGCCTGGTATTCAGCGGCGCGCGGGATCGTCGTTTCCGCGCGTATGACGCGGCGACCGGCAAGATACTGTGGCAGGTCGGCTTGAACGCCTCGCCTAGCTCCTCGCCGGCGATGTACAGCGTCGATGGCGTGCAATATGTGGTGGTCGTCGCCGGCGGCGGCGGTGCCTTCGATGCCGGCAGCCGGAGTCTCACGCCTGAAATAATCGACCCAGCGGCGGGCACGACCTTATGGGTATTCAAGTTGCTTGATCCCGCCGCCGCGGAGATGCCGCAATAGATGTACGCAGGGGATACCCCGCCCTTTCTGCGCGGTGACTCAGTTGCGCTGCCCTTCATTCCTTGATCCACAGTGGACTCTTCCAGGCTGCCAGCGCCTTCAGGAAGACGTTCAACCTCAAAGGCAGGAATTTCCGATTCGAGTAAACGGCGAAAACTGGGATTTGCGGGGAAGCCCACTTCGGTAACAGCCGTATGAGTGCACCGCTCGCGAGTGCTTCGTCACAGTAGGTTGACGGCAGTAGTCCGATCCCGTGACCCCGGTACACAAAGGTACTGACCGAATTGAAGTCGCGGCTCGATATCGGCCCTGAGACACGGATGCGTGCCTTTTTTCTGCCGGAGACCAGGTCCCAGTCGGTCTCGTTGTTCCTGGCGTTGAGCATCACACAGTCGTGCAGCTTGAGGTCCGCAGGCTCGACAGGAAGCTTTCGGCCTTTCAGGTATTCGGCGGCTGCCACGACATAGCGAATGCTTTTACCTATGCGGGTGGCGACCACGCTGGAGTCCTCCAACTCTCCGAAGCGGATCGCGACGT
>Ga0209006_10002042_pt1 | contig 18341 bp, 6 predicted proteins | sample JacPin_JW_Ref_O2_FD_188567 | JGI IMG/M metagenome (GOLD analysis project Ga0209006, IMG submission 188567) | Forest soil microbial communities from Algoma, Ontario, Canada - Jack Pine, Ontario site 1_JW_Ref_O2 (SPAdes) (version 2) | ecosystem: Environmental > Terrestrial > Soil > Boreal...
CTGGCGGGTGGTATCGGAATAGTATCCGTATTGAACCTTGAAATCATGTCCGTCCTCCTTGAATTCCGCGCTCAAAAGCGGGCCGGCTTCGTCATAGGTATAGGTGGCCGTATTGGGAGTGGCATTATCCTGCTGATACGTTAGGACCCGCGGACGGTCCATGGCATCGTAGCTCTGCTGAAAGGAGTAGGTGGTCGATTGATAACTGACCGTTTTATTCGTCATGCGCTGTTGCAAATCGTAGGCCATCGTGGCATTTCCGCCCGGGAAAGTCATGGCCTGCGACATGTTTTGATCATTGAATTGTGAATACGTGACATTGGACCCGTTTCGCAGCGTGCTGTTAGTTAAACGGAAATCCTGGTCATAAGCAAAATGGAAGCCGGCGCTGGGGTCTCCTGAATAGCTGACGTGTCGTTCATCATCGTGCTGGAATTGAAAATCCAAACCGTCCTGACGCACTTTACTGAGCATCTCGCCTAGAGCGGACTGCTGGAAAGTGGTCGAGTGACTGTTGCCATTAGTTACCGCCAGCAAGCTGCCATCGCCTCGAGGGAGATAAAGGAACTGCGCGCCGAAATCATCGGATTCTGAAATGCGATGGTCATTCTCATCATAGGTAAAGAAGCCATTGTAGGTTGCGCCGTCCTCCTGGTTATCGGCCTCAGTTAAGTTGCCGTTGCCGTCCGGATGAAATACCGAGGTCAAAATAGGATCTGTAAAACCTGTGTCGTAACCGGCGCTGTTCCAAGACCTCGTCGTCGTCATGCGCGGACCGGCTTCGGTCATTGAACCGGCCGCGTAGGTTTCCTGGCAGGTGGGAGTGATGGTTGTTCCGGTGACGGTGCGGTGCAGCGAACGGCCTAACTCGTCGATTTGATCAACCGTCTGCTTCTGCGCCTCGCCAAAAGTTGCATCGGAGAGGGTCTCTGACTGGACTTCGCCCCCAGGATAATAACTGGTATTCTGCACTTCCTGCTGGCCACCCGTCTGGCGGATGACCGTTATGGGCCGGTCAAGACCATTGTAAGTGGTCATTTGCACGTTATCGCCACCCTGGATGAGATTGGTCAGGTTATTGTCCAAGTCATAACCATACGTCTCGGCGTAATCGCCCAGTTTCATGCTCGTGACATTGCCGCGATTGTCGTAAGCGAATGTCTCGGTCGTGCCCTCGGGATAGAGCACCTTCTGGATGCGAGAGAGCGAATCAGGCGTGAAATCGTACTCGAGCGACGTCGCGTTGCCATCGACCTCGATGCCGCCCATGATCCTTGTCAACAGGAAACCCTTCACGTCGTAAGTGTCGTGTGTCACCACCACTTGACCATTCCCCAGCTGCGTCTGGTCGTAAATCTTGTATCCTTCCTCGTCGTACCCCATGTCCTCGGTCAATAGGCCGCGAGTGATCTCGACCCTTTGCAGATTGGCATTGTATAGAAGTTGGAGAGGGGCGCCTGCGGGCAACGTAACCGACCCTGGCTGCCCCAACTGCGAAGCTGGGTCACCGCGATAGTTATAGGTGTAGGTGTTGTCACCCAGGTTGCGGGTGAGGATGAAACCGGTGCTAGGATCGTAGGTGAAGGAAGCCTGTACCCCTCGTATATCGGCATGAGAAAGGACCTGACCATTGTTGTTGTAATTAAAAGTCTCCGTGCCGGAGTTTCCATATGTGATTGAAGCGATGGCCCGGTTGTCGCCCGTGAGAGTATAAGTCCAGGTGAACCCATCCGGAGTTGTCTGGGCCCCGGACTTCAGGTTGTAGGTGGGATCATATTGGAAGGTTTCGCTGTAACCGACGCCACCGCGAGGACCTGGATTGACCGCGTGCGTGAGCATGTTTCCCCGGGACCGAAAGACCGGGTTATTGGTGTCGTAAGTCATGGTTTCCGAGTTGCCTTCAGGGTGAAGCATGCCAACCAGCAAACCCTCCTGGCTGTTGGTGGTCAGAGTAGTCGCCTGCATTCCATTCGTACCTGAGAGCGTTGCCGAGGCGATGCCGCCCCACTTGTTGAACGTAAACTGACGTGCGCTGCCGTCCGCCAGCAAAATGGAGGATGCTTGCCCATCCAAATTCGCCGCGGTATTTTGCAGTGGCACGGTGATGCTGGCCGGACTTCCGACACCGGTGGTGCCCGTCGTCACTGGCGCCCCGCTGCTGTTCATTTGCTGGCTTGCGCTAATCAGAGGCGTGCCTTTGGACGTTACGTTGACCTGCACCAACTGGCATCCATTATAGACGTAGGTGACTAGGCTGCGGCCTGCGAACCCGCCATTTTCGCCATTAACCATCACGCCTTGCCTGGTGATAAGGAGGCCGTTGTCGGAGTATTGGTAAAGGACGCTACGGCCGGCATAATCCTGGAGTTGGCAAATCTTTCCATTCAGCAAGGCGTTGGTGGTGAGGAGGTCTATGGAATCGTTGTAATCCGAGTCAGTAACCTGGCCCGCGGCGTTCTGCATGCGATAGTGGCCGAGAAGCAGATAGCGGGGCGCTGAGACTGATTGGTCCGTAATATTGGTCAGCCAGCCATGTGAATCGTAGCTCAACCAATGGAAATTAGCCTGGAATCGGTCGTAGATGGACTCCAAGCGGCCTTGTGAAGTGTACCGGTAGAGCGTGCCTTCGGGCGTCAGTCGCTCAAATCTTCCATCCGTGCGTTGCACCATAAGGTCGAATACACCTTGCCCCGGGGCCGGGAGGTAGTAGGACGAAACAACATTTTGGTAGCCAAATTGCTCAACCAGCGGGTCCTGCGCATATTCCGTCGGCATCGAGTTGCTAATCCACTTGAAAATGAAGGTCTTGCCCATCCCGTCGTGGAACAAGATGTCCTGGCTTCCTGCCGTCACGCTGTCGGTCGGTGTGTCCCGCACAACCACGGGAATCTGCAGTCCCGACGGAAACGTCAGGGGAGCCAAAACCGTTAACCGCTGGTTGTAATTAAAATCCCATCCAATGCCGAAGGGTCCATTATATGTGTCCTGCGTGCCGATCTCGCGCCGGATTTCAATGGGCATGCGCGGACTGGGCAATGAAATGTCCATCGCATCGGTGCGTAATTCGCCGCTGTGGGCGCAAATGGCATCGAATGTGCCGGGAAGCATGGCCGCACCTCCCGGCGGCGGCGGATTGTCGCCATCGATATAGGAGCGATCCACGGTGGGGAGAGCTGCCACTGAGACCGGGTAGATGAGCTGCTCGGTGGAATCGATCTGTGCGGCGAATGGAGCAATGACGTAGTTGTTCGCCTGGTCGGGGTCGATGAAGGTGCGCAACTGAAATCCACCAAAAAGAATTTGGCGGTTGACCCCAGCGTTTGCTTGGTAGGCGGTGACATCACTTGGGGTCATCGACTCGGTAACCAATGCAAACGGCTGGGAAAGATAGTAGTTGTAGTAAGGGCTATTGGGATCGTGGCTGACCTGGTATGCTTTTAGCGGAGTGATCGCGGCGCCGCAGCCTGTCGTAGGCACCTCGCCCGTGGCTTGTTGTGTGGAAGTGGAAACGGCGCGCACCGGCGCAAATCCCTGGCCGAGATTGGCAAGAGGCCAGCCTGCGGCGTTGCAGGCCTCCAATCCCAGGTCAATAGACGAGCCCGCCCCACCCGGCGCCTGGACGAGCACATAGTAGTGAAGAGCCACGTTGGGCGTCGGATAGAGGTCCGAATTTATGCCAAGGCTTGGCACCGGTTGCACTCGAGCCGGCGATAATCCTTGCGGGTTTTCCATGCTGGAAAATAGCTGGGCCAGCCACAAATCGTTCCGATTGTGCAACAAGGTCGGGTCAATCGGCGCGCTGGCCTGCGGGAAATTTACAAACTGCATTTGCGGCGGAGATTCGACGATCACGTTGTGGCCACTGTCGGCGACGGCATGCACTCCGTACGGACTTGTTCCCTGGGCTCTCTGGATTCCGCCGGCGCCCTGGATGACGCCCACAATAGCCGGCGACAACTGACCCGGAGGGATAGGGGCTGCCAGTTGAGCAGGATTCAGCAGGATCAGATTCTCTGTCCCAGACAGTTCGATTAGTCCATCTGAGTTCATGATAATGGACTGCATATCACCGCCGGTGAGCGATGAAGGAATGGGAATCTTATTTAGAAGGACGGGACTCTCGGGCAACGAGATGTCAATAACCGCCAGTTTTTCAACCCCGTCGCTATCCGGCGCCAGAGATACAAGAGAAAGGGTCCGGAACGAATTCGTGCCAGTGATGAGCACCGGAACATTAAAAAATACGCCGACCCAGCGAGGATAAGCCGACGGCCCAAAAGAAATAGATGCGTCCGTCGGATTGGCGACATTGAGCTGAGCCCCGAAAACCAAGGTGCGGTACATGGAAGGGAGAGTGTTTGTCGCAACATTATGGGAATTAAGCTGGGAACCCGTCCAAAGCGTCACTCCCAGGATGTCCCCTCCGTTCGCGGCAGAGAAATCGAGAATGGGCTGCGTCGTCCTTTGCAGAACCACGCTTTGGAGATAGCCGTAGAATTGCGTTCCCGGCGTTTGCCCCAGTGCCGGAGTAGGCAGTTGATCGCCTGGACTCAAGTAGCTTCCGTCGGCATTGGTGGTGAATCCAGGATCGGTAACCGTGTTGGTATATTCGTCAACCTGAACCTGATCGGCTGAGTAGCCAAGAATCAGCGCCTGCAAATTAACATAAACCAACTGCTGAATGTCCGGGCCATACTCCTGATAGATTAAATTCGGCGGAGACCAAATAATCTTCGGCACGACGGAACCGACGCGATAGGTCACGATTGGCGATGCGAGCACCTGCGGGTCGGAGGGATCCTCCATACTCACCACCCACAGGTACTGCCCGTTGTCGCTGACCGTGGTGCCCTGGCTGGTGTTGATGTTTAAGGTCAAATCACCGCCGACCACCACAACCAAGTCGTTGGTAAAATAAGGCTCTGATTGGTCCACATTGGTTACGTACTCGTACTGGGGAATGACAACCAAATCGCGCGGCTGTCCCGTGAGCCGCAGCTTCCCTTCCGCCACGGGTTGGTCAGGGACTGAGATATCAAACGATTCCAAATAACTGTTTTGGGAGCCCTGGTCCAACACGTACAACTGTGTGCCACTGATGACCGCGCCGCGCCCCAGGCCTGAGGTGCCGTTCGCCAACGGAATCGCCTGAGTGGTCACGGGCGTGGTGCGGAAGACTGTTGTAAAACTAACCGGAGTCGAGATGCCCGGCGATTGATTAAGCGGCTGGCCGGCCAGGTCCTGAATCGACTGTCCAGTGAGGGTCAATTGATAAGAGCCACCCGGCGGCAATCCGGGGTATTCGATCTGTAAAACTTGCTGGCTTGGATCAAGCTGGACGATAGGTACTGGCGCGGCCGCATCAGGGGGCAATCCGTTTAGACTGATGCCGGCCAACTGATTTGTAACAGATGGGTTGATTGGCTTGTTGAAGATTATCGTGATCGAATCATTCTGACCGATAAATCCGTTATTGGGAGGATCCACCTCAACTACGACCGGGCCATGCACATCGTTGGTGGGAGGAGGCGGTATTGGGCCCGGCGCCATCGGCGTAACGCCTCTAAAATCAATCGGGTACTGTGCGAGCGGAAGGGTGGTAGCGGCATTCAGGCCATTCACACCGACCGTGACATTGACCTCGACCGGGGAATCACAGGTGAGCGTGCTTGTCGAGGTCGTGGTTGTGCCATTGGTCGTTATTATGCTGGTGCCCAGTGTAACAATCGGAGTATTGGTGATGATGTGCCCGGTTAGCAGGTTCGTGTTGCCAATGATTCCCAACGTAACTGTGATCGTTGGGGCTTGGGTCGGCTGGTAAGCGGTCACCTGGACAGTGCAGGACTGATTCGTAGCAGGTTGAAACGGCACGTTGGCGAAACTAATGTGCGGCGGAGTGAGGATTCGCGCGGGAACCGAGAAAAAGAAGTCCTTGTAAACGGCACCGGATAAACCCAAGTCACCCCCCGTGAATGAAGCCGGAGTAACAGGAATGGTCAGCGCATATTGGAAGAGCGGGTCTGACGCGGTGATGAGATAGTTGGCGGCGGCTTGAGGCGCCACTGTTAGAAAGGAACCATCCGAACCGCTGGTGCAATAAACCATCCCCGGAAAAATTCGGCCTGGGTCCACACTGAGCGGTCCATCGGCTTGAGTGATGGTGACGAATGCTCCCGACAACGGCAAAGAAAGGGCTAATTCCGCTGAACTAAGCAAGTAGTCAGCAATCACGCTTGCGTTAGCGAGTTGGTTTCCAACTCCTACCAGTTGCAAAGCTTGGCCGGTTGCCGAAAGGTTGCCTGAGGAATTCTGCGCTACATTAAAGACATCTGCGTACGGCACGTAGGCTACCGTTCCTTCAACTGTGACAGGGAAAGGCCCCAGGAGCAAAGGAACTATAAGCTGGTTGACTACTCCTAAAGCGTCGCTAGCCAAAGGAGTTACACTTAGCAGCGCGGTCAAAGCACCATCGGGATCGCCGCCGCCCTGAGCCACGGGTCCAGTGCCGCCACCAACAACGGGTTGTGAACTGCCTTGAGTGCCTTTTTTATGAACCCGTCCGGAATGCGCCAGCCTTTCCGGACCGCCTCCAGGGGTAAACGTAAGCTGCCCCATGATCTGAAAACTTGTTACGTTTTGGTTGGATTGCACTACCGTTGCGACTGCGGCGCAATTGGTTTCGTCCACGTTGGTGGGGAAGCCCAAGTTGTAGAGGTTGGCCGGAAAACTTACCTGCACCGGCAACGTGGGCCCTGGCCCTGTCATTTTCAAATTCAGCGCGCCGCCGGCCACTGTGCCATTGGTGGGCATGACGTCGTCAAGCTGCTCGCTCAATTCTTCGGGAGTCACTGAAACGAGTTTGAAGACCGTTCGACTTTGAATCGCATTGGGCGGAACGGTTATTTGCACCGCCGGGCCATTCCCGGATGAAGTCAAAAGCCCGCCTTGCTGGTAAAGACCGACTGATCCGTCGTCAAAAATCTGCCGGTTGACTGGCACGTAGAGGCGCACGCCGTTCAAACTGATAAACGTCGCCGAAATAAAGTCCTGCTGCTGGCCGGCGACAAATGTCACGAAACTACCGTCGGGCTGCGAGGTGACTGTGGTAGTCTGACCTGTCGCCTCATCGGCCACTATCACCGGAACGCCCGGGTCCGAACAGCCAGGCGTCCCTTCAACCAGAATATCGCTGGCGTTTGTTCCGCCAACATAGCCTGGCAGATTATTCGTAAGCGCGCTCGGAATGTTAGTCGCGCCGGGTTGGTAGATGATCAGTTCTGCGGCGGGATTGCGTATCGAAGCAGGAACAGTTGTGAACGTAAATAAGATCTGCCCTGACAAGGGTCGGCCATCGTCGTCAGCGATGTTTGTGGATAATACAACATGGAACTGAGCGCCCTGATCCAGGGATGTGCTTGGGAGCAGCGTTGCGGTCGAATCTGCCAAATCAAGGGTTACACTGGCATCTACAAGCTCGTTGGTCGCGCCGATTTCGATCAATTCCAGCGAGTTAGTTTGGAATGAAGCGGGATCAATTGAGTGGCTGAAATTGACGACGACGGAACTTACCGTCGGCACATTGGTGGCGGAATCGGTGGGAGAAATCGACGCCACCTCAAGCGGGTTGACTCCGGTTGAGACGACGGTGATCACGGGTACCATGTTGGTCGGCACCGCGACCACCTGCGTTCCTGTGTCGCCCGTATTAAGATTCGTTACGCTTACTGTTTCCGCTCCGGCGGGCGCCAGCAACTTGAATGAGCCGTCCGGAGCGGAAATAGTCACCCAGGGCTGGCCTGCGATGCTCACTTGCACTCCATCTTCCGGCTGACCGCTTGAATTCTTTGCTACCCCTTCCACCAGACCTTGCTCTGGAGCGATTTGAAGCAGAACATATTGTCCCGACCCAATCAAGCCAGGCAGATGATCCGTGTTCGTCGGCTCGTCACTGAATAAATTGCCGTTGGCATCGCTGTGTATCCGTTCAACAGGAGCCACCCCATAAATGCCTGTCTGATCAATCACTTGCCCAAGCACAAAAGTGGCGTTGCTCGCGACTGCGCTCGCCTGGAGCGTCAATGGCACGCCATTAGAAACTCCGTTGACAGCAACCTCAAACGCAGCGGCGACAGGGTAATTGCTGCCGGGGAACCCGGCAAAATTGCTTACCTCATCCGCGACCAACTCCATGCCTTGCTGTCTGCCGAATACGCCAGGGCCAGCCAATAACCGGACAGGTCCAGCACCGATGAACCCGCCGTTGGTGTCAAAGACGGTGCCGTTAAAGCCAGCCGGAGCGAATACATCGACGTGGACCGTAGCGTTGTTCAGTTGGTCCGCACCCAGCAGGAGCGCTGGGCGAACCGGGAACTGGGCCCCGAGTGCACCAGGGCCGGCGAGGGTCGGCTGCTGATAGGCCACAATGTAGTTATCAAATACTGCCGGCACGCGGAGTGTGCCGTCCCCCAACAAGAAGATTTCCGTCACCTCACCCCGCAACAACTGCCCGCTCGGTAGCGGGCCGGTCACATTTGTAACGCTTACGGTGGCTATTCCAGTAACCAGAGCCGGCACCGTGCTAGCGGCGCTCGTACCCGGATTGACTGCGGCGCTGGCCACCAGATTAGACGGGTTCGCGGTCGCTGCGGAGCTTGCGGAGAGGGTGGCCCCAACGACTGCCAAAGGCGGCGCGATCGGCGTGGAATCTGGAACCACCAAAGCGTACGTTCCGCTACCCGGAACGGAAACATTCACCGCGTTGGTCCCGCTTTCGCCAACCAATTGCAGGACTTGCCAAGACAGCGACGCCGAGTTGAACTGCACCAGCGCAGCGGTTTCTCCATAGGAGACTCCTCCCCAGGGAGATAACGTAGCGGACCCAGCGCGAGCAGGCTCGGATCCAAACTGCAACCAAAATGCCTGCACTGGACTCCAACCTTGCGGCAAGAACCCAGGAAGGCTCTGACTGTCCAGCCCGATCAGACCGCCGATGGTGCTCTGCGAAAAAGCCCCCCCGGCAAACTGCACCTGGACTGTTTGGTTACTCAAGCTTCCACCCGTCAAAGGCGATAACGCGAAGCTCTGAGCATTCGTTGCCGTTAAACGGGGATACGGGATGACGACAATGGAATTGGACTGCAATTGCGCTTGGCGCCACACAGGCAAATAGCCAGCCAAGCTGAATTCCCAAACGTAGTTGCCAGCAGAGTTGCCCATCGTCACCACAGCAAACGTCCCGTCAGTCGTGTACGAATTTGTGCCGTCCGGCCCGTTTTCCATGATTCCGACACCTGGCAAAGGCAGCCCGACCTGATCCAAGGAGCGCGTAAAGGCTAGCGCCGCTAGTTTCCGCCCCGTTGACGCGGCAAAAACGCTCGTGACCAATTGCGGTTCTGCTCCCGCTGAGTATCCTAGGGCGATCGTCCGCGCGGTGGTCGCCTGACCGACCAGCAAAGCGCCAGCGGGAAGCTGCGCGCTGAGGTCGAAATAAGCTTGGTTTGAGGAAACGCCGTCTGGCTGCAATGGTCCGGATGTGCCCGTAAAGCTATCCACCACTAATACCAATGGGCCGGATTGACTCAGCGCAGTCTTATTGCTGACGGTCACGTTCACATCCCACTCGTTCGCGGCGCGATTGTAGTGCATGGCGGTGAAATAAACGTCCACATTGGTCGTCACGTCTTGCAAATCCACCGTTAGGCCATCCAACAGAAACGGCCGGCCATGGACCGCCGTCACGAAGAGTATCAACACTAACCCCGAGAGGAGAACTCGCTGAATTCGACTATTTACAAGCGCAATTTGCACGGATCACCGGCTGAACTTTCTTTTAACCAAATACGTGACAACTCCAAGCGTCATCAGTGCCACCGACGATGGCTCCGGAACCGCTTGAACCTGCAGGTTCTGGAACCATCCCAAAGCGCTGGCGGAGGAATTTCCATCGTAAAACAGATCGAAGTCCGCCGTCATGGTGGCTCCGGCGAATGCCGGGGGCAGCGAGACTTGGACGGCGTAGGCAACGCCGTTTCCAAAAATAGGCGACCCACTTGGTGGCGCTATTGCCTGCCACTGGATGGCGCTCGGCGAGAGAGTGTAGGCTCCGGGCGAGGAAGGCTCCCAGTACGTGCCGCTGGCGTCACTCGTCGCCACGACTCCGACGTCGGAGGATGTATCCACCAGGCTCACCGTAAATGAGTCCAGCAATGTGCCGGGCGAGACTGCTTCGTCGGTGGCAAACCCGAAGTCGAAATCAATGACCGGAGAGGCGATGCCTGCCGTTTGGAGAGTGACCTGGTCGCTGATCAGCGGTTGGCCATTCCCAGTTTGTAAGACAGTCAGTGTCCCTTGGGCGTAATTCCGGGTTGCATTTAGAAGAAGGATCGCTGCAGCGCCTACGGCAAAAAATACGCCAACTCTCGCCCTTCCCATGCCGTACGCCCGTGCGGGACCAGCAAGACCACTCTCAGGGACAGTTGAGGGGCCCGCGTCAGCATTATGGGCAGAAGGCATTTAGTCTTTATGGTTGAACGACCGCCGGCTAACTTCGTTTAGCTCGGGACAGTTACACAAAAGTCGGTGCCGAGGCAAGGAAAAAATGATGAAAAGTCTGGAAAGGGCTTAACGGGGGCGTAGCTCGTCGTTGCTACGATCAGCGGTGAATTAAACCACTCTCCTGATCCGGATCCGCAGGAGGTGAGTGCTGGGCAAAAAGACGCTCTTGCCCCGCGAGTTCAGCCGTCTGCCACTGGCTCCTGTCCCGTGGACATATGGTCAGCGCTTCGGATCATCACTGTGTCAACCCGAGAAGGGCTGGTGGACTGGTGTTTAACGCAGGACTTGAGCAACTCCAAATCCGGTTCCCCGCCGACGTCCCCCAAGTGCCGTAGAAGGCGAGAAGTGGGCAGCGGAGTTTCGTGACATCCTGGTTGGGTAGGTGGACTCCAAAAAAATCTCGGGATGACAGCGCCTCGTTAGCCATGTCCATAAATGTCGCTGCGCTGATATAGGATGGAAACGATCGTTTCGGGTCGCGCACCAGCGCTTCATTCTCTCCGACGGCCATGAAACGCTTGGCCTCCGCAGGTTTTTCGGAATCGGGCGGCGCAACGCCAGTTTGGACGGTCCCGGAGGCGCATACCAATCCGATCACGCGCTGATCTCGTCTGTTGGCTTGATAACTGCGAACTGCCGCCCAGCCGGCACTGTGGCCAACGAGCACGACTTTGCCGCAACCGTGCTTTTCCGCGCAGTCAACCCAGGCGGTCACGTCTCGCGGCTCTTCACTGGCGATCCCCTAATAACCTCCGCCTCGGATTCGTTTGCCTCCTTTCCACGCGAGCACATTTCCAAGATCGTGCATTCGCGTGTTCCCGCATATGCATGTGTAGCCGCGCTCGGCGAGCGCCCGCCCGATGGCCATGTACGGAATCGATGCGTTAATATAATTGCGCTCGGGAAACTTTGTAGCCTGTTTTCCGCCGCGAAATCATCCAGAGCATCATTATCGAAGAGAACCGATTCGGGTTTGAATCGGAGATCATGGCCAAGGTCAGGCGCTTGAAGGTGCGCATTTACGAGGTGCCCATCTCCTACTACGGGCGCGCGTATACCGAATGCAGGAAAATCGGCTGGCGCGACGGTTTCAGCGCCTTGAGGTGCATTCTCAAATATAATTTTCTGCGGAAGTGACGATCATCCCCCCCTCGCCAGGGGTGCCGGTCATGGCTGCTGGCTCGGTGGGGTGATTAGCAAAGCTTTGGCTTGTTCGTAGGCCAGGCGGACCGCCATGTCATCAGGTTTGGTCACGATTTGTGAAAGCGCCGGACGGGCTGGCGCCGGTGTCAACTGTTTCTCCAATTCTATTTGGTCGCCCTGTGCCTCGTTGGTGCGGCCTAATTGCGAGTAAGCCATGGAACGGAAGGCTAGGGCCAGGCTGCGGCGTTCTGGAATATCTTTTACATCTCGCAACGCCTCGGTCAACAGCGGTTCCGCTTCGGCAGGGGCACCGTCGCGCAGTGCCGCCATCGCGGCGGTGATTTGGAACCAGCGCCGGTTGCTCTCATCTGGCGATGACAACGCAAGGGCCTGGCGGCCTGCGGCCACGGCCTGCTTGAGCAGCACCGGGTTCGATTGCGCTTTGATGAGGCAAACCTCGGCCGCGCGCTCCTGGGCGGCCGGGTCCTTAGCGTCCGCTGTCTGCTCAACCAGCTTTCGGCACAGGACTTGGTATTCGTTGGTCTCGCCCAGCCAGAGGCAGACTATGGCCAAATGCCGTGCCTTTTCCGTATCGTCAGGATGGGCGGCCACCCATGTCCGCAGCGTGGCCACCCACGCCGTCCACGATTCGTTGCCGGGAGCGCCTGGCTTGGTGTTTCCATTTGCTACCATGGATTCGGCCAGGGTCAGCAGTTCAGCGATCTCAAAGCCGCGGGTGCCATCCAGGCAGAATTTTTGGGTGGCGCGGAGAATCGGCAGGGCCTCAGCGTAACGCTGGTGGTCCACCAGCGCCTTGCCTAACGAATACTGTGCGTTGTGAGTTTTGATGGTGTCGATTTGAACCGCCTCCTGCCAGGCCTTGATCGCTTCATCGCTTCGACCGAGCGCATCCAAAGTCAAACCCAAATGGTAGTAAGCAACGGCGCTCACCTGGGATTTGGGATCCTGCTTGAGGGCAACGCCCAACTGCTCTTGATTCACCTTGAGTATATCCTCCCGCAGCTTAAGCGCCTCGTCTTTGCGGCCGGCGTCGAAGTAGGAAGCGGCCAGGTCGTTCATTCCTCCAATCGTGTAGCGGTGTTGCGGGCCAAGGGTCTTGAGCAAAAGAGGTAGCGTCTCTTCCCGCAGTTTGAGGGCCTCGTCTTTGCGGTCGGCGTCGAAGTAGGAAGCCGTCAGGCCATGCACCGTCGCGAGGGTGTCGGGGTGTTCCGGCCCGAGCACCTTGCGCCTTAGTGCCAGCACATCCCGGCGCAGCTTGAGCGCCTCTTCTCTGCGCCCGACGTCGAAGTAGGAAGTAGCCAGATTGTTCATCGCGGTGAGCGTGTCAGGGTGTTCCGGCCCTATCACTTTACGGTCGACCCTCAGCACTTCTTCCCGCAGCTTGAGCGCCTTGTCTTGGCGGCCGGCGTCGCTGTAGGAGAGAGCCAGGTTGTTCATCGCCGCAAGCGTGCTGGGGTGTTCCGGCCCTATCACTTTACGGTCGAGGCTCAGCACTTCTTCCCGCAGCTTGAGCGCCTCGTCTTGGCGGCCGGCGTCGCTATAGGAGAGAGCCAGATTGTTCATCGCCGTGAGCGTGTCGGGGTGTTCCGGGCCCAGGACCTTGCGGGCGAGCGTCAGCACCTCCTCCCCCATTTTGACCGCCTCATCGATGTGGTCGGCGTGTCGGTAGGAAAGCGCCAGGTTTATCATCGCTTCGAGCGTTTCTTGATTTTCTGGGCCAAGAGCTTTGCGCAGGAGCGGCAGCGCTTCCTCGCCCATCTTGATCGAATCCTCCAGGCGGCCGGTGCCGGCGTAGGAAACAGCCAGATTGTCCATCGCCTCGAGAGTTTCCTGGTTTTCCGGGCCGAGGACTTTACGCAAGAGCGGCAGAGCCTTCTCCCACATCTTGATCGCCTCATCCTGGCGGCCGGCCTCGCGGTAGGAAACGGCCAAATTGTTCATGCCCGCGAGCGTGTCGGCATTCTCCAAGCCCGACTTCGCAAGATCGTAATCACGGACCTTCTCCTGCAGCGCAATGGCTTCCGGATATAGGCCCAGAGCGTAGTAAGTCGAACCGAGGGTAGCCTGCAACTTTGCCAGGCGGTCCGGTTGGTTGGTCAGCGTGGTCTCGAGCTTTTTTGCCGCCCGGTCCAGCGTCTCTGCCACGGTGATCGTCCGCCCGTCGCGCGCCGGGTCCGGGCTTTGGAAGACTTTGGTCAGGAACGTCGAAATGGCTTCGGCGTCCTGGCGCGCCCGCTCCTTCGCGTCGCGCTCGGCAGCCACCTGGACCAGAGTTTCTGTGGTCCGCTTCTCAGCGCGGGTCGCGCGCAACGCCTGCCATGTGCTCACCGCCACGCCGAGCACCAGCATCGCTGCCACGATACCGGCTGTGGCAAAGGCGAGCTTATTCCGGCGAAACGCCTTCTGAAATCTGTAAGCCGCGCTGGCCGGACCCGCCAGCACGGGTTCGTTGTGCAGATGCCGCTGAATGTCGGAAGCCAGACCGTTGGCCGTGTCGTAACGGCGGGTTCGGTCCTTCTCCAGACACTTCATCACGATCCAATCCAGATCGCCCCGCAGCAGATGGACGAGTTTAGGCGCCGCCGACTGCCGATGCGCCGCCACGCTGGTCAAATCTGCGGGCAGCATGGTGCTCAAGCGTGTGGAGGGACGGGCGGGTTCCTTCTCCCGGATTTGCCGGCGCATTTCGTCTAGACCTGCTCGCAGGAGTTCAGTCGCATCGAAGGGCGTTTTGCCGGTCAACAACTCGTAGAGCAACACGCCCAAACTGTAGAGATCGCTGCGCGTGTCAATATCCAGCGCGCTCATCTCCGCCTGCTCGGGGCTCATATAGGCCGGCGTGCCGATGAATTGCTCAAAGGCCGTGAACAGCGTGTGGTCGGTCAGCTTTCCTTGCGTGGCCTTGGCAATGCCAAAGTCGATGACCTTGGGCCCCGGCACACCGTCGCTCATTGTGACCAAAATGTTCGAAGGCTTGATGTCGCGATGAATAATTCCCTTTTGGTGAGCGTGTTGCACGGCCAGGCAGACTTTCGTGAAAAGTTCGAGGCGGGCCTTGGTCGAAAGATTGTTCTGGTCGCAATAGTCGGTCATTTTGATGCCGCGCACCAGTTCCATGACGAAGTAAGGCCGGCCTTTGTCCGTCGCGCCTGCGTCCAGGACTTTGGCGATGTTGGGGTGGTCCATCAAGGCCAGCGCCTGCCGCTCTGCTTCAAACCGGGCGATGACGCTCTTGGTATCCATGCCCAGCTTGATGACCTTCAGAGCGACACGACGCTTAACCGGTTCCTCCTGCTCGGCCATGTAAACCACGCCGCAACCTCCTTCGCCGATTTGTTGCAGCAGTTTGTAGCGTCCAATTTGGTCGCCGGGTTTCTCAGCCGGCTCCAGCGCCAGGCGAATAGTTCCCTTGGCGGCAGGAGGCGCGGCGGCGGGACTTTGGAGAAAGGGCCCTGCTTCTTCGCTGGCCCTGAGAAGATCTTCGACGCGCCGTCGCAAAGCGGCGTCCCCGGCGCAAGCTTGCGCAAGAAAGGCGTCGCGTTGGCCCATCGGAAGACGGCGAGCAGCGCTGAAGATGGTCAGCTCTGGATTGGGGTTGGGGCCATCAGGCATAGGCAAATGTCATATTCCAACTGTCAATGCGCAAAGCGAGCTTAAAAGGCGCAAGGAATGTTGTAAGCCATGTTTCGTTCCCATCACCTTCAAACCGTTTGCAATCTCCGTGAGTCGTTCCACTCCGAGGCTAAAGGACTGCCGCGTTTCGCGACCTCACTCCGTTCTTCAACCAACCTGAATGCGCCCCGACCTTCGCCCGAGACTATGGAAATTCTCAACCGCCGGGAAAATGCGGAAGACCCGGCCGTGGCAATTCTCCGCAGACTCCGGCTCGCGTCATGAACCACGGTATAATATTCCCTCGGCTTGAGAGCGACGGCTTTCGCTCCGGATTCGCTCCCCGCTGCCTCAGACTCCGCTCCGCAAAACCGCCGCACTCATGCCGCCCTTGATTTTAGCCTTTCACTCAGGCTGAAAGCCGCTGCGTTCCCCTCCATCGCCCATTTGCTTCGGATTGAATGGGCGGCATCGTTTCACTCTCTCTGCATGCCTGGGCCTGCGCAGCCGGGCGACCGCTCCATTTCGCAACTTTCGTTCTGAGAGAAAGGCGATCGCGGCCTCGCGCCTCGGTTGATGTTTTGTCGGGTAAGGAAGTGGCGTTGCCGCCACTCCCTCCCCTTGGAACCGGACGTGAAAGTTTCCCGTCATCCGGCTCGAGCCGTTACAAAGCTCCGCTTTCACGGAGTCGGCAGTCACAACAGAGTTATTCCCACACCCAACTGCGTGGCGCCAAAAACTCCTTCCGTCGCTCGCGCGCCGAGAAGTATTCAGACCAACGCCCGTCGAACGGATTGGCTTCGGCGCGGATTTTGACGTGTCGGCGGAAGCGGAAGTGCCTGGCCAGTGCCAGCCTCAACCACACCGTCTTTCCGTCTTTTGTCCGTCCGTTGGTGGGTGCCGCAAACGTCCACGCGGTCTTTCCCGGACAGTGGAAGTACCGCTTCCGAATCCATCCGAGGGACTTTCCATGATGTCTGCGTCTGGCCCATTGCCATAACCGTCGCCATATCTCAAAGTCGGCACGTCCGAACACTTGGCTCGCCGCGACCTGCTGATGGTAGGTGGCCCAGCCACGAATGACTGGGTTCAACAGGCCAATCAGATTTAGCTGGCTCGCCGATTTGTTCGCTCGGATTAGACCCCGGACTTTTTCGAGGAACGCTTTCACGTTCTTCTTCGATGGTTTGATCAGCATCTTGCCATCGTAGGCCCGGATGTTTTGGCCGAGGAAGTCGAACCCTGTTTCGATGTGAGTGATGCAGGTCTTTTCGGGCGAGAGCACCAGCCCCCGCTCCTGTAGGAACTGCTCCACGATGGGCCGCACTTTCGTTTCCAGCACCTCTTTGGAGAAGCCAGTGACGATGAAGTCGTCCGCATATCTGACCACGTTGAACTTGGTGCGTGTCCGCTTGCCGTCCACGATTCGCCACTTGGGGAGCCGTTGATGCAGCAATGCTTCCAAGCCGTCCAAGGTCAGGTTGGCCAACGTCGGCGAGATGATGCCGCCTTGCGGCGTCCCCTCGTCGGTTGGATACAGAGTTCGATTGTCCACATAACCGCTTTTCAACCATTTCTGGAGTATCCGCTTGTCCATGCGAACATGCCGGAGCATCCAGTCGTGGCTGATGTGATCGAAACACCCCTTGATGTCGCCTTCCAAAATCCATTCCGCCGCGTTCCTTCTTGCCAGCACAATGAAGCACTGTTGGATGGCGTCCGCAGTGGAGCGTTTTGGTCGGAATCCATAGGAATTGGGGGCCGCCGTGGTTTCGGCAATGGGTTCCAAGCCCAACAGGTATAACGCCTGCATGGCTCGGTCTTTCATCGTCGGGATGCCCAGCGGCCTCTGCTTTCCGTTGGCTTTCGGGATATAGACCCGCCGCAACGGCTGCGGCCTATATCCGCGACGCTTCAGAGTTTCAATCGCTTTGAGTTTTGCCTTCGGAGTTCGCCAGATGATCTGGTCCACTCCGGGTGTTCTTTTTCCCTTGTTCTCCGTCACCCGTTTGACAGCCAAGGCTTTGCCGCTAAACGAATGGGTCAGCAGCCATTGCAAGGCTTTCACCTTGTTCCAGCGGCCTTCCTGTGTTGCCTTTACGATACGTGCTTGCAGCCTCCTGACGTGACGTTGATGCCGGGGCCAGTCGAGCCGATCCCAAAGCATTTCGTGGCCGGAGGATGCACACATGGATGATTCCACGTTCATTTGCGATTTCCTCCTATGTAGGTTCCGCCAGTTCTCTCGTAACGAACGACCTGCTGGAAGTCTGCCCGCTTGCACGGCGGAGTCATGTTGCAACTCCTATCCGCCCCGTTACAGGACGGCCTTTGCTTTTTCCAGCTTCCTCTGCCCGCCATTGCCACAGCGCCCCTTGCGGGAACGCCTGCCTCACGGAGGCGCAAGGCCGGGTTTACAGTGTTTGATTGCGATGACACGAATGAATTAGCCCCCGTCCTATACACCGGCAGTCTTAATATGTCCGTGTGTCCCACGATTTGGATGGGCGCACCTGACTGCGTACCATTTTGGTCAGAGCCTGTCAGCGTCTTTGGCTCTTCAAAATCACGATGCCTGCGGCGGTTCACTTGTGTTGGGCTTTTCATCCAGCCTGTCTCTCCGACCAGCTTGACGCTCGTAGTCGTTGGAGCCTCCTCGCGGAGACTTCCTTCGTCTTGACGACGCAGAGATGTTGTCTCGGCAGCTTCCGACCCGACCGTTACCAGTCGCGCCGGTGCCGATAGGCTACTGCGGACGGAACCGCAGGTTCGACTGACGAATTTGTGTTCGTTCCGAACAATCATCATAACCACTTCACTTCGCACCAAATCCGTTTTGCCAGCGTTCCCGACCCCTCGCCCTCCACAGCCTGCTTCCACAGGGGGCCGGACGCGGTTCCTCCTGAAGGCAACCTCCGCTGGCCGCCCTGTTCCGCAGGCTTTTTCGTGAAGGGCGAGAGGCCGAGAACGCACAGCAGCAAAAAAAAGATTATGAAAACAAATACAAATTC
>Ga0209006_10002043_pt1 | contig 18337 bp, 13 predicted proteins | sample JacPin_JW_Ref_O2_FD_188567 | JGI IMG/M metagenome (GOLD analysis project Ga0209006, IMG submission 188567) | Forest soil microbial communities from Algoma, Ontario, Canada - Jack Pine, Ontario site 1_JW_Ref_O2 (SPAdes) (version 2) | ecosystem: Environmental > Terrestrial > Soil > Boreal...
CGTCCCAGGGTAATGCCTGGGGCATGAACGCGAATAAGCATGTAGTCTCTTGACCAGTAACATTTTCGGACGCGGGTTCGACTCCCGCCGCCTCCACCAGTAACTACTTTATTATAAGTGAGTTACAAATGATTTTTAATTTCGTACAATAGCATTCTGCTGAGGCGGGTTCTCCGCCGGGTCACGAAAACCTCGACCGCGGATACAAATCAGTTGGAACTCCTCGCCAGTTTTCCGCAGCATTCGGGACGTTGCGGTAAGTCGGCGCTATCCCACCCGCCGCCTAGAGCCTCAATCAACAGGACCGCATTCGCTTCGCGTCTGCCTAGAACATTTACCGCGGTAACCTCATCGGTCAGGGCGGCATTCTGAGCGGTGATGACTTCGAGATAGCTGGTGACTCCGCCTTCGTAGCGTGTATTCGACAGACTCAGAGATCGTTCTGCGGCTTCGACCGCAGTCGACTGCACTCCGGCTTCCTGCTCCAGGATGCGTAATGCGGCCAGGTTGTCTTCAATTTGTTGAAAGGCGGTTAGCACGGTTTCGCGATAGGACGCAACCGAGGCGTCATAGCCGGCCTTCGCCTGGTCGTTTACAGCGCGGCGCCGGCCGACATCAAAGAGAGTCACCACCGCAGAAGACCCAACCGCCCAGAAACCGCTTGGTCCCTGAAGCAGCGTCGTGAGGCTTCCACTTTCGAATCCGCCTGAGGCCCCAATATTCACCAAAGGGTAGTAAGCGGTTTTGGCCAGGCCGACCTGGGCGTTCGCCGAGGCTACGCGGCGCTCGGCAGCAGCAATGTCGGGGCGCCTTTCCAGCAACGTCGAGGGGACGCCGATCGGAATTGATGGCGGCGGGGCGGTAAGGGGTAATGGTGGCAGAGTGAATTCCGCCGGCGGCTTGCCGACCAATACCGCCACCGCATGCTCGTATTGTGCGCGGGCCACGCCGACATCCACCATCTGGGCCCGCGTAGTCTCCAGGATAGTCCGAGCCTGCTCGACTTCGACCTCAGACGCCAGTCCACCCTGGAACCGGTCCTCGTTCAACTGAAATGCCTGCTGATATTGTGCAACGGTATCTTGCAGCAACTTTTCCTCGGCGTCCAAACTTCTCGCCGCGAAGTAATCGATCGCCAGAGCTGCGTGCATGCTCAGGTTCACTACAGCCAGATCAGCGGCACTCGCTTGCGCCTGCTCGCGATAGGACTCCACATTCTTGCTCACTCTTCCCCACGCATTGACCTGGTAAGAAAAGTTAACCGGTAGCACGAAATCGTTGAAAGTTTCGCCATCAAAGGTGGACTGCGGCGGGCGGTTGTTGGAATACATCTGGCGAGTGGCGCTCGGCCCCGCGGTTACGGTCGGATAGTAATCGGCGCGAACGTAGCGCAGAGCCGCACGCGATTGCTGGTATTGCGCCACCGCGGCTTTCAAGTTCTGGTTCGAAACGTTGATCTGTTGCTCCAGAGAGTTCAACTGCGGGTCGCTAAAAATCTCCCACCAGTTCCCGCCCAGGTTCTGGTCATTCGGCTGCGCAGTTTTCCAATTTGCTGCCTCCTTATACGCAGGCGGAACCGGAACTGCGGGTGTCTTGTACTTTGGCCCTACGGCGCACCCGGTCAACAGTAAGGCGGCAAGAATTAGAACGGAATAGGCCACGAGACGCATGCGTGTGGTCAACTGGATCGAATAATTCATTGGGGCTCTCCCGGGAGCACTGCTTGTGCGATTTTGACTTCCTGTCCGGACACCAGAGAATCGGGCGGATCCATAACTACTTGGTCATCCGTTCTTAGGCCGGACACAATCTCAATCTGGTCTCCGAAATCGTGGCCAGGAGTAACGTCGGTGACCGAGACCTTTCCGTTCTTGACTACGCCAACCTGCAGTTTGTCGGATCGAAAGATCAGAGCACTGACCGGAAGCAGATAGGCCGAGTTCTGCGAAGCAATCTTTAAGTGCACCTCGGCATACGATCCAGAAAATAGATTTCCGCCCGGATTATCAAGGTCGACTTCCACTAGCAACGTTCGCGTAGTTGCATTGATGGATTCCGAGGTGCGCACCAGTTTTCCCGGGAACCTCTTGCCTGGAAACTCGGCCAAAGCCACCTCCGCCGTAGTCTGACCGGGCTTGACGCCTTGCGAATATTCCTCGGGCACATTCACGTACACGCGGAGGCTGCGAGTCTGGGCAATGTCGAAAAGGTCGGTCCGGGGAGCGGTATTGCTCCCGGAATTGATGAGGTCTCCAATGTCAGTGTTACGTGCGGTGATGACACCGTCGAACGGCGCATACACCTTCTCGAACGACACCAGGGCTTCGTAGTGGCGGACATTTGCCGTGTCCGCATCTACGATCGCATTGTTGGCGGTGTAAGCGCCTACGGCGTTGTCGACGTCCTGCTGGGCAACCGCGTGCTTCGTCAATAGCGACTGGTACCGATCTCTGGTAATCTGAGCGAGTTTGAGATTGGCTTCCGCCGTATTCAGGGTGCTGCGCGCCTGTGCCAACTGCTCATCGACCTCCGGCGTCTGAATCACGGCGAGTAACTCTCCCGCCTTCACATGCGCTCCAATATCGAAGTACCACTTCTTCAGATAGCCATCGGTGCGAGCGTAAATAGGAGACGAGATGAACGGCTGCATGTTGCCGGGAAGAATAATCTCCGTGGCCGGGGCTGTCTGCTTGGGCGTCACAACCGAGACTGAAGGCACAGCCATTTGATCGGTCATGGCCCGAAGGGTGGTTTCGGCCCGCACTCGAGACCGGATTCCGAAACCTAAAACCAACACGGCGGCCAGCACAGCGAGCACAGGTACCAGCCAGCTTCTAGGCGATTTTCGCGGACTCGTAGGCCGAAGAGCCTCTCTTAGCTTCTCGACATCAAGTTCAGTTTGCATCACAGGTTTCACCATACTTTCCATCCAGCGGTTGCGTTTCGACCAAGGGTTGTTTTGTCTTGTTGCCATGCAGCACGCTGAAAAATGTAGGAACGAAGAGCAATGTGGAGACGGTTGCAAAAATAAGGCCACCAATCACGGCGCGTCCCAGCGGCGCATTTTGCTCACCACCGTCTCCGAGGCCCAGTGCCATCGGCACCATACCGATAATCATTGCCAAGGCAGTCATCAGCACCGGACGGAAGCGGGTGAAGCCCGCCTGCAGGGCTGCCGCGACCGCATCTTTTCCTTCCGCCATCTGCTCTGTGGCGAAACTCACCACCAGAATGCTGTTAGCCGTCGCGACGCCCATACACATGATGGTTCCCATCAGTGCAGGCACACTCAAAGTGGTGTGAGTGATGAACAGGAACCAGGCAATTCCGGCCAGTGCCGCCGGCAATGCCGAGATCATGATGAAGGGGTCAAGCCACGACTGGAAATTCACCACGATCAAAAGATAGTCGAGCATGATGGCGAACAGCAGACCCAGGAGCAATCCCGTATAAGACGACCTCATGGTCTGTACCTGGCCGCGAATCACGACTCGCGACCCGCGCGGCAATTGGCTGTGCATCGCGGCGATCGCGTGGTCGATGTCGCGCGACACCCCACCCAAGTCACGGCCCTGCGCCGAGCCGTAGATATCAACAACCGGCGCAACGTTGTAGTGCGACACGACGGCCATGCCGGCCCCGCGTTGGGTGGAGACCAGGCTCGCCATGATCGATGACGGCGCCGCCGGATTGCTGCCGGTCACCGGAGTGTTCACGAGGTCTTGGAGCGTGGCCGCGTCATACTGCGGCGTCTGAGTCGCGATGGAGTAGCTCACTCCGTTTTTCGGGTCAACCCAGAACGTTGGCGAAGTCTGGAAGCTGCCACTCAGCGAGACCAGAAGATTTTGAGCGATGTCGTGCGCCGAGAAGCCGAGTTCCTGGGCTTTTGTGCGCTCGATTCTGAGATGCATGTACGGTTCATCGAACGGCTGCTGGATTCGGAGGTCAGCCGTGCCCGGAACGTACTTAATTTGTTGCATCAACTGGCTGGCCCACACTCGGTTGCCCTCCAGGTTGTTGCCGATCACTTGAATGTCGATGGGGGCAGGCAGACCGAAGTTCAAGATCTGCGTGACCATGTCGGAGGGCAGGAAGGCAAACATCACGCCCGGAAACTGCCTGGCCAGGCTCAACCGGAGTTGGTTGACGTAATCGGCGGTTGGATGATGTTTCTCCGAAAGCGTCACCAGGATATCTGCGTCGGAACTGCCGATCGGGGCGGAGTTGCTATAGGACAGATTGATGCCGCTGTAGGGCAGACCGATATTGTCGATTATGCTCGCCACTTCGTCGGGCGGGATCTGCTTCCGGATTGAATCCTCCACTTGGTCGCACAGGAATGCCGTGTCTTCAATGCGCATCCCGGTGGGCGCACGCATATGAAGCTTGAAACTTCCCGCGTCTACTGGGGGAAAGAAATCCTGCCCCAACCACGGCACAATCACCGCCAAAGATCCCAGGCAGGCTACAAAGAAGATGATTAGGAACGCCTGCCGGTGATGGAGGCAGCTCTCCAACAACCGGTGATATCTCTCGCGGAAGGCTTCAAAGCCGGCTTCGAACCGTTGCTGGAGCCGAACGAATAAGTTGCGCGATCCAACCGCGCGCTCTCCAATGTTCTGTCCTCGCAGCAGATACTTCGCCATGGTCGGAACGATTGTCCGGGACAGAAAATAAGACGCCAGCATGGCAAACACAACGGCTTCAGCGAGAGGCAAGAACAAATACCGCGCCACTCCCGACAGCAGAAACATAGGGGCGAACACGATACAGATCGAAAGCGTGGATACAAACGCGGGTGTCGCGATCTGCATGGCGCTATCCAACACCACTTCATCCAGACCCTTGTCGGGCTCCGCTTCCCGGTTGCGGTTGATGTTTTCGACTTCCACCGTCGCGTCATCTACAAGGATCCCTACCGCGAGGGCGAGTCCGCCGAGAGTCATGATATTGATCGTCTGTCCGATTATGCTCAGCACAATGATCGAGGTAAGAATCGCCAATGGAATGGATGTCGCAATGATCAGCGTGCTGCGCCAGTTGCCCAGGAAAATGAGAATCATCACGGCGGTCAGACACGCGGCAATCAACGCCTCGCGAACCACTCCTTTGATGGCTCCCAGCACGAAAATCGACTGGTCTGCCAATGGAACCATCTTCAACTGCGCCGGAACGGTTGACGCAATCTGCGGGAGCATCGACTTGATGCCCGAGATCACCTTCAAGGTTGAGGCGTCCCCCGCCTTCTGGATAGTGAGCAACACCGACCGCTGTCCATCTACGCGCACGATGTTGGTTTGCGGAGGGAATCCATCGCGCACCCAAGCCACGTCCTTCATATAGATCGTCGTGTTGCCGACAGTCTTAATCGGAATGCGATTCAAGTCTGAGATCGACTGCGGCGCCGCGTTGGGAATGTCGACGTCATATTCCTTGCTGCCGATTTTTGAAGTGCCGGTCGGCAGGATCAGGTTCTGCAGAGTAATGGCATTCACCACATCCAACGCAGAAAGCCCTTTCGACTGAAGCGCAGCGGGATTCAAATCCACCTGCACCTGGCGTTGCTTGCCCCCATAGGGATAGGGCACCGACGCCCCTGGAACGGTGATGAGCTGGGTCCGGATGAAATTTAGGCCATAGTCGTTTAGTCGCTGTTCAGAAAGCCCCTGCCCTGACAATGCCAACTGCATCACCGGCACGCTGGATGCGCTATATGCAATCACTAGCGGCGGAGTAGTTCCCGCTGGTAGTTGCCTGAGCTGGGTTTGCGATATCGCGGTGATCTGTGCAATCGCACGCTCTACACTTGCAGTGGGCTGCAGAAACACCTTGACGACGGCGACTCCGTTGAGTGATTGAGACTCGATATGCTCGATGTTGTCGACTGTGGTGGTCATGGATCGTTCCGTGACGCTCACAATTCGGTTACTCATGTCCTCGGGAACGAGGCCGTTGTAATTCCAGATGATGCTCACCACCGGAATATCGATGTTGGGAAAGATATCGGTTGGCGTGCGAAAGATCGCAATCCCGCCCATCACCAAAATCAGTATGGCCATGACCGTGAAGGTGTACGGCCGACGCAACGCCAATTTGACGATCCACATCTTGGAATCCTCTGGCTTTTGCTATTGCACCCGTCGTGCCAGAGCGGTTGTTGCTTCTCGCTAGCGCAAACAGGCTCAGAACAAGCCTCTTGCGTGCATCTGGAGCGCCGTCACAGGCCGCGATGGCAAAGCCTCGCCGCCTGCGCTTTCGATGTGTCAATGGAGTGACAGGGAGATTTGGAAGCAATTCGACTGGATGTCAGCAACGACGTGAGTGGTTGTTGGATGTCCGCGTAAGGAGGGAAATTCTGGTGTCCGACGAGAACTAAGTTACTGGATTCTCGCCGGCGATTGCGAGACCGAGGAAAGGTCGCCAACTCCGCTGGTCCTGGCTTGCCGCTCTGGACGCGCGATCCCGAGCTTCTTCATCTTTGCAATTAAAGTAGTGCGCTTTAGTCCCAATTCGCCCGCCGCGCCCTTAGCACCGCCGATAACCCACCCGGCGGCTTCCAGCGCACGCAAAATCAAAACTCGTTCAGAATCTTTCAGGGTCTTTGGCTCAGGACTGATCTGCGCGCCTGCCAGTTTTGGCAAAGGGTTATGGAAGCAGCCATGGTCCGAGAGGATCACCGCTCGCTCAATCAGGTTTTGCAGTTCCCGCACATTCCCGGGCCACGGATAAGCCTCAAAAGCGGAGAGCGTTTCTGCAGGAACCTGATCGATGCACTTTCCCATGCGCCGAGCGAATACCTCAACGTAGTGCATGACGAGTGGCACAATGTCTTCGCGTCGTTCTCTGAGCGGCGGCAACTCGATTGGAAAGACGTTGAGCCGATAATAAAGGTCACCGCGAAATTGATTGTGGTCGACCATGTCGGTGAGATTTCTGTGCGTGGCCGCGACCAGCCGTACATTCACTTTGTGAGTCCGACCGCTGCCCAGGCGCTCGAACTCCTGTTCCTGCAGAACTCTCAGCAACTTCGGCTGCAACGCCAGGGGAATATCGCCGATCTCGTCCAGGAAGAGCGTCCCTTGGTCGGCCAGTTCAAAACGCCCCATCTTTTGCGCGATGGCACCAGTGAAGGCTCCCCGCTCATGACCGAACAATTCGCTTTCCAGCAGATCAAACGGAATGGCAGCGCAGTTCAACTTTACGAAAGGCTTTCCACAGCGCGCACTCAGGCTGTGAACAGCTTTTGCAATGAGTTCCTTTCCTGTGCCCGTTTCTCCAAGAACGAGAACTGTTGAGTCCGTAGGGGCCACGCGTTCAACCTGCGCGAGCACGGCTTCCCAGGCTGGGCTGCCGCCGATAATTTGCTCGAACTTGCGCTCTTTCGAGTCTGATTCGTTGTGTTCGATTTGTTGCAAAGCCCCCACGGAGCCTCCTGGCAAGTTTGTTGAGCTACGTTTCCCCAGCGCTCAATTGCTCATGGCCGCGCGAACACTATCGAGCAGGATTTCATCGTCGAATGGTTTCGACAGGAATTCCACCGCGCCGGCTCGCAAGGCTTGCAACCGCATCTTCTCGTCGCCGTGGCCGGTGATAAATATGATGGGAATGCAGCGATGCTCTGTCTTTAGTTTGGCTTGCAGCTCCAGGCCCGACATCCCCGGCATCCGAATATCCGCAATGACACATCCCGTTTGCTGCCACAGGCCGAACGCCAGGAATTCTTCGGCGGAAGCGAAAGCCTGTGCCGGAAGGCCAACTTCCTTCATCAGACCTCGAAGGGCGTTGCGCATCGACTCATCGTCATCGACGATGACAACCATTTTTGTCTTTTCCTCAGTTGCCATGCTCAAAAGTTAACGCGACCGCTAATCCCGCGCAATTATGCCTTGGTATAATGCTATTCCTACGCTGGTTTCGTGGGCCGCACGATGCTAAGGGGAGGCTTTCCTGGGAGTGGGTGTGAATTGAGGCGATTGCTGATCGCGTTCTGCACGGCTAAGCTTTTCTCCCATTCTTACGAGGTCAGCGAGAGAGTCAGCGTGCATTTTGTGCATCACCCGGCCGCGATGTACTTTAATGGTGATTTCACGCGTGCCTAGTTCTGCTGCGATTTGCTTGTTGAGCAGGCCGGAGACTACGAGCTTCATGACCTCGCGCTCGCGGGTTGTCAAACTTTCGTAGCGGTTTCGCAATTCCGCAGTCAGACCCTGTTGTCGACGCCTGGCGCGGTCGCGATCGAGAGCCTGCTGAATTGCCTCCAACAGGTCTTCATCACGAAACGGTTTGGTCAAAAATTCGACGGCGCCCGATTTCATCGCCTTCACCGACATTGGAATATCCCCATGTCCAGTGATAAAAATGATCGGAATCTGGAATCCTGCATCCGCTAATGCCTGCTGAAAATCGAGGCCGGAAAGTCCAGGAAGCTGGACGTCAAGAATCAGGCAACTCGGACCTTCCGTGTGCTGGCCGCGCAAGAACTCCTGCGCGTTCGCGAAGGCCCTGGATCGAAGGCCCACCGACTTCAGCATGCCCTGGATCGACGCGCGTACGAGATCATCATCGTCGACGATGATCACCGTGGGGACGTCAGCCGGGGTCATTCCTTCGCCTCTGCTGCGGGTAGCGTAAAGTTGAAAGTGGTACCACCCTCGGGGTTAGACGTGGCCCACAAGCGGCCACCGTGAGACTCGACGATCGACCGGCTGATGGAGAGCCCCATGCCGGTACCTTGAGCTTTCGTGCTAAAGAACGCCTTAAAGATCTGCTCAGCCTGCTCTGGAGGAAGTCCGACGCCCGTGTCGCTAACTGAAATCAGCAGTTGCCCACCTTCGGTCATCAGGGATTTGACTGTAAGTTGGCCGCCGGTCTTCATGTCATGCATCGCTTCAATGCCGTTGAGCATGAGATTCATCAGAACTTGCTGCAATTGCACTCGGTCCGCCATGACCCGCGGTGAGTCCGCGGACAATTCGGTCTGGATCGAAACGGAGCATCTTGCTCCTTCGCTCCGCAGCAGGACAACCATCTCCTGGATGACTTCACTGACGTCCACCAGATCCGTTTGCGGGGCACCCTTCTTGAATAGCTGTCGAAGCCGGGTGATGATTTCAGACGCTCGGGTTACGGCTTTGACCATCCGCGCCGCGGATTCCCGCGCCTCTGTTAGGTCCGGCTGTTCGCGCGCCAGCCAGCGCAAGCAGGTTTTGGCATCGGTCACCGCGGCCGCGATCGGCTGATTGATCTCGTGCGCCAGCGATGCGGTCAATTCCCCCATTGTTGTCACCCGGTTTATGTGCGCCAGATCAGCCTGTACCTGACGCAGTCTTTCGCGCTCTTTCTCCGCCTGCCTTCGCTCAGTGATGTCCATCACGGTACCAACGAACTCCACGACATCGCCGGATGGGCTGAGAACTGGGTGCCCTATGGTGTGGATGTCTCTAACATCGCCGCCAGGATGAACGATTCTGTAATCCACCTCGTAATCCACCTTTGCACGGGCCGCGTTCTCGGCTGCGTCCCAGACCCTGGCCCGATCATCGGGATGGATGTGCTGCGAGAACGTTTCGAATCGCGGCAGTCCATCCCGCTGTTCAAAGCCCAACACGCGGTAGCATTCTTCAGACCAGTACTTAATCTCGCCCGTGGCGGATACTCGTGCCCAGCTGCCCGTCTTGCTTAGTTTCTGCGCTTCCTCGAGGTAAGCTTCACTGCGCCGCAATTCTTTCGTTCGTTCCATGACCTTAATCTCAAGTAGGTCGCGGGCCTGGCGCAGTTCCGTTTCGTGGTCCCTCAGGGCCTGCTCCGCCCGCTTCCGGTCGGTGATGTCAGTGCACGTACCGAACCATTTCACGATTGTGCCGTCGCTGTCGCGGATGGGCGTTCCGCGCGTCTTAAACCAGCCGTAGGTTCCGTCGTGCTGGCGAATCCGGTATTCGACGTCGTAAGGCTGACGCCCGGCTACAGATTCTGTCCAAAATTGGCGGGTCGTCGCGCGATCATCTGGGTGCAGTGCCTCCATCCACGCCCAGCCGAGCAACGCGGTCTCAGGTATACCGGTGTAGGTCGTCCATTGTGTGCTGAAGTAGTCGCACGCGCCATCCGGACCGGCGCCCCACACCAACTGGGGCAGAGCTTCGGTCAGGCTTCGCCAGCGTTGTTCGCTTTCCCGCAGCGCCTCCTCCGCCCTTCGTCGCGAGGTGCTGAGCCAGCACACGATCACCGCGAGTAACGCAAAGAATGTCAGGGAGAGGACACGATAGGGCAAGCGAATCCCGGCGATCTCGACGTAAGGGACCAGCGGCGAGAAAAGATAACCGAGGCTCAGAAGTGAGAGGACCGAGGCGGCAAGGCCTGGACCGATCCCGCCAAACCAGGCCGAGAGGGCAACGGCGGTAAGGAACAGTGCGCCGCGAACGTCGAAGCCCCTGCCAAAAGACCGCGTCACCATGAGCGCGACCCCGACGGAGACAACCGCGAGCCCGTAGCGCCAAACTACCTGTCGAAGAATCGGAGGCGGAATTTTCGAGCCGGTCATGGCGTATCTATTCGCTTCGTAGCAGTGCGACGAGACCGGAAGATATTGTATTTAAATCGAGCGAACGTCGTGCACTTTCGAACTCCCAGAACGCCGCACGCCTATCATTCTGGGCGACGAAGAGTTCGATTCGCACGCCTGTAAAGGCCGCGGTGACCGCGGGACGACGCCTGTCGCAGTTCATGCCAGAATGTGGACATGGGGTACGGCAGATTGTTGAAAGATAACGAGCGCAAGAGACTGCAAGATTGGCAGCCTGGTTGCAATCAATGGAATCGACCTTAAGAAGGAGATTGAAAATGCAAACTCGTAAACTTGGCAACTCGGATCTGTACATCACTCCGGTCGGCTATGGCGCCTGGGCGATCGGCGGATCGGGCTGGCAGTTCGGATGGGGCTCGCAGGACGACAGCGATTCCATCGCCGCCATTCACCGTTCGCTCGAACTCGGCGTCAACTGGATCGACACCGCTGCCGTCTACGGCTTAGGGCATTCGGAAGAAGTCGTCGCCCGGGCGCTTAAGAGCTGGCCCGGTCCGCGGCCCTACGTTTTTACCAAGGGCGGCCGGAGTTGGGACGCGCAGGGCAATGTAGGGATATCTCTAAAGGCCGATTCGATTCGGCGTGAAGTCGATGACAGTCTCCGTCGCCTCTCCGTCGAGGTGATCGATCTCTACCAAATCCACTGGCCTCCTAATCCTGATTCAGCCGAACTGGAAGAGGGATGGTCAGCCCTTGCGTCTCTGCAGCGGCAAGGCAAGGTACGTTGGATAGGAGTTTCCAATTTCAACGTCGCACAAGTACGCCGCGCGCAGGCCATCGCTCCCGTTACCTCTTTGCAGCCCCGGTATTCGCTGGTCCACAGGGAGATTGAAGACCACCTTCTCCCCTACTGTCTGCGGGAAGGAATTGGAGTAATCGTTTATTCTCCAATGGCTTCTGGTCTGCTGACCGGCGCCATGACCCGTGAACGCGCGGCCAACCTGCCCGAGGACGATTGGCGTAGGACTCATCCCGACTTTACCGAGCCCCTGCTTTCTCCTAACCTGGCGCTGGTGGAACGCCTGGAAGAGATTGCCAAGCGCCACAACCGGTCCATCGGAGAAGTCGCAATTGCCTGGACACTGCACCATCCTGCCGTGACAGGAGCGATCGTCGGCGCCCGCAACGCGCGTCAGGCCGAGGGAGTGATGCGAGCCGGCGAGCTTCGCCTTACGGATAAAGAAGTAACTGAGATCGAAACGTTTGTCGCACAGGCCGCGGCGTGAGCAATGCCGATTCTGCCAACACAAGTTCCGTCGATGTCCTTTCAATGGACGACTGAGCTAAAGAGGAGGACACGGTGAACAAAGTCAGGACAAACTCCAATATCGCATTGGAAAACTATCTCAAGTTTGGCCGCCAGTTCGGAGACGACGAGAAGTTCTACCTCTTGGGCTTCGAAGCCGCTCTGCACGCCAGAAATCGCGGTAAAGAGTTTGATCAGATCGCGTCCGAGATGACGAGCGACCTGGAAGAACTGCAGAAGCAATATCCTAGGGTGGCAGTAGAAGAGCCCTTCACTCTTGGGTTTCAGCAAGGACGGGAATACTACCAGCGCCTGTGCGATGAATCCACGGTGTCATAGCTGACCGGGGAAGCAGGCACCGATCAGAGGCGGGATGCCCGGACACACATCATCCCAGCAATTCCATAGTTGCGGCAGCCCCAGAGTTCCCTGTTCCAAAGTCGTTCGGGGTCAGCCAAGCCAGTGCGGATTGGCGTATGTGCCATCGAATTGGTGACTGGTCTTGTACAGTTCGAACTGGCCTGCTTCCGCAGCTTTTGACGTTTTTGCCAGAAGAGCCGCGACTTGTGAAGAGTCCATCGGCTGAAAAGTGCGGGCCGCATGGAGAGCTTGCTGCAGGATCTCCATCGAGTCGCAGCCGGTGATGACGACGCTCGTCGGGAGATTCATCGAGTAATAGAGACACTCGGTCGGCGTTGCGGTCTTACTCTCAAGGATGATGTGGTCGCCCATCGGCTTCATGCCGAGAACTGCAATGCCGTTCCCGGTCAAAACCGGAAGCACTAGCTTTTCGAAACTGTTGAAGTGAGCATCCATCACGTTCAGAGGCATCTGAACCGCATCAAACTTGAAACCGTGTTTTGAGGCCGTGGCCAGCATCTTGAGATGAATGTCTGGACTCTTATGGCCAGTGAAACCGATAAAACGGACTTTGCCTGCCTTCTTGGCTTCCAGTACGGCTTCCATGCCGCCGCCTTCCGCAAAAATACGCTCCGGATCAGAATCACGAATCACTTCATGGAACTGGAGTAAGTCAATGCGATCGGTCTGCAACCTGCGCAGCGATTCATTCAGTTGGGCGGTTGCGGCAGTCTTGGTACGACCATCAATCTTGGTCATCAAGAACGCCTTCTGGCGATAGCCGTCGCGCAGGGCTTTGCCCATTCGAATTTCGCTCTCTCCTCCGTTGTAGTCCCAGCAGTTGTCGAGGAAATTGATTCCTTCGTCGATTCCCGTCCGAATGATCCGTAAGCTCTCTTCCAGAGAGCTCTGTCGAGCGAGGTGATACCCACCGAGCCCGATCACTGAAACCCTTTCACCGGCGTGGCCTAGCGTTCGATACGGAATTCCGTTCTTGCGATCGCTTTCCGCGGACCCGCTCATCCCGCCCGCCATCAGTAGAGATGCGGCAGCAATGCCGACAAACTCCCGCCTGCTGAAACCGGAATCCTGATTCGCGCTGTCGGGCAAAGGCGATTGGTCAGTGCGGTCGAAGGTTGATTGATGCCGATTCGTGTCATTGTTCGTGTCATTGATAGTCATGACCCAACTCCTCTTGCGCCGGTGCACCCCGAAGGCGTGCCCTTAGTCTGCAGCTACTCTACTTCGAAACTGGATCAATCAACGTCAGATCAGTTGCCGGATCGAGCCGTTTTTGCATCGTTTCTGGATCGGCCGTCACCATCACCTCGAGCGTCGGAGATACATACGCCGCGAGAATGTGGCCAGCGAGCGTCGTTCCGTCCGGACCTCCCACCACCATATGCGAATGGACGACCGGCTTGCCTTGATACATCGCTATATCACCGCTCATTGCAATCACTTCGTGCTGGCCATTGACGGGAATCGTCCTGTACATTTTACGCCGCGGATCAAACCACCCCAGTGTTGCTCCGTTGACTGCGCCGATGGCGGTGAAATGAGCGCTGGTCACTTGATACTTCTCGGCAAACTCCAGCAATCCTGAAAAAGCCTCGTCTCCCTGGTAGAAGATCACCGCATATTGCTTCGTGGCTTCACCGGGGTCCAGCAATTGAACTCGCATCTTGGGGGCCTTGCCGCTGGAAACAGCTTCTGACGGCGAGACATATTCGCTTGCTATCTCCTGCAGATATCCCATTCGGGCTGCAACTCCAATCACTAGCAGAATACAAAGAAATTTTGCCATCGTTCCTCCTCCCTCCCTCTTAACCACACGCAGAGGACGCATGCAAGTCGCGTTCCAACCCATCGACCTCCGGCTCGTCGAAAGCTTTCCGCGGTGGCAGTTGGATGGTTCGCAGGGATAAGGTAAGCAAACCCTGGCAAAGTGTGTCCTCCAGATGACGCAGCGTCCTCATGTTGACGGGCCACCGATTTCAACTGGCCTCCATCCCGACCGTCTCCCTCACTCTTCAGTTAAGACCACCGTTGAGATGAAAAGCGCCGCTGCTAAGTGATGGCAAGAAACTTGCTCTTGTACAAGGCATGGCCGACGATTCATCGAATGCTGGCCATTGAAAGGAACCGCCATGAAGAGTCTTACAGCAAATCAGACGAAACTCGGATTCATTGGCTTGGGCAACATGGGGAGTCGGATCGCACAACGCCTGATCGACCACGGATACCAACTGTGCGTATACGACAGGAATCCAGTCAAAACGGAAATCATATCCGCCAGGGGTGGCGTCGTTGCGACAAGCATTCAGGAATTGGCGAGCGCAGTTGATGTAGTTCTTTCGTGCCTGACCAACGATGAGGCAGTTCGCAGCGTGTATACAGGAACCGAAGGAGTTTTTTCTGGAGCACGACCAGGAACCCTGGTGCTTGAGATGAGCACGATCTCCCCAGACATCTCACGCGAACTGCACAGCCTTGCCACCCGTGCTGGTTTCCAACTGTTAGACGTCGCCATCTCGGGTAGCACCCCGGCTGCTGAGCAAGGCACTTTGACGCTGCTTGCGGGTGGTGACGAAGACCTGTTCAGCGCCGCTGAGCCGATATTCAGGGCAGTCGCGAAACGGTATTTTCTTCTGGGCGGTGCAGGCTCTGGCACCGCGATGAAGTTGGTCGTCAATACGCTACTGGGAGTCGGCATGCAGGCTATTGCTGAAGCGGTCGTACTTGGGGAAAAGATTGGGCTTGATCGTGAGCGGTTGCTCCACGTGCTGTCGCAGACAGCTGTGATCGCTCCGGCTCATGTGGGAAAGCTGGCGAGTGCAGTAGTCAACGATTACCATCCGCAATTTCCCCTCCGCCTGATGAACAAAGATTTTGAATTGATTCTGAGAACGGCCGCAAAAGGCCATGTGCGCATGCCGGCGACTGAAGCCGCATTTTACGTTAACGCCGAGGAATTGGCTGGCGGTGACGAGGAGGACTTCTCCGCTGTCTTACGGCGGATGGAGGAAACGGCTGGCGTCTATGCTATTCCCCCGGAGCCAGCAACGAAGTGACTTAGGGCGAGCCCGACTGATGGCGGCTAGTAGCATGTAGTTCTGTCACCCGGTCGTAGGCAGTTCCAAATTTAGCGTTCTTTGGCGAACGGCTCCGCCCCCAAAGGGTCGTGCGCCAGAGCCTCCTTTGGCGAACTCGTCCGTATGTTTCTCCGGTATAGACTCGGGTGATGCGAAATCTTAGAGATAAGTTTGTCGCCAAGTTTTCTTTCATTGTGGGCGTGCTGGCCGTGCTCGCCGTTGGCATTCCGCTTCGTGCTCAGAATGATGCCCGCTACGGCATTGCCGAATCGAAAGACGTAATGGTCGCCATGCGCGACGGAGTCAAACTCGCTGCTGACATCTACCGCCCGACCCAAAACGGTCAACTGGTTGACGGCAAGTTTCCCGTAATTCTGATGCGCACGCCCTACAACAAAGAAAACTCCGCTCAGAGTGCGAATTCCTTCGTCTCCCACGGATACGTCGTCGTTCTGCAAGACGTGCGTGGCCGCTACAAATCAGAAGGACACTGGCGTCCGCATTACGACGACCCGAACGACGGATTCGATACTGCACAATGGATTGGCTCGCAGCCCTGGTGCGATGGTGGCATCGGCACGATGGGCTCGTCGTATGGCGGTGCGACGCAACACTCGCTCGCCATTGCCAACGCCCCCTACATCAAGGCCATGGTTCCCCGCAACGCAATGTCGGACTATGGACGCTACGGCGTTCGCCATAACGGAGCCTTCGAACTCCGCTTCTTCAACTGGGTCTTCACTCTCGGCAATGCCACCGGAACTCCAGACGCGCTCCCGGCGGCCAAACGCGCCGCAACCGATCCCGCCGCCGTGAAAGCGCTGGTGGAAATGGGCGATCAAGTTCGCAATTATGTTCGCGCGCTGCCTTTGCGTCCCGGGACAACTCCGCTCAAGTTTGCTCCCGACTACGAGTCCTGGCTGATCGAAGCCATGAGCCACGGCGATTACGACGATTTCTGGAAGAATTCCGGCGCGAGCGTCGTTGACCATCTCGCCGAATATAAGGATGTTCCCGAATACCACACCACCGGTTGGTACGATTCTTGGGGCACACAGGTCGCCAATATAAATTTCGTCGAGCTGCGCCGGACCAAGAAAAGTCTCCAGCGCCTGATCATCGGCCCGTGGATCCACAGCAGTGAGAACCTCAGTTACGCCGGGGAGGCGCAATTCACCGACGACGCGGCGCTCGATCTCACAGCGTTTCACCTCCGGTGGTTTGATCATTGGCTGAAAGGCATTGACAACGGAGTGGATCGCGAGCCTACCGTGCGAATCTACGTGATGGGTGGAGGCGATGCCCACAAAACACCTGAAGGCCGCATCTTCGTCGGAGGCCATTGGCGGAACGAACAGGACTGGCCGCTGGCTCGCACCTCGCCCACACCCTACTATCTGCATGCGAACGGTGTGCTTTCGCCTGAGAGGCCAGCAGAAGATCACCCAATCACCTATCAGTTCGACCCGCGTAATCCAGTGCCAACCATCGGAGGGAATGTTTCCTCGCAAGGAACGCTGATGTTCCAGGGAGCGGCCGACCAGCGCTGTCGCCTCGATTTCTGGCTCTGCTCTGATACGAAGCCGCTCTCCGCCCGAAATGATGTGCTCGTATTCCAGACGCCTGCGCTCGCCAGTGACATCGAAGTCACTGGCCGCCTCATCGTAAAACTTTGGGCGTCCTCGGACGCTGTCGATACCGATTTCACCGCCAAGCTCGTTGACGTCTACCCTCCGAATGCCGACTTTCCATCTGGAGTCGATCTCAACATCGCCGACAGCATCGTACGCGCTCGTTATCGCGACGGTTTTGGCAAGGCCGAACTCCTGAAGCCTGGCCAGCCCTACGAATTCACCATCGAGATGTATCCGACTTCGGTGGTATTCAAGAAGGGACATAGCATCCGTCTCGACATCTCAAGCAGCAACTTTCCCCGCTTCGACATCAACCCAAACACAGGAGAACCGCTCAACAACAACCGCCGCTCGCAGGTCGCGGACAACACGGTCTACCTGGACGCAAAGCACCCCTCTCAGATTGTCTTGCCCGTAGTTCCAGCGGAGACGACGGATACGTCGGCCCGTGGGAGTGGGAGCGATGGCGGACGTTGAGGAAACCGCATGATGTTCCGCGCGATTCCGTCCGACCGCCGCCCCCCAGGGCAGCGGTTCAGCAAGGCTTACAAGGACCGGTTGTTGCCCAATCCGTTACTCGTGACGCCTTGAAGAAGTAATTAATCGCAGGAAAAAATACTTTTCCGGCGGATGAACGGACACAGCTTCCCGTACGCTATGCGGAAGAGTTGCCGACCATCCACCACAATCGTCGCATCCGGTGGGACGTGCTGCACAGTCTATAATTGCGCGCACGGATGGCTCTTACCCCTGGGACAAAACTCGGACCGTATGAAATCGTCGTTCCGGTGGGCGCGGGCGGAATGGGCGAAGTGTATCGGGCGCGCGACTCGCGGCTGAACCGAGACGTTGCGATTAAGGTCTTGCCCGCGGCTTTCGCCCGCGATCCCGAGCGGTTGCGGCGATTCCAGCAGGAGGCGCAGGTCATCGCCGCGCTGAATCATCCCAATATTCTGGCCATTCACGATTTTGGCGAGCACGAGGGCTCGCCTTACCTGGTGACGGAGTTTCTTGAAGGCGAAACTCTGCGCGAGCGGCTAGGCACCATGCCGCTGCGCAAGGCGATCGAATCTGCCGAGCAGATCGCGCGCGGTCTGGCTGCGGCACACGACAAGGGAATCGTCCACCGCGATCTGAAGCCGGAAAACATTTTCATCACCCGCGACGGACGAGTGAAGATTCTTGACTTCGGTCTGGCGAAGCTGAGCCATCCCGAGTCGACAGCCGACGCTGCGACCCTGGCTTCGCAAACTGAGCCCGGCGTGATGCTGGGTACAGTCGGTTACATGTCGCCGGAGCAGGTGAAGGGACAAAACGCGGATCAGCGCTCCGACCTATTCAGCTTTGGCGCAATTCTCTACGAAATACTCTCGGGCAATCGCGCTTTCCACGGCGAGACTTCAGTCGAAACCATGCGCGCGAT
>Ga0209006_10002044_pt1 | contig 18336 bp, 14 predicted proteins | sample JacPin_JW_Ref_O2_FD_188567 | JGI IMG/M metagenome (GOLD analysis project Ga0209006, IMG submission 188567) | Forest soil microbial communities from Algoma, Ontario, Canada - Jack Pine, Ontario site 1_JW_Ref_O2 (SPAdes) (version 2) | ecosystem: Environmental > Terrestrial > Soil > Boreal...
GCCAGCGAATCCTTATGTGCGCATTGTGGCCGCGTTTGAGACTATGGCCGGAATTTTCTACGTCGCAGTGGTGGTTGCGCGCCTGGTGTCGTCCTACCGGCCCGCACCGGTAGGAGCACAGCACTCGGCCGATTTCACATCTACATTCGATGAACTGCCCACCGGGCTTGAAGTTGAACGGGAGAGGCAGGAAGATCTATGAGCCGCACCGTAATCGAGTACGTGCTTTCCCGGCTGCATACGATTGGCATCACGGATGTTTTTGGTGTGCCCGGAGATTTCGCATTTCCCGTGAACGATGCTATTTGTCTCCACCCGCAAATGCAATGGATTGGCTGCTGCAACGAACTCAACGCCGCCTACGCAGCTGACGGTTACGCGAGAATTAAAGGTTTTGGCGCAATATGCACCACATACGGAGTCGGCGAATTGAGCGCTATGGCCGGAATCGCCGGAGCCTACGCGGAGCATCTTCCGATATTTCACCTTGTCGGAATGCCGAACATGGCCCTGCAATCCGCTCATGCTCTGATGCATCACACGCTAGGGAATGGCGAGTACGATTTATTCCATCGGATGACCACACCCGTGGTCTGCGCCAGCGCTATCATGACTCCGCAAAACGCAGCGTACGAAACTGAGCGCCTCATAGCCGAGGCTGTGTATCACCGACGCCCCGTCTACATGGGATTTCCCGCTGATGTGGCCGCTCAGCCTTTAGCGCGATCGACGCAACCCGTCCCGCAGCCACGAAGCAATCCGGCGTCTCTATCTGCGGCCACCGATGCAGTTGTCAACACACTCGCCCAAGCCAAGTCGGCGTGTATTCTGCCGGGCATCATCGTCAAGCGTGTCGGATTACAAACCGCTCTGCAGTCTTTGGTCGATGCCTCGGGCCTTCCGTTCGCAACCATGTTCATGGACAAGACGGTGCTCGACGAGCAGCACCCATCGTATGTCGGAATGTATGACGGCAAGCTCATGAACGAAGCAGTGCGCGAGTTCGTTGAAGGCAGCGACGTCGTACTCGCCATCGGAACGTTATTAACTGATTTCAACAGTGGCGCCTTCACCGCGAACCTGGATCCATCTAAAACGATCAACATTCAGCATCATCGAACCAATGTAGGCTCGGCGACATTCTCCAACGTAGAGATGGGAGAACTTCTGGCAAGCTTGGCTGAGTGTCTAACAACACGCGATTGGAAAAGGTTGACACCAACATCGCTCGGCGATCCGACTGGACAGGGAACTGATTCCATAACGGCCGCCTCTCTCTATCCCCGCTGGGCGAATTTCCTGAACGCCGACGACATCCTGATTGCGGAAACTGGAACCGCCTCTATGGGTCTAGGCTTTGCCCGAATGCCGAGAGGAGCGTCGTTCCATAATCAAACCCTCTGGGGTTCGATAGGTTGGGCAACTCCTGCAGCTTTCGGAGCCGCAGTAGCCGCGCCGACAAGTCGCGTGGTGCTGGTGACCGGCGAAGGCTCCCATCAACTCACGGCGCAAGAAGTGTCGCAATTCGGACGCCGGGGCTTAAAACCGGTCATCTTCGTGCTCAACAATGCCGGATACCTCATTGAGAGGCTTCTGTGTAAAGATCCTGCGATTGCGTATAACGATGTTGCTGCGTGGCGTTATGCGGAGCTGCCACACGCCTTAGGATGCGACGGCTGGTACACCGCTCGGGTAGCAACTTGTGGAGAATTCGATCAAGCGCTGCAACAGGCTGGTCAGGCGGGCTGTGGGGTTTACATCGAAGTAGTCACCGACGCCTATGCCTCATCGCAGCTGGCTCTGAAGTTAAGCAAGCAAGTGCGGAGCCTGTACAAATCATGAACAGGTGAATGGCAGAGAGCGGTAACGGGGTGCGCTGGTTGGGTGGCACGCCGCTAATCGAGGGTTTTTCTTGCTGTATGATACGGCGAAGCCGCGATCACATTGGCGACAACGCAATCCACAAGACGTCTTTCGAGAAGGAAGCCATGCGTAACGTAATCCGATTTCTATTGATTCCTATTCTTGCAAGCTTAGGCCTCGCTGTTGCCAGTCCGGCCCAGGCACAGAATTCGTCCTCAAAAATCACCGCTGCGGCCGCTTGGACCATCCCATCGAACTTCGCCGCCAACGCCCACGCCGCCTGCACCGAACCCTCGAAGATCAGCGAATGTTTCATCGGCCGGATGGCGAAAGCTGGAGCCAGCGCCAGCGCGGTCAATTTTGCGCGTCGCCTCTACAAGCAAAATGGAGGAGACCTCGGCATTATGACCGGATTCCAACCGATGGGCCCGGTGGCTTGCGCTTGGATCACTTACCCGCTGCGCGCCAATACCAACTTCGGTCTTCTGTTCGTTAACGGAGAGCCGGGTATAGTCAACGTGGAGGACTTGAAACTCCTCGACCAAAAGACAATGAAACAAAGCGGCCAGTTTCAGGATTTAAAGAAAGGCCAATTTCCCAAAGTCGATGTATGGCCGGGCGATCGGGATGGCACGACCTGGCCTAATTCGCAGCCGGGCCCCAACGGCGGAGTTCAGTTCGCGGTGGATTACCCTTTGATCAACGGATGCCACGCCTGTGCCCGCGCCGGGCGCGCCATCTTCGACTGGAATTTCGACGCACAAGGGAAGTTTTTGGGGACAACTTTTCAGGGCATGACCCCGCCACCATTGCCCTAGCCATTCTCGGGGATGGCGGATGTTTCCGCCAAAATGACTCTGGTAAGATGAACGCGAATTGGTGCAGTTGCGGACGGCACCCCCTCTGTCGTTACATCGTTTCGAGAGCGGGAACGCGTGAATGACGCCTCTGATACCGTGTTTCGGAACAAAGTCAGAAGGAGCAGTTTGCGATGCTGCGGCTAATACGAGAGCTGATTCGACCACATCGGGGAACACTGGCCGTGGTTTTGGCAGCCATGTTTGTCGAAACGCTCATGGCGCTCGCCGCACCGTGGCCACTAAAAGTCATTCTCGACAACGTTGTCGGCAGCCATCATCTGCCTAAATTCCTTGATTCGCTCCTCCGTTCTTCATTCGGCGAATCCATGGGCCAGGGAAAACTGGAAATCGCCGCATTCGCGGCTCTGGCATTGGTCCTCATAGCCGTCATCGGTTCGATCGCCTCTTACATTGACAACTATTACACCGAGAGCGTCGGCCAATGGGTAGCGCACGACTTGCGGATGCGGACCTATGACCATCTGCAACGCCTCTCGCTGGCGTATTACGACACCCACCAAACTGGCGCCACTCTGAGTACCATCACGAACGACATCCAGACCATCCAGAACTTTGCTTCCTCGTCGACGCTGGGGATAGTGGTTGACCTAATCACGATTCTGGAAATGCTGGGGCTGATGTTCTGGCTCAATTGGGACTTCGCTCTCATCGCGGTAGGCATCACGCCCTTTCTGCTCTTCTTCATGTCACGTTTCAAGAAGGCGGTAAAAAGCGCAACCAGAAATGTCCGCTTGCGCCAAGCCGACATTGTTTCGGTTGTTCAGGAAGGGATTGAATCTGAGCGCGTGGTGAAGGCTTTTGGCCGTCAGGATTTGGAAGAGCAGAAACTGGAAGGCGTCAGCCGCGCCACGGTGGATGCCGCCTTGAAGGCGCGTCAGGTAAAAGCGTTGTTAGGTCCGCTCGTGAATATAGCGGTAGCAGCCTGCACCGGGTTCGTTCTGTGGCGCGGTGCTGCACTCATTCTCAAAGGTGCAATGACGGCGGGTGCGCTGACCGTGTTTCTGGCCTACCTCACCAAATTTTTCAAGCCGGTGCAGGATCTCGCGAAAATGACTAACACCATCGCGCAGACCACGGTTGGCGTCGAACGGGTGCAGGCGATCCTCGAGACCGACACAACTATTCCGGAGCGTCTCGACGCCAAACCTCCAGACGCAATTCGCGGGGAAGTAGTTTTTGATAACGTGGGCTTTTCGTACCTGAAAGACGAACCCATACTCGAAGGCGTCAGCTTCTCGATCAAGCCCGGTCAATTCGTCGGAATAGTGGGTCCCACGGGCGGCGGTAAATCGACTGTCGTAAGCCTGATCGCCCGGTTCTATGATCCGACCTCAGGCGCGATCAAACTGGATGGAGTCGACATTCGCGATTACACGCTCCGTGGCCTGCGAGATCAGATCGGCTACGTTTTGCAGGATACCGTGCTATTTCGTGGGACGATTCGCGACAATATCGCCTACGGGCGTCCCAATGCGACGCAGGAACAAATCGAAGAAGCCGCAAAATTAGCTAACGCCGATGAGTTCATCGCCGCGATGCCCCACGGTTATGACACGCTCGTCGGCGAACGTGGCCTGACTCTTTCTGGCGGCCAGCGCCAGCGTATTGGTATCGCCCGAGCCATTATCCGCAACAGCCCGATTCTCATTCTGGATGAGCCGACTGCAGCGCTCGACACCGAGTCGGAAAGAGTGGTGATCGAAGCATTAGAGCGGCTGATGAAAGGTCGGACCGTGATTACGATCGCGCACCGCCTCAGTACGATCCGCGATGCCGATAAAATTGTTGTGTTGAAGGGTCACGTCGTCGCCGAACAAGGGACCCATCAGGAACTGTTACAACTCGGCGGAGTTTACGCCGGCCTTTACCAGATACAGCTGGATCCGGCGGCGAATGCTGGTAATCCTTTCGGCAGTCAACACAACGAGGGGACAACGGGCAACGGCTCGTCTTCCGCGGAATCGATGATACCCACGGTAGCGACTCCTTCTCCATTGCCGGATTCAAAACCGGTTTAGTTGTAGCATTATGTACCGGGGGGCATTCCTCCAAAGCGTTATCGAAAGCAACAAGACGCAAACCGATTGGAGGTGTGATGTCCCGTTCGTTGCTGGTTCTGCCCGACGATTCAGCACAACCCATTCTCGACGCCATCAATGCAACTGCGAAATCGCTGCGCATCAAGATGTTTGTTTTCTCCGATCCCGCGTTGTTGCAAGCGGTGGTCAACGCCCAAAAACGCGGCGCGAAAGTTCAGGTGATGCTGAATCCGGCCCGGCGCAGTGGCCAAATCGAGAATGAAGACTCGCGCAAGGTTCTGGTTGATGGCGGAGTCGATGTAATCGATAGCAATCCGGCGTTCGATCTTACTCACGAGAAGTCGATGGTGGTCGATGACAAAACCGCCTTTGTCTATTCGCTCAACTGGGATCCGAAGAATCTTCAAAAGACTCGGGACTACGCGGTAATCACCGATCATGCCCATGAAGTTGCCGAGATCATCGATTGTTTCGAAGCGGATTGGAATCGGAAGGAGTTCGATCCGGGGGATCGAGCCCATCTTATCTGGTGCAAAGGCAACGCTCGCGACAGGATTGCCGATCTGATCGATAAGACCAAACACATGCTAGTCGTTCAAAATGAACGCTATCAGGACCCCATCATTATCGAGCGACTCATTCGCGCCCGAATGCGCGGTGTAAAGGTCCACGTGATGGCGCGTCCGCCACATACCCTGAAGCAGGAAAAGCTTCTGGAAGCCGTCGGCGGCCTGCGCATGATGGATGACGTCGGCATCAAGATCCACAAACTCACTCATCTCAAACTACATGCCAAGATGCTGTTGTCGGACGACCTGCGGGCCATCATCGGTTCTATCAATCTCACTCCTGGAAGCTTCGATAGCCGACGGGAGCTTGCCATCGAAGTCGCGGATGAAAATGTGATTGAACGCCTGCATAAAACCGCGCACGACGATTGGAAGCAGTCTCATCCGCTGGATTTAAGCGACGAAGGTCTACTGAAGGATTTAGAGAACCGGCGCAACACTGAAGCTCTGGCCCTGCACGGCGACAAGGATCACGAGGACGATAAGTAAGAAGTTAAAGGTCGAGGCCGCTGGCGCAGTGGCGACATTTCTGCAACGCAACAAGTTACAATTCAAATACTGGATTACAGGAGAAGACAACAAAAATGAGCGTATTCGTCAGAGTAGTTCTCGCATTATCACTAGCTTCAATGGCTTTCGGAGCGGACGACGTTGTGAGCGCAGTCCATGGCACTGTCGATAAAGTGGACGCGGGTGGAAAGGTCGTCGTCGTGAAAACCGCCGATGGTACCGAACACACACTGCATTTCATGAAGGAAACTACCGTCCACGGCGCTGATGCCTCTGCCATGGCTGCAAAAGATTCCTGGCACGGACTCACTAAAGGATCGGAAGTTGTTGCCCACTACACCAAGCGTGGAACCGAAGATACCGCCGTGGAATTTGACCGGGTTGGCAAAGGCGGTCTTAAGGCCACCGAAGGAACTATCAAAGCCGTTGACCGCGGCACAAAAACCATCGTTATTAAGACCGGCGATGGCACCGAAGAAACCTTCAAGCTTACGGGTCACGCTGCCGATGATGCCGGAAAAGATATCGGCAAGGAAACTGAAAAGGGCACTAAAGTGGTCGTCTATTCATCCGAGGACGCAGGAAAGAAAGTCGCCCATTTCTTTGAAAAGATCTAATCACGAAAGTTGAAATCGCCGCGTCTCCGCGCAATGCGGAGACGCATTACCCTCCTCTAAATCCCCTACCACTGATTCCAGTCCTCCCTTTCGAGTCGCGCCTGCCCTTGACATGTTTTTCTGGATCATGTACACAGGTCACAATTTCGCGCTCGGGGTTTAAGTGTGATTGAAATGGTGGCGGCCGCCGGAGCAATCTTGCTCCTCGATCAGTGGACTAAACGCGCGGTGCGTCCGATCGCGTCGGTTGATCTGCCGTCCACAACGTATATCCCTCGCATTCGCCATTTAGAAAACGCCAACCGAATCTACCGCAATCCGAGTGCACGGGTTGCAATGGTGTTCGTTTGGTTGGGAGCTGTGGCATCCGGAATAGCCCTGCGAGAATCGGGAATGTGGTTCCAGCACAACACTTCGTTAACAGGTCTAGGTTTTGCTCTGGGCGGAGCGGCTGGAAACCTGATAGACATCTGGCGTCACCAGTCGGTAACAGACTTCATCGACCTCGGTTGGTGGCCGGTTTTTAACCTGGCTGATGTGGGCATTGTAGGAGGCTTGCTGCTGGCCTTCTGGCCGTAAGAAACTTTCAACAAGTAACGAACCATCGACGACTACGCTCATGCACCGCGTCCTCTTCAAATATCGAAGCATCACCGTCTGGAGCTATCCCGCGATGCTCTACATCGGTCTTGTTTCGGGCGTCATTGTGGGCAACATCGCAGCCCACGCTGCTGGTCTTGATGCCCTGCGCGTCTACATCGCCACAATTGTTCTGATCGTCCCAGCATTGGCGGGCGCACGATTACTCTATGTGGTTGTCGAGTGGCCGATCTATCGCCAGAATCTGCGCCGAATCTGGGACCGTAACGACGGCGGGTACATTATGTACGGCGGACTTCCACTGGCGCTTGTGGTCTCAGTGCCGCTGTTACGCATTCTCCATCTTAGTTTCCCCGCGTTTTGGGATGTAGCCATACTGACCATTCTGGTCGGAATGATTTTCACTCGTGTGGGCTGTCTATTGAACGGCTGCTGCGCGGGCCGTCCATCCGATACGTGGTTTGGTCTATACTTGCCGAACCCTAAAGGAGTCTGGGAGAAACGAATTCCCACGCAGGCGTTAGAGTCTGCCTGGGCAGCGATTCTCCTGATTTGCGCAGTCGCATTACGCAGGTCGCTTCCATTCCCCGGAGCCCTGTTTTTATTTGTGTGTCTCGGATACGCCAGCGGCCGCTTAGTCATGGAGTTTGTGCGCGAGCGCAAGCCCCAAGCCTCTGGCTATAGCGTGGCTCACATTACCTCTCTGGCCATAAGTCTGTTGTCTGTTTCTTACCTGATCATTTACTGGCGAAAGTAAGCGTTGGGCCGTACATCAGTGGTAGATGTTTTGAACCGAACGCTGTTCAAGCCGCAATGCGGCGAGAAACGCAGCGGCGCAGAGCCGTGGCGATTTTTTTTAAGGTGGTCATGCAATGGCAAACATTCTCACTGGCGATTTCGACGTCGTAGCGGAATTTGCAGTTCTCACGGTCGACCGGCTGTTAGCGACGATGCATCAAACCGGGAGATTTCTCCACTCCATCTCCATTCGGGTAGATGACAATCCTCGCCCACAACGTCCCGGTTGGCCGGTGATAGTTGGGGCCGTCGATGGCTTCGGGGATGCAATCGCCAATCAGCGTCAGATTGGGAGGCCAAATCCGTTCCCCAGTGCTGCGACTGTTGCCAGCGCCGCTTTCGCACATCTGGGGACGTTGCTGAATCCCGATCAATTGGTTAACGTTCTGCCGCCCTTCACTCCCTCTCATATTTCGGGAGTCGCCCAACTTCAGCTGTTTCCACCTACAATCGCCAACCCCCAAAGCGATAGCACCAACCTTACAGTGCGGATGAATTTAATCTGCCGTTTTTTCCCCGACAAAGGCACCGCTCCCTTAGCGGAATTTATCCGTGGAGACCTGCAGATCACCGCGCCGATGAACAAAATTGTCTCCGGAAAGATCAACGTCCTCGATATCGACTTCAAGGCCGAAGACGCAGTGATTAGTTTCACGCCTTCCTACACAAGTAATCCGCTGAGTGCCGAAGATCTGGCGGGAATCAATCTCTGCATCCAAAATGGATTACAAACGAGTTTCTTGCCGTCCAGCGTCACCTTGCCCAACACCATCGCTGACGTACAACTGAAAACTTTGCCGGGTGCCTTGGTTGTGATGCTGGATCTGAATGATCACCCCTCGACAGCGAGCAGCGTGAACAACGTTTTTTTGGATTTCGGCAATGATGATTTCGCCATTGCTGTCGGTCGCGACTATTTATTGAACACACTTCGAATGGTAAGTGACAACGTTCTCAGCCAGGGATTCGCCCCGGTGCAATTCTCCGTGGACCTTTCGTTGTGGGGAATCGGTGAGACTCTGCATTACGACTATCCAATCCAAGTAAGCACCGCCAGTTTCGACCTACAACCTGGCAACATCGTCCTGACGATCAACGGCTCCGCCGGACCCGAAACCCATGGTCACCCTCCCAGCAGCTTTAATTTCACCGTCACGGTGCAGTTTTCGCTGCAAGCCTCTGGACCTGACGTGTCGCTCATCCTCGGAAATGTTTCGGTGAGCACCAGCAGCACACTGGCTGGAATCGTCGATTTCTTTACTGGAGATATTACCGATGCCGTGCGTAACGCGGTAACCACGGCCATCTCGTCGACTGGCGTGGGAGCGATGGTTAGCGCTATGTTTAATGCCAATACGAATCTCGGAAACTCCCTGAATTCGCAGTTGAATCCTACCGACGGAAGCGCCCAAATCCAGTCTCAACAACTTTTCCTGATTTACAACTCGGTGGATATTCAAGCTGCCGGGGTTGTGCTCCACGGTTCTTTGCTGGTCTTCGATTGGCCCGCGCCATACGTCGAATTCGAACCCATACCTCCCAGCGCTGGGATCGGAGGAATTATTTCTCCAATTCAGGGCACCGATTATTCAGCTCTGAAAACCTGGATTCCGGGAGGAACGATCGGTGAATACGAATGGAGTATGCAAGGCCAATCTGGCCCGTTCGACATTGATCATAATCGCTTCGTCCTGCTCCATTCGGGGCAGGTAGTAGCCGAGCCCGTAGCTGCTGCGGCCGCCGCAATTGCACTCCCCGGATATTCGCCACTTTGCTTGACGATTACTGGTAACCGCATTTCCAATTACGGAACTCCAGCGGTTTATCAAAACGTTAGCGCGAGCATTTGCGGATACACCAGATTCCCTCTGCTTCCGGGAATCGAAATCGGCGCGGCAAATCTAGCTTTAACGGTAGCCATCACGCGTCCCAGTCCCACCGGCGGCCTTGTCGTCTCAGGCGAGGTGGCCGCGGCCGTCGATCCAGCCGGCGGTGCTGCGCCAAATCTGGTCGTCCACTATGCTGATTCGGCATCATCGGCGCAGTTGCAATTTCTAACGCAGGCCATAAGCAAAAGTCATCACAAGAGTGCTCCTACTGCCGCCGTTGCCGTTCTTACGCCGGATCAATTGGCCAAAGCTCCGTACACTACAGGCATCGTTTACGGGGTGGATCACGATGGAAGTTGGGCCAAAGCGTTCAAAATCAAATCGACGAAGCGCCCGCTGACGCTGATTGTCGCTCCGGGAGGCAAGATCGTCTGGGAGAGTGAAGGCCCGATCAATGCAGACGTGCTAGCGAAAGCTCTTACCCGACACCTCATCAAACGCTCCCCTGTGAAGCTCAGCCTGCCGCGCTTGAATGTGCGCATCGGTCAGCCAGCTCCAAACTTTCTTTTTGAATATGCCTCCGGCCGCGAGATGCCGCTGAGCAAGCTTTCAGGTCAGCCGATCATTCTCATTTTCTGGAGGAGCACGGTGAAATCCAGCATCACCGCGGTGCGGAATCTACAAGTTTTCACAGCAAAAAGCACCGTGGCGACGAAGGTCCGGTCGGTATTGAAGACGAATTCTGCCACTCCGGTCGTCCTGGCTATCAACGATGGAGAAGACCCACAGGTAGCGAGAGCCGCGGCGGCTGAAAGCGGAATAACCGCGATTCTCGTGACCGATCCCAAACGCGAGATAAGCCAGGGTTACGGAGTGAACATGTGGCCCACGATTGTCTCCCTCGACCAGAACGGACTCATCGCTGGGATTAAGTACGGATATTTGCCGGGTGAACCGTCTGACTCACCATCGCAGACGAAAAAGGCTTCGTGAGAAATTGGCGAAACTTGGATTAAAACGGATCGCATAGCGGTCCGAGAAGTGGCCCCGAGTTGCAAGGAGTGTCCATATGATCGATCTATTTTTACTTCTTACTCCAATCCTATTGCTGGGAGTAGTTGCACTCCTCGGTTTTGCGGGCTGCGGCTTCCATCCACGCGAGGCAACCTCGATCAGCATCGCGCCCAATTCTGGCACCACTCTCGGAGGAACGCCCGTAACCATTTCCCTGCAAGGAGACACCTTTTTATCAAACGTTACGGTAAAATTTGCTGCCGTTTCAGTGCCGGCAACCATAACCGGCGCAACCACGGTAACCGCAAACACTCCGGCGGAGGGAGCGGGATCTGTAGACGTAGAGGTTGATTACCAAGGACCCTACGATGCTTCGACAGCTTCGCTACCCGACGGTTTTACTTACGTGGCCCCGCCGGTTCTCGTAGTTACTCCGTTGCTACCGCCGGCGGTGTCCCGCGTCGCCGCTGGAGTCACAAATTCCGCGTCGCTGCCCACAGCCGCGGGGATCAAGCTCGTCGTCGTCACCGTGGAATGGGGAGGTTCGACCGGAGCTGTTCTCAATACTCCAACCAGCGCGGGTGTTACCTTCACGCAACTCGGCGCCACCGATACCCTGAATCCACAAAAAGTGCAGGTGGCCACGTTCTACGCTTTCGCCGATCTCACCTCCGGCATTACCGTGACGGCCACGCTGATAGGTGCCACTAGCGCCGATTTCAATCTCCTCGTTTCTGCTTACGACAATGTGAATTCCGGCAGCGTGCCCGTATCCGCTTCGACGCAAGGGACCGGGATCACAATCTCAAAAACATTGGATACATCTGCGCTTACGTCCGGTGATCTGGTCTACGCTGTCATCATCACACGAGGTGGGGGCGGCGCGCTGAAGGGATCTTTGACGCCAGGACAAAGTTTTACAGCGGAAACGGCCGAAGGCGACTATATTCTTCTGGAAACAGATTCACTCCAGCAATCCGACATCGGAAGCGTCACGGTATCCGCCACCGATGCCCAGGCGATCGCGACCTCGCTTTGGTACGTTCTAACGGTGACCATGGAGCATGCTTAGCGCGACGAGAAAAGCATGATGTGATCGCAGGGGCCCACCTTCTGGCAGCCGTTTTTCGTCGTATTCGATCCTGTTGGAAAACGCTTGGCCGGTGTTGATTTCTGAACGTCACGCTTTGGCGTTGCGGTTTTGCAGATCCTAAATCCATCTTCAGCTGTTGAAGTCAACACGGAGTGGGCTCGTTGGAGGAACCACAATGGATGTGTTCGTACTTCTAACCCCAATCTTTCTGTTGGTGATTGTGGCTCTTTTCGGCTTCGTCGGCTGCCAACAACTTTTTGGCGTCGTAAAGGGGGGCTACCCTGACCTCGTAATTGACAGCATCGCGCCAATCTCCGGGCCTAGCGCTGGTGGGACATCAGTGCAGATACTAGGCTCGGCTTTTCTGGACGCGGATGGTGTCAATTTCGGCAGTGTCGATGCAAGCGATTTCTCTGTCGACAGTTCTTCCGAAATCACCGCTACTACTCCGGCGGCGACTTCTCAGGGACCGGTTGATGTTGCGGTGAGCAATCAAGGAGAGCTGAGCAATACCGTAACGTTTACCTATTTCGATATCGGTTACGTTCAGTCCGGTTCGAGCGTGCAAACCGTCAACCCGCCGATTTCGGTGGCGCTGGCCAACACCACCGCAACAAATCTTCTCATCGCCGCGGTTTCGTATGCCGGCCTGGCTGCGGGAAGTGTCACAGTCGCCGACAACCTTGGCAACGTCTTCACCCTGGCTGGGAGCGGTCCGTGGTTCCGGCAGTCCCGCATTTTCTATCTGCCCAACATTCCGGGAGGGAACGTCACAATTACTGCAACAGGTGTAGGCGGAGCCAGCGGTCCTTGTGCTATGTGCGTCTCCGAATACTCCGGAGCGGACGCGACGGTGAACGCGATTTACAATTTTTCTACCGCTCACTCCAGCAATGGTCCGGCGGGGATAGAAACCATACAAGGGGTGACGGTACCACTGGCTAACGCGGGAGACATCGCTTACGTCGTGGTTTTCGCCTCTCAGGATTCTGCATTGGCGGAAGGCCCGAATCTTACTTCTCGCACATCAACCGTCGGCTTGTTGTTGATGGAAGACAGCATGGCTCCCCTCACTGCGGCGCAACCGGTTGCTACCGATGACACTACCGGAGGCAGCTTCGTGCCTTGGGTCATTCTTGCTGTCGCCATCAAGGCCTAAAGCTAAACTCCCGATGTGAGAGATGGAAATAGCGAAGTGGCAGGTCAACACCTTTACTCCTTCTGCGGGGCAATCCTAAAAGTTTCGTGTAAGTCGACCGGCTCAGATGGGATCGACACTCCTCGCGAAAGGCTTAAATGTACGCCTGCCACACTGAAAGTATAGGTGCCCGAAGGAAGATCGCGAAAAGCGAATTTCCCCAGCGATCCGTGACTGCTCGCAGCCCTAACGTCGGGATTTCAACCACCGCCTCAGGCAGGGCAACATAGTGGCCGGGGTCGGGGTCGTAGTAACTTACCTCTCCGGAGAGCGTTCGCATCGCCCGAATTAGAAAACTAGCCTGTAGGGGCCGTGGCGGGGTCAATCGCCAGCCGGTATACTCCAGAGCCAAGCCCGGAAACTTCAAAGCGTCCGCCCGCATCGGAGTGCACCTTGAGATTCACAGTGGTGCCAACGATTCCGATCTCCACTGCTGGAATTCCCACCCCCGCATCGTTCTTCACGTACCCAATCAGTTCGCTGGCTGCAAAAGTAATCCCAAAATTGGTGAATGTATTAATAGCGGCGGTGGCGACCGAAGGAGTGGTAAACCAGAAGGGCTGTGTCGATCGAAACTTGGCGTCGATGGTGTGCGTTCCGGTGGGAACATGAGCAAATATGTATCGTCCCTGCGCGTCCGTCTCTGTAGTCTGCCAGCCATCCAAAACCAGTTCGATTCCCGGCAGGGTCCGCATCTTTGGATCGAAATCGCCATTCCTGTCTTCATCTACAAACACCACGCCTGTAATCGCTCCGTGAGCTCCCGGATTCAAAAATCCAGGGAGCGCCGAGAAGGTGTGCCGCAACCCGATTTCGAGTTGCGGAGAAAGTTGGGTTTAACCTAACGCCGAATAATGGAACCACGAGTAAGAAAGAAACAACTCGGTCGATTTCGTGAGCGACTTCGTGTAGTTGCCGCTCTGGATCCAATTGTTGTTGTCTCCCTGGAGCATCTGTTCTCTGCTGCCAGTGAAGTCGAGGCTCAACCGTTGCGGCCTCGTTCCCTGCGAGCTCCAACTCAAACTGGAGCCGATCTGAAGGCGCACTGGCAAGAAGTTCAGGGATGCCTGCTGAGCGTCGCAGAATCATTCCCTCCCGTGACAATAAGGTTGAAGCGCAGAACCCGGGTTGTAGTCAGAACCACAATCTACGTCACGCCCGGTTTGCGGGCGGCAATGTAGACGCTGCCGTCATCGGCGAGTACACGTGCATGCACGGAACGATGGGAAAAAGCGATAATCACCCACGGAATCGTAAGCTCTATCCGCTTTCCGGTTTCGATTATGAGCGGTTTGTCATTCTCGTGGAGATCGTCGTTAGCGCGGTTGGAGTGTGAACCTGCGCTTCTGCCGCTCCCAGGAGAAGGATTGACAGGATGACGCAGGCAGTTCGATTCATGGAACGACAAAGTCCGAGGAAGTAATCAGCAAACCGGCTTCGTGTTTCAGAGAAACCAGAGCGCGATATTTGCCAGGTTTCAACGGCCTGGGATACTCGGCTTTAAAATCCCACCGTATGCCTGCACCGAACCAAAGGCAATGGTCGCCGAAGGCGTGCCGCTTCCGCCGAGCGTGATGCCGCTTACGTCGGTCGAGAAAACCATGCTCATCGATCCCGAAACGGTGGCAGTTACTGCGAGGGTTCCTGAAACGGAAGTCGCGAGCGCTCCCGCTGGCAATAAAGTAACGCAAACCGCAACCGCTAAGAACCAACCCCGTCGCTCCACTGCATCCTCCCGCCCGGATGTGAATCCAGCCCGACTCCGGTAAGCGGTTGATCGCTGCTTAATCTATCGGCGAATCGGGAAGTCTCTTAATTGGGAGAGAATGTCCCAGCAATACAGGATGAAAGCCCCTCTGCTGCATGTTTTGCGTGGTCCGAAGGGTGGCATGGCAACTCTTAAGGATTAGAAGCCGCCGGAACCTGCACCGCTGCCGGAGTCTGTTGCGGTTGGGGTGCCTCGGGCTGGGCTTGCCGGGAAATAATCTGCTGCGAAGTTGGAAGCGTGGAAGCATCCCAACCTCCGCCCAGAGCCTCAACCAACTGCACGCTATCGACAATCTGGGTAACCCGGAGAGTCACCGCAGTCTGTTGATTGGCAAAGAGTGTTGTCTGCGCGGTGATCACGTTTAGATAAGGATCAATGCCCAGCCGGTAACGATCTGTGGCTAGCTTCAGACTACGTTGCGCCGACTGAATCGCGACATCCTGTTCCTGAATTTCTTTGGAAAGAATGCGCAAGGCGGCAAGATTATCTTCCACTTGCTGGAAGGCGACGAGCACCGTGTTGCGATAATTCGCGACGGTCTCGTCGTATTGCGCACGAAATTGCTCGACTGTTGCGCGGCGAAGGCCTCCGTCGTAAATCGTTTCCGCGAGCGACGGGCCCACCGACCAAATGCGGCTCGACCAGTTCAGCCATTTCGAAATGTCGGTACTTTGAAAGCCGGCGGTGGCGCCGATCGTCAGCGTCGGATAATATGCCGCCCGCGCCACCCCGATCTGTGCATTGGCTTGTGCCATCAGCCTCTCATTAGCGGCTATATCTGGACGGCGCTCCAATAGTTGCGAAGGAACGCCAAAAGGAATCGCCGGCGGCGGCGTCTTCAGCGGCTGCACGGAAATTGTGAGTGACGAAGCCGGTTGTCCGACCAAAAGCGCGATGGCATGTTCGTACTGCGCTCGCAGAATGCCGAGATTCGTCGCTTCCGCTCGCGTGGCTTCCAGTTGCGTCTCAGCCTGCGCTACGGCTTCGTCGGAGTCAATTCCGGTTTCGTAGAGCGCCGTGGTCAACTTCAACGACTCCTCGTAAGCTGTCACTGTCGAATCGAGAAGTTGTTTTAGAGCGTCTTGCCCGCGCAACTGGAAGTAATCCACCGCGAGTTCGCTCTGGGCAGTAAGTCGCGTGTTCTCGAGATCGGCCGCGCTGGCTTGCGCATTCGCCACGCCGGCTCGGACGGTGTTGCGCACGCGTCCCCACAAGTCGGGTGTCCATGAAGCGTCGAAAGGCAGGGAATACTCATTAAACGTGTCGCCCGTCGACTGGCCATTATTGTTGTTAGCCGCCGTGCGCTGACGAGTGGCACCTACATTGACACCCACCGTCGGAAAGTATTGAGCCCTAGCTTCCCGCACCAGAGCGCGCGCCGCCATAAAATTTGCAAATGCGGCGGCGACGTTTTGGTTGGAAATGCTGACTTGTTCCTCAAGTGCATTCAGTTGCGTATCGCCAAAAATTTCCCACCACTTGCCGTGCAAGGCGCTGTCCTGCGGTTGCGCCACTTTCCAGCCGTCCATATTCTTGAGATCCTCGGGAGTTACTTCTTTGAATGTTCCCGGGGTCTGCACCGTGGCGCGATTGTACTTCGGCCCGACGACGCATCCCTGCAGCAGCAGCGCGCTAGTGATAACTGCTATAGCCGCACGCATTTTGTTCGTTGCCTTCATTGTTATCTCCAACAACTCGTTGCCCGGTTTTATCACGCGGGATCGCCTCATCCGAATGACTCCGCCCCGGTCGGTCGTTCCACCTTGCCGTGAGCACGCAACCAACGCACGCGCACCCGGTCAAGCGACAGATAAACAACCGGGGTCGTGTACAGGGTGAGCACCTGGCTCAAAATCAAGCCGCCAATGATCGTGATACCCAGCGGCTTGCGGAGTTCCGACCCCGGTCCGGTCCCCAGGGCGAGCGGCAAGGCGCCGAACAGTGCCGCCATCGTCGTCATAAGGATGGGCCGGAAGCGCAGAATACAAGCCTGAAAAATGGAGTCTCGCGGACTCTTGCCTTCGTTTCGCTCTGCCGCCAGCGCGAAGTCAATCATCAAAATTGCGTTTTTCTTCACTATGCCGATCAAAAGAATCACGCCAATAATTGCGATGACGCTAAGGTCCATTTTGAAGATGAGAAGCGCCAGCACTGCACCGACTCCCGCCGATGGCAGGGTAGACAGAATCGTGAGGGGATGCACGTAACTTTCGTAGAGAATACCGAGGACGATATAGACGGCCATCAACGCCGTTATGATCAGAAAAGGCAGGGTCGCCTTGGTGGCCTCGAAAGCCTGAAGCGTGCCTGAGAACATCCCCGTAATCGTGCTGGGCATACCCGCGTTTTGTTCCACCTGTTGGATCTGCTCTGAAGCCTCGCTGAGAGACACGCCCGGCGCTAGGTTGAACGATATGGTAACGGACGGATATTGTCCCTGGTGATTCACAGTAAGCGGTGCGGTGGATGGCTCGTAGTGCGTTACCGCGTTTAGGGGAACCACTTTTCCCTGCGCCGCCCGAATGTAGACGTCCTTCAACTCCGTTGGCGACTGCCAGTACTGCGGTGCGACCTCCATCACCACGTGATACTGATTAATTCCCGTGTACATGGTTGAGACCTGAGCCTGGCCGAAGGCTTCATAGAGAGAACTATCGAGGGATTGTGGCGTAATCCCTAGGCGAGACGCGGTTTCCCGGTCATACGTCAGCATCGCTTGCAGACCGCTGTTCTGTTGGTCGGTATTCACGTCGGTCAGAATTTTTAACTTCCGCATCTGTTGCAGAAGAATCGGGCCCCACTGAACAAGGTCCTGCACATTGTCACTTTGAATCGTGTACTGGTATTGCGCGCTGCTCTGCCTTCCGCCAATGCGGACATCCTGTCCTGCCTGCATAAACGTGTTGGCCCCGGCTACGGCGGCGAGTTTTGGACGCAGACGATCAATGACCTGGTTCGAAGTGGCCTTGCGTTCGTCAAAAGGCTTAAGTCCCATAAAGATGAAGCCGCTGTTGGTGGCACCGCCGCCGCCGGTGAATGCCATTGCGTTGTCCACCGCTGGATCGGCTTTGACGATGCTGACAATTTTCTGCGTCGCGGTCTGCATCGCCTGGAAGGAAATGTCCTGAGAACCCTGAATTCCACCGAAGGCGAGTCCGTTATCCTGCTGCGGGAAATATCCCTTGGGAATGATTGCGAAAAGGTAAAAATTTAATCCGACCGTGAGAGCAAGTACGATCAGCGTCAGGACAGTATGTTCGAGCACCCAGCTCAAACTGTTTTCATAACCACTTAAGAACCAGTTAAAGACACGCTCACTGGCGCGGAACGCTTTGCCGTGCTCTTCGTCGCGGATATGACGGAGCAACCGCGAGCACATCATTGGAGTCGTGGTCAGCGAGATGGCCAACGACACCATAATCGCGACCGAGAGTGTCACCGCGAATTCACGGAACAGCCGGCCGACGATGCCCCCCATCATCAGAATGGGAATGAAAACGGCCACCAGGGAAATGCTGATCGAAAGCACGGTAAAGCCGATTTCGCTGGCTCCTTTA
>Ga0209006_10002045_pt1 | contig 18329 bp, 19 predicted proteins | sample JacPin_JW_Ref_O2_FD_188567 | JGI IMG/M metagenome (GOLD analysis project Ga0209006, IMG submission 188567) | Forest soil microbial communities from Algoma, Ontario, Canada - Jack Pine, Ontario site 1_JW_Ref_O2 (SPAdes) (version 2) | ecosystem: Environmental > Terrestrial > Soil > Boreal...
CTGCTGACTCCCCTCGGCAAGGGTCAACGTGGCCTCATCGTTTCTCCGCCACGCGCCGGTAAGACCATGCTGTTGCAGAACGTCGCGAACTCGATTACCACCAATCATCCGGAAGTCGTGCTGATGGTGCTGCTAATCGACGAACGCCCGGAGGAAGTCACCGACATGCAGCGCTCAGTCAAGGGAGAAGTAATCTCCTCCACCTTCGACGAGCCCGCCGCCCGCCACGTACAGGTCGCGGAAATGGTGATCGAAAAAGCCAAGAGATTAGTCGAGCACAAACGCGATGTAGTCATCCTGCTCGATTCCATTACCCGTTTAGCGCGCGCTTATAACACGATCGTTCCGCCCTCGGGCAAAGTACTCTCCGGCGGCGTCGATTCCAATGCGTTACAGCGTCCAAAGCGGTTCTTCGGATCGGCCCGCAATATCGAAGAAGGCGGCTCTCTAACCATCATCGCCACCGCGCTAATCGATACCGGTTCGCGGATGGACGACGTGATCTTCGAAGAATTCAAAGGCACCGGTAACTCAGAAATCATCCTCGACCGCAAGCTGGTCGACAAACGAACTTTCCCAGCGATCGATATCCAACGCTCCGGCACCCGCAAAGAAGAGTTGCTGATTCCCAAAGAAGACCTGCAGCGCATCTGGGTCCTCCGCAAAGTACTGAACCCGCTGTCTCCAGTCGAAGCCATGGAGTTGCTGATTGAGCGACTGGCCAAGGCGGGAACAAACAGCGAGTTCTTGGCTAAGATGAGCCAACTGTAATCCCTCAGGATTAAGATGCCCGAGATTCGAGAGAATCCTCGGGCGTTTTTTGCTTGTCATCCATTCTGGCGCTTCCTATCTGAACGTGGATTCACCTTGGCCTACACGTAAGCTCGGGACAAGCCACCGAAATAGCGCCATCGCCGCGAACGCTCCCGCCTATTGCGCTGCTATATTGCGCTGCTATGAAGAGAGGTACGTCTTGCGGACGGATGCCGGCGAAGGTGTCCGAAAACACGCGTGCGATGGTGACGGCGGGATTAGCAAAGGACCTTGACGCGGTGAACCAGCAGGCGGCGGTGATCTAGCTTGCGACTGCGTAGGGCGTTGCGTCTAGAGTGCGGAGCGAGCATCCCCAGATGACGGACAGGAGTCCGAAGGTTGCCACGAACTCGCTGAGGATTTTGCGATGGCCCCTCTCTGGGGTGCGCGGGGGAATGAATACCGCGGCAGTCCGAACATGAGATGGGCGATGATGGCGCCCGCGAGTCCTCCGGCACACTGCGCCCCGATGTACGCCAGCACTTCTCTCCACTTTATGCCGTGCTCGATCGCGTCGGATAGGTCACGGCTGGATTCATATGAGCGCTCGAGATCGGACCGAGGGTCAGGATTAGCGCGACGAGGGCAGCTCCGGTGGCGACCGTGTTTGCGACCAGCGCAATCGCGACGTTACCAGCGGACTGGCGTTCTCCCATGATGCCGGAGCCGACGACGGCGGCGACTAAAAACCAAGTCCCGAGAAATTCGGCGGCGGTGAGTCGCGCTGGCAGGCTGGGGTTCATTGAGAGCACTTCATTTTTACTGGTGTCCGATGTCGCCGATTTCTCTTTGGATTGCCAGCCTGTCGATGGTGGTTAGAGGCAGACTTAGGAACAGATCAATGCGGCGCTCCAGCGTCATAAAGGCGCTGCGATAGGGTCGCTCAATTTCGTCCGGCGTTCCGGTGACAGCGGCAGGGTCGGGAATTCCCCAATGCGCGGTTAGCGGGTGTCTTAACGGTTGGCCCAGCCAGATTGGGCAGACTTCTTTGGCGGCATTGTCGCAGACGGTGAAAACGGAAACAGCTGGGAAGAATTCGCAAAGCCGACGCGCCTCAGCTCGATTGACTTCTGCGTCGTTCGGTTGGCAGACGGGCGCTTTGCAGTTGCGCGATGGCTTCGGGGCGAACGGTTCTCGATGGATTGCTCCCGGCGCTGTACGCGGTGAAGTTGAGACCACCTTTGAAGTTCATGATGGCCTCGGCCATGATAGAGCGCGCAGAATTCCCAGTACAGAGGAAGAGAACATTAAAGTGCATCGCGGCGGCTCACTGGCAGCACGTCGGCTCGCAGCAAGTTGCTTTTTTCTGCGGCTTCACGGCGCGGGCAAAGGCGCTGAAAATCTTGCCGTCGACCTGGGCCGCGATCGTATCCACATCGATATTTTGGCCGGTGAGAAATTCGCGAGCGTCTTCCACACGATAGACACGAGTTTGCTCGATCTCGACATTTTCAAATCCGGCTTGCTGGAGTTTGCTGCGGTATTCGTTCTCTTCGAGGGCTCCGGCCACGCAGCCTACCCAAAGCAGGACATTATGGCGAATTTCGCGGGGGATTTCGCCGCGAGTTACAACATCGGACACGGCGAAGCGTCCACCGGGCTTGAGAACGCGGAAGGCTTCGTGCAGGACCTGACCTTTGTCGGCGGAAAGATTGATCACGCAGTTGGAGATGATGACGTCGACGCTGTTGTCGGGCAGCGGGATGTGTTCGATCTCCCCTTTAAGGAATTCCACGTTTTCGACTCCAGCTTTGCGCTTATTCTCATTAGCCAGCGCGAGCATTTCGTCGGTCATGTCGAGGCCGTAGGCTTTGCCGGTGGCTCCGACTCGCTTCGCGGAGAGCAGCACGTCGATGCCTCCGCCTGAGCCTAGATCGAGAACGATTTCGCCGGCGTTCAGCTTGGCTAGCGCGGCGGGATTGCCGCAACCTAGCGATGCTTGCAGCGCCTGCTCGGGAATCTGGTCGGTCTGGGACGCGTCGTATAGATTCGACGTGATGGGATCGCATCCGTTGGCTGGCGTGGCTCCGCAGCAGGAACTTCCTCCGCTGCCCACTCGTAATGCGGCTTGACCATATTTTTCCTTGACGACTTCTTTGATATCGGCGGCGATGTCGATGCTCTGTTCGTTCATGGTGTCCTTCTATTTGCAGATTTGAATTACGTTTTCGAGCTTCACGGCTTGGCTGCGGGTGCAGCACTCGGCATAGAGGAACCGGAGCAATCCCTGCAGCGTGTTAGTGTCCGCGATGTAGCGGAGGAACGTGCCGTTTCGCTCCACGCGAACGAGCTCCTCGGCTTTGAGTTTGTCCAGGTGGTGGGACAGCGTGGAACTGGGTATATCGAGACCCTCTTGAATTTCGCCAACAACTAATCCTTCAGGGTGGGCGGATAGCAACAGCTGCATGATGCGGAGGCGGGGCTCCGTTCCCATGGCAGAAAGCATGTCGGCGTATTTGGCGACCTGCTCGGCAGATTTCTTGGACTGGGCGATTTTCGTGTTTCGATAATTGCAGAAATACGGAAGTAGTGTCAAGCGAAAATTGAAGGCCGGAGTCCTGCGCAAAGTACTGAACCCGCTGTCTCCAGTCGAAGCCATGGAGTTGCTGGATCGGGATGCAGACCCAATATGATCTGTGGCAAGCATCCCAGCGCCGCCGCAAAAAGGTGAAACCACTCTTCGTGGAAGCGGGGCGACATCATGCCACCGTGCCAAGCACGACGATGGGGACGCACCGCAGTGCTAGTGTTCACTGAGCGCGAAATTTACCTGGATCTGCGTCTCCACTGCCACAGCATTTCCGTTCAGCATGTAAGGCCGGTATTTCCATTGCTTCACCGCTTCCAACGCCGCCGGAGCCAGCATCGGATGCCCCGAAATAAGTTCGAGGCTCTCCACCTCGCCAGTCTTGCTTATAAGTGCTTTCATCACCACGTTACCCTGGATTCTCGCACTGCGCGCTAATTCAGGATAAGTCGGTGCCACCTTGGTGACGAGGAGCCCTTCAGAGATCCCGAAAGAAACACGGACTCGTCCAGCAACTTCCGATGTTCCAGAAGCCGAGAAACTTTGAGGAACAGCGCCAAGACGACCGACTCTAGGAACTTTCTGCTCAACAGTCTCGCCGCTAGTGAAGCAAGTAGCCGCCTTCCCATCGGCCGACACCCGCACTGTGCCACTTTCGTCGGAACAAAACGCCCGCTGACCCGAGCCCTGTACCGCAGGCTCAGCCGCGATGCGATAGTGGGAAGTATCGCGGGCACTCTCACCGGAAGCATCGCACCCCGAATAGTGAAAACGTAGCCATCCTTCTTGCCGCTGGCTAATTGCGCGTCCCAAAGGTAGACACGCTTTTGGGCCCGAGCTTCCTGACCGCCCCCTCCCAGGGCGGAAAACGTGCAGGCAAAACCGCCTTGCGCCTCCTGATAGATTCTCTCGGCATTCAGTACCGAGCGCATCGACCAAAGCGCCATCTCTTCATTCTGACGGAGTTGATGTTCTTCCATCCCCTTTAGAAATACTGCATCCTCCAGCGGAAAATGAAAGTTCGCATCCACCTGGCTCAGCCGCCACACCTCCGACTCCATCTTCATCGCAAAGGTGAAGCGAACAATCAAGGGAAGAAGAGCTTCTTCTTTTCCGTCTTTAAAGATATGAGGAACGAGTTCGATATGATCCTCGTCGCCCGCCAGGTCATCCTTTTCGACGGTCAGGGCCCATTAGTCGAAAAATCCTCCGGACGGCTCCTCGAAGGTCATAAACGTAGAGCGAGCCTCGAAGGCCTCAAGTTTTGCCCGTCCGGACTTTGCCTGCTCCGCTAGCCCAGAGAACAACCCTCCGAACATTCTGCCCATTCGTTCCGTCGATTTTCTCGAAGCTTTGGCGAGTAACATCCGGAAGATGTTTTTCAACATGGTTCGGCCCCTCACCAAAAAACATCTCAATCAACGCCTGGCGGGCGGTCTGAGGAGGAGCAGTCAGCGCAGCCGCGCTTCGCGCACTAACAGAGGGCGAGACTACGATGGCGCAAACAAAAGCGATACCCGACAAAAGCCGCATTTCGAGTCCTCCAGAAGAAGCGAGCTTAACAAGGAAAGATGGGCCACTTAAAACCGGGAGAAAGTATAACGCGGGTTTGCGTTTGTAACATTCTCACCCGGGGTTGCGCACTGCCCCGGCACTGAGCAGGGCAATACCAGCCGCATACCACTGATTTTTTTGTCCCTCGCCAATTTTTCCTCACACTCAGCCTGTGGTCACCGTCACAGACACCCGGTGAACCATGCAAGAAGAAAATGAGGGGTGATCTGCCCAGGCGGAGTGCGTTCGGCCCAAGAGCCGGACTCCACACAGAAGCCATTACCGGCGCTCTTTGACAATCTACGCCTGAACGAAATCCCCGGAGCACCATTTACCGCTCCGATTTTCAGGGCTTCGATAAATGCCCGACTCGCTAAGTCCTTATTTGTGAAGATTTTGGCGCGAATCCGCGCGCCCGGGGGGGCCGCGGGGGGTACTAATTCCTTCGAGTCAGGCTTCCTAATCACCCGCCAAATTTCTGAGATGAGCACAAGTCAGAAACGCCATCCAGTTACTCTGGATGGCGTTCAGCCGACAGTCTGGTAAGTCGATTGAAGTAACTAATAACATCCAACTTACTCCGAACTAATTCGCATTCCGTAGAACGAACGGTACACGAAGAAGACCGAGACCGCGAAGAACGCCAATGCCAGAATGTGCGTCAGATTCCCCGGATGATCGTTCGTCAGTGAAACCGCCAACTCGACCGCCAGCAATCCGAACAGAGTTGTGAACTTAATAACCGGGTTCATAGCCACCGACGACGTGTCTTTGAAAGGATCACCCACCGTATCGCCGATCACCGTGGCGTCGTGCAGTGGAGTGCCTTTCTGCTTCAGTTTAGTTTCGACAATCTTCTTGGCATTATCCCATGCGGCACCAGCATTGGCCATGAAGATCGCTTGGTACAGACCAAAGATCGCAATCGAGATCAGATAGCCAATAAAGAAGAACGGTTCCACAAAGGCAAAGGTCAGTGTCCCGAAGAATACAGCGAGAAAGATGTTGAACATACCTTTCTGCGCGTATTTAGTGCAGATCTCAACGACTTTTTTGCTGTCTGCCACAGAAGCCTTGGTCGCACCATCGAGTTTGATGTTAGCTTTAATGAACTCGACCGCGCGATACGCTCCAGTAGTAACTGCCTGCGTGGAAGCGCCGGTAAACCAATAGATCATCGCGCCGCCTGTAATCAGACCGAGGAAAAACGGAGCATGCAGCAGCGAGAGCTTTTCCACGTTCGTGGTAAGTCCGTTGGTAAGCGCCATGATGATGGAGAAGATCATGGTCGTCGCACCCACGACGGCAGTTCCGATCAGCACCGGTTTTGCCGTGGCTTTGAAAGTGTTGCCCGCTCCATCGTTTTCTTCCAGCAAATCTTTGGCGTGCTCAAAATTTACATCGATGTTGAAGTCCTTTTTGAGTTCCGCCTTGATGTTTGGTACTTGCTCGATCAGGGAAAGCTCATAAACAGACTGCGCATTGTCAGTAACCGGACCATATGAATCCACGGCGATGGTCACGGGCCCCATGCCGAGAAAGCCGAATGCAACCAACCCGAAAGCAAACACCGGAGCGGCAATCATGGTAGCGGCTACGCTCAGTCCCATCTCACTAAAGAAATACGCAACCGACATGAGAGCGACCATGGTTAGACCCAACCAGTATGCGGAAAAATTTCCAGCAACAAAGCCAGAGAGGATTCCAAGCGATGCGCCGCCTTCTTTTGCCGAGGTCACTACTTCATTGACATGTCGTGATTCCACCGAAGTGAATGCTTTGACCAACTCTGGAATCACCGCTCCCGCCAGCGTTCCGCAGGAGATGATCGAGGCAAGTTTCCACCACTGCGAAGTGTCGCCACCAAGATTCGGAATGATGTAGTAGGAAACAATGTAAGTGGCAATGATCGAAACCAGTGAGGTTATCCAGACCAGCGAGGTCAGCGGAGTTTCAAAATTCATCGTAGCTGCGTTGCCAAAGCGGCCCTTGGCAATGGCGCTGTTGATGAAATAGGCGAGAGCGCTGGCGACGAGCATCATGATGCGCATCACGAAAATCCAGACCAGCAACTGCACCTGGATCATAGGGTCTTTCACGCCCAGCAGAATGAAGGTGATAAGCGCGACGCCAGTGACGCCGTACGTTTCAAAGCCATCGGCAGACGGTCCGACTGAATCGCCGGCATTATCGCCGGTGCAATCGGCGATGACACCGGGATTGCGAGCATCGTCTTCCTTGATTTTGAAGACGATCTTCATCAGGTCAGCGCCAATATCGGCGATCTTGGTGAAAATGCCGCCCGCGATACGCAAGGCAGCCGCGCCGAGCGACTCACCGATCGCGAATCCGATGAAACAAGGGCCCGCGTAATCACCGGGAATAAATAGCAGGATGAAAAGCATGATCAGCAATTCGACCGAGATCAACATCATGCCGATCGACATTCCGGCTTCCAGCGGAATTTGATAAACGGGATACGGTTTTCCAGGAAGAGAGGCGAATGCGGTCCGCGAATTGGCAAAGGTGTTGACGCGAATTCCGAACCAAGCTACGCCATAGCTGCCCGCGATTCCGACCAGGCTGAAGATGAGGATGATCGCGACCCGCGGAATTTCAAAATGCCGCAGAACGCCGAAGTAAAGGACTATGATAGCCGCGATGAAGGCCCACAGCAGCATCAGGAACTTGCCTTGCGTAATCAGGTAAGTTTTGCAGGTTTCGTAAATCAGTTCGGAAATCTCGCGCATGGAGCGGTGAACGGGCAGGTTTTTAAGCCGCATGAAGATGATCATGCCAAAGCCGAGACCGAACATGCAGAACAAGAGGCCGATCATCAGCAGGCTATGGCCGTTTATACCGAGAAACGAAACCGAGGAAAGGTCGGGCAGTTTCAGAGCCGCTTCGCCGCCTTGCTCTGCAGGTTGTGCCAAGGCAAAGGCAGTCGTCAGAAATAACAGAATTGCGGAAGTTTTCGCGAACCAGCGTCCCACAGACGCAAGATTGGCGTTCAAAGTGCGCATTTAAATCCTCCTAAGGATCCATTCAGGGGTCACAACGTGTGATTTCGCTTCGGCAGGCATACAGCCGTTGCCGAAGTTCCGAACGCGCTTCCACCGCAAGACCTAGCAATAAAAGTGGCAAATAAAAGCCAGCAATAAAGCTAGTAATAAAAGAAAGAGTGCCGATTTGGCCGCGTCGAAGACTTTGTGCGTCCGCAGTAGCGATTCAGCAGACTACTGACCGACGAACAAAACACTCGTTTATAGCACCTCGCCGGAAGCTGGGTCAATGACGGAAGCCATTCAAGCGGGCCGCTGAATGATTAGGGGAATGATCCGATCGGGAACGCGCTGCGCCATCGAAAAGCCTTTGGTTCGTAATGATTCAATGAGCCGATCTCCAGACGACCCGATTGCCTGCTGCTTCCGTATAATTAAGCCTCTGTTATGCCAGCCTCACTCGACTCCATTCTGGCTGCCACGCGCCAACGCCTATGCAGCGTCCGGCGAAGCACAGACTTGCGAGCTCTGGAGCAGGCTTCGGCCGCACACCAGCCGCGCGGATTTCGGAAGCAACTTGTTCAGGCAGCGCAGGACGGTCCCGCGATCATCGCCGAACTGAAGAAAGCGTCGCCTTCCAAAGGATTAATCCGAGCCGACTTTCGCCCCGCAGAACTGGCCCCCGAACTCGAACGAGCCGGAGCATCCGCCCTTTCGGTGTTGACGGATGAGCCGTTTTTTCAAGGCTCACTGGATTATCTGGTTGAGGCTTCGTCCAGCACCGCTCTTCCCTGCTTGCGCAAGGATTTCATTGTCGACGAGTTTCAAATTGTCGAGGCCCGTGCCCACCGCGCTGATGCAGTGCTACTAATCGTGGCCGCGCTCGACGATAAAGAGTTACTGGCGCTGGCTGGCAACGCTCGATCGTACGGCTTGGACGTTCTGTGCGAAGCTCATGACGAAAAGGAAACGCAACGTGCACTGGACGCCGGGTGTGATCTGATTGGAGTGAACAGTCGCAACCTGCGAACGTTCGAAGTCAATTTGGAGACCGCATTGCGGCTGGTGGAAAATTTGCCAGCGACGTGTGTTCGCGTCGCCGAGAGCGGCATCGACAATGGCACGGATCTGGCTCGCCTACGATCGGCTGGCTACGACGCATTTCTGATAGGCGAATCTCTGATGAAGGCGAAACAACCAGGCGATGCATTGCTAAAGTTAATGGAAGAGGCGAGAGCGGTGGTAGACGGCTAGTGGTTGGCGATGCGTTTTACCAGCGACTAATCGGTCCGCCGGATTTTCATGATTTGTTCTTATGACTTGGATCAAAATCTGCGGGATCACAAACCTTGACGATGCGCTGTCTGCGGTTGACGCGGGGGCAAATGCGTTGGGCTTCGTGTTTTACCCAAAGAGCCCGCGGCTTGTGAGTTCAAGAACTGCTACCGAAATCGTCGCAAAGGTGCCTAGTGATGTCCAAAAGGTTGGTGTTTTCGTTAACGAAAATGCGGACCGCGTGCTTGAGATTGTCAAAGAAACTGGCCTTACCGCTATCCAATTGCACGGCGACGAGAGCACCGAGTTCAGCCGAGCGCTGTTCCAAAAGCTTATGAACGGAAGTGGCCGCCCTACAATTTTCCGGAGCTGCCCGGCAAAGATCTTCGACGCACCAGTGGGACAAAATGTTGGTTGGGATCCGGTGGTTGCTGGCGTGGTTGAGCCCGACGAGGCCTACAAAGGAAAGCGCGTACACAAAATACACGTTGCAGAGAACGGCGATCTCTTCCTTGAGACACATGGCTTCCGTCCAGGAATTATTTCGGGGATCCTGTTGGATTCTTCGACCGCGGAAAAACGTGGTGGCACTGGCGAGACCTTCGACTGGGAACTGGTGCAACCCTGGGCGGGTATCATCAACAGCATCAGCAAGCTTATTGTTGCGGGCGGATTGCTTCCGGGGAATGTGCAGGAAGCGATACATCTGCTCCATCCGTGGGGCGTCGATGTTTCGTCTGGAGTTGAACGCGAGCCGGGAAAGAAAGATCCTCAAAAGGTTCGGGCATTTGTGAAAGCTGTGCGCGAAATGGAAGAAGCAAGCTGATGGCGACCGCGACCATTACCGGGAAAGCTCGCGCATTTAGAAGCGGAAAGCTTTCCTCTAAATCTGCTCCTGTTGGTCGTTTCGGCGTTTATGGGGGACGCTACGTTCCCGAGACCTTGATGGCTGCCCTTGAAGAATTGGAACGCGAGTACGAGAAAGCCAAACGCGATCCAAAATTCCAGAAGCGGCTGAGTCTGTTACTAAGGACGTACGCCGGTCGTCCAACTCCTCTGTTCTTCGCTCGACGGCTGACGGCTAAGCTTGGCGGCGCGAAAATCTATCTTAAGCGTGAGGATCTTCTTCACACAGGCGCGCACAAAATCAATAACTGTCTGGGACAAGCGCTTCTCGTTGAACGGATGGGCAAGCGCCGCGTGATTGCGGAGACTGGCGCAGGCCAGCATGGTGTTGCCACAGCCACGGTGTGCGCGCTGCTCGGCTTCGAGTGCGTAGTGTATATGGGTACCGAAGATATGCGCCGCCAGGAACTGAACGTCTTCCGGATGCGCCTACTGGGAGCCGAGGTGCGCGGAGTTGATTCGGGCTCGCGCACGCTCAAGGATGCCATTAACGAGGCCATGCGCGATTGGGTCACCAATGTGCGCGATACACATTATCTGCTCGGCAGCGTACTCGGAGCGCATCCTTATCCGACGATGGTGCGCGATTTCCATCGCGTCATCGGGAGCGAAGCTCGCCAGCAGATCCGCAAAGCCGAAAAGAAACTTCCAAATGCCATTATTGCCTGTGTCGGGGGTGGATCGAACTCGATCGGAATTTTCTACGATTTCCTCAAAGACAAGAAAGTGAAACTCATCGGAGTGGAAGCCGGAGGTCGGGGCGAAGCGCTGGGCGAGCATGCAGCCCGCTTCCACGGTGGTTCGCCGGGCGTCTTACAAGGAACTTATTCTTACGTGCTGCAAAACAAAGATGGCCAGATCGCACTTACACATTCGGTATCGGCTGGCCTGGATTATCCTTCGATCGGCCCAGAGCACGCAATGCTGAAAGATACTGGGCGCGCCGAATATGTCTCGGCGTCAGATACGGAAGCGCTCGAAGCGACTCTGCTGCTTGCTCGCACTGAAGGTATTATTCCGGCGCTTGAATCCGCGCACGCGGTCGCCGAAGTCATCAAGCGCGCTCCGAAGATGAAGAAGTCGGAAGTTGTGATCGTCAACATCTCCGGACGAGGCGATAAGGACGTCGGGATTCTGCGGGAGAATCTTAATCTGGATTGACCACTCGTTTGCCTCTACCATCCGGACGCTGATCTTCATGCCTTTTCATTTTGAAAATAAGCCATCTCTGGTCGCCTATGTAACCTGCGGCGATCCCGACCTCTCCACTACGCGTGAAGTTGTTCTGGCTGCCATCGAGGCAGGCGCGAGTGTGATTGAACTCGGGGTTCCATTCAGTGATCCCCTGGCGGATGGACCCGTAATTCAACGAGCTAGCGAACGGGCGCTGGCGCACGGCGCGTCGCTACAAAATGTGCTGACTCTGGCCTCGGAAATTCGCGAACATTCGCAATCTGTGGGATTGGTAATTTTTTCTTATCTCAATCCCATCCTGCGCATGGGACTGGCGAAGTTCTGCCACGTTGCGCGACTCGCTGGAATTGATGGAACGTTGATCACGGATTTACCGGTCGAAGAATCCGCTGAGTACATTCGTGAGGCTCGCAAGCACGGGCTAGCGACGATTTTTCTGGCCGCGCCAACGAGTCCCGATGCACGTTTGAAACTGATTGCTCAAGTCTCAACTGGTTTCATTTACGCGATATCGCGCACTGGTGTTACGGGTGCTCGCCAGCAGATGACGGGAGATGTGGAATCTCTTGTCAAGCGGATCCGCCGTTTTACCAGGCTCCCGGTGGCGGTCGGATTTGGAATTTCCACTCCAGGGCATTTCGCGGCCGTTGGAAAATTCGCCGAGGGGGCAGTGGTTGGGAGTGCGATTGTCCACATTATTGAACAAAACCCGGGACGAGAAGCGGCGACTGTGGGAGAATTTGTAAAGTCTCTCGTCGTTCAGGGCTCGTAGCTCACGATTCATCGCTCACGGCATGCAATTCTATGGACATTTCTGACTGGCGAAACAAAATCGATGAACTGGATCTTAAACTGGCAGCGCTGCTTAACGAGCGCGCCGCGGCTGCCGTAGAGATCGGACGATTAAAACGCAATACCAGCATGCCGATTTACGAACCTGATCGCGAGCGCGCAGTCATCGCCAACGTGCAGCGCTCCAATGCGGGGCCCTTGACTGAGCGCGACTTGGCACAGATTTACGAGCGCATCATCGACGTGATGCGAAATGTCCAAAAGCAGGGAATTGTTCCCGACGAGGGCCAAAAGAATCCTGTGGTGGAAGCGGAGCCAATGGCGGACACCGGGGCGAAACTTAAGATCAGAGGACCGGCCCACGAGCGCCGCAAACGCTAGTTTAGTTTTATCTGTCGGGTCTCGGTCTTATTCATCAACAAGGCGGGGAAAACGAGTTAACTCATGATTGTGGCGATGCAAGATGCTGCCAGTGAAGATGAGATCCAGCATGTAATCGATCAACTGGTACATTTCGGGTTCTCGGTCCATCGCTCTACCGGTGCGCGCCAAACGGTTCTGGGTGGGGTCGGCGTCCCGCAAGATTTCGACACGCGAGAAGTCGAAATGATGCCGGGAGTGCAAGAAGTTCACCGTATCACCTCACCTTACAAACTGGCAGCCCGCAACTTCCGTCCCGAAGGTACTGTTGTCAAATTTAAGAATGGAATCGAGATCGGCGGCAAGAAGATCGTGGTTATGGCGGGGCCCTGCTCTGTCGAATCTCGCGAGCAACTGTTCGCCGTTGCTGGATTGATCTCCAAAGCGGGAGCTCGCGTTCTGCGCGGCGGTGCGTTCAAACCTCGCTCTTCCCCTTACTCTTTTCAGGGACTCGGTATTGATGGGTTGAAATTGCTGCGAGAGGCGGGGGATCATTTCAGCATGCTGGTGATCAGCGAGGTCATGGAGATTTCGCAGATCGAGTTGATGCTGCCTTACGTCGACATTTTTCAGGTCGGCGCGCGGAATATGCAGAACTTCAACTTGCTGCGCGAACTTGGGAAGGTTCGAAAACCTGTGCTGTTGAAACGTGGCATTGCGGCCACTTTTGAAGAACTCTTGTGCTCCGCTGAGTATCTGTTAGCGGGCGGAAACTACGACCTCATTCTGTGCGAGCGCGGCATCCGGACGTTTGAAACTTATACGCGCAACACGATGGACATTTCCGCGATTCCGATTATTCACAAGCTTTCGCATTTGCCCATGACCGCCGATCCGTCGCATGGTACTGGTCGACGCGACAAAGTGGCCCCGATGGCGCTGGCTTCCGTAGCGGCTGGCGCCGATGCCATGCTGATCGAGGTTCATCATCAGCCGGACAAAGCACTGTCTGATGGAGCGCAGTCGCTTTACCCGGAACAGTTCGCGGATCTCATGGGACGGGCTCGCATGGTTGCGTCCGCAGTGGGACGGGAGATCGCTTAGATCGGTGACAAGCTTCGCGAAAACCGTCCGCTATCGATTGCCAAAATCGTTGATCACTAATCACTAAAATTACCAGCCACTAAGCAGTTGTTTCCCTATGGTCTTCAATCAAGTCACCATCATCGGAACAGGACTGATCGGCGGTTCGCTGGGGCTAGCACTGAAGAAGCGGCATCTGGCTGGACGAATCATCGGCTGCGACCGAGCCCCGGTTCTCGAACGCGCCCAGAAGTGCGGCGCCATCGAAGGTGGAACCATTAATCCCGTCGATGCGGTGCGAGGCAGTGATCTCGTGATTCTGGCCACTCCGGTTATACCGATCCTCGATTTAATTGACCGGCTAGGACCGAGCTTGCCTGCAAAGACTCTTGTCACCGATGTCGGAAGTACCAAAGCGGAGGTTGTGCGGCACGCCGCTAAAGCTTTCGGGCGAAGTGCCGGGCAAAGATTTCTAGCTGGGCATCCCATGGCTGGCAAAGAAAACTCTGGAGTGGAGTTTGCCGACGCCGATCTCTTCGAAGGTGCAGCGTGGCTTTTTACGCCGCTTCCGGGACAGAACGTTCATACCTCTGCATCCAAGTCCTTTATCCAAGCCGTGGAAAGTATGGGCGCAAAGACGGCGGTGGTTAGTCCTGGTGATCACGATCGCTTCTGCGCCTGGATCAGCCATCTGCCACAGATGATCTCGACAGCTCTGGCTGCATCCCTGGTTGACGAGTTCGGGCCGGACGCTCCATTGCTAGGTATCGGCGGACAGGCGTTGCGCGAGATGACGCGTATTTCAGGGAGCCCATACTCGATGTGGCGAGATATTGCCATCACGAATCGTAAGAACTTGGGGGATGCCTTACAAAAACTGGAGCAGCGGTTGGCGCACATTCGAGAGAACTTGGACTCTCGCGAATTGGCTATGGAATTTGAGCGTGCGCACGCATTGAGAAGGAATTCCGCGGATAGCACGGCTCCGGAGAAATCGAAGAAGCAAAAGCAAAGTTGAGGAAGTGTCCTACCATCTATAGAATTCTCTTGCCATGCATAAAGTTGTCGCCAGCGCAGAAGAATCGATCCGGGATGTCTCTGATGGCGCCACCATCATGATTGGTGGATTCGGCCTGTGCGGCATGCCGGAGAATCTGATCCGCGCTCTTGCGCGTAAAGGGATCAAAAATCTTACCACGATCAGCAACAATGCCGGCGTGGATGGTTTAGGTGTTGGGATGTTGCTGGCGAACGGCCAGATCCGCCGCCATATCGGCACTTACGTCGGGGAAAACAAGCTTCTGGAGCGGATGGTGCTGGATGGTACAGTTCAACTCGATCTGGTCCCCCAAGGAACGTTCTCCGAGAGAATACGAGCCGCTGGAGCGGGAATCCCGGCGTTCTTTACTCCCACCGGCGTTGGAACTGTGGTTTCCGAGGGAAAAGAGGTACGCGAGTTCGACGGTCGCACCTACATTATGGAACGAGCGCTGAAGGCTGACTTCGCGTTCATAAAGGCGTGGAAAGGCGACCGATGGGGCAACCTGGTATATCGAAAAACAGCTCGCAATTTCAATCCTATGATGGCAACCGCCGCCGAAATCACGATTGCGGAAGTCGAACATCTGGTTGAACCGGGAGACCTCGATCCTGACACGGTTCATACTCCGAGTGTGTTTGTGAAACGGATTTTTGTTGGAGAATTGTTCGAGAGACGGATTGAGAAACGAACGTTGAGAAAGGAGGTCGTTGGTCACTAATCGATGGCCTACCACCGTCCGAAACTTAAAATCCAATGTCAACCGACTTAAAGCCCTTCAAAGATACCGACAAACGTGAACGCATCGTGAAACGCATTGCGCGCGAGTTGCAGGATGGGTTTTACGTCAACCTCGGCATCGGCTTGCCTACTTTAATTGCCAATTACGTCCCGCCTGGCATGGATGTGATTCTTCAATCGGAAAATGGAATGCTTGGCATCGGACCGTATCCTCTCGCAGGGTTGGAAGACGCTGACTTGATTAATGCCGGAAAAGAAACCGTTAGCGAGATGGCGGGCACAGCATACTTTTCGAGTTCCGATTCTTTCGCCATGATTCGCGGCGGCCACATCGACCTCAGTGTGCTCGGTGCAATGGAAGTGGACGAACTTGGCAATCTTGCGAACTGGATGATTCCTGGCAAGATGGTTAAAGGCATGGGCGGCGCCATGGACCTGGTGGCGGGCGCCCGCCGAGTCATTATCGCGATGGAACATGCCACCAAAGATGGACAGGCGAAGATCCTAAAGAAATGCACTCTACCTCTCACCGGCGTCAAAGTCGTGGATACAATTGTTACCGAGATGGCTTATATGCGGGTGACGCCGAGAGGCTTGGTACTCGAGGAGGTTGCTCCCGGATTGACAGCCAAAGATGTGCAATTGGCCACGGGGGCCGGGCTACTTGTAAGCCCTGGTCTGAAGACAATGGAGTAGGCGAAGATCGCTTACCGGTCTCCGGAAACCGATTTCCTAAAGCCGCTTACACCGAACTTTTTTCGTTTGCTTGCGTATCATAATCTGGAGGAGCATTCATGATCGCATTCCTGCTCTGGTGCTTTCTTTTTGTGATTTGCTGGCCTGTGGCCTTGTTGGCGTTGGTACTGTATCCGATCGTTTGGTTGCTGCTTTTACCTTTTCGCCTGCTTGGGATTGCTGTCCACGGAGTACTCGCCCTGGTTTGGGCGGCGGTGATGTTCCCTGCGCGCTTGCTTAGTGCGCCGTTTCGTTTGTCGCGAGTTTAAAGACCGGTACGGTTCTGGCGATCGATTCGTCAGGGCTTCGTTGCAGTCAGATATTTTTGAAGGAACTGGAGGCTTCTCAGGCCTGCATCACGCCAGATCGCTTGGTCGTCAAAGCCGTGACCGACTCCGGGATAGATTTTGATGTCGTAGGGAATGCCTTTTTTCTGCATCAACTTCTCCAAGTTGTAAGCCTCCTCGACAGGAACCGTCTGGTCAGCATCGCCGTGCAAAATGAGCACCGGACAGAGGCGACGCATGAAGAGATTCATCTCCTTAGGCATGCCGCCGAAAAAATCGACTACAGCTTTCACCCGCGGGTCGATCGCGGAATTCGCCAGGGAAAGGTAGGCTCCGAGCGAAAAGCCCAGCAAGCCGATGCGTTCCCGGTCGACCTCGGCTTGCGTTTCGACAAAACTCATTGTGTCCCAGAGAGTTTTCATCCAAAAGGGAAAAGTGCGCTTGATCGTCGCCATGTCGGCAAACTCCGTGCCGGTGCGATCGAAGTAGTGAAGCAGGTACACCGCAAACCCCTGGGCGGCGAGCATGGCAGCGTACCGCTCCATGCCCGTCACGCCGCCGCCAGCGCCGTGGAGCGCGATGACAGCGGGAACCGGGGTTTGTTGAGAGAATTCTGGCACATAGGCATCCAGACGAATCGACTTCTTACCGCTCTGCAAGACCTTGGACGATTGCGTGATAGGCGATGGGGTGAGCGGGGGCATTTACTCGGCCTTAATCTTAGCTCTTCGCGCCCACAGCCAATTGAGAAAAGCAGCTACGATCGTGGCTTGCAAGATAATCGACTTGCTGAGGTCTACCTGCCTCGATAGAACGGCGGCAATTCCAACACCAGCGCAAATACCGACTCCCAAGACCGCGATTAAGGCTCCGCCTGGCAACCGGAAAACCCCTTCCGCAGGTCGTTCTCGACGCAAGGCGATGAGTGCGGCGCAAACCACGCCGTAATAAAACAGCCGCGCAAACACCGATAGAGTTACATTCCAGGCGAAATTTCCTGCAATCGCCAATCCCCACACTGCCACTGAATAGAAAAGGATCGAAAACCATGGAGTACGGAATTTTGGACTTACCGCAGCGAACAACGACGGCAGGTCGCCAGCTTTGGCCAGGGCGAACGTCACACGCGGCATGGCCAGCAACTTGGCACTCAAGTAGCCGTACATCGAAATGAGCGCACCGATGGCGACGAGCGCCGCCCCGCGATTTCCCATGGTAGCTCGTGCCACTTCCGCCAAAGGACGGGCGCTCGTTGATGCGGGGCCCAGCACTCCCACCACCGTCCACTGCACGAGCGCATAGATTGTGGTGCATGCAATCAAGGCGATCAGTAGAGCGAAAGCCGCGTCCCGACCCGGATTTCTAGCCTCGCTCATGGGCGCCATCGCACTTTCGAATCCGCCGTATGCAAAGATCAGCAGGACGATCGCCTTCATCCAGGCACCCGCCGGAATCGGCGCTACCGCTCCCCACGGCGCGGGATGGATGATCGTAACCACCACTCCGGCGAACACCACCATCAACAGCGGCAGGATCTTCGCCACCGTAAATATATTGCTCACGGTTGTACCCTGCCGGGCCCCGCGCGCGTTGATAACGGCCAGCACGCCCACCAATAACGTCAGAATCACAAATCTGGGCCAGGGCTCGTTGGCTTTCGGCCAGAACTCCCCCAAATAGATGACGAACAAATTCGCGTTCGCTGCAGGAGCCGCTGTTTGTGATAGATAGAGCATCCAGCCGACCAAAATCCCCACAAGTCGACCGAAGGCGGTGCGCGCGTAGAGGTAAGGTCCGCCGGCCTCGGAGAATCGCGAGGCCACCTCAGCAAAGCAAGCCATGACTATGGCCATAGCAGCCCCTGCCAGGAGCACGGCCAGGACGCTGCGCTTGCCGAGAAGGCCAGCCACCGTGGCCGGCAAACCGAAGATTCCACTCCCTATAACGGAATTCACCGCCAGTGCAGCCAGGCTCCAACGGCCAATGGCCCGCACCAGGCCAGTTTGCGGTGATGTCATCGC
>Ga0209006_10002046_pt1 | contig 18326 bp, 21 predicted proteins | sample JacPin_JW_Ref_O2_FD_188567 | JGI IMG/M metagenome (GOLD analysis project Ga0209006, IMG submission 188567) | Forest soil microbial communities from Algoma, Ontario, Canada - Jack Pine, Ontario site 1_JW_Ref_O2 (SPAdes) (version 2) | ecosystem: Environmental > Terrestrial > Soil > Boreal...
AATCTCTGCGGCTCAATCGCCTCAAGCTGATTTCCCTGACTCCGGTGCGTAGTTCGCTGGAGGAATTCTACGTGCAAAAACTTAGCCCCTCGAATGCCTCGCAACAGGCAATCGGAAAAGGAGTGGGGGCATGAACTCGCGCGTGAGTCATATCGCGTTTAACACTTTTCGCGAGGCAGTGCGGGACCGGGTTCTCTACAACCTGATCGCATTTGCCGTCCTGCTCTGCGGGACGGCCATTCTGGTAGGAGAAATTTCCATCGACATCGAGCGCTTGGTCGTAGTCAACCTGGGGCTCACGGCGGTGTCATTGTTCGGGGTGGTCATCGCAATTTTCATTGGTATTGGCCTAGTTTCGAAAGAGATCGACAAGCGGACACTGTACACCGTGCTATCGCGGCCAGTGCGGCGCTGGGAGTTCGTGGTGGGCAAGTTCTTTGGGCTCACCGGAACATTGGTCGTCAACACCTTGTTCATGGCCTGCGGCGTTTTTCTCGCGCTTCTATATGTCGCACACAAATTCGAGAAAGCCGATGTCTGGATTCTAGCCGCGCTGTATTTCATCGTGCTGCAGTTCCTGATCGTGTGCGCTCTGGCCCTGTTTTTTTCTTCCTTCTCCACTCCGCTGATGTCGGCAGTCTTCACCTTCGCATTGTTCGTGATTGGAAGCTTGGCAGAAGACCTGCGTGGCTTTGCCCGCATCACCCACGGACTGGAGGGATGGGTAGCAACGGCCATCGCCTACCTGGTACCGAATTTCTCCGCGCTCAACGTTATTACGCAGGTAGCGCACGGTGATGCTGTGCCGGGACGGCTGATTTTGTACAACTCCGTGTATGCGCTGCTTTATTCGGCGATGGCTATTTCGGCGGCCGTTCTGATTTTTCAACGCCGGAATTTGAAGTGACCACGACGGCTTTCCTATGACAGCGACGCGGCGTGTGAATCTTGTGGCCATCGCGGTGCTTGGGTTTTCCCTCACAGGCGCCATCGCCGCGCTCCGTGCGATCGATCGCCAGCCTCGGAATTCGGTGGCGCAGGAAGCGTTATATCTAAGCTCTCCGAAGGTTTTGCGGCGCATGAGCCTCGGCTATACCGGACTGCTTGCCGACATCTACTGGACGCGTGCCGTGCAGTATTTCGGGCGACAGCATCACAACGACTCTGGCGACTTCCGCTTGCTCGCGCCACTTCTCGAAGTCACCACCGAGCTTGATCCGAAGCTTCTGCCGGCTTACGAATTTGGAGCAAACTTTCTCGCTCCGAAACCACCTAGCGGCGCCGGACTCCCGGGGGCGGCACTCTCGCTGATCAAGTTCGGCATCGAGCACAACCCTAAACAGTGGCGCCTTTATTACAACCTGGGTTTTATCTATTACACCGAATTTAAGGATTACGCGAAAGCTGCGGACGCTTTTGCGGCGGGAGCGAAACTCCCGATGGCCAACGATTTCATGCCTATACTCGCGGCGCGGATGGCGCAACATGCGGGCGAATTCGATACCGCCCGTATCTTGTGGTTCACCACTTACCAGAGCACGAAAGACGGAGCGATCCGGCAAAACGCAGTCGAACATCTGCAGGCCATACAAGTCGACGAAGACATCACCAGACTAGAGCAGCTGATTGCAAAATATCGTGAACACACCGGCCGCGCACCCGCCAACATGGGCGATCTGGAGCGGGCCGGGTTGATCCACGGCACGCCGCTGGACCCCAAGGGACATGGGTATAACCTGATGGCGGACGGGCGCATCGAAGTGCAGGATCCCAAGAATATTTTCTTTATCACCAAGGGGTTGCCTCCAGGCATGGAGCCGCCGCAGCCCCCTCGCGCGCCCAAACCGGATTCGAAGTAAGAGCCTTTTCGATCTCAGACCGCTAAGGGTCATCCGCTCCTACGCTACCGCGCTCCTAACCCCTAACCACCCTTCGTGTTTTATTTGTTAGCATTCAACCCGTGTCTTCCAGTTTCCCCGGACAATTCTGGCGATCGTTCCATGACTGGTGGCGCGAACAATCGCGGTCCGTCGGCGCCGCGAACGCGGCTTCCCTGCTGCTCCGCAAGCTCGGAAATTTTCTCCTGGAGTCAACTCCTGCCCAACGTCGGCAGCGCTATGGCGACATGGAATACGATTGGGAAAAGCGCGTCAACACCACCAGCGGCACCGTTGGCTGGCGCACTCGGCTCTTGGGATCATTTCATTCTCCCTATCAACCAACCGAGCCGGCGCTGTTTCGCGAGATGATGGCTGCACTGCCAATCGAGTTCGGCCTGTTCACTTTTGTCGATCTTGGTTCCGGCAAGGGGCGAACCTTGCTCATGGCTTCGGAGTATCCCTTTCGCAGAATCCTGGGAGTGGAGATTTTGCCCGAACTACACGAGATCGCGCTCGAAAATCTTTCGCGGTACCAAAGCGAGTCGCAGAAATGTTTTGCGCTTGAAGCGATCTGCAGCGACGCTGCCGGCTTCCCTTTTCCCGCCGAACCGCTCGTACTTTATCTTTTCAATCCGCTGCCGGAGCCAGCTTTGGGGCGAGTAATCGATCGACTCGACCAAAGTCTAAGGGATCACCCGCGTGAAGTTTACATGCTGTATCACAACCCGCTACTGGAACCGGTTGTAAGCGCGAGCGCGTTCCTGACTAAGATTGGCGGCACGCAACAGTACTCCGTGTACGCCTTCACAGGAAAATCCGGGGTGGTTTAGGGATTGACCACCTGCTTGATCGTTCCTGAGCGTTTCTTGTGAAAAGCGTCGCCGGGATATTCCGCCTTGATCGTATAGTTCTTCGCCTTGGAGAACGATGTGGTCAACCTTGCCACGCCATTTAGCGTTGGGCTGGTTCCAAGAGTTGTTGTGCCGTTGTAGAAGGTCACGAGTTCTCCGTTCGGGACGGCAGACGCCGAAGCTATCGTCGCCGCGAAGGTGACGGACTGATTCACTTTCGAAGGATTGAGCGAAGACTGGACCGTATCGGTGGTGGCAACCGAAAAGTTGTTTAATAGAACGCCGACCGTCCCGGAATAGGCGTTCGCGGTCACGATATCAGCCCGGCCGTCGCCATTCACATCCGCAATCGCGAACGAATAGGGCTCGGTATAGCTTCTGCCGTGGCCGCCGACACCGTAACTGACGGGCGCCTGAAATGTACCGTCTCCATAGCCAAGCAGGACCGCAACGGATCCGTTCCCGCCGCCTTTGCAGTTGGGATGGATGCACCAATTGGTCACGACCAGATCCGGATAGCTGTCGCCGTTTACGTCCGCAATAGCGACCGAGGTAGCCCCGATGCCGCCCGAGTTGTACATCGCCCCTTTCTCCTGGAACGTGCCGTCACCATTGCCCAATAAAACACTCACTCCTCCAGGACCAAACCCGTCAGGGCAGTTGCCATAGCTCTGGCACGTGAAAGTCACGACCAGATCCGGGTGGCCGTCACCGTTCACGTCCGCCACCGCACCGACGTGGGAAGGACCGAATCGAATCCTCCCGAGTTATAGCTGGCTGCTGGCCGGAAAGTGCCGTCGCCGTTGCCCAACAACACGCTCACTCCCCCGCCGCTGGGGCAGTCGCCGTAGGTTTGGCACTCATTGGCGACAATGAGATCGGCCTTGCCATCACCGTTCACATCCGCCACCACAATGGCTGTGGCAGCATCCCCGCCTGAGTCATAGGTCACAGCAGGTTGGAAAGTGCCGTCGCCATTGCCGAGTAGCACAGCGACCTGACCATCGCAACAAATCTGATCGAAAGAGTTAACGATTAGCAGATCCGGATGACTGTCCCCGTTCACGTCTGACACCGCGACCGATTCGGCATAATATCCACCCGAGTTGTAAATAACTTCATCCTGGAAAGTACCGTCGCCGTTACCGAGCAGTATGCCCACACCCCCGATACAGCAGCCTTGATACCATCCAGCCACAATCAGATCGGGCTTGCCGTCGCCATTTACATCCGCGATCGCGACCGAAGTGTCCCACTCGCCCGAACCGTAAGTCACCGCCGGCTGGAAGGTACCGTCGCCGTTGCCCAGCAGGACGCGCAAACCAGCACTGTCTTCCTCTTGGTTGGTCACGACCAGATCAGGATGGCCGTCACCATTCAAATCGCCGATCGCGACTGAAGTGGAATATCCGCTTGTGTTGTAGGTAACTGCTGCCGCGAAGCTCACGGCCGATTTTTGAGATTCCGAAGACGGAGACGTGGCCACGGCATTGGCCGCGTGGGCAAGCGGATGGCGTCCCGCTGCCGCCAGCACGATCAAGCAAATTGCTATAGAGGAAACAAAACGGACAGATTTCATGACGTGCCTCCTGCAGTTAGAGGACTTAGCGAGGGGAGAACGACCAACATACTAGCTCGATTTAAAGAGGTAGTAAATAGTCGGATCAAAATTTACTTCGCATTAACATCTGAAGCGCAGGTGGATTTCGCTGAAGGATTCCGGCGGTCGAATCTCACCAGCGACCTGGCGGGCCACCATCATTCCATCCCTACATTATTCCCCTCGTCGGTTGGCCGCCGCCTTCGAATATTTGACGGGAAAATCCGTACGCCATGCGAAACTGGTCTTGGGGAAAAAACAGACTAAACACAATCTGGTGCTGGCCCACGTCCAATATTCTCTCAAAGTAACATTTCTTGTCCTCAATCGTACCTTCCGCTCCGAGCAGGTCTTCGGGAGAGGCAAGGTTCTTTCCCGCCACACCCTTGGAAGGTTCGTCCACCCATCGCAGACGGGGAAAGGTTCGATTGGGCCAAGCCAGTTCCACCGGACTGCCCCAGCGAACCACGGTGGGAGCCTCGCCAATGCCGCGGACGCGGATGGCTTGCTTGGGACAACCAACATAGGCCTTACCATCTATGGTGATCTCAATGAACATTTTGAAAAAGTAGAAATTGCCCGGCACTCGCTCCGGCGGAGTGGTCTCGCGCATCACGTTCCTCCGGCCTTCTCGGGTTAGCGTCCTTAGTTGGGTTTCGTGTTGTTCCGACCGATGTTCCGATGGATGTTCCGACCGAGAGGGCGGTCGACATCTTAACCCCAGTCGGTCAGAAGTGCGCTCGAAAATGTAAAATGACGAATTAGGAACCTATACGACGTGAGACTTTCATCGATCTGCTGGCTGGTGATGATGGCCATCACGCAGCTGAGTTTCGCGCCGTTCGTCTATTCTCAGGGAGCGTCAGCGAACCATCTTCCATCTGACAATCATCAATCGGACACCCATCCTCTGGACATCCATCAACTGGCCCAAGCGGTCGACTCCCACTACAACCACCTTCGCAGCCTGCAATCGGACTTCACCGAAATTTATCGGGGCGACGGGCCGGAGCGGGTGGAATCCGGTACCCTGTGGCTGAAAAAGCCGCGCAAGATGCGGTGGGAATACCGTTCTCCAAAAGAGAAGCTGTTTATCAGCGACGGCCAGGTTGTGTGGTTTTACTTGCTGGCTGAAAAACAAGTCCGAAAGACGTCTTTGAACAAGCTCGACGATCTGCGGTCGCCATTGGCCTTTTTACTAGGTAAGACCAAACTGGAGAATGAATTACGCGGACTTTCGAAGGCAATAGATCAGTCACCTTTGGATCCCCGCAACCTGATGTTGCGGGGAGTGCCGCGGGCCATGGCGGGACAGCTGAGCGAGGTGCTGCTGGAGATTACGCCCTCCCATCAGATCGCACGCATCGAACTGGTGGAGACGGACGGGGCCAGTACCGAATTCCGCTTTGCGGATTGGAAGGAGAACGTGGACTTGCTAGACAGCCAGTTTTCCTTCACCCCTCCGGCAGGAGCGGAGACGGTGCAAGAATGAACCGGTCAACCAATGATGGCATCGCTCGGCAAACTGGTTACTTGCGTACCAAATAGATAGACAGTCCTCGTTAAGCTCTTTGGGAACACAGTGTTACACTTGGTTGAGGCGCCCGACACGGGCCGCTGAAGAAGGTCTGGACGACGGTAAATGGCACAATTCCTGGTCAAAGTCGCTGACGAACAGGGGCATCTGCGGCAGCAGGTGGAGCACGGCTATTCCGAGGCCGAGGTCCAGGACCGCTTCACGCAGCAGGGCTACTTAGTCTACTGGGTTAAGCCCCGGACGATTCTTACCGGAGGCGGCGGACGCCGCGGAAAGCTCCGTCAGTCGACATTTCTGATCTTCAATCAGCAATTTCTTACCCTGATCAAGGCAGGATTGCCCATCCTCACCTCGCTCGATCTTTTGATCAAACGGCAGCGGGATAAATCCCTGCTTCAACTCCTCGAGAATGTGCGCGAGCGCGTTAAAGGCGGAGAGCTTTTGTCGGACGCTTTTGCCGCGCAGCAAGTCTTTCCGAAGATGTACACCACTACCCTGCTGGCTGGCGAAAAGAGCGGCAACATGGAAGAAGTCCTGGGCCGCTATATTGCCTACCAGCGGATGGTGCAGACTTTCCGCAAGAAGCTGGTGGTGTCCTTGGTTTATCCGGCGCTCTTGGTTTCAGTGGTCACACTGATGCTGATTTTTCTCATCACTTACGTTGTGCCGAAGTTTGCCGACCTGTTCAATAACCTCGGAGCCACCTTGCCGGCGATCACGGTGTTCATGCTCGCCATTGGCTTGAATGCGCAGAAGTATGCCTGGGTTGTCTTGCTGGTCGGAACCATTGCGGGCGTCCTGCTGTGGCGTTGGAAGCAGAGTGATAAGGGTGCGGAGCGGATTGATCGTTTTCTATTATCGCTGCCCCTGATCGGAGAGATCCGGCTGAAATATCAAGTCGCGAACTTCTCGCGCATTTTAGGAACCCTGTTACAGGGCGGCTTGCCCTTGGTTCCAGCCATGGAAACGGCTGGCGAATCCATGAGCAGCCGCCAGATGTTGAACGGAGTCACCGCCGCCGCGGAACGAGTGCGAGAAGGACAGAGTCTGGCACATAGCCTCGAGAAGCAGAAGCTGTTTCCGGATCTCGCCGTCGAAATGCTCGAGGTTGGCGAATCGACTGGCGCGCTCCCGGCGATGCTGGCATCCGTGGCGGAGTTTTACGAAGAGGATGTGCAGACCGCATTAAGCGCTGCCATGGCCTTGATCGAACCGCTGATTCTGATCATCATGGCGGTTTTTGTGGGCGGAATATTAATTTCTTTGTACATGCCGATCTTTACCTTAGGGGCAAATGTGCACTAGACCGTTTTTGTTTAGCGGACATAAATTCGCAACCCAGGTTGCGGAACAAGTCGCGGAAAATGAGATCGCAGAGGCTGTAAACTGGTATGGCAATGGCGGATAAGAAAACAGCATTGGTGAACGGCGGGACAGGCGGAAAATTGGTGCCGGAACCGGCCCCGGTTACCGACGAATTGGAACGCGCGCGTGATATTGCGCGACGTTATCGTTGCGAATTCGTCGATCTTAGCGATTTCCAGTTGCATCACGACCTGTTCGAGAAGATTCCCGTCCACCTGATGTTCCGTTATAACTTTGTACCTCTCGACGAGACAGCCGACGGCCGGCTGGCCATCGCCATCGCCGATCCCAGCCAGTTGATGATGATCGATGAAATCAGCCTGCTGCTGGGCAAGCGCATTCTGACCAAGGTTTCAACCCTCAAGCAGATCTCCGACATCCTGAAGAAGACCGAGCAGTCCAAGCGCGTGCTGGAAGACGCTAGCGAAGGTTTCACGCTGGACGTCATCCGCGAGGATGAAGCCGGGAACGACGAAACCATCTCCATCGACAAATTGACGGCGACCGCGGGCCAGGACATGAGCCCGATCATCCGTCTGGTCGACACCACAATTTTTACCGCCTTGCAGCGGCGGGCTAGTGATATCCACATCGAGACCCGCGACGACTCGGTGCACATCAAGTTTCGTATCGACGGCGTGCTCACCAACGCTATGCCGCCGATTGGCAAAGAGCATCACTCGACGATCATTTCGCGTATTAAGGTCATGAGCGAACTCGATATTTCCGAGCGCCGCGTCCCGCAGGACGGCCGCTTCCGGGTGAAATACAACGGGCGCGCCATCGACTTCCGTGTCTCGATCATGCCGTCGATTCACGGTGAAGATGCCGTGCTCCGAGTTCTCGATAAAGAGTCGATGAGCGAGAAGTTTAAGAAGCTCACGCTCGAAGTTGTCGGCTTCGACGAAGACGATCTCCGGCGTTTCCGTCGCTACATCAAAGAGCCTTACGGCATGGTGCTGGTCACCGGACCGACCGGCAGCGGCAAAACCACCACTCTCTACGCCGCCGTCAACGAGATTAAGACCGACGAAGACAAAATCATCACCATTGAAGATCCCGTCGAATATCAACTGCGCGGTATCACTCAGATTCCGGTCAATGAGAAAAAGGGCCTGACTTTTGCTCGCGGCCTGCGCTCAATTTTGCGCCACGATCCGGACAAGATCATGGTCGGCGAAATCCGCGACAACGAAACTGCGCAGATTGCCATCCAATCGGCACTCACCGGCCACCTCGTGTTTACTACCGTCCACGCCAATAACGTGGTTGACGTCCTCGGACGCTTCCTGAACATGGGGGTCGAGCCTTACAACTTTGTCTCGGCCTTGAATTGCATTCTCGCGCAACGGCTGGTGAGAATTATTTGTGACTCCTGCCGCACCGCCGTCCACTATCCGAATGAGGTGCTGGAGGCGAGCGGTCTCGATCCGCAGCAGTGGTCGCAGGTTCCGTTATATGAAGGCCAGGGATGCATCGAGTGTGCTGGAACCGGGTTCCGGGGCCGGACCGCCATCCATGAACTTCTGGATTTGACGGACCGCATCCGCGAGATGATTCTGGAACGAAAACCGACGTCGGAGATACGGCGCGCCGCCCGCGAAGACGGCATGCGTTTCCTGCGCGAATCGGCGCTCGATAAAGTGCGTGGGGGATTTACCACTCTGAAGGAAATCAACAAGGTCACCTTTATCGAAACCATGCGCTGAGGCTTGGTTACCACGAGGGTTACCGTCCGCTGCGACCGCCGGCATGTGCGATGGTCCAGTCCTGGCATCCCCGGAGGTAACTACTCTCTTCACCAAAGTGCGGGATATCATTAAAGGTACCAAGACGACTTGAAAGCTATGACTTCAGTTTCCAAAAGCGTCCGCCGTCCTTCGCTGGCTTGCGAAATCGCGGCCGATCGCGTTCTCGCCGGACGTGCCGCCGACACCGGCCGACTGGTGGAAATGGCTGCTGCTCGTGAGCTTGCTCCTGGCACCGTGGTTCCTGATCTCATGGAAGCGAATCTGCGGGACGGCACCGCCATACGCCAGGCGATTGAGAGCACCCTCGGCGGTATCGGCGCGCGCTCACGCGACGTGATTGCCATTCTTCCCGATACAGCGGTGCGGGTGGTGCTGCTGGATTTCGAAACCCTCCCGGCAAAGCGGGACGAGGCCGAAGCTGTCGTCCGGTTCCGGCTGAAAAAATCTCTGCCCTTCGATCCCGCGGATGCCCGGATTTCTTATCACGCCGTCTCCAGCGGCAAAGGCATGCGCGCGGTCGCGGCCGTGGTGCTGAACTCGGTTTTGCAGGAATACGAGTCCGCGTTTCGCGACGCTGGCTACAACCCTGGCATGGTGATGCCCTCCATGCTCGCCGCACTCGGAGCCGCGGATGCGGAGCGTCCGACGCTGGTCGTAAAAGTCGATGCACGCACCATCAGCATCGCAATCCTCGACCAGGAACAACTGTTGCTTTTTCGGACGCTCGAAAACGTGCGCGGCGTGACCATTACCGGCGATCAACTGGCGGAAGAAGTTTATCCCTCGGTGGTATTTTTTCAGGACACTTACAAACTCAACATTGAACGCGTATATGTCGCGGGCCTGCCGGAGACAGGCGGGGCCGCTCCGGCCTTGAAAAACCAGTCGGGCGCGATCGTAGAAGAACTGGTGACCACAGCACAGATCGGGTCGACCACGGGGTCGGTTCCCCGGTGGCGCATGGCAGGCGTGGTGGGGGCGCTGATTTCTTAATTCTGATTTCTTAATATGCGGCTTGATATCAATCTCGCGACCCGGCCTTACGAAGATGCCCGCGAATTTTGGATGCGCTGGGGTTTGATCGTAGGCGTTCTCGGTGTGCTCACCCTGGCTCTGTTGGTTTTCGCGGTGCGAGGCTGGACTGAAGCAGGAAGAGATCGCCACGAAATCGCGCGGCTCCAGGCCGAGATCGCAAAGCGCGATCAGGAGCGAAGTCAGGCCCAGGGTTATCTCGATCAGGCCGTCAACCGCAGCACCCGGGATCAGTCTCAGTTTCTGAATGGACTCATTCAACGCAAAGCCTTCTCCTGGACCCGTGTGTTCGAAGATCTAGAGCGCGTCATGCCGTCGGACCTGCACGTGGCTTCGCTGCGGCCTGAAATGAACGAGCAGGGCCAGATGCAGCTGGATATGAAAGTCATCGGCGACAACCGCTCCGGAGTGGTGGAACTGGTCCATCGCATGGAAGGTTCGAAACATTTCCAGCAGGCGCAATTGGTGGATGAGACTCAGGAAGCCGATCATGGCATCGTTGCGTCGGTCATTTCTATTTATGTTCCGGATTCGCCGGAAAAGAGTGGGAAATAATGCCGGACCTCGGAAATTCGCGGCGCAAACTGAAGATCGCCATCGGCGCCATGCTGGCCGTCGATGTCATCGCAATCGGCGTTCTGCTCTCGCCCCTGGTCGGATCCGAGGACTCGCGAAGAATCGAATTGAGCCAACTGCGCGTCGAACTGCAACGCAAGACGCGCGATGTCGAACCGCTGCGCAATATCGATAAGAAGATTGTTCTCGCCAAAGAAGAGATTGGCGGATTTTATAAAGACCGCTTTGCCGCCAAAGATTCCGGCCTGGTCGATGAACTCGGCAAACTGGCAACGGCCAACGGGGTCCGCATGCAGCAGGTGAGGTACAAAGAAGAAGATCCGGAAAGCTCGGGCGTGATTCCGATTGCCATGGAAGCAAGTTTTTCCGGGGACTACCTGCAACTCGTCCGCTTCATTAATACGCTGGAACGGTCGAAGATGTTTTTTGAAGTCGATGGAGTGGACCTGGCGGGCGACAGCGCCGGGCCGGTCAAGTTGCAAATCGCCATTCATAGTTATTTGCGGTCGGGTGCTTAAGTGAAACTGGGAACCGAAAATCGAAAGCAGTTGATCGTGCTGGCAGTCGTGGGCGGAATCGCGATCCTGACTATGGCCTACGAGTTTTGGCCCGTGTCCTCGAAGCCCGCGCCAGCAGCCGCTCAGACTGCAACTCCGGGCAAGGTTCAGATGCACCGCTCGGCTTCCGGCAAGATGGTTCCGGTAGTTGAGCCGCGATTGGATCCTACGCTGGATCTAAAACTGCTCAGTCAGAGCGAGGAAATCAAATACGAGGGCAACGGAAGAAACATTTTCGTGGCCGGGTCGGTCGCCAATATACCGAAGCCTCGGGGAAACGGTACGGCCGTCGCCAAGACATTTACGCCCCCGCCGGTTCCGCCGCCGCCGCCGATTACGCTCAAATTTTTTGGCTTTGCGAACCGTCCCGGAGACACGAAAAAAGTCTTCCTATCCCAGGGTGAAGATATCTTTATCGCCGCTGAAGGTGACATCGTTGACCGCCGCTATCGCGTGCTCCGTATCTCGCCCACGGCCGTGGACGTGGAAGATGTTCTCAACAACAACCGGCAGAGCTTGCCTCTTACCCAGGGTTAGCGCGGCAGGTTCCATAGGCGTTTATGCAGGTAGGTAGCTTCAAGTCGGCCGGATTCCGCATCAGCCAGCGCAAATCTCATCGCAAATCCCGGCGCAAATCAGAGAACCGCCAAAGCGGTTACTTGATGATCACCCTGATGCTTACGATCGCGCTGCTCGCGATCGCACTGCTCGCGGTGCTTCCCGACATCAAGCAGCAGATCACTCGCGACCGCGAAGATGAACTGAGACATCGCGGCACCGCCTATATGCGTGCCATCCAACATTTCTACAAGAAGTTCGGACGGTATCCCGGAAAGATTGAGGAACTCGAGAACACCAATAATCTCCGGTTTCTTCGCAAACGCTACACCGATCCGATGAATGTCGACAAGAAGACCGGCAAAGAGAAGGATTTCAAATTCCTCACCGCGCTCGACATCACCCTGAACAGCGGTCCCGTACTTGGCCAGACACCAGGACAGGGTGGCCAACCTGGGACCGGCCAACCGGGCAGCGGCGGATTCGGGACCCAGGGCGGCTTGGGCGGGTCGCCGGGCGGCGCGGGTTTCGGCGGATCACAGCCTAATGGATCGCAGCCCAATGGGACTCAAGCGCCTGGCTCTGGTCCGCAGGCTGCGGGTAGCGACGCCTCTCCTGATTCAGCTTCCGGAGATACTTCGAATGCCAATGGGAGTTCGAATTCGAATCCGAATGCTTCTCCAAATTCGAATCCGGGATCCAATTCTGGTTCGGGCTTCAACGGGCCAACCCTCGGCGGAGGCCCGATCGTTGGGGTCGCCAGTCTGAATAAAACATCGAAAAGCATTCGGGTGTTTTACGACAAGAACCACTACAACGACTGGCTTTTTGTTTACTTGCCCCAAGCAGATCGCGGAGGCTTGCTTACCGGGCCGGTCTCACAGAATGGTCCCACCAGCGGCGGATTCGGCACCGGCCTTCCCGGACAAACCGGAGGCCTGCCGGGACAACCCGGAGGCCTGCCGGGACAAGGACAAGGAATCGGCGCCGGCCAAAATCAGGGTTTCGGCGCCCCCATCGGCGGACAATCGCAACCGCCAACTCCAGGGCCAGGTGCGGGGCAGACGCCGCCGGAGTAGTAACTCAACATCCTGTCTCGCGAGTTCCCGCACGAGTTTCTCTAAAATGAAAAGCCCCGCGCTAAACGCAGGGCTTCAGGTTTACCAAATCACGATCAGCTGCAGTCGATCTATACGTTGAAAGACGAGCCGCAACCGCAGGTGCTCTTAACGTTCGGATTCTCGAACTTGAATCCAGCGCCTTCCAGAGTCTCAACGTAATCAACGTGCGCGCCGCCCAGATACATCAGCGAAGTGGCGTCAACGTACACCTTCAGACCTTCGAAGTCGAATACCTTGTCCATCATGCCGGCGCCGTTCTCGAAAGCCATCGAATACTGAAAGCCGGAGCAACCGCCACCCACTACGGACAAACGTAATCCCGCTGGAACCGGCGCCTGCGTAGCCATAATCTCTTTTACCTTGGCAATTGCGCTGGGAGTCAGAACAGGTGCCGCGGTCTTTGGTTGAACTGCGGGTTGAACTGGAGCTTCAGTCGGGGTAGGTGCGGTGGTGGTTGCCATCGTTTTGGTCTCCTTCTACTTGCTTATTGTAACAAAGGTTGAAAGCAGCTCGGCAAGGTTTTTCCCCAATCGGTACTTACCTGCGCATCTGCCCATTTGATGCCCTAAAACGATAAGAAGTCGCTGCCTCTTGCCAAGGGGGCTATAATCATGCGCAGCAGGGGGCCGTACCCGAACACCGGCGACACCATGAAGTTTCGCTGGGGCGCAGCATAGCAACTTCGGGCATTGGCTCGATCTCAGATCCGAGGTGGCGTATGACTCCTATGTTCGGTCTTCTGGTAGCGTGGGGAATATTGACGGCCGTTCTTATTGTGCTCCTGATCTACAAAAGCACCCTTAGCATGCACGAGGATGATTCGATCTTTCTCCATGAGACCGAATCCCAGATGCACAAGGATCAAGTGGAAGTCCTGGCCAAGATGAAAAAGATCCAGCCCATCGTCAAGATCCTCGGCGCGCTCTCTGGAGCCATGATCTTGGTGATTGCTGGGTTGTTCATTTATCACGGCCTGAGCAACGCGACCACGCTGCAGTAAGCGGCGGACCCGCGGCTCCCATAACTTTATCGTTCGCGTCTTTAAGGCGCGCGCACCTTCGATTCGACTCGCACGGCGGCAGAACCTTTGCCGCCTGTTAGCGAGACCCCTTTTATTTGACGAATCCGCCACCTAGCGTGAAGGCACAACACCCCATTGCCATTGTCGGAGGTGGTCCAGCCGGAGCATTCGCCGCAACCCTTCTTGCCGAGGGCGGCAAAGGCGTCCTTCTGTTCGACGAAAAGCTCGCCTGGGAGAAGCCATGCGGCGGCGGACTCACGCACAAGGCTCTGCAGAAATATCCGTTTCTCGCGGATGGCCATAACCATGCCGATCCTGATTCTGTTAATCACTCTCACCTCGATTCTTGTTCAATCGATCCTCTGCTCGTCGACCAATGCGAGTTGATCAGCCCCTCGGGCCAGCGGGTGCGGTTCCACATGCAACACCCCGTCGCGATCTTTTCCCGTTTGTCGCTGAACGGATTGTTACTGCGCCGGGCCCAACGGTCAGGCGCAAAAGTGAAGCGCGAGCGCATCACGCGGGTCACAGAAAACGACGGCCACTGGACACTCAACACCCCGCACGGCGAATACGCGGCCAGCTATTTAATATTCGCTGCCGGCGCGCGCAATCCATTTCGCGCCCAATTTCTGGCTCCAATCTCTCCGAGCGATTTGATGGTGACAGCGGGCTACTTCATCCCGAGCCGCAGTTCGCTCATGCAGATTCAATTTCTGAAAGGGATAACCGGCTATATATGGGTCTTCCCGCGCGCCGATCACGTTTCCGCGGGAATTGCCGGCAAGATGGGCGAGATCTCAGCAGTCGATTTGCGCCGCGTGCTGGAAAAATGGCTGGCAGAAAACGGCTACGCTCTAGAAGGCGCCAGTTTTTACGCGCATATTCTGCCTTCTTTTCGCGCTTCGAGTTTTGAAACACTCGAAGTCTCCGGAGACAACTGGGCCATGATCGGCGACAGCGCGGGCCTGGTCGATCCCATCACCGGCGAAGGTTTGTACTACGCGCTACGATCCGCGGAGCTCTGCGCCGATGCGTTATTACAGGCACGACCCGACGAATATCGAGCGTTGCTCAAAGAAGAGTTGCTGCCTGAACTGAAACTCGCGGCCAAAGTCTCGGGCCGCTTCTACAGCGGGCAAGTTTTTGGCGACAGCGTGTTGGAGCAGATGGTAAGTCTCACCGCAAAAAGCGCCAGCTTCCGCGAGTTAATGAGCGATCTCTTCGCCGGAATTCAGGGTTATCAGGACCTGCGGGCACGCATGTACCGTATTCTGCCGGCGGTAATGGCTGAGGGATTAGCGGGAACGATTCGTTGGCCTTGGAACAAAGGAAGCGGATCGGCTTTCGCCGCCGATCCGCTCGAAGAATAAATACGCGAAGACTAGACCCGGTGCTCGCACGCGCCGAACCTCGCCCCCAACGCTCATGCGGCTTTTGACTTCATGGCCGCGATATCGTCCAGCAATACCCGCTCGTGTCCTTGTGGATTTACTTTCTCGTAAACCTTGGCAATGATGCCCTTGGGATCGACCACGAAACTGGTGCGCTCCCAGAACTTCATTCCTTTCCATTCCGCTTCGCCCAGTCCCAGCGACTTCATCAGACTGGAATCGGTATCGGCGAGCAGATCGATGGAGAACGCAAATTTGTTGCAGAAATCTTTATGCGAGGCAACATCGTCCGCGCTCACGCCCACCACTTTGATTCCGGCCGCGTCAAAATCGGCTTTGGTTGCGGTCATCGCTTTGCCCTGGATTGTGCAGCCCGGCGTGTCATCTTTCGGATAGAAATACACCACCAGCCAATGACCGGCGAAGTCGGACAGCTTCATGATCTTGCCATCCTGATTGGGCAGCGAAAAGTTTGGGAAGGGATTGCCAGCAGACGTCATTAAGAATATTCCTCCTTGAATTCTAGAGCCTAAATTGCCGAGCCAGAAGACTTCGCCTCTAAGCGGCTGGCATCATCTTCTTCATGCGTTCTTTCATCTCTTCCCCTGACACATCTTCCTTGTGGGTCGCAATCCCCCAGCGATGCCCGAACGGATCCTCGATGAAGCCCGAGCGGTCTCCGTAAAACTGGTCTTCGACCGGCTTCAGAATTTTCGCGCCCGCCGCCACAGCCTTCGCGACAACCGCATCGCAGTCAGGAAGATAAAGATATAGGCTCACTGGAGATCCGCCCATATCCTCGGCGCTCCGATGGCCCATGCTGATGTTTTCGTCGGCCAACATGATGCGGGAGTCGCCAATCTGCAACTCGGCGTGAGCGACCCGGCCATCCGGACCGGGCATGTGCACCACTACGACCGCCCCAAAGACCGTTTTGTAGTAGTCGATCGCTCTTGCCGCGCCCTTAATAATCAGATACGGAGTGACCGTGTTATATCCCTCAGGAATGTAGTGAACTTCGCTCATAACACTCTCCTCTTTCGTCGTCGGCTGGAACAGGTTAAAGGTTGAGGGCTAAAGGTCAAATTGACGGCCGGCCATCGCAGCCGCGTCATGCCCCCGTGTCATCGACGCTGAGAACACAGCAATCAGAACACAATTTTGGTGAGTACTCAAGCCAGCTTGGCCTGCCTCGGGGCGGCAATACGTGGGTGCCGGTATAGGATAATTTGAAGAGTTTTTCCCGAGCCCTGGCCTTCACCCAGACTTGAACCCATGCCCGAACTCCCCGATATTGTCGTCTACATCGAAGCCCTCGAGAAACGCATTCTCGGCCAGCATCTCGAGCATGTGCGAATTGCGAGTCCGTTCTTGCTGCGAACGGCTACGCCGCCCTTGAGTGCGGTCGAAGGTCAAACAGTCGTTCGATTGCGCCGTATGGGTAAGCGCATTTGTATCGGGTTCGAGAATGACATTTGGCTCGTGCTCCACCTGATGATTGCTGGCCGCCTCCATTGGGGCAAAAGCGGAGCGAAAGTCTCGCCTCCGCGCGGCTTGGCTGCTTTCGATTTCGCCAATGGAACTCTTTTGTGGACCGAAGCGGGCTCGCAGAAGCGCGCGTCCCTGCATGTGGTGGCGGGCGAGGCAGGACTCTCCGCCCTCGATCCTGGCGGATTGGAAGTTCTGGACGCCGACCTGAAAACGTTTTCCGCAGCTCTCACCTCTGAGAATCACACCCTGAAACGCGCGCTCACCGATCCCCGATTATTTAGTGGCATCGGGAATGCCTACTCCGATGAGATTCTTTTTGAAGCCCGCCTCTCCCCACTTGCTTTGACGCAAAAACTCAAGCCCGAAGAAATCGAGCGCCTTTTCACCGCGGTGCTCTCCAGTCTTTCGCAGTGGACCGATCGTTTGCGTCAGGTGTCCGGGGATAAGTTTCCAGAGAAAGTCACCGCCTTTCGCCCTGAGATGGCAGTGCATGGCAAATACAAAGAGGCCTGTCCGCGGTGCGGCGCCAAGATACAACGTATCCGTTATGCATCGAACGAAACCGACTATTGCCCGACCTGCCAGACCGGCGGAAAATTGCTCGCCGATCGCGCCCTGTCGCGACTACTACGCGAGGACTGGCCTCGAACCCCGGAAGCGCTCGAAATGATGACGCGCCAAAAGTCGGGAAAATGACGTCCGGTAAATGAAGTCGGCAAACTGAAGGATAGATTTAATACGCCGCTACTCGATGCCGAGATCCTCCGCCAGTGCCGTCCATTTCGCGTCCACCTGCGCTCGCGTCTTAGCGTCCATCACAATCTCATCCGGCCATGGACGCGTGAATCCCTCAGTCGACCACTTGCGAGTCGCGTCGATGCCCATTTTTGATCCGTAATTTGCCAGGCGAGCCGCGTGATCGAGAGAGTCAATCGGCCCCATCGTGAACTGGATATCGCGCTCGGGGTCGATATTGTTCAGCGCCTTCAAAGTCACGTCAGCGACATCCTGTACATCAACATCTTCATCGACCACGATGATGCACTTCGTAAACATAGCTTGGCCAAGCGACCAGATCGCGTTCATCACTTTGCGAGCCTGCCCAGGATACGACTTGCGAATCGAAACCAGCATCAGGTTATGGAAGACGCCTTCGATGGGCAGGTTGATATCCACTACTTCGGGGATGGTCAATTTCATCAGTGGGAGAAAGATGCGCTCGACGGCTTTCCCCATCCAGGCATCTTCTTGCGGCGGCTTTCCGACCACGGTCGTTGCGTAGATGGGATCTTTTCTATGCGTAACGCACGTAATATGGAAAACTGGGTACTCATCTTCGAGCGAATAAAAGCCGGTGTGATCCCCGAATGGGCCCTCCGTGCGCAGTTCGTCCAGATTCACATAGCCTTCGAGAATTATCTCGGCGTTAGCCGGAACTTCCAGATCGACAGTTTCGCACTTTACCAACTCAACGGGCTTCTGGCGCAGAAACCCGGCAATGATGAATTCTTCCACTTCGGGAGGCGCAGGGACAATCGCCGAGAACGTCAGCGCCGGGTCAGTGCCGATTGCAACCGCAACTTCCATTCTTC
>Ga0209006_10002047_pt1 | contig 18322 bp, 17 predicted proteins | sample JacPin_JW_Ref_O2_FD_188567 | JGI IMG/M metagenome (GOLD analysis project Ga0209006, IMG submission 188567) | Forest soil microbial communities from Algoma, Ontario, Canada - Jack Pine, Ontario site 1_JW_Ref_O2 (SPAdes) (version 2) | ecosystem: Environmental > Terrestrial > Soil > Boreal...
AGGGATTGCCTTCGATTACAGCGCCAGCATTGCCGAATGGTCCGATGCTGCCGGAGTCGTAGCATCCCTCGGTTTCTTGCGTAGAGCCGCAGACGACCCAGGAGACGTTCTGGTATCCGCCGAAGAAGTAGTAGCTGGTGTAAAGGCCGGAGTCGGGCGGCGCGGCTGGCGTTTGTGCGCTGAGCGCGGCGGCGGCGAATAGAAAGATGGCGGCGAGGGCGAATGGGGCGCGAGAGCGGGGCATATTCATGATCTCCTTTGACCGCGACATTGTGTGCGGAAGGAGAGCGGTTGTCAATGTGCAGGAAATTGCGGTCGTGTATCACTCGTTTTGTTTTCACAGTTTGACTTAGGTGGACACTCACAGCAGATTCCTCCTGTCTCGCTGCGCTCGCGCGTCGGAATGACAAGATGCGATAGGCAGGCTATTGCTCAATTTGCTTGCGGTGTCGACGAAATGCGTCCGCTGCTACACGGATTTGTTGCGCGGAAAATTTCCACTTCGGCTTTGCCTGTAAAATTGAAGTTACGAACAAATTTGAAATCAGGAACCGCGATTCGCGGTCTTTGGGAGCTTGCTTCCGCATTGTCTTTTCTTGAACAACTGAATCCGCAGCAGAGAGAGGCTGTTGAGACTACCGACGGGCCCGTGCTGATCCTGGCTGGCGCGGGCAGCGGGAAGACGCGCGTCATTACGTACCGCATTGCCTACCTGATCGAGCAGAAGGGCGTGATGCCGGAGTCGATTCTGGCGATGACCTTCACCAACAAGGCTGCGGCGGAGATGGGTGAGCGCGTCGAAAAACTTGTGGGCGGATTGAGCATTGCCAAGCCGGTGATCTCGACGTTTCACTCGTTTTGCGTGCGTGTGCTGCGGCGTGACATTGAAGCGCTTCGGATTCCTTCGACCGTGCCGGGACAGCCGGCGATCGGACACACCAAGAATTTCGTGATCTACGACGAGTCGGATATGCAAGCCGTGGTGAAGCAGATCATGAAGCGGCTGGGCCTGGACGATAAGCAACTCACGCCGCGCACCGTGCTGGGGCGGATTTCGTGGGCAAAGAATCACATGCTCGATCCGCAGGAGCTGTATTTGCAGTCGGCCGATCCGAAGACGGAAAAGATTGCGCACATGTATGAGGAGTATCGCAAGGAGTTGCGCAAGGCGAATGCGCTGGACTTCGACGATCTGCTGCTGGAGGCGGTGCGGCTGCTGAAGTCGGTGGCGGCGGTGCGGGAGTATTACAACCGGCGCTTTCAATATCTGCTGATCGATGAGTATCAGGATACGAACCGTCCGCAATATGAGTTGATGCGCATGCTGGCGGGCGACCGGCACAACGTATGCGCGGTGGGCGATGAAGATCAGTCGATTTATTCGTGGCGCGGCGCGGATATTCGCAACATTCTGGAGTTCGAGCAGGATTTTCCCGAGGCGAAGATCATTCGCCTCGAGCAGAACTACCGCTCGACGCAAAACATTTTGCAGGCCGCGTCGGCGGTGGTGGGGAATAATGTGCGGCGCAAAGGGAAGAATCTGTGGACGGCGCGGCAGGGTGGAACGAAGGTTGGATATTACGAAGCGCCGGATGGCGAGAATGAGGCGCTGTTTGCCGGAGACTGGATTGCGAGGTATCTGCGGGAAGCGGTGGAACGCGGCGAAGAGCCGAAGGCGGCGGTGCTGTACCGCACGAATTCGCAGTCGCGATTATTTGAAGAGGCGATGCGGCGCTATGGATTGAAGTATCACGTGGTGGGAGGGTTTTCGTTTTACGAGCGCTCCGAGATCAAAGACATGATCTCGTATTTGAAGGTGATTCAGAATCCGGATGATTCGATTTCTCTGCTGCGTGTGATCAACACGCCGGCGCGGGGTATTGGCAAAGGGACGCTGGATACGCTGGAGCAGCTCGCGCTGGAGACAGGATTGTCGTTGTGGGGCGCGACGGGCGAGGCGCTTCGACGGCAATTGCTGCCGCAGCGGGCGCTGGCGGCGCTGAAGAGCTTTCAGCAGTTGATTGAAGATGCGCGGGCGATGTGGGCGGGGAGGTTTGGGGAGGAGTTGGATAAGAGTGCCGAAGTCGCTGGGCAGACTTTGCAGGCGGAGTTCGTTGCGGAACCGCCGCGGGAAGAAATGGCTTCGGAGGAAGCGACGGATTTCGATCCGGAGGAGTTTGGGAATTTTTCTTTTGATTTTGGAGCGGCGGAGACGGAGGCGGACAGCAGGTCCCTCGACTCCGAGGGAATGCTCGCGAGCGAGCCTTCCCTATCCGCTCGGGAGGACAATGCAGTAAAGATGCCGACTCCTGATGATGCGGTGGAGGCGCAGGCTGCTGGTGTGGCACAAGATCCGAATGCATTTCCGGTGCCGACGGTTTCGACGGCTGATCTGCTTAAGTTTCTGATTGACCGGACGGGATACATCAAGTTGTTGGAGCAAGAGGACACGCCGGAGGCTTTTTCGCGGATTGAGAATTTGCGCGAACTGGTGAATGCGGCGATGGATTCGCGCGATCGCGCCGAGACGCTGGATCAGTTTCTGGACCATGCGGCGCTGATCGCCGATGCCGATGATTACGATTCGCGGGCGCAGATTACGTTGATGAGCCTGCACGCGGCCAAGGGCCTGGAGTTTCCGCTGGTGTTTCTGAGTGGGCTGGAAGAGGGATTGTTTCCGCATTCGCGCACGATGCTGGTGCCGGAAGAGGTGGAAGAAGAGCGGCGTCTTTGCTATGTGGGCATGACGCGAGCGATGGATCAGCTGGTGCTGACGCGGGCGGTTTACCGGCGGCGTTATGGGACGGATTTGCCGGAAGCGAGTGTGCCCTCGCGGTTCCTGGAAGAAGTTCCGATGCAGTTGATTGAGGAGTTGGGGACGCGGAGAGGCAGCGGAAGTTCGCTCCGCGGGGCGGGCGGAGGCGCCCGCCCCCACACAAGCGCTGCTCATTATTCTTATGAAGATGAGGATCAGAGCGCGGTGTGGCGCGGCGACGAGAGCCGGAATAGTGTGCGGCCAACGAAGCCGACAGCTCCGGCGCGCCCTTACAACTCGATAGAGAACATTTCGGAGTTCTTTGCCAGCCGGGGAAAGAAATTTACGTTGTCCAAAGCAACGCCGGTTGAGGAGCCGACGGGCAAGCGCGGCTTCCGGCCGGGGCAGAGAGTGCGCCATCCGAAGTATGGAGAAGGCACGGTCTACCAGCGAGAAGGGGAAGGCGAAGAAGCCAAGATTACGGTACAATTCCCTCGCTTCGGCTTGAAGAAGCTGGTGGAAAAGTATGCGCAGCTGGAACGGGCGTAAAGTTTCGCGCGCGCTTCTTATCGGCAAGTCGAGCCGACGCAACGGGCCACTACCCCAGGGGAAAATGAGTATGAAGAGATTCGGCACGGTATTGTTCGCGGCGATGTTCATGATGTGTATGGCGGCTGCTGGCTTCGCGCAGTCGAAACAGATGCGGACGGAGAGGAATCCGCCGGCGTTTCCCGATCTTTCTCAGGCATCGGCTCCGCCGCCGGCGCAGCCCAGCTATTTTTATTTCTCGATTCTCGATGGCCTGCCGATGAACCTGATGCTGCATCACGACACGGAAGTGGGCACGAATAATCCGATCGATGTGTATGCGCTGGTGATTGAGCTGCAGGTGATGAATTCCGATGGGGATCTGGAGCCCGAAGGCCTGCAGATTTTCAATTTCTATACGGCGAAGCCGCAGAATCCGGATACGGCGCCGAATCCGCATAACGCGAAGGATTGCCGCACGTGGAACAACCTGATTAATCAGGAACTGGCTGGACGCGGTCAGAACTCGCCGACCTGGCCCTATATCGAGTTCACGGTGGCGCAGGGAGCGCGGCGCATTCAGACGAATGAGGACGGTCAGGTATTCTGGAGTGATGACGTAGAGTGCTGGGGATCGCGGGATCGATTTCCGCCGTTCTAGTCGCAGTTGAAAAGCTTGAGAAAATCGGTACACAATCCGTAAGTAGAAAAGGACAAACGTAAGCATTCATGGCCAATACAACGAAACTAAGCCGGGAAGATCGTAAGAAAACCAAACGCGCCGCTCGCAAGAAGCGCAAAGCCGACAAGCCGCTCAAGGAGCGCGACTATCCGCGCGGCTCGAAAAAGCCGAAGGTCAAAAAGCTGGCTCGCGGCCAAGCCAAGCGGTAAGACGGTAAGTTGAACTTGCGTTCCCACCCTTCGAAGATTCGGAGGGTGGGCACTCGCGACAGCAGGACCGATCGAATGGATCCCCACCTCTGGCAAAACCGGCCAGAAGTGGGGCACCCGCTGCATTGCAGGAGATCACCACCGCTTGTCACAACAATCCACGGAACCCGCCGCAGTCATCCGCACCTCCGACAACCAGCTTTTCTGCTGCAAATCGATCGACAAGCTGATCGCCGATTCCGAAGCACCCGGCCAGCGGCTGCAGAAGACGCTGGGGCCGTGGTCGCTGACAGCGCTGGGCATTGGCGCGATCATCGGCTCGGGGATTTTCATTCTTACTGGAACTGCGGCTGCGGGCGAATATTTTCAGGCTCCGTCGATTCTGCATGCGCAGGCACTCGACGTGATCATCAATTTCGTGCGCACCGGAAGCACCGCGGGAGCGCTGATGCACGGCCGTCCTCCGGCCGGGCCCTCGATCGCGATTTCGTTTCTGCTGGTAGCGATTGCCTGCAGCTTCGCTGGATTGTGCTACGCGGAGCTGGCGTCGATGATTCCCATCGCCGGGAGCGCATATACGTATTCGTATGCGACGCTGGGCGAGATTTTTGCGTGGATCATCGGCTGGGATCTGATTCTGGAGTATGTGGTCTCGAACGTCGCGGTTGCTGTGGGGTTTGCCGGGTATACGAAAGCGCAACTGGCCGTCTTCGGCCTCAATTTGCCGGACAAATGGGCGAGCCCCGTCTGGGCTGGAGGGCAATGGACCGGCGCGTATTTCAATATGCCCGGATTTCTTATTGTTTTCGTTCTCACGCTGCTGCTGGTGCGCGGCGTGAAGGAGTCGGCTGAGACCAACAACATTATGGTGACGGTGAAGATCGGCGCCATCCTGACCTTTTTGGTTGTGGGTGGAATGCTGGTGAAGCCGGCCAACTGGGTGCCGTTCGCGCCCTCCGGTTTCGCCGGCATCGTCACTGGCGGAGCGATCGTTTTCTTTACTTACATCGGATTCGATTCGGTCTCGACTGCCGCGGAGGAGTCGCGCAATCCGCAAAAAGATTTGCCCTTCGGCATCATCATGTCGCTGGTGGTGTGCACGCTGCTTTATATCGGTGTCGCGGTCGTGCTGCTCGGCATGATGAAGTACACGACTTTCGTCTCCGGTGCAGCCGCCGAAGCGCCGGTGGCTTACGCGATGAAATATCTGGGCGTGCACCCGTTCTTCCGCTCGGTCATCGTGATTGGCGCGCTGACCGGGATGATCTCATCGCTGCTGGTATTTCAGTACGGGCAGGCGCGCATCTGGTATGCGATGTCGCGCGACGGCTTGCTGCCCAAGCTGTTCTCGGCGGTGCATCCGAAATACAAGACGCCGCACTGGTCGACGTGGATCGCTTGTTTCGCTGTCGGCATTCCTGCCGGCCTGGTGGACATTGGCGATGCCGCCGATCTGGCCAATATCGGCACGTTGTTTGCTTTCGTTCTGGTTTCTCTGGGAGTCATCATCCTTCGCCGCAGGCAGCCGGATCGCAAGCGCGCCTTCCGCGTTCCGTTCGTGCCGTGGTTCCCTTTGCTCTCGGTGATCTTTTGCGGCGGCCTGATGTTTGGACTGACGATCATCACCTGGGTGCGCTTCGTGGTGTGGCTTGTGCTGGGCCTGCTGATTTATCTCTTCTACAGCCGTCACCGAAGTGAGTTCTCTCGACGATAGACTCTGCGGTTTGGTCACGTCACCGCCGGCGCGGATGCTAACGTCTCACAATCTGCGTCGTCTCTATGCTCGCTGTTCAATCTATCTTTTTTCGCAGAGGATCATGAAAATCCAGCCGCGCGTTTTGGATCGATTCTGCTGTGCGCTGATGTTGTGCGTGCTGACTCCACTGATTGCCTCGGCGTTGCCAGCGCCTGCCAAAGGGGCATTGCCTGCGGATATGGTCGCGTACTTTGCGGGAAATTGGAGCGGGCAAGGAGCATTTGAAAAGTCGAAGAAGCCGCTCGCTTCCGAGTACAGCTTTGTGCCGGATATCGAGAAGCAGTGTCTGGTGGTGCATCAGAAAGAAAAGGCTCCGAACGATTTTGAGTTTGTCGCGCTATGGAGCGTGAACTCGGATTCGGGACAACTGGTGATGTTGCTGGTGGCCAATCATGAAAGCGGCGCGAGCGTACTGCACGGCAGCGGATGGCAGGATGGAAAGCTGGTGTTCGAGACCGCGCCGGAAAATCCGAACGATCTGGGCCGGGAGCGATTTACCTTTGCGCGCGACTCGGCGACTGCGTTTCATACGATGTACGAATGGAGCCAGGACGGCGGCAAGACCTGGAACGTGGGCGACCGGCAGGCGTTTGTGAAGACGGCGTAAGGCGATCAATTGGCCGGCTCCTCGCAAATCTTGAGCATGCCATCTACAATTTGAAGGATGGCGTCTGAGCGTGAATCACGGCCTTCGAGCTTTATCCGGCAGTTGCCTAAGGCCGAGCTGCATTTACATCTTGAGGGCGCGGTGGATGCGGCTACGTTGCTTGAACTACGGCTGAGGCATGGGGATCGCGCCACGCTGGCTGAGACGGAAGCTCTCTACCGGTATAACGACTTCCCGACATTTTTGATGGCCTTCAAAGAAGTGAGCGCGCACCTGCGCGGGCCGGATGACTACGAACATGCTACCTACCGGTTGATGCAGCGATTGAAAGAAGAGACTGTGCTGCACGCGGAAGTTTATGTGGCGGTGGGTGTGTGCCTTTTTCGCAAGCAGGATTTCGCCGCGATCTTTGAAGGCCTGGAGCGAGGACGTGCGCGGGGCGCGCGGGACTTTGGCGTTTCCCTGCTCTGGATTTTTGATGCGACGCGGCATTTTGGCGTGGAAGAGGCGCAGAAAGTTTTTGAGCTGGCGGTGCGCTATCAGGACCGGAATGTTGTTGGCATTGGAATTGGCGGCGACGAGCAGAAGGCTCCGCCGGAACTTTTTCGCGGCGTGTATGGATACGCCGCCGTTAATGGACTGCGGTTGACGGCGCATGCGGGTGAGACTGCGTCGCCGGAGTCGATTTGGGGCGCGCTGAATTTGCAGGCAGAGCGCATTGGGCATGGGCTGACGGCGGCGCAGGATCCGGATTTGATTGAAGAGTTGTCGTACCGGCAGATTCCGGTGGAGATTTGCCTGACCAGCAATGTGCGCACGGGAGTGTGTAAGACGATCGCGGAGCATCCGGTGAAAAGTTATTTTGACCAGGGCGTGATGATTACGCTGAATACGGACGATCCGGCGCTGTTTGGCACGACGCTGTCGCGGGAGTACCAGCTGGCGCAGGAGACATTTGAGTTTACCGACGAGCACTTGCGGGAACTGGCCCGGAATTCGTTTGAGGCGTCGTTTCTACCGGCGGAGAAGAAACTTGAGCTGTTGAGTTTGTTTGATGCGGCGGCGGCGAGGTAGGGCGGTGAGCGGTGGCGGTGCAGTCCGGCTTACGCGGTAGGCCGGTTGAGCGGGAGATCCTTCGCTGCGCCTGAAAACCGGCTCCGCTCAGGATGACACCGATACGCCTGAAGAACGGCTTCGTTCACCCGATGACGCCGAATTTGGAGTTATATGCCGATCCAACCTGTGCTTCAACTTGGTGATCCTCTGCTGCGGGAGTTGTCGCTGGTGGTTGCGGACCCGGCGTCGCCGAGAATTCGCGATTTGGTGCGGGATTTGGGCGATACTCTGGCGCACTGGCGCTCGACCACCGGCTACGGGCGCGGCATTGCGGCGCCGCAGATCGGCGTGATGCAGCGGGTGATTTTTCTGAAGCTGCCCGGTGTTGAGCCGTGGCCGCTGATCAATCCGGAGATCATCGAGCGCAGTTCGGAAAAAATCATCGTGTGGGATGGGTGCCTCAGTTTTCTGTCGATCTTTATGCAGGTGGAACGGCGGCGGCGGATTATCGTGCGCTATCAGAATCTGCAGGGCGAGACTTTGGAGTTTGAGGCCGGTGACGACCGGAGTCTTGCCGAGTTGCTGCAGCATGAAATCGATCATCTGGATGGCGTGCTGGCGATTGATCGGGTGACCGATCCGAAGTCGATTGTGAGCCGCGAGGAATTTGAGAAGCGGTATCGGGATGGAAGTCCGTACGGGACGGCCGGGGCTGCGGTGAAGAGTTAGGCGGCCTTTGCAACAGAAGCAGCAACTGCCTCGTTTTCTTGCGCCCCTTCGGGGCTTGTTGTCTTTTTCGTGGCTTACCCACGGCTTGCGCCGTGGACCGCATTCTTTTGCCGCTTCGCGGCTGCCGGAGTGTCTCAATACGCGGCTGCTCTTTCCAAATCTTTTAAACCAAATCTATTTAAAATAACCTCTGGGTCATTTGCTTATGCTTCACATTGGCATCGTCGCTTGCAGTACTGAAGGGGCCGCGCTCTGCTACCGGACCATCTCGCTTGTGGGTGCGGAGATGATGGGGAAGCATGATCATCCGGAAGTTTCGCTACATTCGCATTCGCTGGCTGAGTACATGAAGTACGTCGAGCGGGACGATTGGGCGGGCGTGGCGCAACTGATGCTTTCGTCGGCGGAAAAGCTGGCGAGGGCTGGGGCGGATTTTCTGATTTGTCCGGACAACACGATTCATCAGGCGTTCGATCTGGTGGAGCACCGGTCACCGCGGCCGTGGCTGCACATTGCGCGGGAAGTGGCGAAAGAGGCCGTGGGGCGCGGATTCAAGCGGGTTGGGGTGCTGGGGACAAAATATTTGATGGAGGGGCCGGTTTATCCGCAGGCGCTGAAGGCGGCGGGGATTGAGTATCGCGTGCCGGGCGCGGACGAGCGGCAGCGGTTGAATGAGATTATTTTCGACGAGCTGGTGAATGGGCAGTTCCTGCCGCGGTCGCTTACGTATTACGTGGAGGTGATTCGCGCGATGAAAGATGAAGGGTGCGATGCGGTCGCGCTGGCGTGCACGGAGATCCCGCTGCTGGTGAGTGCGGAGGCTTCGCCGCTGCCGGTGCTGGATTCGACGCGGATTCTGGCGAGGGCTGCGGTGAGAAAAGCGGTTGAGGGCTAGCGTTCTGTGAGCAGCCAGCACAAACTAAAATTCCGTGGGCTGCGCGGGCCTTACGCGATCGTGCGGCTTGCCGCTGATGCGGCGGTGCCGGAGTGGGCTACGAAGGGCGAGTTCACTTCGATTACGCGGACGGGGGATGAATTGTCGATAGTGTGCCTGACCGAAAATCTTCCGGCGGATGTGCATTCTCCGCTTCGCTGGAGCTGCTTAAAACTGGAAGGGCCGTTTCCGTTTTCAGTGACTGGAGTGCTCTTGGCGTTTATTGAGCCGCTTTCGGCGAATGGTGTACCGATCTTTGCCATCTCAACGTTCGATACGGATTACGTGCTGGTGCAGGAGAAGTTTGCCGGGCGTGCGCGCGAGCTTCTGCTGCAAGCTGGGCATGACTTGTTGTCGTGAACGAAGTTCTTGGGCTTACGCGATAGGGCGGTTGAGTGGGAGGATCCCTTCGGCGCGCTTCGCTTGCTCAGGGCAGGCTCTTCACTTCGCTGAAATGCGGCTTCGTTCAGGATCACGCTGATACCCGAGTTCCTGTTTCGAATCATGCCGTTCGGCCCGGAAATGGCGCTATTCGCTGCTCTGATCCTGCCTTCGGAGCACTGAATATGTTGTAATAGAAGTTAACCTTATTCATGCCTTCTACCATTACAAAGCTGCGCCGACGCGCTAAAGCCTTGCAGCGGAATCTGCGCGGAGCGAATATGGCTGTCCGCGCGCTGGCGTCGACGGACCATCCGCTGCTGGCGCACATCATTCCGATGCGGCGCTGCAATCTGGCGTGTACGTACTGCAACGAGTTCGACGATTTTTCGAAGCCGGTGGTGATTGACGAGATGTACCGGCGCATCGACAAGCTGGGCGAGTTGGGCACGGCGGTGGTGACGATTTCGGGCGGCGAACCGCTGATGCATCCGGAGTTGGATGATGTGATCCGGCGGATTCGCGCGAACGGGATGATTGCCGGGCTGATCACGAATGGATATCTGCTGGTGGCGGAGCGCATCCAGCGGTTGAATCGCGCGGGCCTCGAGTGGCTGCAGATTTCGATTGATAACGTCAATCCGGATGAGGTTTCGAAGAAGAGTCTGAAGGTGCTCGACAGGAAGCTGCAGCTTCTGGCTGAGCACGCCGATTTTCACGTGAATATTAATTCGGTGGTGGGCGGAGGGATCGCTCATCCGCAGGATGCGCTGACGATTGGCAAGCGCGCGGTGGAGCTGGGATTCACTTCGACGATTGGAATTATTCATGACGGCAGCGGGCAGCTGCAGCCGCTGAATGATGAAGAGCGGCGCATCTATCACGAGATGCAGGCGCTGGAAAAGAGCAGCTTCACGCGCGTGAACGCGTTTCAGGACAACATTGCGCTGGGACTGCCCAACGATTGGCGATGCCGCGCGGGCGGGCGCTATCTCTACATTTGTGAAGACGGGCTGGTGCATTATTGCTCGCAGCAGCGCGGATATCCGGCGGTGCCGCTGGCGACGTATACGAAGGACGATCTGCGGCGGGAATATCTGACGGAGAAATCGTGCGCGCCGAACTGTACGGTGTCGTGCGTGCATCAGATTTCGATTTTCGACTCGTGGAGGGCTCCGCAGAATCCGGGGCCTTCGATGGCTGAGCCGGTGACGGAGAGTGAGCTGGTGCAGATTAAGTAGAGCTGTCAGCTATCGGCTGTCAGCCGTCAGCTCAACCGGTTTTGCAATCCTCAGCTTGCGTGGGCCAGTGATGGCGCGGTTTGGCTTACGCGTTAGGCCGGTGCTGCGGGAGATCCCTCACTTCGCCTGAAAAACGGCTCCGTTCAGGATGACGCCAAATAATCTTTGCTGCAGTTGCTATAATGGATAGCTCACGGTGGGAATAGCTCAACTGGCAGAGCACCGGACTGTGGCTCCGACGGTTGCGGGTTCGATTCCCGTTTCCCACCCCAAGATTTTCAGAAAATGAATTGACCCCGCACGGCCGCGTTCCGCTTATGCGCGCCTTCGATGCGAGTTTCGTGCGTCCGATCATCGTAATCGCTGTTGTGGTCATCGCAGCGACTTGTCAGGCCGCGGACGGGCGCTTTGACCAAACCCTCCAGGTTTCCAGCACATTGAAATCCGGTGCATTGAAATTGGATATCGCCACCGATGCGGGCGAAATCCTGCTGCGTGCGGGTGGTCCCGGGAAAATCGAAATCCACGCCAAACTGCACAGCATCGACGATTCCCAAGACGACAATGTAGCCACGCGTATCCGCATGATCGAATTGAACCCGCCGGTTATCAGCGACACGCACGCGCATAGCGTCCGCATTGGCCACTTCGCCGATCCGGACCTGGCGGCCAATATCGCGATCTCCTACGAAATCGTCGCTCCTCAGGGAACCGAGTTGCACTCGGAGACGGGGGTCGGCAATCAGAGCGTCGAAGGGATTCAGGGCCCCGTGGAGGCGAGCAGCGGCACCGGCAAGGTACGTGTGTGGCATATTGGCAAGAATGTTCACATAAGCACGGGCTCGGGAGACATTGACATACACGACATACACGGGAGCGTCCAAGCCGAGGCGGGCACGGGGTCAGTCTATGCGAGTGAAATTGAAGGCCCCCAAGTGCCGGCCCAAGTATCCAGTCAGGTCCAGATACAAGATTCGAAAACGGGACAACCGGTCACAGTGCAGCTTATGCTGGGCGTTGTGGGGCTGGAAGTCGTAACCGGGGCGGGTGACGTGGACGTTGAAAACCTGCAGGGACAACTGCATGTGACCAGTGGAAGCGGCAATATCCATGCCACCGGGAATCCGTCTTCCGATTGGAAGCTGCAGACGGGCACCGGCGCCGTGCGCGTGCAATTCTCCGACGACGCCAACCTGGCGATCGTTGCCCACGCTAGTTCCGGAACGATTGAGAGCGCCGATGCCGTTGTGACACAAGGGAAGAGGAGCCCGCACGAACTTCGTGGGCAGATTGGCAAAGGCGGCCCTACCGTCGATCTGAAAACGGCCTCTGGAAATATAGAAATCAAGTGAGCGAAGCTATGCGCTCGCGGCCTATTGTGACAGACAGATGCGATGTCGTGTTTCGCGGTAGAATCGTTCTGCAAGCGGTCGGTTACTACCTGTGCAGATCAACGGCCCTGTAGCTCAATTGGATAGAGCATCAGTCTTCGGAACTGAGGGTTGGGGGTTCGAGCCCCTCCGGGGTCACCATAAAGCAAACAGCGTGTGCGAGAAAGCAGTGCCGTTCCTGCCGGGACTCGTTCGCCCTTTCCAGCTTACCCAGGACTTACGTCCCATCGGCGTCGCTCAGGGCAGGCTCGGGGCTATTGAATTTCGCCCCTGACGGGACTGGAGTCTGATGAGTATTTCCCGCCTGTTTCTCGCCGAATGCGATTCTCATGCACCTTTTACGTCGCACCCTCACCGGAAACCATTTGTCAGGTAGCCTCTAATAATCCGGTTCTTGTGTGGCGTTGGAGCTGCTTCTCGGTATAGAATTCCTTTACTTGGGGCAATGAAGCGTATCTTTCATTTTCGGGCCTCCTCTTCGCAACTTGGGCCGCTGGAGGAGCGTTTGCTGGAAGCACTCTGGCAGCGCAATACCGCGACCGTCCGCGAACTGGTGGAGTCGGGCTGCGACGATCTCGCCTATACGACGGTGATGACGACGCTGGACCGGCTGTTCAAGAAGAACTTGCTGACGCGGCAGACCGAGGGGCGCGCATTCCGCTACACGCCACGGTTCAGCCGGGAAGAGCTGCACCGCGAGGTTGCGGGCGAGGCGTTCCGTCAGTTGCTCGAGGCCAGCCCCGCTGCTTCTTTGCCGCTTTCCTATCTTGTCGATATCGTCAGCGCTCGCGACGCGCAGTTGCTCGATGACCTGAGCCGATTGGTCGAGGCCAAGCGCCGAGAGTTGCACGACGGCGAGCAGCATGCCCGCAGTACTGCTACGAAAGGCTGAAAAGCCTCCCTGTGCAGGCCTTTTGGATTAGAAAAGGCCGTTGAAAGGCAACGCACCCAATGTTTGCCGCACGGGGCATCATCGTAGCTTTCATTGAACTCCTGATTGTTTATTGCTCGCTCTCGCTGGCGGTGATGTGCGTCTGGCGGAGAGTCTCCCCGAACATTTCATTGACTGGTTCTCTACTGCTGCGGCGGGGTTCGGCGCGGCGCGTGGCCAATTTCCTGTTTGCATTGCGGATGTTTCCGCTGGTTGCAGCGCTGGCGATCACCGGGCTGGTTACTGTTCCTTCGTTTTTGCTGCTGGAGCCGCGCCAGGTGAATGAGCCTTTGAATGCATGGCTGCTGGCGTTGGGAGTTTGCGCGGTTGCGCTTGTAATTTATGGCGTGGCCAATGCGATTTGGGCGGCGCGCACGGCGGCGCGTTCCGTTTCCATATGGACGGCGGCGGCACGGCCGGTTGAGCCATGCGCGAATGTTCCGGTGCTGCGCATCGCGCCAAGAATTCCAGCGATGACGGTGGTCGGCGTTCTTCGCCCGAGAATTTTACTTTCGGGTACAGCGGAATCGATGTTGACGCCGGGCGAGCTGCAGACGACGCTGCATCATGAGATCGCACATGTGCGCCGTCGCGATAATTTGAAAAAACTTCTGATGCGATTCGTGGCGTTCCGAGGACTCAGCGGCCTGGAAGCGGCGTGGCTGGAAGCGACCGAACTGAGCGCGGATGATGACGCGGTATCGACCGCGGACGAGGCGCTCGATCTGGCTGCGGCGCTGATCAAGTTGTCGCGCTTAGGGATGGAGCCGGCCGGGCATTTGAAGGCTTCCCTGATGGATGGTCCGCGGTCGTTCGTGAGCATTCGCATTGAGCGGCTGATTGCGTGGAGCGAATGGAGCGGCGGACGGGCGCGAGCAAAGGGATTCACTCGATGGTATGGGCTTGCCGTAGGTTTGACCAGCATTGCCGCGTTTGTGCATGCTTACAGTCATCTGCTGATGCGGGTGCATACTGCGACCGAGTGGCTGGTGCGGTAGGTTTGTGTTCGGTACCGGTGTTCAGTAGCCAGTGCCCAGTGGTCAGTGCTTCTCGATTGTTCACTTCTGCCTTAGCTCATTCCTCAGCTTTTTCGATACAAGCTATTCAAATTTTGGGCAGCGCCTGCCGTCCATCGGTGTTTTAATCGACTTGAATATCCAAGATGGAGGTGTCTCCCATGAAATCTGACTACCCTTTTGCTCCCCCACCGGCTCCGCGCGAAGAATTGAGCGCGCCAACGTCGCGCTTCACCGACGAGAAGATTTCGGACGATTCGGGCGTGGAAGCGCAAACGGACAGCGCATTGCGTCCGGCGGGATTGAATAATCCCTTCTGGAATTAATCTCCAAACAGGTTTGTCCTCGCAGGCGCCGGCTCAACGTGATTCGCAAACCGCGAACGCGCATGAGACCGGCGCTTTCGTTTGTGCGCGTCACTAATTCTGGCGCAGGATCGGCAGACACAGGCAGGGGCGGATCATGAAATCGAGGGCCGCCATTTTTTCGAGTGCGGGTTGCAGGACGGAGTCGCGACAGGGTTCGAGAGTGATCACGAAGGGCAGGGATGATTTGTCGAAGCCCGGCTTTTGCAGAAGCGAGTCGATATTGAGATGATGTGCGGCTAGAATTTCCGCGAGTTTGGCCACGATGCCGGGACGGTCGCGCACGAAGAAACGCAGATACCACGGCGTTTCAAAGTCGCTGCTGACGGAGGTGGCTGAGACATAGCTGGCTTCGCTTACGCCGTGGCTTTGTCCGGCGGATAGTCCTTCAGCGACAAACTTCAGATCGGAAACGACGGCCACTGCAGTGGGATCGCCACCTGCGCCCGCGCCGAGAAATGCCATGTCTCCGCCGTACTGGCCGGAGGTTAAAACCAGATTCAGATTGCGCTGCACGCGTCCGAACGGGGAATCGGTGGGAACGAGGCAGGGGCCGACGTCGGCGAATAGATTTTCGTTTTTCAAATCGGCGCGGGAAATCTGGCGAATGGTGCAGCCGAGATCGGCGGCGTAATCGAAGTCGACGGCGTCGACGGGCCGAATGGTGCGGGCGCGAATCGATTCAGGCGCGACCCAGGTGTGCAGTCCGGCGAGCGCGAGAATTGCAAGCTTGGCGCGAGCGTCGCCGCCATCGAGGTCTTCGGAGGCGTCGGCTTCAGCGTATCCGCGGGCCTGAGCTTCTTCGAGCGCCTCGCTAAAAGGAATGCGGGCATTTTCGATGCGGCTCAGAATGTAGTTGCAGGTGCCGTTGAGAATTCCCGCGATGCCGTGCAAGCGATCGCCGGACAGGCCCGTGCGAAGCGATGGCAAAACGGGCACGCCTCCGGCAACGGAAGCGCCGAATTCGAGGTGACAACCGTGCCGGGCGGCGAGTTGAAGAAGTTCGGGACCGTGGCGAGCGATGAGTTGTTTGTTGGCCGTTACAACGGACTTGCCCGCCTGGAGCGCACCGCGAACGATCTCTTGCGCGGTGGTCAGGCCACCGATGAGTTCGATGACGATCTGCGCGTCGGACTTCAGCACTGACTGAACGTCGTCGGTCCAGATCACGTCCGCAGAGACCCACGGCTGTTTCTTGCGTTCGATGTTGCGATTGCAGATGTGCGTAAGACGCAGCGATCCGTTACCGGTTTCACAAAGAATTTTCGCCACCGAGCGGCCAACGGTTCCGAAGCCAAATAAAGCCACGCGAATAGATGAGCTGTGTGCCGAGGTGGGCTTTCCCGGCTTTGAGGGAGGATCGGGCATGGGCATTCGAGCGAAAAATGAATTCCCTATCATACGTGGGCTGCGGTTTTCGTGAAACTGGAAACGGGCTTTTACTGGCAGTGCGGTGGAGGTATGGGCGGCATCGCGACCCCAAGCCGCATCAAAGTTGGTAATATGGAATGCCCGCCCATTATCACTGGCGTGGAGCCGGTGATCCAAGCAACATAACAGGCTACATGCCTGCCAATACGCGAGGAGAATGAATGATTCAAAAGTTCGCGGCGGTTTGCCAGTGCCACAAAAACGGAATTGTTCCGGCGATCATGCTCATGATCGCGATGCTGGCAGGAACCGCAACCCTCGAGGCGCAAGAGACGTCAACGCAGCCGCCGGCTCCGGCTCAGCCACCAGCCCAACAGCAACCGGCGCCGCCAACGCCAGCGCCTGCAAGCCAGCAGAGCAGCAGCCAGGAAGCTACGCCCGAAGAGACGATGCGTCCGGCCAAACCCAAGGCGTACAAGAACTGGACATTTAACGTGGGCGGCGGCGCGAATATGACCAGTGGCACGACCCAGAAATTCGTGCGCAGCGGCGGAGGGACGGGCGACGCCGGTGTAGCGCGCAACTTCAGCCAGTATTTTGGCTTCCGCGCTGACTTTCAGTACGACAATTTGCCATTGCGGCAGTCGGGGCTGAATGCGGCGCAAGCGCCCGGCGCGTCGAGCCAGGTTTATGCAGTGATGGTGAATCCTATCATCAACATTCCGGCGACGAAGGACTGGGGCGGATACATTGTTTTTGGTCCGGGGTTCATGCATCGTTCGGGTAAGCTCGATTCTTCGACTGCGGTTGCGGGATCGAGTTGCGATCCTTTCTTTCTGTGGTGGGGGCCTTGCAACGCGGGCGGCCTGCCGGTCAGCCGCGACTTTCTGAAATCGAATCAGAACGAGTTTGGCTTTGACTTCGGCGGTGGAATCACGCGCAGAATACGCGGCAGCATGCAGTTTTATGCCGAGATTCGCCTGGTGCACGGATCGCACGACAGCCGCACTACGGATGTGCGTCCGATTACAGTGGGGTTGCGGTGGTAAGGAGTTGCAGATCGAAGAATTTAGATTGCAGAATTAAATCTGTAGCGGCTTATTCCGGGTTCGTTCGGTAACTCCACAAATCTGCTGTCAGCTTCTGCAATTGCACAAATGATGATGCGGTCGGAGCGACCGATGCAGCCGCATCTTCATTATTTGCCTCGCGCACCGCGGCTTCGACGAGATGATGCGCGGGAGCGAGCGAGCAGGCGGGGTCGGTAACAGTGTCGTTGCCGGTGAGCAAGAAGGCCTGACAGCGGCAGCCGCCGAAATCTTCGGTGCGGCGTTCGCAACTGCGGCAGGGATCGGGCATCCAGTCTTCGCCGCGAAATTTCTGGAAGGATGACGATTCCCGCCAGATCCATTCCAGGATTTTCTCGCGGACGTTCTCAAATGACAATCCGGGAAGAACTTCGGCCGCGTGGCAGGGCAGAACTTTTCCTGATGGATTGATGAGCATCAATCTGCGTCCCCAGCCACCCATGCAGGCCTTGGGATATTTCGCGTAATAATCGGGCACAACAGAATCGAGGCGGATGCGGCCGGCGAGGCGCTCTTCGGCGGCGGCGATGATGGCAACGGCTTTTTCGAGTTGCGCGCGCGTCGGCATGAGAGCGGCGCGATTGGCGAGAGCCCATCCGTAGTACTGGGTGTGCGCGATCTCGATGCGCTCCGGTTGGAGCTGCTCGATGAACGCGATCATCTCTTCGAGGTGATCGAGATTCTGGCGATGCACGACGAGGTTTACGGTGAACGCAATTTTGTGTTTTTTGATCGTGCGCGATAGTTCGATTTTGTGCGCGTGCGCTTTGGCGCCTGCGATCCAGTTGGCGGCTTCTTCGCGCGAATCCTGAAAGCTGATTTGGATGTGATCGAGTCCGGCTTCGACGAGCGCTTGCAGGCGTTGCTCGGTGAGGCCGAGGCCCGAGGTGATGAGATTGGTGTAGAGCCCAGCCTTGCGTGCAGCCGCGACTAAGTCAACCAGATCGGTTCGAGCGAGAGGTTCGCCGCCGGTGAAGTGTGCATGCAGCATGCCGAGCTGGCCGGCCTGGTTGAAGACACTGGTCCACTCCGCTGTTGAAAGCTCGGAGGCCGTCCCTGCGAGCTGCATGGGATTCGAGCAATAGACGCAATGCAGCGGGCAGCGATGCGTGACTTCGGCGATCAGGGCGAGAGGATTGGAGACCACAAATCGCTGCGAATTCCTTGGATGGCTCTCGGTTTCTTGGACCATTATATTTCTCGCAGGATCGGCTCAATATCCGGCTTCGCGTCCGTGGCGAACCGCCAGCATCACAATCTGTTTTCCATCATAGTGGTACAA
>Ga0209006_10002049_pt1 | contig 18311 bp, 17 predicted proteins | sample JacPin_JW_Ref_O2_FD_188567 | JGI IMG/M metagenome (GOLD analysis project Ga0209006, IMG submission 188567) | Forest soil microbial communities from Algoma, Ontario, Canada - Jack Pine, Ontario site 1_JW_Ref_O2 (SPAdes) (version 2) | ecosystem: Environmental > Terrestrial > Soil > Boreal...
CGCCGACGAACTTCTGATATTCTGAACTTTTCACCACCAAGTCTTTTAATCTCCGAGGTATATCCGAATTGGCATTGCTGGAAGGCTGTAAGCACGAGCTTGAGATCACGATCCCCGCAGCGGCGGTCGCGGAAGAAACCGAAAAGGCCACCAAGTCCATCCAGGAAAAGGCCAAGCTGCCTGGTTTCCGGCCGGGAAAAGCGCCGCTGTCCATCATCAAGCGCAATTTTGCGGGTGACATCCGTCAGAAGGTGCTGGAAAAACTGGTCCCGAAGTTCTTCCATGAAACGGCCGAGCACGAAAACCTGCGCGTGGTCAGCGGCCCTGCCATTCTGACTGCGGCCGCGCAACAGGCTGTGCGCCAGTGGCGCTTCAAGCCCTACATGCAGAACGGCGAGCCGGTCGAGACCAAAGCGACGATCACGGTTAACTTCTCGATCCGCATCTCCGACGACGCCGCCGCGAAGATCAGCTAGCTCGCGGATTTTCTTCCAGTACCTGGCGATAGGCCACCGGCCACCGCCCAACCTCCGCCCGCTCTCGCACTGGCCACACACACGTCGGCCAAATAAAATATCCTTAGATCATGAAACTTCACATCAACGGCCAGGACCGAATATTCCCTCAAGCCCCCACCCCATTTGCCATTGCTGCGCTGGTGGAAGCTCTGGGCATGAAGCCGGACCGGGTCGCCATCGAACTGAACCGCAACGTCATCCCCCGGAACCGCTGGGCCGAAACCCCGCTGGCCGAGGGCGACCGCCTGGAACTAGTCCACTTCGTCGGCGGCGGTTAGTCGCTGCCCTTCCGTGTTCCTCTGTGCTACCCCTGTGAACCTCTGTGTTGAAGGTTTTGATTTTGCCTTTCGCCGCAGTCGATAGAACCCCAGACTAGGAACTCCACTAGTCACCTGGGCCGCGAATCTCCGCTTGACTCCTGCCCATTCGTCCCTAAAATGTTTGAAACATTTCGATCCAGAATTGTTTACGTCGCGAACTACCGGAATTATGGAAGAACGCTTCACATCGCACGAAGTGATCGCTCTCATCGGCATCACTCCACGCCAGTTGCAATGGTGGGATGAAAAGGGAGTGGTAAAAGCGGAGCGTGAAGGCCATCGGCGCCTGTATTCCTCCGATCGGCTGACCGAGTTGGCTGTGATCGGCGAGTTGCGCCGCAAAGGTTTTTCGCTGCAGGGCGTTAGAAAAGTAATGCGCTTTTTGGAACGCGAAATCGGCAGAGGTCTGGCGGAAATCGTCGGCAGCAGTTCCGACTATCACCTGCTCACCGACGGCAAGCGTTTGTACCTGGAAACTTCTGCCCAGCAGATCGTCGACATTCTTAGGAATTCGCGGCAGCCGATTTTGGGAGTTTGCTTGAGCGATGCGGTTCGATTAGTACGCGCTCAGGTCATCTCCCGGAAGTCGAATACTTCAGTAACGTCGCCGGATCGGCGGCGGCGTGCTAAAAAAGCTTCATAGCCGTGAAGAGAAGCGATTCGCAGTTGTGGGACAACAGGAGGAACGCATGGTAGGTGAACTCGATGTCCTCAACGAATGGATCCCGGAACAGATGCAACCCGGCACGGTTTTCGTTCTCGAAAACGCCGGTGAGATCGGCGAGAAAGAAGATCCTTACTGGGCCGTGCTCGCCTGCCCTTCGTGCGGCATGCTGGGGCTGATCACGCGGCGGCAGATCAACGGTCTGGTACCCGTCATCTGCGGCTCGGAAAATTGCTCGGCGCAATTCTTTATTCGCGAGGCCGAAGTCGTGGTTCGCAAACCGTTCTAGGACCACGTCACTGGCGGGACTTCTTCGCTTCTAATTCGACCGGAACCTGCTCGACGATTTCTATTCCGAATCCTTCCAGGGCTGCCACTTTTTTCGGGCGGTTGGTCAGCAGCCGGATTCTTCGCAAATTCAAATCCGAAAGAATTTGTGCACCGATGCCGATTTCGCGCTGCGTTTCTTTTTCGTAATCCAGCAACGCCGGCAACTTGCGGCCGTGATGAAAGCTGAGCGCGGAGCGCTCTCCGGCGCGGTCGCCTATTCGATCCACCGAAAATCCCTGCGACGTTTGATGCAGATAAATCAGCGCGCCGCGGCCTTCTTCCGCGATGCGGCGCAGCGAACCTTCCAGCGTGGCGTGGCATTCGCATCCGGTGGAACCGAAGACGTCTCCCATCAAACAATGCGCGTGCATGCGGACCAGCACGGGCGCATCGCTATTTTCAATCTCGCCCCGAACCATGGCCACGTGTGATTCTCCGCCGTCGACTTCACTCTCGTAGGCAATCAGGCGGAACTCGCCAAAGCGCGTGCCCACCAGTGCCTCGCCGACACGATGCACGTAGCGCTCATGCGCCATGCGGTAGCGAATAAGTTCGGCAACGGTGAGCATCTTGAGATTGTGCTCGCGGCAAAATTCCGTCAGGTCAGGGACGCGGGCCATGCTGCCGTCATCTTTCATGATTTCGCAGATGACGCCGGCGGGAATCATGCCTGCGAGCCGCGCCAGATCGACCGAAGCTTCGGTCTGTCCGGCGCGTACCAGCACTCCGCCTTTGCGTGCGCGCAGGGGAAACATGTGGCCGGGTCGGGCGAGATCGTGAGGCTGGGTTGCTGGATCGATCGCGACTTGGATGGTTCGCGCGCGATCGTGTGCGGAGATGCCGGTGGTCACCCCGACGCGCGCGTCAATGGCTTCGCAGAATGCGGTGCCGAACTGGGAGGTATTCTCGACGGACATAGGACCGATGCGCAGGTGTTCGAGACGCTCTTCGGTCATGGCCAGGCAAACCAGGCCGCGTCCGTATTTGGCCATGAAGTTGATGGCTTCCGGCGTGACTTTTTCCGCGGCGAGAGTGAGGTCGCCTTCATTCTCGCGGTCTTCGTCGTCGATGACGACGATCATGCGACCGGCGCGGATTTCGGCGATGGCGTCGGGGACATCGGTGAATTGTGGGCTGGAGGTCATGGGAATCGCGTAATCTTTAATGCATATAGTCTAGCAAGGACGGCTTGCCCTCGGCATTCTCTTGAACCCAGGCTCTTTTTGGACCAGTAGCGGAAGAGCGCTAAAGCCGAAATTTATTTTGCGGGTAGGCCGAATCGCTGAAAGCGACGACCGTATATGCGACGATCAGTTACCAGTTTAAAACCCCGCCGCCCCCTCCCCCCACTTTCGCTACTACTTTGGAATCATCACGTTAGCGAGAGTTTCCTGCCAAAGTACGTGATTCACAGGACTTAGAGGCTAAGTTCCTCCGAATCATGGAGTTGTGGGCCACTTTTGTGAGGCCCTCCTACTTCGAACTTGATGTACTGCCTCTGCTGGGGCAATCTTCCGACAAAGTAAGAGTGCGGCGCAAGGTCAGATGTCACAAGAGGCTGTGGATTTCTTCGGTGGATTCCTCCTATCCCGCTTTGCTCGCGCGTCGGAATAAAAGGAGACTGAAGTTCAATCCCAAAATCCTTGCCCGCAATTATGCGGGGGACTATGGCTGGCAGAGGGCGAGGGCGCGGCGGGTTTCTTCGATGCGGCCGTGGCCGAGGCGCTCGCGGAGCTCGAGGGCGGCGGTGAGGCGGTCGCGGGCGAGTTCGCGTTCGCCGAGGCGTAAATGAGCGACTCCGCAGAAATGCAAACCGTCCGCTTTTCCCCATGCGTATTGGCAGTCCGGGTGTTCTGAGCGATCAAGTGCATCGCGGGCATTTTGCAGAGCTTTGTGCGCGTCGCCCGCTGCGAGCAATGTTTCGGCCAGGGCGATGCGGAGATCTATCGAGAATTTTCCGAGGCCGCAGGTGTCGGCTAGGAGGATTCCGGCTTCGGCTTCGAGAATAGCTCGGGGATGGTCTGCGAGGTGAAGTTGCAACTCGCAAGCCGCGTGAAAGCACCGGAGCTGGAGTTCGACTGCTCCGGAGCTGCCTGCGAAGGCGCGGGCGTCCTGCAGGTGGCAGCCAGCCCGGACGGGGTCTTCGGGAAGAAAAAGGCGCGCATGGAGGGTGTCACAGCGGCACTGGTCGTCGTTCCAGTTATTCAAACTTGCGACCTCGCTGTTAGATTGTGTTTGGTCTAGCGCTGACCTGCGGTTGCCCAGAAGGAACTTGCACTCAGCTTCGGCCTCGCCCGGTGTGCTGGACAGGGGCCGACCCTCCAGTTCTGTCGCACGCTGGAAGTCGGCTGCTGCCGATTCGATGCCCCCGAGGGCAAAGTGCGACATTGCTCGAATGGCCAGAGAGCGCGTGTGTGTGTGCTGGAGTGCTTTGCTCGGCGCTTTCAGCGCGAGCGAGACTGCGCGGTCAGCGAGCTCGAGAGCGCGTCGAAAATGTCCGCCGAAGACTCCGCACCAAGCTAGATTCTGGAACGTGACGGACTCATTTTCCGGGTCGATTGCAGCGTCCAACGTTTGAGAAATCCCGAATGCTTCCCGTGCCCGGGCGAGGTCGCCGAGGTTATAGGCGAATAGGCCGAGGTCATTAACAAGCCTAGACGCGTCGCTTGGAGACAATTGAGGCCTTATGCGAGGCGAGTCCACCTGTGGGAGAAAGCGTTCCAAGATTCGGAGACCACGAACGTTCTCTCCTAGGCCCCATCCAAGGGTCCCAAAGCCGCCCAACGCATACCAATACAGGCCGAATGCCTCCTCGGCCCGACCTGAGAGAAGGGTTTCCTCGATAAGGAGTTCGTATTGGTCCAGAATCGCCGGATCCGTCGGGTTTTGGTCCGGTCGCGCCTCCAAGCTTGGAGCCAGCTTAGCTCGAACGGACTCGTGGACCGATTCCGGCTTCGTGATCAGGAGTTTCCGGAAAAACTCGCGCAAGAAGGGATGAGCGGAGTACACGATCTGCTGGTCGGTCTGATAGCGAAAGACGATCCCAAGCGCCTTGAGTCGCTCTAACTGCCGCACCAATTGCTGGTCCTTCAGTCCGATCAGAGCCCCGGCCACCTCTCCACCGGACTGCACGATCCAAGCGAGAAACTCGACTTTCACGCCTCGCGGAAATAAGGAAAGTCGGGCGAGTAGGTCGCGCTCGACGGATGTAAGAGCTTTAGCATATTGTTCAAGGAGGCGACTCAGGCGTCGCGCTTTCGGGTCGGATTCTTTCGCGTCAGCCAAGGAGAATTCCGGCCCTCGCTTTGGATCGCCGCCTGCGAAGTTACCGATGTACGAACCCAGCACGGACACAGAAAGGGCGTGGTAAGAGCCGCCGATGTTGAGTGGTTCAAGCAGCCGTATGAGTGCTGCGTCGTCACCCTCCACTTTCCAGTCTCGAAGCACCTCGAACGCGACCAGACGTTCGAGGTCGTCCAACGGCGTTGCCTTATGTCCAGCGCCGGTAAAGTTCTCAAGATCGACAAGCGAAAAACGCGATGTCACCAGGGCTCGGGTGTTTCCAGCGCCAGCCAGTGCACGAATTAGTCTTTTCAATTGCAGATCTTCTAGCTCGCCACGTCGTCGGGGCTCTCCGTCGCTCTGAACGCGTTCGAGGCCATCCAGGACCAGAACGTGTGGCACATCACCGGAAAGGGCCATCTGCAACCGCTCCAGCATTCCTCCGGTAGGGACACTCTTCTCGCCTGTGAAGTACAAGTAGGCGGCGCGCAGAAAAGCGTCCGTCTTGGGATCTTCGTAGAAGGACCAGACGAAAACTCCAGCGCGATCCGAAAGTTTGGCTTCTTGCAAAGCTTTATTTACGAGCGCAGTTTTTCCTGTGCCTCCAGCAGCAACTATAGAAACAACGCGGTCGGGCGTAACTGGACTCTCCAACCATTTCTTTAGTTCCTCAAGCTTTGTTTCGCGTCCACGAAAATGTTGCGCTGGTTGCAGAGCGTGACAGTACAAGGCTTTCCAGATGCGCGCCGTCGAAGTAGGGCCATCGGCGGGTTTTCGCGCAAAGTTGGCGACCGCTATGGCAGCCAATTTTGCCAGCTCCTCGTTGGCGGAAAATGTTCCTCGTGTGTACTCGCCACTGAGATAGGCTTTGAATTCTTGCAGCTTCTGCACCGCTTTGATGATTTCAGCAGTCTTTTCCGGCTCCGTAGTCAGGCGGCTTTCTTCTCTGAGTTCGGTCCATGGGGCTTTGGGATCGACCAGGAACGCGAACACGGGTTTGCCGGCGCTCTTGGCGGCTTCGACTTCGAGCCAGGTGATGGAGCGCTCGCCGTCGCCGCCGAGTTCTTTGGGTGGGACGTAGCCGTATCGGTGGGCGACGATGCAGATGACCGCATCGGCTTGGGCGGCCATCTTCATGCACTCACTGGCGGGTTGGCCGGACTGGGCGGAGAAGGTCTCCATGGCGATGGGCAGGTCTTCGAGACGGAGGACGGCGTCGCGGACCTTGTCGCGATAATCGCGGAGGTCGACCGCAGTGGACGAGATGAAGATGCGCAGAACGGGGCGCGTTTCCACGTGCGGAGTTTAGCGCAGGTTGGAGCGCGAGAGAAGAATTTCCGATCGGCCTTTCCGAGCGAAAAGGCGAACTCCGGGCACCCAGTCTGGCAGAATTCCGGTTCCATAGGCGCGGGCCCTCAGAAAATATCCTGAGAGCCCGCCACGACGGATGTGATTTTGGCCTTCACGGAACTGCGGTGCTGCTCAGCGCTTCGGCGGCGGTTGTATCGTGATATTCACATACGTCGTGTGGATGGGCTGGTAGTTGTTGTTGGGATTGATGTCATCGATCGCCAGCCGGTAAGTTTTCCCGGCAGCAGGTAAGGTCACCGTCTGGTTGATGAACACGCTATTGACGCCCACTCCCGTAGCCGACTCTCCCAGTTTGATTCCGTCAGTGGTATCCCAGACTTCGAGGTGATCGACCAGCGGCGTGTTCGAGCCACTTTGTTCGTAGGCGTAAGCGTTGATTGGCAAGGTAGTAGTAGGCCAAGTTGAATTGTTGGCTGGGGAATTTACGTAGACTCCCAGGCTGGCAGAAACGCTGAAGCTAACGTTGGAGTGGTGTAGCGTCGTGCCCGCCTTGGTCACATCTGCAACCGAGAGAGTGTACGTGCCCGGCGCAAACGTGTACCACTGGCTGATGCTCGTGCCTTTCGGCGAATCGCCGATCTTCACATTGCCGTTCCACACCTCAAGATGGTCGATGCCGGAACTCGATTCCTCCGCGCCCGCCTCCATGGCAAACGCATTCAGGGGAAATAGCGGCGCTTGTGTCGAGCCGTTCGCTGGAGTCTTGAGAAAGACGCCGTAGCTGGATGACAGCGTGTAGTTCGTGATTTCCCTGTGCAGGATGAGATAACCCGGCGCGCCGCCAATATCCTGCACGGTCATTTGATGCAGACCGTTGCCGCTGACTGAAAAGGACTGAGAGATGTTCTCGCTAGAAACATTTCCCAGCTTTGTAGCTTTGCCGTTGAAGGTATCCCACACCTCCAGATGATCGATCTTGGCTCCTAACTCTGAAGCCGCCGCGTTGACCAGCAGCGATGGGCCCTGCACCGAACCGTTGGCCGGAGAATTAATCACCACGCTGCCCGCAGTCGGCGAGAACAAATCCGACATGTCGGCCGCCGTCGCCGACCATCCGGGGTAAGCCTGAATCCCCAGCGAGTCCAGCATCGTGCGCAACGCGTTCTCGTGCTTATAGGCCACGTTGGAAACCGCGCCCGGCTTCACATTCGGCCCGATCAGGCCGGTGTAGATCTGACCCGCGTCGTCGTCGGCTCCATTGTCGAAGGTCACGATCACCAGTCCGCTCCCGCCCGGCTGAAAATCGGGCAAGCTGAGCATGGGCGCGAGATTGCTCTTCAAGAAGTTGTCGCCGTCGGTCAGAGTCGAGCACTCGTCGTGGAGGTCCCAGCAACCGTCGGGAACGATGATGGAGAAGCGGGGCAAAGTGTTATTGGCCACGTCAATGCCGAACTGTTCAAAATCCACGATATTGCCCTGCGATCCGAGAGTGTTGCTCAAAACCTCGTCATACCAGACCGCGGCGTTGTGGCGGGCATAGTAGTTGGTAAAGGGCGGCTGATTCGCGTTGGTAAAGTCGGGAGCATTGACGTTGCCGCCTGCGTTGAGATAATTCTGCGCATAGACCTTCCAGGAAATCGGCTGGTTATCCATCAACTGAAAAATGTTTGTGTCAGTGATTGGATCCTTCGTGACCGTCGGTTCGCAACTGCTTTGGGTGAAGCAATCGTTTCCGTTGCAATAGAAATTGTGGCCACCGGGAGGCAGGCTGCAAGCTGGAGCGCCTCCACACGAATAACTCGACTCGCAACTGCCCGAGGCCAGATACAGATAGTCCAGCAACGAGCCGCTATGGTCAGAGGCGTAATTGTTAGCATAGCCATATTTGCTTCCCTGGCTGACCAGCCAGGGCATGCCGCTGGGATACACGCTGCCGAACGAAGTGTTCTCGTCGATGATGAGGACGACGTGCTCCGCCAGCGGAACCACCTGGGCGGAAGCGGCAAGACCTGTGCATACTACGAATCCACAGAAGAGCTGAAGAAAGGTCAGGGTGGAGACAACACGAGTGCGGACAGAACTTCGCATAGTAGTTTCCTCTTCAAGATTTTGGAGTACGGGAATTGTGTTACGCAGGTGAGCGAAAAGCTCACGAGGCTCGCGTTTCGTGCCAGGGGACCGGGACCCCTGTCTTACAAACTGCCCTTCGGAATGTCGCTGCCACCTCGTGGGTGCGGGTGGAGTTTGATTGTCTTTGACTCTTCAGTTCTCTTGCTTCGCGGGAGTCTGCGGCGAGTCGAGCAATAAAAATACTTGCGAGAAGAATAAATTAACGTTTTTACGGGTGCGATGGCAAGAACTATGCCCTTCTTATTTCTCATCTTTTTCTAAAACAGGAATCGCGAGGGCGAGTACTTCGATAGACGGATTATCTGACGCCTCTTGTTTTGAAATACTCGTCAGTTGGCGGAAACAGGTTTGATTGCGCCCGACAATGCGTCGGCGAAAGGCTCCGTGAGTGAATTCCTTGAAAATGAAGAGCGAATAAGGCGGGTGGTAAGCTGCGGAATGCGATTTCTCCGAATTGCGACCCTAATCGGCCTGGCCGCCATGGTCGCGGCACAGTTTGTCGCGGCACAATCCACGGAACGACCCGCTCCGCCAACCCGCGATCCGCACGGTGCGGGTAATGTCGCCGCGCAGGAACTGCCCGACGGCGCAATCCCGCCGCCCGATGCAGATGGCAATTTCATCATCGGGCCGACACACAACCCCGCCCCCGGCATGTCAGGCCAAGTCGACCTTCCGGCGGGAAGGGTGGTGGAGTTCACGATGAAATCGTCGGAAAGCAAGATTTATCCTGGCATTGCGCGTGACCCAAACACTCTCGGAACCGCGGATCCCGGCGATCCCGCCAAACTCATCGTGACCACCAGCCACCCGGCCCCGTACACCCGCAAAGTGGCGGTCTATGTCCCGCGGCAATATGTTTCTGGCAGCGTCGCGCCGTTCATCGTCGGAGCCGATGGGCCCGACACATTACTGTTCTCCGCTCTGGATAACCTGATCGCTCAGCACAAGCTGCCAGTGATGATTGCCGTCTCCATTGCCAATGGAAGCGGCGACGCGCAGGGCAGCGAGCGCGGCCTTGAATACGACACGATGTCCGGAACCTACGCCGAGTTCGTGGAAAAAGAAATCCTGCCTCGGGTGGAAAGCGAGGCGCACGTGAAACTCACACACGACCCGAACGGTCGCGCCGCGATGGGATACAGTTCCGGAGGCGCCTGCGCCTTGATCATGGCGTGGTATCACCCTGAGCTGTACCACCGCGTGCTGACTTACTCCGGAACATTCATCAACCAGCAATGGCCCCACAATCCACAAACGCCGCATGGCGCTTGGGAATTTCACGAGCATCTCATCGCCGATAGCCCGGTGAAGCCGCTACGAATTTGGATGGAAGTCGGCGACCGCGATCTTTTCAATCCCAACGTGATGCGCGACAACATGCACGACTGGGTGCTGGCCAATGAAAATATGGCCAAGGCGCTCGCGGCCCGGGGATACCGTTACCAGTTCATCTTCGCCCGCAACGCCGTCCACGTCGACCGGGCCGTGCGGCAGCAGACACTTCCCGAAGCGCTCGAATATATCTGGCGCGATTATTCGCCTCCCCCGATGAAGCGATGAATCCCGGATGAAATTGGAGGTTGCGAGTCGGAGCCACTCGGGACCCCGACCGCGGTTTAGTTGCCCTGGGATCCGGAGTGCCACTCCTCCTCAATCTGATCGAGTTTCTTCTTCTGCTCGTCGGTCAGGGTCAGGCGGAGCTTTCTGTCTGCCTTGTAGCGGCTGGCCTTGGCATAGTCCCTGCGCTCGTCGCGCGACATGCTTTCATCCTGCATGTATTTCTGCGTGGCGTCCTGCATCTCCTGAAGGATGGGTTTTGCCTTGTCCTGCTGATCGCTGGTGAGGTCCAGCTTTTCGGCCAGGACCTTCAGGTGTTGTTCGACGCTGGGCATGGCGCCCGCGGCCTGCGCGTCACCGCTGGTTGAGGCTTGTTGCGCGGTTTGTTGCGCAGATTGTTGCGCAGCCAAGGGAAGCGCCAGCGTTAACAGTGTTGTGATTGCAAGTAGCCGAACTCGATTCATGGTTTCTCTCCTTATGTTCGTTACTTTCTGCTCTTCTTTAATTCCCGCTCACGATTCGCAATGTATCGGTGAAACACGGGCGCGTCGAGAGCAGTTTTGAGTTGCTGAACAAAGAGGCGGCCAATGTCCAGGAATGCGCGTCCCCGATTGCGGTAACATGCCGGGCAGATGAAACGCCGGGAAAAGCGACTGCGGAAACCCGATGAGCGCATTCGACGTACGCACGACCGGCTCGGAAATGCCCTGATTGCATTAATCTTGGAGAAGGCGATCGATGAGGTGACGGTGCAGGAAGTGCTGGACCGCGCGCGGGTCGGCCGTTCTACCTTTTATCTTCACTTCCGCAATAAGGAGGACTTGCTGCTCAGCCAGTTGGAACGGTTCCTCGAAACCATGAGTACGGTCCTCAGCCTTCGCATGGAACAATCCAATCGAGTGGTGCCCGTGGCGGAGATGTTTGCGCATATCGGGAACCAGAACAAACTGTATCGCGCGCTCGCCGACTCTGGCCGCCTTCACGATTTCTTCGAGCTGGCGCAAGGTTACTTTGCCCGCGGCATCGAGCGGCGCCTCACCGAATCCAAACGCCTATCGAATGTGCCGCAGCGTGAATTGGCTGCTCGCGCCTCTGCCCTGGCTGGCAGCCTGCTGTCTCTGCTGCGCTGGTGGCTGGATCGCGGCGAGAAAGAATCGCCCCGTGCCATGGACGAGTTGTTCCACCGGATGGTGTGGGATGGACTGAGATAGTCCCGATCCCGCCGGAAGCCAGCCCACGATTCGATTTGACAGGTCGCATCGCTTTCCGGCTGGTGTCATCTAAAGGGCCATGTATAAAGGAATAGCTGTTTCGGTGCTCGACCTTGTGGGCATGCGAGCTGGCGAGGGCCCGGGCAGCGCCATTGCCCGGTCTGTAAACCTGGCGCAGCAAGTGGAGCAACTGGGATACAAGCGCTATTGGCTGGCGGAGCATCACTCGATTCCCGGGCTCGCTTGTTCAGCCACCCCAGTGCTCATTGGCCATGTGGCGGCAGCGACCAAAACGATTCGCGTGGGCAGTGGTGGAGTGATGTTGCCCAACCACGCGCCGCTGGTGGTGGCAGAACAGTTTGGAACGCTGGAGGCGCTGTATCCGGGGCGAATCGATCTGGGGTTGGGACGCGCTCCGGGCGGCGACGCGCAAACGATGCGGGCGCTACGACGGGATCTGGGGCAGCATGGAGATGACTTTCCGGAACTCCTCGACGAATTGCGGGGTTATCTGGGTCCGGATAAACCGGGTCTCGAAAAACTGGGGCGATCAGTGCGAGCGATTCCCGGACAAGGCAGCAATGTGCCGATCACGCTGCTGGGGTCGAGCGGCTTCAGCGCGCAACTGGCGGGGAAGCTTGGACTGCCTTTCGCCTTCGCGGCCCACTTCGCTCCTGAGTATCTGTATGCAGCGGCCCAATCGTACCGCGAGCAGTTCCGGCCCAGCGAAGTATTGCGGAGTCCCTACATGATGGTCGCGGTGCAGGTGATTGCGGCCGAGACGGATGCGGCTGCCCGGCGGTTGTTCACCACGCCGCAGCAGCGCTTTCTGCGGCTGATCCGGGACCAACCCGTGGAGTTGCTCCCTCCGGTGGATTCCATGGAGGGCAGGTGGCAGGACTGGGAGCGGGCGGCAGTGGAGAGCAAACTGGGAGCGGCGATTGTGGGATCGAGTGCGACGGTAAAGGCGGGGCTGGAACGGCTCGTCGATGATACTGCAGCCGACGAAGTCATCGTTGTGACGGATACCTACGAACATGCGGACAGGATCGAGTCGTATCGGCGAGTGGCCGGCATTGCCGCGACGATCGAGGTGAAGTCCATCGTGACCTCGGCGTAAGGCAGTAACGTGCGATGTATTTTGAGTGGTACAATTTTCCGCATGAACCTCTTACAACTAGCAAAGCAGGAGCGGGACAGGCTCAACAAGGTGATCGCCCTCCTGGAAGCGGACACGACCGAAGCTCCCGCCGCAAAAACCGCCGCAGCCAAGCCGGCCAGGAAGAAAAGTACCCCGCACCAGTGGACAGACGCGGAGCGCAAAGCAATGAGCGTGAAACAAAAAGCGTTGTGGGCTGCCAAGAAGAAGTCTAAAAAGGCGTAGTCCCAGTCGCCGCGTTTGCGGCAATCACGCAGATTCATGCGGTCCGCTTGAAACACCGCGAACGTGTCGCTATCCGCGGCGTTGTCAATTGACAACTACTGAAACGGTCGCAGATACTGCAGCTTGCGCATGTAGGATGCAACGGCACAACGCCGAAGGGCAATGCCCACCTACGATCTCATCGTGGAGGCCCACATGCCCAAGCCCAATCTAGAGAATCTCAAAAAGCAGGCCAAGCTCATATTGCGCTGGCATCGCGAAAGCCACTATCCCGTCGCCGCACAAATCCGAGAGCATTTGCCGCGTTTCCTGAATATGCCCGACTCCGAGATTCTTGCGGCGAGCTTCAAGCTCAGCGATGCGCAGGAAATCGTCGCAAGACAGCAAGGGTTCGATAGCTGGCAAGCGCTGAAAACTGGACTTTCGATCAAGTCTCTACCGGTGAAATCATCGCCAACGAAAGCAACAATAGTCAGTGCGGAGCCGCAACTCTTCGTCACCGATATCAAAAGATCGTGCGAATTTTTCTGTGGGAGGTTAGGCTTTTCGCTGGTATTCAGTTACGGCAAACCTCCCTACTATGCACAAGTGGGTCGCGATGCGGCACGTCTCAATCTAAGGTGCGTTGAGCGAACAGTAATCGAGTCCGCGGTCCGCGAAAGGGAGGAACTGTTGGCGGCATCTATGACCGTCGCTACAACAGAGGAAATCAAGTTACTGTTTCTTGAGTTTCGTTCCGCTAGTGTTGTCTTTCAACAGACGCTGAAAAAGCAGCCCTGGGGCGCCAGGAATTTCATCGTCAAGGATCCTGATGGGAATCTCCTGCTGTTTGCCGGACCCGCAAACTAATGGCGAACAGGCCGAGGTGTGCTGATAGAGCACGCACGCGGTGGCCGGCGTGGATATAGAAAGAAATGGCTCCTCAGGTAGGATTCGAACCTACAACCCTCCGGTTAACAGCCGGATGCTCTACCATTGAGCTACTGAGGAGTGTTGTTGGGCGCGCTGGCGCGCGCCGCTGAATAGATTTCATCATAGCATTTTGGGGCGGAGTCTCAAAGCTTGGTGTTCTCTTCTTTTATTTCTTATTTCTCTTACTATAGATGGATGATTACGGTGGCTGGTGTGCGATTGCTTTGGGCTTTGGTGTCTTTGGCTTTGGTGGGGGTGGCGTTGCATGCGGCGGATGAATCTTCGTCTGCGGCGGCGGGGCCTCCGCTGGCTGAGGTCAAGCCCATGATGGAGGTGCTGCATGGGACAAAGATTATTGACAACTACCGGTGGCTGGAGGATGGCGCGAATCCGGAGACGGTGAAGTGGGTTGCGGCGGAGATGGGATACACGCGGGCGGTGCTGGATCCGTTGCCGGGACGCGAGGCGATTCACAAGAGATTAACGGAACTGCTTTCTATCGGCAGCGTAACTGCGCCGCAGATTGCGGGGAAGTATTACTTTTACACGCGGCGCGAGGGGATGGAGAACCAGCCGGTGCTTTATGTGCGCGAAGGCATTGATGGAAAAGACCGCGTGCTGGTCGATGCCAACGCTTTGGCGGCTGATGGGACGATGGCTCTCGATTGGTTTGAGCCCTCGAACAATGGCAAGTATGTGGCGTATGGAGTTTCCGCGGGCGGCTCGGAGATGAGCACGCTGCACGTTATCGAGACGAAGACTGGAACGATTCTTCCGGACACGATTGAGCGCACGCGTGCCTCGAGCATTGCGTGGCTGCACAACAATTCCGGGTTCTATTACACGCGGTATCCGAAGAAGGGCGAAGTGCCGGATGGGCAGGAGATGTATAACCGGCACGTTTTTTATCACGATCTGGGAACGGACCCGGAGGGCGACGATCCGGTCTTTGGCGAAGGGCGGGATGCGGAAGACTGGCCCAGCGTGAGCCTTTCCAACGAGGGGCGCTGGCTGTTGATTAATGTGCAGGAGGGGTGGACGAAGTCGGAATTATTTTTGATGGATTTGAAGGCCGGGACGCCGCCGACTCGTGTGACGACGGGCAAGAACTTTCTTTATAGCGCGGATGTGGTGGATGGAAAGGTCTACATCACTACGAATGAAGATGCGCCGCGATATCGAGTGTTTGTCGCCGACGCCGGGAATTATGACCGTCAGAATTGGAGAGAGTTGATTCCGCAGAGTGACGCGGTGTTGCAAGGAGCGGCGGTGTTCGGAGGGAAGTTGTTTACGCAATATCAGCAGAATGCGTTGTCGCTGCTGCGAATCTTCGATCTTGAGGGGAAGAAAATCAGCGATGTTGCGCTGCCCGCCATTGGCACGGTGTTTGGGACGGGCGGGAAGTGGAATCACGATGAAATGTTTTATGGATTCCAGTCGTTTACTTTTGCGCCTTCGATTTACCGCTACAACCTGAAGGATGGCTCGACTGCGCTTTGGACCAAGGTGGATGCGCCTTCCATCGATCCTTCGGCGTATGAGGTGAAGCAGGAGTGGTTTGCGTCGAAGGATGGGACGCGGGTGCCGATGTTTGTGGTGGCGAAGAAGGGACTGAAAAAAGATGGGCACAATCCTACGCTGCTGACGGCTTATGGCGGATTCAATGTGAGCCTGACGCCGTTGTTCAGCCGCACGTCTTATTTGTGGATGGAGCATGGCGGCGTGTTGGCCATGGCCAATTTGCGGGGCGGGGCGGAGTTTGGCGAGGAGTGGCATCGCGCGGGGATGCTGGAGAGGAAGCAGAATGTTTTCGACGACATGATGGCCGCCGCCGAGCATTTGATTGCGGAAAAATATACGGACGCGAAGCACCTGGCCATTCAGGGCGGATCGAATGGCGGGCTGCTGATGGGGGCGATGATTACGCAGCGTCCGGATTTGTTTCGCGCGGTAGTGTGCCAGGTGCCGCTGCTCGACATGCTGCACTACCAGGATTTTCAGATCGCCAAGCTGTGGATTCCGGAATATGGCACGGCGGAAAATCCGGAGCAGTTTAAGTGGCTTTACGCTTACTCGCCGTATCACCATGTGAAGGCGGGCGTGGAGTATCCGGCTGTGTTATTCATGACGGCGGATTTCGATACGCGGGTCGATCCGATGCACGCGAAGAAGATGGCTGCCTTGATGCAGGCGGAGGCCAAGAACGGAAGAAGCAAGACTCGGCCGATTCTGTTGCGCATTGAATCGAAGGCGGGGCATGGAGCGGGCAAGCCGGTGGCGAAACAGATTGAGGAGTCTACGGATGTTTATTCGTTTTTGTTTTGGCAGTTGGGGGTGAGGTAGAGCGTTTTTCACCACAGAGTCACAGAGACACAGAGAAAAACAAGGAATGATCCGGAGTCGGATCAGTAAGGTTGGACCTTTGGTGTGCTGGACGGCGAATCGTCAGGCGTTATGATGAGGGGGCTTAGCAAGCGGCGTCCGTTTATCAAACATCCAAAACAGCCCCGATTGGCTATCGGGGCTGTTCTGCGTTTGTCGGGATCGACCTGCGAAAGTGTGTTTGCGGGCCTGTTTTCTCGTGCTAGAGTTTGATCATGGAGATTCGGGCAAACGTCCCTGACGAACTGGCGGCGCGGGCTGAGAGCCGGGGTGTGCCTGTGGAGCGGTATGTGGAGGAGCTGCTGTCGCAGCATTTGCCTGCGCAAGCGGAGTACAACCCACCGCGGACACCGGAAGAGATTCGAGCATGGCTCGATTCGTTCGGCCGGTTTTCGGACAAGGGTCCGGAACTGCCTGAAAGCAATTTCCGTGAGTGGCTTTATCAGGACCACGACTGAATGGCAATCGCTTCGTGTTTGATTGACACGAATATTCTGCTTCGGATTTCCCAGCCCGGCCGATCCCCACTACAAAACGATCAATGTAGCTCTCGAGAAGTTTTGCGGTTGCGCTAATTTAGGTTCCGGACTTGGGCCGCCATGCGTTCCAGCAGGCGGGCGATTTTCTCGGTGGCTTTGGTCACGCCTATTCTACGTCCGTGGGCTCGGGCTGCTTTCAGGTACCACACAGTGTGAGCGTTCACGGCAAGAGCCTGTTCTTTTGCAGTGAGTTCCTCGAAAGTCTTCGTATCGTTTTGATGTCGGCGAATGGTGGGTGGCATTGCTCCTCCGCGAATCGAGGGTTGGGGCGGAATTAGTCTAGCACCGCAGGGGCTAAAGCCCGCACCATTTGGGGCGTTTGGCGGCACGACTGAACGTCGTGCCTTTCCCCCTTGCGCCTCCCACCGTCGCTCAGGAAGTACGCGCGAGATCCCTCGCTCCGCCTGAAGAAGGGCTGCGGTCGGGATCACGCCGGTCGGTGGGGGCTGGCAGAGTCAAAGGCAGCGGACGAGAGTGGCCGCTCCACACTTGCTGTGACTGCGGCGGCGTGGGGAGAACTCCTGAGACGATTGGGCGGCGCGCGAGTAGGATCTTTCGACTGCGCATGCCGGTTCGCTTTGCTCACCGGCATGTTTCGCTCAAGATGATAGGGGCGTTGTGGGATCATCGGAAACCCAGCAAACACGAGGATTAACCCAACATGCACTATCAGGACCACCCTGCCTCTTTTTAAGCGTATGCTTGTGATAGTACATCCGGTGGCAAATGACTCGCACCCTGATCGACGTTACTTATAGCGAAGATAAGATTGCGTCCGGAAAATGCACTGGCTGCGGACAGTTATTCACGGCATCGTCTGCGGTGCTGGCCCTTCACGAGAACCCTGAGTGGGGAGTGGTGGGAGCGTTTGGTGGCCATGAATGCACTCCTTCCCCCGTAAAGCCAGTTGCGTAATTGTAAAGCCCTGCACGGCACCACCCCGCAAATCCCCTCGACGCAAGTTTAGGACACTACCTCTTTTTGCCGCTTTCCCCGGACTTCCTTCCGGGGCTTTATTATGCCGCCGCTTCGCGGCTGGGGTTCGAGTGCGCGATCCGCCGAGAGGATATCGCCGACCTCAGGGGCTAAAGCCCGCGTCATTTATTGGGTCTGGGCGGAACGACTGAATTCGTGCCCTTCCCAGTGATTGTTGCCCGGCGGAACGACTGAATTCGTGCCCTTCCCAGTGATTGTTGCCCGGCTGGGTCAAGGGCGGCGGACGGGAGTGTCCGGGTGGACACTGATTTTTCATTCCCGCTTCAAAAAGTTATCCACAGTCTGGGGGTGTGACATTTGACCTTGAGTGGGAGTGCGAAATTCGTCAGGATTGAGGGAGCGGGGAGGCTGGTGAGCAGATTCCTCGCCCTTCGCTTGCGCGAAGGTCTCGGAATGACAATGGGAGTTGGGGGGATTGGGCGATGGGTAGCAAATGGGAGAGTGAGCAGCAAGGAATCGCGGGTAAGAGCGCCCGCGCCACACGAACTGATTCGACCATACAAAATTCGGCGAGAGCGGATGGTTCTACTGAGGATTTTTCGGAGATTATTCCCTGGATTTTTGCGGTGGCGGAGGAGCCGGAGGAGACTTGGGATCAGAGGCGGAAGAGGAATCCGAAGCGGTTGGGAGAGATTGCGGAGGCGGCGTTTTTGTTGCGGGCCGCTGACTTGGGGCTGGGGGTTGCCAAGCCCTGGGAGACAGCGAGCGTTTTGATTTTATTGTGTGGACGGGACGGCGAGGGAGGATGCGGCGGGTGCAGGTGAAGTCGTCG
>Ga0209006_10002050_pt1 | contig 18308 bp, 15 predicted proteins | sample JacPin_JW_Ref_O2_FD_188567 | JGI IMG/M metagenome (GOLD analysis project Ga0209006, IMG submission 188567) | Forest soil microbial communities from Algoma, Ontario, Canada - Jack Pine, Ontario site 1_JW_Ref_O2 (SPAdes) (version 2) | ecosystem: Environmental > Terrestrial > Soil > Boreal...
CGCTTCCGGGAGAAGTGGATCAATGGTGGAGAGCGAGGAGCCAGATGAGGCTGGAGCGTCGAGGGGATAGCTGGGAAATCGTGGGCGAGGGCAAAGAAAAGGCACGATTGGCATACGCCTTTCTGAACCACGGCAAGTTGGTGTACGAGCTTGCCGACAGCGCACCTCGATGAGTGCCGTGAGATGAACTCCATTGGGAACTTACCGGTGCAGCAGGATCGTGTTCGTTGTCGTTCGATGATTCTTGCATGCTTCTGACGTGCTCCGAATGATGGATTCGTAGTCCAAAACGTGCCAACGAGTGAAGAAGCACGAATGCTCGAGATTTCGGTGCTTCGGGAGGATGAAAAGTGAGCGGAGTTAGGGTCAAGACAGTCGATGTGACGATTCTGGGAACGGGGCCGTACGGATTGGCGGCAGGCGCCCATCTGCGTCAAATCCAAGGCTTGGAACTGCGGATTTTCGGCGAGCCAATGGAATTTTGGAAGGCACACATGCCCGAAGGCATGCTTTTGCGCTCGCCGTGGGCTGCATCGCATATCTCCGATCCACAAACAGCGCTCACGATGGACGCGTTTAAGGACCGGAACGGCATTCAAATTCCGACGCCGATTCCACTCGATCGATTTGTCGAGTACGGGCTTTGGTTTCAGCGCGAGGCGGTCCCGGAGATCGACCGTCGCAAGATAACTCGCATCGCCAAGGATTCAAACGGCTTCCGGCTGACCGTCAGCGATGGTGAAGAGTTCAATACGCGGCGCGTCGTGATCGCTGCGGGAATCGGATCCTTTGCCCGCCGGCTGCAGCAATTTGACAACCTGCCATCTGAACTTGTCAGCCACGTCTCAGATCAGCGTGATATACGTCGTTTCATCGGGAAACGAGTTGCCGTAGTCGGTGCTGGCCAAAGCGCGCTCGAGTCGGCCGCCCTGTTACACGAAGCGGGTGCGGATGTCGAGGTCATCGTCCGGGCCGCGAATGTGCACTGGCTTGGATGGCGGGCGAGGTTGCAAAAACTCGGACCTATTGGCAAGCTTCTGTATTCCCCGTTTGATATCGGCCCTGCCGGCGTCAGTCGCATTGTCGCCGTGCCCGACTCGGTGAAGTATTTCCCGCGAAGCGTTCAAGACGCTTTTCGTCGCCGAGCGCTACGCCCAGCCGGCGCGCGGTGGCTGGTGAATCGCTTTAAGGACATTCCGATTTTAACGGATCGCGTTGTGGAGACGGCAGCACCGTCAGGTGGCAAGCTGCATCTTCGTTTGAACGACGGGAGTGTTCGCGATGTGGATCATGTTCTCCTCGGCACGGGTTATCGGGTGGACGTTTCGCGCTACCCGTTCTTACCTTCCGAATTGAGCCGAGACATTGCGCAGGTCAATGGTTTCCCGACGCTCACGACAGGTTTTGAATCATCGATTCCGGGCCTGCATTTTCTTGGTGCCCCGTCCGCATGGAACTTCGGTCCACTGATGTTTTTTGTCTGCGGCACTGATTACGCGGCGGGCAGACTTGCCCGCTACCTCGCCACTCATGCGTCGCGAAACGGATCTAAGTGAAAGCAAGCCGCCACCGGGGAGATCAACTTCACAAATGTCTGACAACGCCAATCGAATCGAACCGTTGACCGGCGGCCGAACGGGTGCCGTGATCGTCGGCGGTGACTTCCACGGCCTAGGCATCATCCGGAGTCTCGGCCGCCATGGAGTACCTCTTTGCGTTGTCGATGACGAATATTCGATTAGCCGTTTTTCAAAATACACAACCTACGCGCTCCGGGCCCCAAATCTTCGCAAAGAGAAGGAGACTGTCGATTTTCTTATAGAGACGGGACGCCGGATGAACTTGGAGGGCTGGGTCCTTTTCCCGACCCGTGACGAACACGTGGCTGCCTTCTCGCGGCACAAGCAGCTGCTGAGCGAAGTGTTTCGTGTGCCTACGCCAGATTGGGAAATTGCTAAGTGGGCCTGGAACAAATGGAATACCTACTCTTTAGCGCAGAAACTTGGCATCCCGATTCCTCGCACTTGGTGTCCCCGCACAGTTGACGATATCGACGGTATCGATTCGGATTTCCCCTTGGCTGTGAAACCATCTGTCAAGGAAGATTTCTTTTATGCCACGAAGGCTAAAGCGTGGCGTGCGAACAGTCGAAGTGAGCTCAAAGAAATGTTCCAGAAAGCCTCGGGGCACGTGGGGGCAAATGAAGTCTTGGTTCAGGAGATAATCCCTGGAGACGGCACCACGCAGTTTTCTTCCTGTATATTCCTGAAAGAGGGAGTGCCGATCGGAAGCATGGAGGCTCAACGGTGGCGCCAACATCCTCCCGAGTTCGGACGTGCAGCTACCTTTGTGGAAAGCATTAACCTTCCGGTTGTAAGAGAAATGAGCTTGAAGTTCCTCCGGGCGATCAATTATTACGGCCTGGCAGAGGTTGAATACAAGCTTGATCCTAGAGACGGCCAGTACAAATTGTTGGATGTGAATGCCAGGACATGGGGATTTCACGCCCTCGGATCACCGGCGGGAGTAGATTTCTCCTACCTCCTGTACGCTGATCAAGTGGGGCTGCCCGTCGAAAGTTGCTGCGGAAATTCCGGAGTGGGATGGATACGAATGGTAACGGATGTTCCTACGAGCATCGGGGGAATTTGCGCTGGGCGGCTCAATATAAAAGACTACCTGCGCTCTCTGAAGGACTTCAAAATCGAGTCAGTGTTCAGCTCCGAGGACATGCTGCCCACCCTGGCGGAGATCGCCTTGCTTCCTTATCTGGCCGTCAAACGTGGCTATTAAATGATTTAGATGGAGAAGCTTTCACAAGATCTCCGCGACCCAGTTCTCGTAGGGGCCGATGATTGCGTAGACATCTTTAACTCTGACGCACCGTTAACTTCGGGAGAAGTCTGGAAAATGGGGTCGGTGCCTTACTGCTGAACATGGAATTCTGCCCAACCAAGCTTGCGGGTGTATTCGAGGTTCGAATCGAGCGCAAAGTCGACGAGCGCGGATTCTTTGCACGGACGTGGTGCCAGGAAGAGTTCACGGCTAAAGGACTCAGTTCACGAATCGTTCAATGCAGTGTCTCATTCAACGATCGGCGAGGCACTTTGCGCGGTATGCACTACCAGGTAGAACCTCACGAGGAATGCAAGCTAGTTCGCTGCACACGGGGTACGATACACGACGTTGTCTTGGATTTGCGCCTGGATTCACCTACATTCAAACAGTGGACAGCCGTCCTGCTTGGCGCCGATGCGCGAAACATGGTTTACGTTCCGAAAGGATGCGCACACGGATTTCTAACACTGGAAGCGGACACCGAAGTCTTCTATCAAATATCCGAGTTTTACAAACCGGAATCGGCGCGAGGGATTCGTTGGAATGATCCGGAATTCCAGATCGAGTGGCCGGATAAAGTCGAAGTGATTTCCGAACGTGACCGCACCTACCCGAACTTTAAATGAAATGGTTGGCCTGCGAAAATTGGTCGATCACACCGATCCGAGGGTTGCTGGCGCTGAGCTCCACGCTTTTGCCACGCAGCTCTATCCGATTTGTCGCAGTATTACGGGTGAGGGGATCCGGCAGACCCTCGATCTGATCGGTGAGCGAATCCCGCTGCGCAAGTTCGACGTGCCGACGGGAACGCCTGCCTTCGATTGGACGGTTCCCAAAGAGTGGAACATTCGAGACGCATATATAAAAGATTCCAGCGGCCGGCGAGTGGTCGATTTCCAGAAATCAAACCTGCATGTCTTGAACTACAGCACGCCGATCCGGGTGAAAATGGCGCTTGGAGAGCTGAGGCCGCACCTCTTTACGATTCCTGATCAACCCGATTGGATCCCTTATCGAACGTCCTATTACAAGGAGGACTGGGGATTTTGTCTCTCTCACAATCAGCTCGAGGCCATGAAGGATGGAGAGTATGAGGTTTGCATCGACTCAAGTCTCGAAGATGGAACGCTGACGTACGGCGAGTGCTATTTACCAGGCCAATCAACTGACGAGGTGTTGATCTCTTGTCACGCGTGCCATCCTTCGCTGGCAAATGACAATCTTTCCGGACTGTCAGTCGCGACATTTCTGGCCGGGTTGCTCTCGCAGTCCGATCGCCGTTACTCCTATCGATTTCTGTTCATTCCCGGCACGATCGGAGCGATCACCTGGCTTTCGCGAAACAGGGAGACCACCGGGCGCGTTCGGCACGGTCTGGTGCTGACTTGTATCGGAGATTTGGGCGGTTTTCATTACAAGAAAAGCCGTAGAGGAAACGCCGAAATCGATCGCGCAACTGCGCATATCTTGAAGCACCAAGCCGAGTCTTTTGAACTCTTGGAATTCTCTCCGTATGGCTACGACGAGCGGCAATACTGCTCTCCCGGTTTCGATCTTCCCGTCGGCTGCCTGATGCGAAGCGTGTGGGGCACATTTCCCGAATACCACACGTCCGCTGACAATCTTGATTTCATTCGGCCAGAGAAACTGGCTGCCTCGCTCCGCGTGTGTGCCGCGATCGTCGATGTTTTGGAAACCAATCGTTCGTATCGTAACCTGAATCCTTTCTGCGAGCCGCAACTGGGGCGCCGAAATCTTTATCGCACCACGGGTGGTAATGCGATCGGACAGGAAATCCACGCTCGGCTTTGGGTGCTTAACCTTTCCGATGGCGACCATTCGCTACTCGAGATTGCCGAGCGCTCGGGAATCCCATTCCCGCTAATTTGTGATGCCGCGGAGATGCTGCAACAAGCCGGACTGTTGGTCGTAATTTAGTAGCCTATCGTTTTTCATTCCAAGGGAGATCGAATGAAAGTTCTTCTCACAGGTCACAAAGGTTACATCGGCTCCGTTGCCGGACCGATGCTCCGTTCTGCGGGCCACGAAGTAGTGGGTCTCGACTCTGATCTTTTTGCAGGGTGCGATTTCGGAAGCATCGCTTCGGACATCCCGGAGATTTCCAAGGATCTCCGCGACATTACCCAGAAAGATCTCGTGGGCTTTGACGCAATCTTGCATTTTGCAGCTTTGTCCAACGACCCCCTGGGTGATCTCGACCCTGAACTTACGTATGACATCAATCACCGAGCTTCGGTGCGATTGGCTGAACTCGCCAAAGCCGCCGGCGTGAGGCGATTCGTTTTTTCGTCTTCCTGCAGTACCTACGGCGCCGCCGGCGACGATCTTCTAGACGAAACGGCAACGCTGAATCCGGTCACTCCCTACGGCGACTCGAAGGTGCTGGTTGAGCGGGACGTCGCCAAATTGGCGGACACCAATTTCAGCCCGACATTTATGAGGAATGCGACGGCCTATGGGGCGTCGCCGCGATTGCGGTTGGACATTGTTTTGAACGACTTTGTGGCGGCTGCATATACCACAGGTCGGATTTGCATTAAGAGCGACGGCACTCCTTGGAGGCCCATAACTCACATTCGCGACATCATCGGTGCGGCGATGGCCGCGCTCGAGGCTCCGAAAGAGGCGATTCACAATGAAACCTTCAATGTCGGCCGCACGGATGAAAACTATCGCGTTCGTGAACTTGCCGACATTGTTTCTGAGACGGTCCCCGGTTGTCGCGTGGAATACGCGCAGGGCGGCGGGCCCGACAAGCGCTGTTACCGCGTCACGTGCGAAAAGATCCGCCGTGTGCTACCCGGGTTTCAACCGCAGTGGACCGCCCGGAAGGGCGCGCAGGAGCTCTATGATGCCTATCGGGCAGTAGGTCTCACATCCGCAGACGTCGAACGCGGCCGGTATATACGCATGCGCCGCATTCAAGACCTGCTAAAAACCGGTGATTTGCAGAACTCCCTGCGCTGGGCACTTAGTGGAAGTGTTTTTCCATCAAAAGCGGGCTAAAAACCTGCCTTGCGGTTGGTTCGGGCTGGGTAAGTGGCTATTTTGCAATTAGTTGCGATTCTCTTTCGCGCGAGCAGTTGCCGTCACGGCTCATCGACTTTGGCAGGTCGATTGCGATATTCAGCCCAAGTGAAGCGCTCTGTTCTGCGGCGTTTGTGGCGGTAGCCCACCCATAGGCGCCCACCAATCAGTTCAAGCGCTGGCAGCGCAGTAACGGGCGATTCCCGAATTCCCGACCTTGACGTCGACCGGCGGCTGCACATAGACGGTTTGATCCTCAGATTCAAAGCGAACGACTATTCAAATGGCCACCATGACGATTACCGCTAATACCTCACAACAGACGGCTGCCAAGCGATGCCGTTTCTGTGGCGCCGTCCTTGAGCGCACCTTCATTGATCTTGGCATGTCGCCACTGTGCGAGACCTACCCTTCGGCAACCGAGTTCAATCACGGCGAAACGTACTATCCGCTTCACGTCTATGTCTGCGAGGAGTGCCTGTTGGTCCAGCTTGAGGAATACGAGCGCCCGGAAGACATTTTCGGCGATTACCCGTATTTTTCCTCTTATTCCGATTCGTGGCTCAAGCACTCCGAAACCTATTGCAACAAGATGATCACGCAGCTTGGCCTTACGGAGAAGAGTCTCGTCATCGAGGCGGCCAGCAATGACGGGTACTTGCTACAGTATTTCGTGAAGCGACAAATTCCCGCGCTGGGCATTGAGCCAGCGGCAAACGTTGCGAAGGTCGCCATCGAAAATGGCGTACCCACGCTAGTACGTTTTCTCGGCGAACGTACAGCCAAGGATCTCGCGGGCGAAGGACGCACCGCGGATCTCGTTCTTGGCAACAACGTTCTCGCGCAGGTCCCCGATCTAAACGATTTTGTGGAAGGTCTGAAGGTTCTGCTGAAACCCCTCGGAATTCTGACTCTGGAGTTCCCGCACTTACTGCAACTCATTCAACGCAATGAATTCGACACGATCTATCATGAGCACTTTTCCTATTTCTCAATGATCGCGACGAAACGCATTCTCGAAGCACATGGACTCAAGGTGTTCGATGTTGAAGAACTTCCAACACATGGCGGCTCGCTGCGCCTCTACGCATGCCGGACAGAAAACCATGCACAGAGGATCGAGGCTAGCGTTGAACGGTTAATTGAAATGGAAAAAACTGCCGGACTCGATTCGCCTGCCGGTTATGCTGGCTTCGCGAAACAGGCTCGCGAAACAAAGTTCGCTCTCGTCGAATTTCTTCTCGAGGCAGCGCGACAGGGCAAGACGGTTGCGGGATACGGAGCTCCTGGAAAAAGTGCAACGCTCCTGCATTATTGCGGTATTGGCAAGGATTTGATCGAGTACACGGTGGATCGCAGTCCGCACAAGCAAGGCCGATTCCTGCCCGGTACTCATATCCCGATCTATCATCCTGACCGGATTCGCGAGACAAAACCGGATTACGTGGTCATTCTTCCCTGGAATCTCAAAGATGAAATTGTGGAACAATTGCAATACATTCGGGAATGGGGCGGCCACTTCGTAATCCCCATCCCGGAAGTTACGATTTGCTGAGTTAGTGACGGAGGTAGCGAGGATGAAAGTTGTACTGTTCTGCGGCGGGGCTGGAATGAGGCTCCGGGGATACTCGGAAGACGTTCCAAAACCCATGGTAACGATCGGCTCGCGGCCGGTGCTTTGGCATGTCATGAAGTACTACGCCCACTTCGGTCACAAGGACTTCATCCTCTGCCTCGGCTACAAGTCAAATGCCATTAAGAACTACTTCCTCGAATACGAGGAATCGGTATCCAACGATTTCGTATTCTCGCAGGGCGGCAGAAAGCTCGAGTTCACGCAGAGGGATATTGATGATTGGAAGATCACTTTCGTCGACACGGGATTGCGTTCGACGATTGCCGATCGATTGCGCATGGTCGAACCGTACTTGGAAGGAGAGGAGATGTTCCTCGCCAATTACAGCGACGGCCTTACGGACTTTTGCCTGCCACAAATGATTCAAGAGTTCTCACGTCGCGATAGTTACGCTTCTTTTCTCTCGGTCCAACCACGATCGAGCAGCCTCGACACCGTTCACCTGGATGATGACGGCTCTGTCCGCGCCATTCGATGCATGAAAGACTCGGGTGTTTGGATCAACGGAGGCTACTTCGTGCTTCGCAAGGACATCTTTCGATATATCAATCCCGGAGAAGAACTGGTTTACGAACCGTTCCAACGATTAATCTCCGAAGGTAAGGTTTGGTCACACCGTTATGACGGTTTCTGGCAGTGCATGGACACATTCAGGGACAAGCAGATTCTTGATGAGCTCGAGGCTGCTGGCAATGCACCGTGGCGCTTGTGGAAGAACGGTCAAGCCGCTCCGCGAGAAGTCGCATAGACAGGCTGGGTCTTTCCAGCAGGCACGTCGAATCGGCTGTGGCCAATAGTCCGACGAAGGGAGTTGAGCTAAGTGAATATATTCATCGATTCCACAATTAGCGATGACGACCGGAGGAAGCACCTGTACCAAGGTGCTATTGTTCTCCACGCCCCCAGCGAGAGTGGCTTGAAACTCTGTCAGTTAGCGCGAGAATTGGTCGAAGAAGCGTTTGCCCCGATGGATCCGCGCAAGATCCAGGACGCCATGCCGCCGGAGCGAGCTGCGGAGATTCTTTCGGTGGTGAAACCGAAATTTATCCACCATCCCAAGGCCAAGGGGTACATCCAGGAGATGCTGGTCGAATTGGGTTGCAGTCTTGAGAAGACCTACTTTGACGTGCCTCGATTGCGTACGGCGTTTCCTGGAGATTATCTTAAAACGGGAATCGCATACGCGTTTCATCCTCATCGTGACACATGGTATTCAGCGCCGTTCAATCAGATCAACTGGTGGATGCCGGTGTACCCGATCAACTCAGAGAACTGCATGGCCATTCATCCACGCTATTGGAGCGAGCCGATCCGGAACGGTTCGAGCAATTACAATTATCACCGGTGGAATCTGGAGAGCCGCTTCAGCGCCGCTCAACAGGTCAAGGCAGATACCCGGGTTCAACCGCGTCCAGAAGAACCGGTTGAGCTGGATCCTCAATTCCGGTTGATTTGCGAACCAGGCGCGGCCTATCAGTTTTCGGCCGCCCAGCTACACTCGACGGTTCCGAATACATCTGATTTGACCCGCTATAGTATCGACTTTCGGACCGTGCATCTGGACGATGTATGTTCCCGCGCCGGTGCCCCGAATATAGATTCAGCCTGCACCGGGACCTCAATGGGTGATTTCCTGAAGGGTAGTGATTTCTCACGCCTGCCGGCCGAAGCGCTGGCGCTTTATCAAGATGGAACCGAGCAGCAGTACGCCTCACCGTCTCACGTTGCCTGATTATTGCTCGCGCCCAGAACGGAAGGCCTGAGCGCGAACGCACTCAAACTACCGCCAGCGCATGCTCTCTCTCAATCTAAAGACGGACGCTCCGGAAGGATTGACGATCCTATGCCTGGGCGCTCATAGCGACGACATCGAGATCGGCTGCGGCGGGACCCTTCTGCAGCTCCAGAAGACTTATGCGGGATTGAAGTTTCACTGGATCGTGTTCAGCGCTTCGGGACTTCGAGGCAACGAAGCGGCGAAGGCAGCGGAGCTTTTTGCCGGCGATTCCGAGCACAATGTCACCCTCAAGAACTTCCGAGACGGCTTCCTCCCCTATGTCGGGGCCGAGGTAAAGGATTTCTTCGAGGAGATGAGAAAACGCGTGAATCCAGACGTGATTTTCACGCACTGGCGTGGCGACGCGCACCAGGATCACAGGTTGATCTCCGAGTTGACCTGGAACACGTATCGGGACCATCTGATCCTCGAATACGAGATTCCAAAGTACGACGGAGACATGGGGCGCCCCAATCTGTTCGTTCCGTTGGAAGCACCGCTATTCGAGCATAAGGTCGACTATCTATTCCAAGCCTTCGAGTCTCAGCAATCCAAGCGGTGGTTTGAGCGTGAGACATTTCTCTCCCTGATGCGACTTCGCGGCATGGAGTCCAACTCCCCCAGTGGTTACGCGGAAGCGTTTCATGTGCGAAAAGTGGTGCTGCGCGGGTAGGTTCGAAAGAGACATTCAACATGGTTCCCAGCAAAGACAAATCGACGGGCACTGGCCTGGCCACCCCTGAGCCCAAGGACTTTTCCAAGTCGCACGCTCTGCGGCCAAGAGCCCATGACCTCATTCCCGGAGGCTCGCACACATACGCAAAAGGCGACGACCAATATCCAGAACAAGCCCCTGCGTTTATTGCCCGCGGGAAAGGCTGTCACGTATGGGACTTGGACGGAAACGAGTTCATAGAATACGGGATGGGTCTGAGGGCAGTCACGCTCGGACACGCTTTTGAACCGGTTGTTGAGGCCGCCTATCGACAGATGCAGCAAGGAATCAATTTCAATCGCCCCGCAAAGATCGAGGTGGATCTTGCCGAGGACATGCTTCAGCTGATCGATGGCGCTGACATGGTGAAGTTCGCCAAGAATGGCTCGGACGCTACGACTGCGGCGGTGAAGCTGGCCCGCACCTATACGGGTCGAGATATGGTGGCAATCTGTGGCGACCAACCGTTCTTCTCAACCGACGACTGGTTTATCGGTAGCACGGAAATGAACGCCGGCATACCTCGGACCGTTATCGACCTGACCCTGAAGTTTCCCTACAACGACCTCGACAACCTGCGAGAGCTGTTCGACCGGCATCCGCATCGGATCGCTTGCGTCCTGATGGAGGCGGAGGCGGTCGTTCCTCCCGCACCGGGCTACCTGAAAGCGGTCAAGGAGCTTTGTGAGGAGCAGGGTGCCGTCCTGGTATTCGACGAGATGATTACGGGATTCCGCTGGCATCTGGGAGGAGCGCAGAAATTCCACGGCGTCGTCCCCCATTTGTCGACTTTCGGCAAAGCGATGGGCAATGGTTTCGCAATCGCGGCGCTAGCCGGCAAGCGGGAGATTATGCGACTGGGGGGGGTAGACCACGATCAACCGCGAGTGTTTTTGCTCTCTACCACCCATGGCGCCGAGACACACGCTCTCGCCGCCTCCCTTGCGACGCTGTGCGTATACCGCGCGCACGATGTTATAGAGCATCTTTGGAGGCAGGGAGAGCGGTTGCTAGAGGGAGTCAACCAAGCCATCGCTGGTCATGGGATTTCCAGCCACTTTGGACTGGCCGGACGCCCCTGCAACCTCATCTATCTGACGAGAGACGCTCAAGGCAAACCGTCGCAGGCCTTCCGCACGCTGTTCCTTCAGGAGTTGATCCGGGGAGGAATCCTCGCTCCATCGTTTGTGGTCAGCTTTTCGCACTCCGACGAAGATATCGACCGGACCATCGATGTGGTCGACCGATCTCTCGGGATCTATGCCAGAGCTCTGCAGGATGGGGTCCAGAAATATCTGGTTGGGCGGCCAGTAAAACCGGTCAACCGTAAATTCGCCTAAATGTTTATTCGGCTAATGCCACGAAGCATGGCGGAATCTACGACGAAGGAACGATGCGCCTCACATTTCAGTCAACCGTCGCGCGTTCGGACAAGTATCGCCCTGACATAGACGGGTTGCGGGCGATCGCTGTAATACCGGTGGTCCTCTATCACGCAAGAGTCGCCGGGTTCACGGGCGGTTTCGTCGGCGTGGACGTTTTCTACGTGATCTCTGGTTACTTGATCACGTCTCTGATTGCGAAAGACATCCTTCTCGGGAATTTTTCGTTCGTCTCGTTCTATGAACGCAGGATTCGCCGAATCTTTCCGGCGCTCTTCGCTGTCCTGTTTCTCTGCACCCTAGCCGCCGCTGTTTTGTTCGTTCCAAAGGATTTCGTTGCTTTTGGAAAGAGCGTCATTGCTGTCACATTTTTTGTGGGCAATGAATTCTTCAAACGCACGGGTGGATCGGGCGGGTATTTTGACCGGGCGGCCGAGTCGCAGGTCTTATTGCACGCATGGTCGCTTTCGGTGGAAGAGCAGTTTTATCTGTTTTTTCCGACCACGCTGCTTTTGCTCGCCCGTTGGGGAAAAGGCCGATTGAATCGGATTCTGATTGTGGTCGCAATTGCTTCTTTTTTCATCAGTCTATGGTTAACCCACTACAGAGCCCTTATCGCTTTCTATTCTCTAATTCCGCGAGCCTGGGAGTTGCTTTTGGGGGCACTTCTGGCAATGAGGGCCGCACCCCAACTCAAAACCCGACTTTCACGCGAGATCGCGGCGCTCGTCGGGTTGGGACTTATTGCATGTGCGGTTTTTCTCTATACTGAAGAAACGACGTTCCCGGGGTGGAGGGCATTGCTACCCTGCGTGGGCGCATGGCTGATCATGTACGCCGGTGAAAATGGCTCCTCGTCCGTCGGAACCATTCTTAGCTTCAGGCCATTGGTATTTGTTGGAGTTATATCCTATTCCCTGTATCTGTGGCATTGGCCGATTATCGTGTTCAGCAGATGTTTTTCCGCAGGTGACCTAAGCGGCGTTCAAACGACTGTGGTCATTTTGCTTTCGTTCGTGATGGCATTCGTCTCTTTTGAGTTCGTTGAAAGGCCCTTTCGGGGCCGAAGGTCTCCAATTACCAGGGGACAGATATATTCCTTCGGATTTGCGGCGAGTGCGCTTTCGATTGCCCTTGGATTCGCCATCCTTTTGCATCACGGATTTCCCGGACGGTACGACGACGCGACAAGACAGCTTGTCGTCGAAAACGTAGCCCGGAAGAGTGACTTTCAAGAAGTCTGCTCGAATTGGCGAACAGAGGTGCATAGCGTCGCCGACATTAACTTTTGCGAACTGGGATCCGACTCGCCCAAAAAGATCATGTTCTTGGGAGACTCGCACGTTCAGCAATTGTACCCTCTGATAAAGAAACTGTATGACGACGGCGATCTGAAGGATCACGGGGTGGTGGTGGCCGTCGAAAACGCCTGTCTCCCTGCTGAACATCTGAATAGTATCGATCAGCGTCTTCATTGCGATGCATTCACCCATTTCGCTCTCATGCGGGCCGAGGCACCCGACATTGATACGGTATTTATCGCTTTTAATACCTGGTTCTCAGTCCACCGTGACGTTTGTCCATCGATTGATGGAAAATGCGTTGGGACGATTTCGGTGGAAGAAGCACGTGCTAGTTTCCTTCGAGAGTTAGCTGAACATATTCGCCAGTTGCGATCGGATGGAAAGCGCGTCATCGTTTCTCTGCCGTTTCCTATGTATGATAAATCGATCCCCGATCTCGAGATCCGAAACGCAGTGTTAGGCAGATTTGGACTAGGCGGCGTAGCGAAGGACATTACCCTCCCAATTATGCGTGATCAGTTGGCATCGGTAGCGGAAGCCACGGGCGCCGAAGTATTTGATCCTAGAGAAAGTCTTTGCAGTGGGAAGAACTGCATTACAGAATTGAAGGGCGTTTCGATTTACAAGGATGATAATCACATTGCAGCCAGTCAGATCGGCATTCTCGGAGGCGATCTCGAGATGGTTCTGCGGCCGACCGTTCACCGCGTCGAGAAAATATCCAATGTACGGCCGGAAGGAACGAAGGCTTAGTCCGATGGTTGGCCTCTGGGGGAATGCCTATTCAAGCTGTACCTTCGCAGACGCCTTGCTGGCGTGAGACCGGCGAACAGGTAGTAGCACCCTGGGAACACCTCCCGCTGCGTCCACGACGATAGCTGCGGCCACGGTGTATCGTGGTGGGCTCGATGTTGATTCTGCGAATTCCGGCTCCAGAACCGGTCACTCGCTCGGCATGACTTGCGCGACGGCAGGATTGTGGGAACGTCTCTTCAAGTGGATACGTTGGAAATGATCTTACTTGGCACAGGCTTCATAAGTGCACGGTCGGCAATCTGGGAACCTCGGTAAACCGAAGAGTTAAATCGCCAGGCGCGAAAGTACATGCGAGAACAGTTACAGGAATTATTCAAGTATCGGGAATTGCTTTACACGATCGCGTATCGCGACATTAGGGTCCGGTACAAGCAGTCGGTCATGGGATTTCTTTGGGCCCTGCTTATGCCGATATTAATTGTTCTTTCCGGAATCGTGGTTCGGTACGGTTACGCGATTGCCGCGCACGAGCCCCTCAAGGCTGCTGACATCGCTAGCGTCGCGGTGAAATCCCTTCCTTGGGCTTTTCTGGTTTCTAGCATCCGGTTTTCGTCTCTGAGTTTGATCAGTAACAAGGAATTAGTGACCAAAATCTATTTCCCGAAGGAGATTTTCCCCATCGCCTCGATGCTGGCCAGTTTCTTTGATCTCGTCGTGGCGTCCGGAGCCCTGATTGTTTTTCTTCTTCTGCTTCACTTGACCTGGAGCCCCTATCTGGCGTGGGCACCGGTTTTGCTCCTTACCTTGGTTCTGCTCGTTACGGGAATAGGCATGATCGTGGCGGCAGCCAGCCTCTACCTACGCGATGTGAAATTCATTGTAGAAGTGGGGCTTACCTTCGGGATTTTTTTCACCCCGGTGTTCTATGAAGTTGGAATGTTTGGCGACAAAAAGAAATGGCTGCTCCTAAACCCGATTAGTCCGATCTTGGACGGCTTCAGCGCTTGCATCGCGCGTCACCAATCGCCAGATCTAGGCTGGTTTGCCTATAGCTTGAGCTGTGCCATTCTGTTTCTAGTGGGTGGATATATTTTCTTCAAGCATCTGGAACCAGGGTTCGCTGAAAGTATCTGAGGCCGAATGTCCGATACAGCCATCATTATGGAGCACGTGTATAAGAAATTCCGCAAAGGAGAAATCTACAACTCCTTGCGTGACTTGGTGCCCGCCTTGACCGGCAAAATGTTTCGACAGCAAGAGCTCAATGAGAGCGACAAAAGGGAATTCTGGGCACTGCAGGATCTCTCTTTCGAGGTGAAAGCGGGCGAATGCTTCGGTGTAATCGGTCACAACGGAGCTGGCAAAAGCACGGCGTTGAAAATTCTGAGCCGAATCATGAAACCCACCAAGGGCCGCATGACGGTCAATGGGCGGCTATCCGCGCTGATTGAAGTGTCCGCCGGTTTCCATCAGGATCTAACCGGACGCGAGAATATCTTTCTGAATGGCACCATTCTGGGTATGACCAAGCGAGAGATCCAATCGAAGCTCGACCAAATCATCGCCTTTTCCGGAATCGAAGATTTTATTGACACTCCGGTGAAACGCTACTCCTCCGGGATGTTCGCCAGGCTCGGATTCTCGGTCGCTGCGCATGTGGATCCAGATGTACTGATCGTCGATGAAGTTCTCAGCGTGGGCGATTCTGCCTTTCAGCAGAAGTGCATCGAGCGCATGCGGGAGGTACTCCGCGGTGGTGCCGCAGTACTGTTCGTTTCCCATAATCTAAAGGTCGTCGCCGAATTCTGCGATCGGTGTCTTCTGCTCGAAAAGGGGCGAACGGTCAAGTTAGGGAAACCGCAGGAGGTTATTTCGGCGTATCTTCAAAAGCCCTCCAAACGTCAAGCTGCTGACGTCAATTCTGGCCCAATCAGCATATCCAGCGTGCGGGTCCGCGACACGGCGGGGGAATGCATGCGGTTTCAGCCCGGCCAAAAAGCGTGGATAGACGTTGAGCTAATAGCGACCGCGCGGTGCAGCAAGGTGTCCATCACACTCTATATGCTTGACGAAAAATTTACACACGTCTTTGACACTTCCACCGAGCGTTTAGGTCATGAAACGGCGGATCTCGAGCCAGGTGACGTTTACAGTTGTACCTTCGAACTGCAGCTGAACCTGGCCGAAGGAACCTTTTATCCTGCGGTCGTCCTGTACAGATACGACATCCAAACCGTTTACGATAGATGGGAACCTGCTGCGACGATCTATGTCAGCTCGGTGGGAGGTGTTCGGGGAATAGCGCATTGCTTCCCGCAAATCTGCAGACAAGAGATTCGTAGGGCGTCGGAAGTACTTCCGGTACGATCGTAATCAGACAAGCTACCTGGTGTCCACAGCTATGCCAACCAACTCCTCATCGGTCGATCGGTCGCGCGAAATGGACGAAAAGTCGTGGTGGGACCTGTGGAACACGTCGCACCGCACGAAGGACGATAACGACGCCATCTCGAGCGAGCTTTTTGAGCGGGCTGCGGCGGCGGTGAATGGCATTACTCGAAAATCAAACTGCAGTGTTCTAGAAATCGCTTGCGGTGCGGGAGCCCTCTCGCGAATGATCGCGTTTTCCAGCTATCACGGACTGGATATTTCGCCCGCCGCGATAGAGATTGCCCGGCAAAAAAGCGCGACCATTTCGTTGCCCGTAAGCTCAGCTCCACCTAGCTACGAAGCTGCCGATTTCCACGAATGGCCCTTGCCTGAACAGGCGTTCGATGTCGCTGTTTGCATCGACGCGATTTCAAGCATTCGGGATCAAGCAATCGCCATGCAAAAAATCGCTCGCAGCTTGCGGCCCGGCGGGTATCTGGTTCTCACGACGATCAATCGATACGTGTACGACCGCATTCAGCGCACGTCCACGGTCAGGCTAGAAAGCGGGCCAGTAGCCCACTGGCTCTCGCGTAGGGAACTGAACAATTTGATCTGCCAGGCTGGATTTACCATCGAGCAATCGTCCACGATCATGCCCAGAGGAAATCTTGGGATTCTGCGGCTCATCAACTCCCGACGGCTGAATGACGCTTTGGGCCCACGCGTCGCAGCCGTCCTCCGGCGCCTGAAGGAACATCTGGGATTCGGTCAATACAGTGTCGTGATCGCGCGAAAAGAAAGCTAAGTTCCAAGCTATTTCTCGCTGGTGTCAAAGGGGCAGGGAACCGAGATTTGTGCCGGGCGAAAGAACTACCGTGAATGCAGATATGAAGGCGAAATCTCCCAAACCAAGCGTGGGCGACTGGGTCGAAGTGCGCCGAAAGGAAGAGATTCTGGCGACACTCGACAACGAAGGTCGCCTCGATGGCATGCCGTTCATGCCCGAGATGTTCGCGTTTTGTGGCAAACGGTTTCGAGTATACAAGAGAGCCCACAAGACATGCGATACGGCCTTTCCCGTACGCGGCCGCCGAGTCGATCGAGCGGTACACCTCGAGACTCGTTGTGATGGGTCCGCGCATGGCGGCTGTCAAGCGAGTTGTCTGATCTTTTGGAAGGAGGCGTGGCTGAAACCAATCGGCAAGAATCCGCCGAAGGGCCCCCCGGTCCTCGACGAAGTGCAAGCCGCGCGTACGGTGACGGGAGCGGTCGCGGGTTGTTCGGAATCCGATGTTCTCGCCCGTGCGCGAGCCGTCGATAAAGACGGTGCAGGGCCCACGTACGTGTGCCAGGCCACGCGGCTTCCCTATGCAACTACGGACCTCGCATGGTGGGATTTTCGGCAGTATCTGGAAGACTACTCGTCCGGAAACGTGGGCATTTGGAGGATGATTTGTGGCGCAGTCTATTTCCTCTGTTTGGCGCTCAGCGACGCCGGTCTGAAGTTGGGACGGCCACTGCGATGGTTTTACGATCACCTGTATCCGTTGTGGCGAGGCGCCCCGTTCCCCCGAAGGCACGGCACAATACCCCACGGTGAACCCACTCCCGCGTCGACGCTTGATCTCCAGCCGGGAGAAATGGTCCGGATCAAGCCGTACAAGGAAATTCTGAGCACCCTCGACACGCGCGACCGGAACCGCGGCCTCTATTTTGACGCGGAGGAGGTTCCGTATTGCGGGGGCACCTATCGCGTCCTCAAGCGCGTCACCAAAATTGTTAACGAGAGAACGGGGAAGATGCACGAGATGAAAAACCCTTGCTTCATTCTCGACTCGGTCATCTGCCAGTCACGTTACAGCGAGTGCCGCCTGTTTTGTCCGCGCAGCATTTACTCCTACTGGAGGGGAATCTGGCTGGAACGGGTTGAACCGAACGCTGCTGACGCGCAACTGCGGGATCGCGGTCTTGTCTCCCAGCGTTGACTGACTCCGGGGAAGAAGCGAAGCGGATGAGGACATTTTCCTGATGCTTACCGTTTTGTTCGCCACAAGAAATCGGGCGCAAATTCTGCGCGAGGTGCTGGATGCTTTTTGTCAGCTGCAGGCACCCCCCACCGGTTGGAAGCTCATTGTCGTCGACAACGGTAGTACGGACGGGACGCCGCAGGTTCTCGCCTCATTCGCGAACCGTCTTCCGTTGACCTTCCTTTTCGAGCCGCGGTTGGGTAAGAATTTTGCCTTAAACACGGGGTTAGACTCGTCTCAAGGTGACTTGATTGTATTCACTGATGATGACGTTTTCCCCAATCCCGATTGGCTGATCCGACTGCGGGAGGCTGCAGATGCTCAACCGACATATTCGATTTTCGGCGGCCCGATCCTGCCAAGATGGGAAGTGCCGCCACCCCGGTGGATCCGAACGCTAGATTTAGCGCCTATCTTCGCGATTACACCCACAGACTTGCAAGCAGGAGAGC
>Ga0209006_10002051_pt1 | contig 18307 bp, 15 predicted proteins | sample JacPin_JW_Ref_O2_FD_188567 | JGI IMG/M metagenome (GOLD analysis project Ga0209006, IMG submission 188567) | Forest soil microbial communities from Algoma, Ontario, Canada - Jack Pine, Ontario site 1_JW_Ref_O2 (SPAdes) (version 2) | ecosystem: Environmental > Terrestrial > Soil > Boreal...
TTGATTCTGTATCCGCACAGCCGCTGCAACTGCCGCTGCGTCATGTGCGACATCTGGAAAACGGATTCCACGCGGGAGATCAGTTCCGCTGAGTTGGAACGTCATGGCGAAGACATTGCCCGATTGCGCGTGGAGTGGGTGGTGTTTTCGGGCGGAGAACCGCTCATGCACTCGGACCTGTTTCGCTTATGCCGATTTTTACGAGAGCGGAAGATTCGCACCACACTGCTGAGCACGGGCCTGCTGATCGAACGGTATGCGAATCAGATCGCGGATTATTTGGATGACGTGATTGTGTCGTTGGATGGTCCGCGGGAAATCCACGACGCCATTCGGCGCGTGCCTGGAGCCTTTGACCGGCTGGCTGCGGGCGTAGCTGCTCTGCATAAGCGGAATCCGGATTTCGCGGTGTCCGCTCGCTCCACAGTTCAAAGTGCCAACCGCGCACACTTGCGCGCTACTGTGGAAGCCGCTCGCTCTCTGGGTTTGAAGTCTCTCTCGTTTCTCGCGGCCGACGTTACGTCCGAGGCATTCAATCGCCCAGGCATTTGGAACTCCGAGCGTCAAAACCAGGTGGCGCTGGCGCCCAGCCAGATTTCCGAACTCGAGAACGAAGTAGAAGCGCTAATAGCGGCAGGAGAATCTGGCAGGTTCGTTGCAGAGACACCTGAAAAGCTACGCCGCATCGTGGATCACTTTCGAGCGCATCTGGGTCTCCTTCCGCCGGTTGCTCCGCGTTGCAACGCACCTTGGGTTTCGGCCGTTCTAGAGAGCGACGGCGTTGTGCGGCCCTGCTTTTTTCACCGTCCCATCGGCACTGTTGCCAACGGCGCATCGCTCTTGGATGTGCTGAACGGGCCAGAAGCCATCAGCTTTCGCCTCAATCTGGATGTTTCGACGAATGCCATTTGCCAGCGTTGCGTGTGTTCGTTGAATTGGAAATCAAGGCTAGAGACGCAGACAGAAGTGAGCCCCGCTGGAACCGTCGCCATCCGCCCACATATCTCCGCCGTGATCGAGCACAGTCTGGCGCGACAGTGCCAGTCCGAGACCAAGCCCACTCCGCTTATTGGAGTGGAACGGTTGAAAAAGTGAAGCGCGGACCTCGGTGGAAATCCCCGGTCCGGTGTCACCAACTTCCACCAGCACCATGGATTCGTCACGCTTGGCCACAACATCGATGCGCCCCCCTTGCGGCATGGCGTCCAGCGAGTTGCTGAACAGGTTGAGGAACACGCGCTCCATGCGCGAGCGCTCCAGGGGAAGCTCAATCTCATCCGGCACGTTTATAGACATGGTCACCGCTTGAGCGTCGGCCGCTCCAGCCAGCATGTCCCAAGCTGCGCAGATCACGTCTCGCAGGCGGCACATCTCCACGGCCTTCTGCTTGCCGCGCGAAACGTTCGCCAGATCCTGCAACAATTCCTGAATGCGCCGCGAGGCGCGATAAATATTTTGCGCCAGCCGCTTCACCTGTGACGGTGGCAAATCGGAATCCACCAGCATCTCGGCGCCGCCGTAGATGGCTGCAAGGGGATTTCTGAGATCGTGCACAATGGAGGTCGACAACCTGCCAATTGTCTCGATCTGCTCTTTGTGAATCAGCTCCCGCCGCGCGCTCTGAATGGAGCTGCACATGTTGTTGAACGTCTCCGTCAGCCGTCCCAGTTCATCGCGGCTCTCCACCGGCAGCCGAATGTCGTAGTCGCCGCGTGCCATCGCTGCGGCAGCGCGGTCCAGACGTTGTACCGGCGACAAAATGCGTCGCGCCAGCAGATATGTCAAAGCCAAGCCCGCAAGGACCGCTGCCATCCAGGTGAATAGAATGTTCCACCGCAAAGACTCAAGCCGCCGGTCGGCGGTGGCGAATGAACGGAAAATGGCCAGCTTTCCGATGGGATGCCCGAGCACGTCCATCAGTGGCGTAGTCAACGCCATGTATTCGGTCCCTCCCTCCGTGATTCGCCCCGGTCGGTCCGAATAGCGATTTGCCGCATTCAAAATTGCGCTCGATGCTCCGCCAGCCAGCGTGGAGGCCACCACGTGCGAGCCGGCGAGAAACGTAAAATCGCTGCCGCCGGTGGCGTCCTTGAGCTGCGCCGCCGTCAGATTGTTCACTTCGTAGCCTGCCACCAGCACATCAATCAGACCGGGACCGCCCACCGATTGCACATATACTGGCGTCACGATGACCTGATACAAACGCCCGTCCAGTGTGAGGAAGCCCTGGGAAGGCCGGGGAAAGCTCGCGGACGCCTGCTGCACCAGCGGCATGTTGCGCGGCATGGAATTACGCGGATTGCCGCCCAGCGATGTAATCACGCCGCCGTTCGGATCGGTGACCAGGAATAGAGCGTTCTCTTCCGATACTCGATTCCATAACTCCGCGGCGGTATCGCGGATGGTGGCTTCGTCGCCGGTGGTAAACGCAGCCCGGACGTCCGACATGGTGCTGAGAATCAGGCTGATGGACGCGAGTTTGTCCGCATGCGCGCGCCACAGCGATTCATAAGCGCGGAAGCTGGCGCGCACTTCGTCTTCCAGGCTTTCTGACGTGCTCTGCACCACATGGTGCTGGACTATCAAGACCGTTGCGGCGAACAGCAATGTGATGGCGATCGACGTGGACAGCAGGGTTTTCCACAGTAGCGATAGTCGTGAGAATCCAAACATCACTTGGCCACGCCTGGGTAAATCGTGCCGTCCTCCACCGTCTTAGAATAATCCTTACCGTATTTGTTTTTATGCGACGCCGGCAGGTAGCCGCTCTCGGATATCTGGATGGGGGGCAGCGTCAGGTTTCCCGCCTCCACCGAGACTCTGCGTTCCAACCCCTGCAGTACGCTATCGGTGGCGCGTTCGTGAAACACCTTGAGCTGGTACTCTCCCGGAGGCACGTTGGCGATTTCAAATGCTCCATCGCGGCCGCTGACATTGAAGTAAGGCGTGTCCACCACCAGGATGACGGCGCTCATGGTGGGATGAATATTACAGAAAATCCTCACCGTGCCGGAGCGCTCAAAGCGAAAACTGCGGCTGGAGCCTGGAGCATATAGACCGATATCGAACAATTGTCCGCTGAAATTGGAGAACGCATTGTGGAAAATAGGATCGTAATTTGGAAAGTCGACCGTCGTTCCGGTCTGGATTGCGAGCACATGCGGCGTAAAGGTCTTATCCTTCTGGATCAGGCGCGCGTGTTTGCCATCGGCGCGCGGCGCCGGAGTGCCGTCGGCGGGCAAGAGCCAGATCACTACACCGGAATAGTCGCCACTCTTGCGGACGGAAGCCATGTGGGAGTCCGTCAGCTCCACGCGGCCTGTAACTGAACCACTCGCGAGAGGCCGGCCAAAAAGACAGAAGGCGGTTAGAGCGATGACCGAGCCGCGGATGAGAGGGACTCGGTTATTAAAAAAGATAGGCCACCCCCAGATCATAATGATTGTTCAGCCGCGTGCCGCTCCCCACGTACGACGTTCGCAGTTGCATGCCCTCCAGGCTAAACAGCACGTTGGGAGCAAGGCGATACACCAGATTCGCGGCATAGCCCTGATTTTTGTAAATCATTGCCTCGGAAACCTCCGACGCTTGATTGCTCTGCTGACCCGCGATCAGATGAAACGTCAGCTTCGGAGTGGCCAGCCACGCCAGCTGCGCCCACCCGCCCATCGATTGTACCGGTTTGATCACAGTCGGCCTCAAAACAAAATAACCTGGCCCGATTGCTCCCAGGCCCGCAACGTCTTCGCCGTCATAAAATGTGCCTGTAAACTCTATTTTCTCCCATGGATTCGCAAACCAATCGAAACTGAACAGGCGCGATGGAACCGAAGTTCGGTATTCGGTTGTCTGCGCGGTATGGAACCCCGGCGCGAGTTCGATGCGGGTGTGTTCTCCGAACTTGTGCCAGAATTCGAAGCGGCCTTCTACCGCCGGCCCGGCGCTTGATTCCGCGTTGCCGTTTGGGTAGATCGTATTCGTCATATAGCTTGTGCCCATTTCGTAAAGCCCGATTTGCGCGCGCAGTCCGCTGTCGTCTCCGAATTTGAAGCGTTGCTCCACGCGTACTTGCGGGCTCCACAGCCACAGATTCCCGGCGTCGGTAAAGGGCGAGACTCCCACTTGCGCCAGTGAGAACGGATCGCGCGGAGCGATCAACGGCTTATCCTGGCCCACCATTACGCTGGTGTTCGTCCAATCGAGTTGAATATCCGCGGTACGCAAACGCGCTATGTGATCCAGCGGCGTGTTGTCCCCGCCGTAGAAATCGAAGAATACCGAACCATTCACCGCGGCGCCCCATAGCGCTTTCGGACTTTCATAGCGAAGACCGAGCACCGTTTGAGCGACCGTGGCTCCGTTCGTGGTCTGCCCGGAGGAGGCGGAAGCAACCGTCGGATCTTCGTCTCCAGCAGCATTCTTGCCGTTCAAAAACGCGTTGAACAGGACCATGCCGGTAAGCGAAATGGGGAAGCGTTGCGAAGCTTCCACTTTCTCCTGGCTAAGATCGGCGACGCGTTGCTCGGCCACTTGCACTCGCTCATCCAGCGGTGGCGCCGGCGGCGTTTGTGCAGGCTGAGCCTGCGCGGCCTGAGATTCCGCTGGTGCCTGTCCTTTGGCCGCCGCCAATTCCGTCCGTAGCGAGTGAACCTCGTCCGCTAACTGATGGTTTTCCTGCTCCAGACGATCCAATCGATCGATAATTTGCTGCAATAAGACCGGTTGCGAGTCGGGTTTTTCCTGCGCTCGAATCCGGCAGGGGGCCAGCAGAATCGCCAGCATCGGACAAATCATTTTCACGGGACGGGCGAGGGGGCGTTTATTGAACATCCAGCAATTGCTCCAGAGCCTGCCGCACGGCGCCAGGCGAATAAGGCTTACTGAAATACGCCGCCCCCAAAGCCCGCACGCGACGCGGTGTCTCGGGTTCGCTGTCGCCGCTGATAACAATGATCGGAAGTTGGGCCAGGCGGGGTTGGGCGCGCACGCGCTCGATCAGTTCGAAACCGTCGATGAGCGAAAGACGTAAATGCAGATCGGTAACCAGGGCCGCGACCGGTGTCTCAGAGAATGCCAAAAGCTGGAGCGCCTCCTGAGCTGTGGAGACCACTCGCACCTCTAGGTCCGCGCGCGGCAACAAAGCCACCTCCAGCGGCTCCACGCACAACGCGTTATCTTCGACAATCAGAACAATGCGTGGCATGCGGCCTAGGGAATAAACCGGTATCCAACCCCATGCACTGTTAGGAAATGCCGTGGAATGCTGGGATCCGGCTCCAGTTTTTGCCGCAGCCGCACGATATGGGCGTCCACCGTGCGCGTGTTAGGAAAAGATTCGTAGCCCCACACAGAGTTCAATATAACGTCGCGTGTGAGTGCGCGGTCCGGGTTCTGGAGGAAGAAAGTGAGCAGGTTATACTCCGCAGGCGTGAATTTCAGTTCTTCGCCGCGCCGCGTCACCACCCGGCGATTCAGGTCCACCTGCGTATCCGCAAATGCGATCACCTGGTGTGCGTCGGAAGACGTGCGTCTCAGCACGGCGCGGATCCTGGCCAGCAGCTCGCGCGTGCCAAACGGCTTTACGATATAGTCGTCGGCGCCGATTTCGAGCAACAGCACCTTGTCCATCTCTTCGCCGATTGCGCTCAGCACGATGATCGGCGTCTTCACGTGCGACGCGCGCAACTGCTTGCAAAGATCGATGCCGCTCATCTCCGGCAAGCGCAAATCGGCCAGGATGAGTTGAGGTTTCAGGCTGAGCGCTTTCTCAAATCCCGTGCGGCCATCCGCCGCATGAACGGCGTGGAATCCTTCCTGCTCCAGCAGGACACTGATCGTGTCGCCCAGGCTCTCATCATCATCAACAATTAATATAGTAATCACAGGGTGTTCTGATTCGAAGTATACGCAACAGCCGGACGCCTTGGCGGGACGCCCGCCCTCTTTTACAACTCTTTTACAAGTAACCAACCAATGCCCAATTGATTTTGGACCACAATGGAGAACAGTCGCGCTCGAATTCGAGTTGCCCGGTTATGTTGTGAGGCAGCCCTTTGCCATTGCGGCGGTATTAGCGCTTACTCCGCTATTAATCCTGCCGGCCTGTTTTTTCTATTACGACGTCACGCCGAAAGTTGCCGTTGCGCTAATTGGGGCCGCGGTCGGGCTGGTGTTGTTCCTCCGTGATATCACGTTCAGCCAAGCGCGCCGGTTGTGGGCGGATGGGTTAGGCCGTTGCTTCTGTCTTCTCACCGCCGCGCAACTGATCTCGCTGCTTCTTTCCACTTTCTTCTCCAGCCACCCTGCGTTGTCGTGGAACGGAGGGAACTGGCGGCGGTTTGGCTTCGTTTCGCAATCTGCGGTTGTGGCCGTCGGATTTCTGATAGCCGCGACGTGCTCGCAGTCCGGATTGCGCATTTTGCTGCGTGCCATTGCCGCCTCCGGGACGGCCGCCGCGCTCTACGGGATTTTCCAGTACTTTGGCGTGGATCCGATTCTGCCCGCAGCCAGCTATCACATTGGCGAAGGAGTGATGACCATCGTTCGGCCGCCGTCCACTTTGGGACATGCGGATTACTTCGCTGGATACTTGCTCTACTTGGTTTTCGCCGGCGCGGCGCTGGTGGCCACGGAGTCAAAGCCAGCGTGGAAGATTCTGGGAGCCGTCGCAGCTGCCGCCGGATCGGCCGCTGTGGTGCTCAGTGGAACGCGCGGGGCGCTGCTCGGTCTTGCCGCCGGCGCGTTATCGCTGTGGATTTGGAACCGGCCTCGGCTGAGAGGTCGGCACGCGATCCTGGCGGCGGCACTGTGCGCCGTGGGTCTGGCGTTCTACTTTTCGCCACCCGGTTTGAAGCTTCGCGCACGCGGGCAATGGGCGCTTGAAGACCTGCACGGCGGCGCACGATTCTGGCTCTGGCGCGATTCGCTGCGCATGGCCAGCCAGCGCCTCTTTATCGGTTTTGGTCCTGAAACGTTCGGACTGGACTTCCCTGAATATCAATCCGTGGAACTCTCGCGAGCGTATCCGGATTTCTATCACGAGTCGCCGCACAACATTTTTCTGGACGCTTTGGTGTCCGAGGGCATTCCGGGATTCGCGATACTTGCAGCGTTCGCGCTTGTGGCGTGGTTGGCTGCTCGACGCGCCGCCGCACAAGGGCAAAGGGCCGCACCGTATCTGGCATCGGCACTGGTAGCGGGGCTAATCGCCGGTTTGTTCGTGTGCTTCACTTTACCGGGCGCGCTTTATTTCTACGCCACGGTCGCCATGCTGACGGGCCTTGCGATTCCGCAAAGGACCAGCGTGGCCGCGCCGCCATTAAACTTCGGTGTGCGCGTTCCGGCGCTCGCCCTGAGCTTGACAGCCGTCGCGATGTTTCTATATTTCACCGTTCGGCTCACTGTGGCCGACTTCGCGCTGGAGCGAGCCAGCCGCGATCTGGACGCTGGACGCATCGAAGATTCGATCAAAGCTTACCAGTGGTCGCAACAATGGCGTCTGGCGGGCTCCAGCGACGATCTGTATTTCTCGCGTGCCCTGTTGGCTGCCTCGCGCAGCGCCACAAATCCGGCGCTAGCTCTGATGGAGTCGCAACAGGCATTCGGCGCCGCCTGGCGCGCGCCAAAAACTACAGAGGAACCGCAAAACGCCTGGTATAACCTGGCTGCGTTCTATGCCGCGCAAAACGACGCCGCGGACGCGGAAACATGTTTACGCCGTTCGATTGCGGCGTCGCCCAACTGGTTCAAGTCCCACTGGGCTCTGGCTCAAGTACTACAGCTTTCAGGACGGTGGACGGAAGCGCAGGCCGAGGCGGATCGCGCGGCCGATCTGGACGGTGGCAAAGACCCGGAAATTGCAAAGTTTTTACAAAGCGTTCACCATCGGTCGGCCTCGCCCGACGCAGAATAGAGGCGTACGAGGTAACGAGTCCGCTTATGAAATATTCATTGCTCCTGATGGCCGCGTTGGTTAGCATGGCGGTCTGTTCCGCGCAGACCCCGACTGTGGTCGAAGGCGGCGTTCTGAACGGCGCCAGTTTCGCGAAAGGACAGCCGGTATCGCCCGGCGGCCTGGTATCGATCTTCGGCACCGGATTGGTGAGCAAGCTCGCCACTGCCGACACCATCCCCTTGTCCACCAACTTGGGCGGGGTCACCGTTACGTTTGCCGATCTGCCAGCGGCGCCGCTGCTGGCCGTCATCCCTGGAGTTCCCGGCCAATCCGACGATCAGATCAATGTTCAATTGCCTTGGGAGATCGGGACCGGCACGGGCGTTGCGAACGTAGTGGTAACCACCGCAAACGGCAAATCGGCGCCTGTCGCCCTCAACTACGCGCCGTCCATGCCAGGTATCTTTTCATCAGCCGTGGGAGGCCAATCGTACGCCATCGCGGTGAACAGTTCCGATTCATCGTTGGCTTGGCCATCGGGTTTGGCGGCGAACGCGCATCCGGCCGCGGCAGGTAATGTTCTGATCATCTACGCTACTGGACTCGGCGCGGTGAACCACCAGCCTCTGGATGGCGGCATACCGAGCGTGCTTTCGTCCACTCTTGCGACGCCCACCGTTCTGTTTGGCGGCGTTCCCGGCGAGGTGTTGTTTTCCGGACTTGCGCCGCAGTTTGTGGGCGTGAACCAACTCAATGTACAAGTGCCCGCGGGCGTGACTCCCGGAAGCACCGTTACGCTCCAAATCCAAGTAAACGGGGTTACCAGCACAAACCAGGTGATGGTCGCGATCCAATAAGCGTTTTGAATGCAGGAGTTTGATGTTTTCGAATATTTCGATTTTCTGCACGCACGCTGGAAGTTCTTAGGTCTGGCGTGCGGGGTCGCGGTGCTAGCCGCGCTGGCAACCAGCATTCTACTTCCCAAGCGGTACACATCGACTGCGACCATTCTGATCGACCCTCCCGCGGGAGGCGACCCGCGTATCGCTGCCGCCGTAAGTACGGTGTACCTGGAGTCCTTGAAGACCTACGAACTCCTGGCTACGAATGACCAACTCTTTCTCCGAGCCGCCGGGCAATTCCATCTTCGCGACCAGGACGATTCGCCGATCGAATCGCTGAAGCGGCGCGTGCTGAAAGTGGATAAGCTTCGCGACACGCGCGCGCTCCAGATCAGCGTTACGCTTCCCGATCCGAAGACCGCTCAGACGGTAGCGCAATTTATCGCCGAGGGTGCGGTGGAACTCAGCCGCTCTGGCGGGAAGGAAGCGGACGAGGCGATGATTGAGGACGCGGGCAAGGTGGCCGAGATGGCCAAGGGCCGCCTGAACGACGCCGAGGCTGCTTGGCAAAAGGCCGCCGGTGCGCACTCCACGGAAGCGCTGCGATCGGAAATTTCCGAGGATAGCTATTTGAAATCGCGCATTGAAGAGCAGCTTCTCGATGAGCAGGCGGGCTTGGCCGGGAGCGGCACTCAAGCCCCGCGCGACGGCGATGCATCGCGTAGCCGCATCGAAATTCTCAAACAGCGGATCGCCGAGCTTGCGCGCGCCATGGAGGCGAAGAGCACGGTGCTGGCCCAGGAGACTGCAAGCGAACAGGAACTGCAGGCAGTGCTGACCGCGGCTCGTGCGTCGTATCAGGCAGCCGTTCAGCGGCTTGCCGATATCAGAGCCAGTCAGGGTTCGCGATCGGAGTGGCTGCGCGTGGTGGATCCCGGAATTATTCCGCAGCGGCCCAGCTCTCCGAACGTGCCGTTGATCCTGATCGGCGCGACATTGCTCGCGCTCTTCGGGTCTTTGTTGTACCTCACCGTATCGTTCAGCTTCGCGCGCGAACGCAGGCGCTACCATCCGCCGCTGCGCATTGCCAGCCATGGCGCCGATTGAAATCCGCGCCCGCGAGCTGCCACGCAGTTATTGGATCGCGGGATTGTTGGGCGTTTATTCCTGCGTCATCGCGGCGTCGCCAAGTCCGGTAACCGCCGCTGCCTGGAGCGCGTCCCTGACGGCGATCCTGCTCGCTTTATGGACCCTTCAAACCGTTAGCCGATGGCTGTGGTGTTTCTTTTTCGCCGCGCTACTGCTGCCGCCCCTGCCGTTTGCAATTGGTAATTCCGGGCCGCACGTGGGTGTGGCAGTGGCTGGACTCGGTCTGGTCTGCGGCGCGCTGAGGCTGAGCGAATGGCGTCTAAAGCGTTCCCTGCTGGCGTTTGCGATGGCTGTGTTTTTCCTCGTCCTGCTTTGCAGTTCGTCGCTGGCAATGTTTTATTCCGGGCTGGACGTCGCCGCCGGCAGCCTGATGCGCGCGCTGTTGTTCGGAATTCCGGTGTACGTGTTCTTCTACTCCGCGTACGGGCCGGGATTGCCCACGCATGAAGACAAGTTCTGCGGGGCGCGCCGGCTGTATTGGTTCGGTCTGCTCTCGGCGCTGTTCGCCTGCGTCGATTTTTACTACCAGTTTCCCGCGCCGGCCGGCTACGGGCCCCAGTTCATCTGGCTGGACTCGGGCGTCTATCGCCGCGCTCAGGGCCTTTTCTATGAGGCCAGCACGCTGGGAAACATGTGCGCGTTCTTCCTGGTAATGATCGCCGTGGCGCTGCTGCGCGGGCGCAGCGATCGGCGGCCGGTCTCAAGATGGGCCTTGTGTTTGGGCGCACCGGTCTTCTTCGCGGCTCTGGTGTTGTCTTACTCTCGCGCCTCGTTGCTGAATCTGTTTGCCGCGCTCGGGGCGCTGCTCTATTTAGAGCGCGCGCGAATTCGGATTGGACGGCTGGTGGCCATCGCCGTCAGTTGCCTGGCCGCGGGATCGCTAGCCGCGTGGCAATTTTTCCCCGAGGTAGCCTGGGGCTATTGGGAACGGGTCACGCATTCGCAGTCTTTGTTCTCGCAGCCGGAGAGCGTGCTCTCCGGCCGCGTGGCCAGCTGGCAGGCGATCGGTACTTTTCTAGCGGCCCATCCCTGGCATGCGATTCTTGGCATCGGTTACAAGACGCTGCCTTATTCCGATTTCATCGGACAAACTACCGTCGCCGACAACATGTATCTCAGCCTGCTGGTGGAAACCGGAATCGCCGGTCTGGCCGTATTTCTGCTGCTCAATTTTGCGATTCTTCGCACGGCTTGGCGGGCTGCCCGGCGCGATGATGCTCGATCTTCGTTCTTCGGAAGCTGGATGTTTTGTTTCTGGATCGGACAGCTTTTCCAGATGATGTCAGGCGACCTGTTGACCTACTGGAGAGTGCTTCCGTTGTACTTTTGGGTCCTCGCGATGGCGGCGTCATGAGCGGAAGTCTGTTGATCCTGGATCAATTCAATCAACTCGGGGGCGCTCAACGTTGTCTGCTCGATCTATTGCCGGCCTTTGTCCAGGCCGGTTATCGCACGCACCTCGCCGTCTCGGGCGAAGGGCCATTGGCGGATGGCGCGCGCAGCTGCGGTGCCACGGTGCACAGGATTCCGTGCGGCGCATATACATCCGGCCAAAAGACCTGGATGGACGCTACTCGATTCGGCGTCGATGTTCCGCGTCAGGCTTTGCGCATTGCGTCTTTGGTATCGCAGCACCGCATCGATCTGATCTATGTGAACGGTCCCCGATTGCTGCCGGCCGTTGCCATCGCCGCGCAAGGCCGGCCGGTGGTCTTTCACGCCCACAGCATTGTGGCGCAGCAGGCCGCCGCACGATTAATGGGATGGGCGGTCCGCTCGACCAATGCCAGCGTGATCGCGGTCTGCCGGTTCGTGCTGGAGACTCTGGCAGCTGTGGCGGACGTCGGACGTTCGCGTGTAATCTACAACGGAGTTGCGCCAGTGGAGTGCGCACGGCGCCGGCGCGGCGCTAACGATCCCTGGCGAGTCGGCATTATCGGACGCATCGCTCCCGAGAAAGGGCAGTTGGAATTCGTTCAGGCGGCGCGACTGCTGCTTGGGCAACAACGCATCCGCTGTGAATTTGTGGTGTGCGGAGACGCGCTGTTCTCAAGCCCCGATTACAGTAGGCGCGTGCGGGCCGAAGGGGAAGGATTGCCGATTGAGTTTACCGGATGGCGCGACGACATCGGCGATGTGTTGTCGGCGCTGGATCTGGTTGTGGTCCCGTCGGCGGAGGTGGAAGCCACGACGCGGGTGATCCTGGAAGCATTTTCGGCTGGAGTTCCAGTGGTGGCTTTTCGATCCGGCGGGATACCGGAGATTATCGAAGACGGCGTTACGGGTGTGCTCTCGGCGCCCACAGCCCGCGATCTGGCGGCCAAGCTGTTGGAGCTTTTTTCGAATGGCGACGGCTTGCTCGACTGTATTTCCGCCCGGGCCCGCACTGCGTATGCGGCGCGCTTTTCGCTCGACCGCTATCGCTCGGAGGTCCTGGACGCAGTGGGGCATATTGTGTGAGAACTTCACGCCACATTCCGGTCTACGCGCAAGCGGTATTCGATGCGCTGCACTTCACGTCGCCGCGTTTTGAGGCGTTGAGCGGTTTGACGCGTGAGGAGTGGCAAAAGGCGATCGACTTCTGCCATCGCACGCAGTTAGCTATTCCGTTCGCGCTTGGGTGCCGCGATTATTTGCCGTCCTGGGTTGTGGACCATTTCGATCGGGACGTGTTGAACAACGCGGAACGCTGGCGGCGGACCAAGCTGGCTTACCAACAAGCACGCACCGCGTTTGAAGCCGCCGGACTCGAGTTCGTCACGCTCAAGGGATTCACCCACGCTCCGAGTTTCGTCGCCGATCCGCGCCTTCGCGCACAGTACGATCTTGATTTGCTGTTCCCGCCAGACCAGGTGCGCGCGGCGCTCGATATCGCTCGCGGGCTCGGCTATGAGCCTTTCGGGGGCGAGGATCGGCAGCCCGTGGACCATCTGCCCACGCTGATCCGCAAGACCGGATGGGAATGGCGCGGCGATTATTTCGATCCAGAGCTCCCTCTGGCGCTGGAGCTGCACTTTCGTCTCTGGGATGCCGGCACCGAAGGCTTCGCGCTGCCGTGCGTGGAAGACTTTTGGCAACGCCGCCAGCGGCGAACTTTCGAAGACGTGGACTTTCTGTCGCTCGCCGCCATCGATCTGCCAGGTTATGCTTCGGCGCACGCGCTGCGTCATCTGTTGCGCGGGGATTCGCGGCCGTCGCACATTTATGAGATCGCGTATTTTCTGGAACACAACTCCGACGACGCGTTCTGGCGTCTCTGGCGCGAGTCGCACGATGCGCCGCTGCGGCGAGTGGAGGCCATTTGCTTCGCCATCGCGCGCCAGTGGTTTGGCTGCCGCCTGCCCGCGATGGCACAAGAAGAGATAGAGCGATTGCCGCGACCGGTGAGCGCCTGGCTCGCCAGGCACGCGCATACGCCGCTGGTAAATCTCTTTCATCCCACGAAGGACGAGCTGTGGCTGCACCTCAGCCTGCTGGACCCAGCCTCCTCGCGCCTGCGGATCTCGCGGCGTCGCCTGTTGCCGCTCCAACTTCCAGGGCCGGTGGACGCGGTGCATTTGCCCGATCACGCCATCGGCTGGCGCGTTCGATTGCGCGCCGCCGGCCGCTATTGGCTATTTCTGTTTTCTCGAACGTGGCGTCATGCGCGAGCTTTGCTTCCCAGCCTCTGGAGCGGAGCCATGTGGGCTTGCCGGCGTCAGTGAATCTGCCGCGTCAGATCAAAGCCGAAAAACAGGCCGCCCGGCGTGTCCGCCGATGGCTCATCAAGAAATTCGGCGCGCGTGCCCGCACGCTGTGACACCGTGACGCCAGGGCTGGTTGTCAGGCCAAGCGTGAAGGCGTGGCGAAATAACTTCTTTTGAATGCCGAACGAATACGCCGGCCGATGAATGCCGAGCTCGCCCGCGTTCCACAAGGTGGGAATCACCTCTGCGACCAGTGCCACCGTGGGCCGGATATCGTAAGCGGCGCCCACACCGATGGAAAAAGTGTTTACGCCCGGCAAATCAGGAATGTCCGCGGAGAGAAACCCGGATGCTTGCACCAGCGGCCTGGCGTCGAACGACAGGGTGGGAACCACATAGAACTGGGCTCTCGAAGTTATGCTGCGCGAGAAGATCCCTTCGATATTCTGGGTGTAGTTCTTGCGAAAATTGTTCTGGCCTTCGATGGACACCCGCACCGCGATGTTCAGAGGGTCTTCATGATGCTCATCCAGGATGTTGTACGCCACCATGAGCTGAATGGGCCGCCCAATCAGTGACGGTGACCGCAAGACGCTGACGGACAGTTTGTCGGTAACGCCGTAACGCAGACCGAGCGAGGGAAGCGCGACGTTGTCCAGGCCGAACAGCTCCGCGCCGCGGCTTTGACCGGTGAACGCGGCATCGTAAGGGAAGCGATGCGCAAAGTTAACGATGAGTGCGTGTTCGTCCACTGCCCGGCCGGTAGGCAGTGAGAACAACACGTCGTCGCCAGCTTGATAAATAGTGCTGGGCGCGCCGGGATTTTCCTGCGGCTGCCCGGAAGAAGAACTGCCGCCCGCATCCGAGAAGGTACGGATATAGGTAGAGAGACTGTCGATCTGCGCGTCGGTCAACTTGCCTGACCAGGCCGGCATCCGGCCATTATCTTTGCCGTTGCGAATGGCGCCGTTTATGTCCTGGCTGCTAAGACTTCGCTGGAAAGCTGGATTGGTGAAATCCGGCGTGTGGACCGCCGCTACGCCTTTGCCGCCGGCGCCGTGACATACCGCGCAGTTTTGCTGAAACAGGGCCGCGGCCGGCTCTCCTTCCGCCGGGCCGATCTCTTGAATCGTCTTCGCAGACACGTCCACCTGATAGCGTTTGCCGTCCTTCTCCACAATCAGCGTAGACCCGGTGTTTGAGAATGAGATGCCGAGGGCTTTGGCGGCTTCGGCGGAATCGTCCGGGGCGGCAGTTACTACTCCGGCTGCTGCAAGCCACAGAAGCAAGACACTTCCAGAAATACTCCGATTGTGTTTCATAATTACTACCAGGCATTCCTTCCAAACAGCAAATCCGGAACGGTCAGCATCACAATCCTGAAATATAAGGCGCCGGAAAAATGGCGCACCAGGAATAAATCGAAGCGCTTGCGCTGGGAATAAGTGAGGCGGCTCCGTCCGCGAACCTGCCAGAGGCCGGTTAGCCCTGGCTTCACCGATAGTACTTCCGTCGCGTCTGGATCATAATATTCGTTCAGTTCAAATCGCGTGATCGGCCGGGGCCCGACCACGGACATTCGTCCGGCAGCTACCAGGGCCAGTTGCGGAAGTTCGTCGATGGAGTGCCTGCGGCAGAAGGATGCGAAAGCGCTGGTTACCCGCGGGTCCGGCGCCAACTTCAGTTTGGGTTTATCGTCCGCCACCTTCTCCACGAAGAAGCCCGTTTTACGCGCCGGCGTGCCGCTGGGCCACATCGTACGGAACTTGTACACCCACAGCGTTTTTCCGTGACGGCCAACCCGGCGGTGCGCCACCAGCGGCGACGCGCCCGACGCCACCCGGATTGCGAGCGCGAGAACCGCCAGGAACGGTAACAAACAGATCAGGCAGAGCGCGGCGAGCAACGGTTCCATTGCGTACAGCAGATTGATAGCCACGGGAAGCGTGCGGGTACGGCTCCGCCCAAGAATTTCCGCTGCATTGACTAAGTCCGGCGACGGGCCACGCAAGCGCTTCGGCCAGGAATTGGTTGCCTGCATGAATCCATTGTGCGGCGTGGCGCCGCTACACCTGCATGCATTTCGTAAAAGCGTTGTAAAAATGGCTTGAGTTCGACAAAAACGGGCGACACAGTCACCGCATAACGATCATCGAGTCGCCTAATGACCGTGTACGCCCGGGGAAGAAGCTACTTAATCGATCAATCGCTCCAGCCGCGAGATGGCATCGTCAAGATGCGAATAACGCATTGTCCAAAGACGCGCGCGCAGCAAACGCTCATGGCAACGCCGCTGCGCCGCCCGCACAGCGGTTGATCCTAGGACGGTGTACTGCGCCCAATACTCGAGCGCGCGATCTTCCGGGTATTGGTCCAAAGATGCAGGCCCGCGATGTTCGCGATCCAGGAAGACAACGTGATCCACAACGCATCCCGGCGCGGTGGATATGCCTAAATCGCGGGTGCGAACTTCGATTGCAATTTTCCCATTGGGCCGAAGCCGGGGAGCATGATCGGCCAGTTCGGGGAACAACTCGGGAGCGTCCGTCCGGAATCGAATACCGTGGGGATCTCCAATGGCATAACGGTCGCCACGGCAGCGCACCAGGAACGTACCGTCGTCGCTCACGTAGGTCCAACCGGCACGGGCACAAGCATAGGCCAATGTGCTTTTGCCTGCAAAGGAATCACCGCAAAACAGCACGCCCGTTGCTCCTCGCATCACCAGCGCGCCGTGGAGCGGAGCAAAGGCCCGCTGCTGCGCCAACGCAGTCCCGCCGGCAGTCAGAAACTGGTAGTGCAGCAAAGCGTGATCCGCCGCTGTGTCTCGCGTCACCCAGCCAAATGCAAAGCCCTGGTCGAAATCGCACTGCATGAAGTTGTCCGGGCCGGCGACGATCGACATCAAATGCTCTCGCGCGCGGATGACTGGCGTTCGAGCCGGCGGTCCTGAATCGCCTTCGGCCACTCCGAGACAAACGCGCACCGGATCATGGTGAAACATGCGTTCCCGCGCGCCCCAACCTTCCTCGGCAGCGAGGATCACATCGCGCGAATTAGTTTCCAGCGTAAGCGGGTAGCCAAGCGGATAATAAGTGCGGCGTAGCGGCAACTCAAACGCGGAGAAAACGGGATCGGCGGTAACCTGGACGGTACTCAATTCTTCGGGCATGGTGCTTGCTTCGTTGTCAGAGTAAGCGATGTAGAGAGCGCCTGCCAAGAGGGGAAAGCGTGAAATCCTCAGTTTTTACAAGAAAAGTACAAGCCACAAACAAGCACAGGCGTAGTGCGCGAGATACTGCTATTGACAGGTTCCACGATGCGCTGCGCAATTGTCCATTACTGGCTGCTGAACATGCGCGGCGGCGAGAAAGTTGTCGAGGCGCTGTGCCGCCTGCTGCCCGGTGCCGACATCTTTACGCTGTTCTATGACCCCAATTGCGTATCGGAAACAATTCGCCGCCACCACGTCCAAACTTCGTTTCTGCAGCCTTTTCGCAAAAGGCATCGATCGCTGCTGCCCGTGATGCCGCTGGCTCTAGAGAGTTTCGACCTGCGCGAATACGATTTAGTAATTAGCAGCGAATCGGGTCCGGCGAAAGGCGTGATTACGTCGTCCAACACACGGCACGTCTGCTACTGCCACACGCCGATGCGATATCTGTGGGACCTTTATCCTGCCTATCGAAATCAATGGACCCATGCACGTTGGAAACGCGCTCTCATGACACCCTTCGCCAACTACCTGCGGCTGTGGGACTATGCGTCCGCTGCGAGGGTGGATGAGTTTGTCGCGAATAGTAAGAATGTGCGGCGGCGGATTTGGAAGACCTATCGGCGCGAGTCGCAAGTGATTCGGCCGCCGGTCGCGGTGGAGAATTTCTATTGGAGAGCGCCGGAGGATTACTACCTGATCGTTTCCGAGCTGGTTCCCTACAAGCGCGTAGATGCCGCGGTGCGGGCCTTCAATCAAAATGGACGCAGGCTCCGCATAGTAGGCGATGGGCCGGAATATAAAACTCTGAAGCGCAGCGCCGCCGCGAATGTTGAATTCTGCGGCCGCGTGACAGATGAGGAACTGCGAGAACTCTACGCCGGTTGCCAGGCTTTTCTGATGCCGGGAGAAGAGGACTTCGGCATCACCGCTGTGGAAGCCCTGGCAAGTGGCAAACCAGTGATCGCGCTCGCGCGAGGAGGCGCGCTCGAAGTAGTGCCGGAATTCGGCGGTCTCCTGTACGAAGATCCCGAAGGCTTGTTCGACGCCGTCGAGCACTGGGATCAATTGGCAGCTGAACTCGATCCGGGCGCCTTACAGGACTACGCGGTTCAGTTTTCAGAAGCGGAATTTATGCGACAGATGAATTCCGTCCTGTTTGAAAGTTCAGTTCCTACGACAGCCCCAGCCATTCCCCTAACACGCGGAGCTCGGCCTCTAGCGCAGCCGCCGCGTCAGCCGTCTTTTTCCCTTCGAACCATTTCCCCAGCACCAGCAGACGACCGTTGGCGCGATCGGCTCTCAAGTTGACGCGCGCCACTAATTTGTCTCCTAGCAAGAATGGCAGCACGTAGAACCCATACTTGCGTTTCGCCGGCGGCACAAAAATCTCAACGCGGTAATCGAAACCGAAGAGCCGGGCCACGCGCGGGCGGCTCCAGATCAACGGATCGAAAGGCGAAAGCAGCGCCGCCGCTTCCACACTTCGCGGAGCCTTCGCTTTCGGATCGAGATACGCAAT